>Ga0209479_1000040_pt1 | contig 311160 bp, 298 predicted proteins | sample DewCreD2012metaG_2_FD_184112 | JGI IMG/M metagenome (GOLD analysis project Ga0209479, IMG submission 184112) | Hot spring sediment bacterial and archeal communities from British Columbia, Canada, to study Microbial Dark Matter (Phase II) - Dewar... ... | reverse complement strand
CCCCTTCGATACCGGTCACGGGACGGACGTCCACGCGGGCGGTCGATGACGCCGATGCATGGCTCGGCGATCGCCGAAGGCACAGCGAGGTTCTCCCCGGTCGGTGGTCCCAGCGGGCGTGGAGCGGATGCTCACCAGGGCTTGACGCCCGGCTTGCGCACCCGGACGTCGCCGTACACACGCGCCTGACAGCACAGGCGCAAGGCGGTGGTCAGCGCTGCCCGGCCGCGTTGGCGCCGGATGTTGAACTCCTCATAGCGGCCCATTGGCGAGAGGTTCTCCAGTCCATGCTCGATCAGGCCGGCGCAGGTCGTGCACTCACCCTTACCGCCGCATGTGGTGGGCCAGTAGTACCCGGCAGCGCGCGCGGCATCCATAATCGTCTGGCCGCGCTCCGCCTCGATGGTGACGCCTAGGGGGAGAACGGTGATCTGCGGCATGGCGATGCCCCGCTCATCAGGGCTGGCCCCAGGGTAGCACGTCAGCCGCCCTGGCCGCCCAGGCGCGCCAGGCTGACCACCGCCCGCTTGTGCGTGCCGCCGCCAATACGCCGCCCGTCCGGGCCCAGGGCTTCGACCTCCCACACGTATCGGCGCCCCTCAACGCCCTGGAAACGGGCGCGGATGGTCACCTGCTGGCCGACGCGCAGCGCGGCGTCGTGGGTCACGCACACCTCGGTGCCCACCGTGGTCTCTCCCGGGTCCAGATACGGCAGCATGGCCTGCAAGGCGCACTGCTCCATCAAGCTGATCATGGCGGGAGTAGAGAGCACGGCGGCACCCTTCAGGTGGGGTGGGCTCATGTCCTCGGTCACGGTCGCCATCATCTCGTGGGTCAGCCCGGTGGGGATTGCTGATGCCATTCGCTTTTCCTCATGTCGGATGGGAGTAGCGTTCGCGCAGGGCGACAAGCCGCCGCGCCGCGCGCTCCAGGTCCAAGTTTGGGTTGGCCTGCGCCACCACCGCCCACCAGGAGGGCGGCAGGGTTACCGGCAGGGCCGCAGCGCACACCGCTCCAGCGATCGCTGCCGTCTCCGGGGCGTGACCGCCCTGATTGACGGCGTCAATGATGGCGCGGCGCGCGCTCTGCAACGCGTACACGATACCAAACACGAACGGCACGACAGAGCGGCTTCCACCATCCGGCGGAAACCGAGCGCGCAGCACCGCACCGGCCAGCCGGCCCCCCGACGCCTGGCCCAGGCCGCCGGCCTGGAGGATCGTTTCCGCCAGGTCGTCATCGTGGGCCAGGCGGGCGGCGCGCGCGGCGGCCGCCACGATTTCGATAAACGGATACCCGTCGACCGCCGCGGCGGTGCCCGCCGCCACGGCCGCGAGCGGGCCGTCACCGTGAATCTCGTCCAGCAGCGGCGCCAGCGGCCGGGAGAGGCCCACGGCTACCCCGGCGGATAGGTGGGCAACGTTCGCGCTGGTGGCACCTGGCCACACACCGCCGCGCTCGACGGCTTCCAGGACGATCGCGGTGGGCGGGCCGATCTCGCCCGCCTCCCACTGTTCCTCGTCAAACAGACGCACCGGCTCCACGAAGTCGGTAATGATGTCCTCGTAGACCTCGAGGATCTCCTCGGGGGCGTAATGCTCGGTGACGCGTCCAAGGGCGTCGCCGACGGCCAGGGCGCGCAAGGCGGCGCCGATCCGCGTGAGCGTATCTGCCTGGGTCATCCCATCATCCCTCGGACGCGTACGGCGACCAGTGCAGCTCTCGCCGGCGGGCGGTCAGGCGCAGGTACTCCACCGTCTCCGCGATCACCGTCGCCGCGTCAATGGAGCTCGGGGCAGGGCGGCCATCGCCCGCGTCGAGATACATGCGCGGCACCGGCAGGGTGACCGGGTCGGCACGCCAGCGTCCCGGGGCGCGCTCGAACAGGTTCAACCGGTGGGCCAGCGGCGCCAGATCGAGCCGCGGCAGAGGGCGGCGGGATCGATACTGAACCCAGCTCTCCCGGCGGTACTCCAGGATATACGTGTTCTCGGAGCGTACGGTGAGCAGGCGGAAAGTCGGCGTAGCGCTGTATCGGGTGATGTCGTGCAGGCGCAGCGGGGTGTACATAACGGTGAGGTCGATCTCGTCGAACACCTCAACCTGCACCGCGCCGGAGCCGAGCAAGCTGTCGGACTGGATCACATCCGAGTATTCGCCGACCCAGTACAGATCGAAGTCCTTGGGGCGGTCCAGCAGGCGGCCGATGTGGGGCAATAACGCCCGGTACAGCTCCGCATCGTCGGTGATGCCGGTCTCCTCGCGGTATGCGCGAAGGAAGCACGCCACCTGCACGGCCTCGCTGGAGCGGCGGACGCCGAACTCCGCGGCTCGCGCGGCATCTTCCAGGCGCTCGGCGCGGGCCAAGGCGTCGGCCGGCTCGCACAACGCCCACATGGCCAGCAGGTGGCCAGGCTGAAAGTGGGCGCTGGTCACGGCGGTGAGCTGGTGGAGCCTCTCGGCGTCCTCGGAGCGTAGCAGACGCAGGACGATCTCGGCCGTTGTGTCCGCCCGCAGATGGAGGGGTAGCCGGACACCCGGCTCGTTGCCGAGGTGCAACGTGGGCTGGGGCGCGTTTGCCGGTGCGGGACCGAGGCGAACGTGCGCCAGTGCGTAAAGTTCCCCGGAATCCGGCACGTATTGCATTGGCACCGGCGCTACTCGCTCCGTGTGGTCAGCAACGCGGGCGGCCGGCAAGGGCGAGGAACTCGTCTTGCCACTCGAGAATGGACAACACGAGCCGCTCGTCCAGGGCCGCGGGCGCCGCTTGGACGCCGTCATCAGCCAGTTGCCGGACGATGTGCGTTGCGGCCTCCTGATGGGTGATGGCTGGAATGCGTAGCGGCGCCGCCGCCTCGCGGCGCAGCACCTCCTCAATGAGGCCGGCATCGACCCACATCCCCTCTTCCGCCAGCATTTCGGCGATCCAGTCGGCGCACTCTGCCAGCAATTCCGGCTCCACGGCTCGTCAACCCCCATTCGCGGTGCTGCATGGTGGTGTGCTGATGCCGTTCAGGGCTCATGGGCGCGGTCGAACCCCGCGGCCACCACCGCGGCGCGCGGTGGGACCTGCCGGCCGTCGCCTCGGTGCTGGGCGGTGGAACGCATAAGTGACCCCCCGGCGATCAGGGGCCGGCACGCGTTTTGGCTCCGCTACCGACGGCTGGCGCGGGCGTCGGCGGCGGCGCGCGCCTCCGCGGCCGTGCGCGGGCGCACCCCGGGCTGGCGCTGCGGTTCCGCGGCCCGGCTCGTGCTGGTACGCTGCCGCTCCGCCACCGGCGCGGGCGCACCGGCCGTCACGCGGGCAAACAGGCTCATCAGCCGCGATTTGCGTCGGGCGGCGTTGTTCTTGTGGATGATGCCCTTTTCCGCCGCCTTGTCCAGGGCGATGATCGCCTGGCGCAGCTTTTCTGGGTCTGGCTGTCCCGCCTGGATGGAGCGCAGCGTCGCCCGGATAAAGGTGCGCGCCCGACTGATGGCGGCGCGGTTGCGCAGACGGCGCTTGAGTGACTGCCGCCAGCGCTTTTCGGCGGACTTCGTGTTGGCCATGGGTCTTGCTCTTCCTCCGGTCCCGACCAGGACGTGTTCGTCAGGCACAACCGCCCCGAAGGGCCGGGGCGCATCTGCTGTCATCGTATGCAAGGGGACGGGAAAACGCAAAGCGCCGTGACCGTAGCGCACCGCTTGAGCTAACCGTGAGCGAACGGGGGAATGGTTCCTGGGGCGCAGGCTGCACGATAAACGCCGGCGTGTCGCGCTGGCGGGGTCACGGCTCTCCGGCCCTGCCCCGCCGGTGATCGAGCTACTTGGGCCAGGCGCGGCGCACACGGGCGACAAAGCGCTCGATCCGGCGCAGCGCCTCCTCGATCTCGGAGAGCGCGGTGGCGTAGCAGGCGCGCACATGGCCGGCCCCGGCGGCGCCGAACGCCGACCCGGGCACCACCGCCACCCGCTCCTCGTAGAGCAGACGCTCGCAGAACTCCTCATCGGAGAGGCCGGTCGAGGAGATGTTGGGGAAGCAGTAAAACGCGCCGAGCGGCTCAAAGCACGGCAGGCCGATGCGGTTGAAGCCGTCTACCATCACCCGGCGCCGGCGGTCGTATTCGCTTACCATAAGGCGCACGTCCTCTTCGCCGGCGGTCAGCGCCTCCAGCCCGGCGTATTGGGCGGCGGTGGGAGCCGACATCATCACGTACTGGTGGACTTTCATGATCGCCTCGAGGATATCCGCCGGGGCGCAGGCCCACCCCAGCCGCCAGCCGGTCATGGCGTAGGCCTTGGAGAAGCCGCCCAGCAGCACCGTGCGCTCGCGCATCCCTGGCAGGGAGGCGAAGGACACGTGCTCCACCCCGTAGGTGAGGCGGTCGTAGATCTCGTCTGACACCACGTACAAATCGTGGCGCTCCACGAAGTCGGCGATGGCGGCGAGGTCGTCGCGCCTGAGCACGGCGCCGGTGGGGTTGGCCGGGTAGCCGAGCATGAGCAGCTTGGTACGTTCGCTGACCGCCGCCTCGAGATCGGCCACCTGCACGCGAAACTCATGCTCCTGACGGGTAGGCACCGTCACCACCACGCCGCCGGCGAGGACGATGTTGGGGGGATAGGCGACATAGTAGGGCTCGGGCAGCAGCACCTCGTCGCCCGGGTCCAGCAGGGCCTGGAACGTCACGTTCAACCCTTCGCTCACGCCGGTGGTGACCAGGATCTCGCGATGCGGGTCGTAGGAGAGGCCGTATCGGCGTTCGAGGTGCGCGGCGATGGCCTCGCGCAGGGCGAGCAGACCGAAGTTTGAGGTGTAATGCGTGGCTCCGACCTCAATGGAGCGAACGGCGGCCTCACGGATGTTGCCGGGGGTGGAGAAGTCGGGTTCGCCGATGCTCAGAGAGATGACATCGGGCATCGACGCGATGATGTCGAAGAAGCGACGGATGCCGGACGAGGGGATGGCGTCGATTCGTCGAGATACGGCCCGGCGGCCGCGCGGGGCACCGCGGTGGCTCGGTTTCAAGCTCGCCTCCTGGGCATCGGCATGGGCGTGGTGGCCTTGTCTGGTCCCCATCCTACACCGCCGCGCACCACCGTTCATCACCGCCCCGGCGTGCACCCGCCGTCTACCCTGCCGCCCGTCCATGATATAAAAAGTGCATGGCCCCGGCGTCAGCCCCCAGAAACGCCGGGACCATGCAGTGCGTCGCGGCGGGCATCCCGCCATCGTCCGTACACCTGGGAAACGCCTCACGTCACCGAAAGGTTACCGGTGACCTGACGTGGACCCAGGCGTGACCCGCGGCGAGCCATGCGCTTGACGGCGCTCAGCGTGCGGCTACCATACCCTCACGGGCCGTGCCGGGGGCAGCGCGGCGGAGGCGATTGTTGGGAGGATCCAGGATGAGCGTGACCTCTCACCACGAAGCGGGTGCGCCGTGGGCCGTGGCGGCGCTGGAGACGTTGCTCAGCGGCCGCACCCGCGCCATTCCTGCCTCCTCCTGGACGGCACCAGACCGCCCCGACGTGATCTCCCTGACCGCCGGTATCCCCGACCCAGAGACCCTGCCGATGGACGAGCTGCTGGAGGCCACGCGCGTGGTGCTGGCCCGCGAGGGCAAGCAGGCCCTGGAGTACGGCGGGAGCTACGGCTATGCCGGGCTGCGGGAACTCATCGCGCAACGGGTCGACCCACAACCCGGCCTTGGGTTCACTGCCGACAACGTCATGCTTACTGGCGGCGGGGCCCAGGCGTTGCAGATCATCCTGGACGCCTTCGTGGACCCGGGCGACACCGTGGTTATCGAAACGCCGGCATGGGGCGGGATGATCCGGCACCTGCGCGCCTACCAGGCGCAGATCGAGGAGGTGCCGCTCGACGAACACGGCCTCCGTACCGACCTGTTGGAGGAACTGCTGGAGCGGCTCGAAGCGGAAGGCCGCCGGCCGAAGCTCATTTACACCATCCCCACCTTCCAGAACCCGATGGGGATCACCAGCACCCTGGAGCGCCGTGTCCAGCTTCTGGAAGTGGCCGCCCGGCATCGGGTGCTTGTGCTGGAAGACGACGCCTACGGCGCCCTGCGCTTTGCCGGCGAGCCCATTCCCCCCCTCCTCACCCTGGCCGGCGGTGACGGCGTGATCCGCTGCGGCACCTTCAGCAAGACGATCGCCACCGGCCTGCGCGTGGGCTGGATCCAGGCGGCCAAGGAGATCGTGGACGCCTGCGCGCGCATGCGCTTCGACAACGGAACCAGCCCCTTCACCTCCCGCATCATCGCCGCCTACATCGAGGCCGGCCACCACGAGCCACACGTGGCCAGGATGTCCGCCGTGTATCGGTCCAAGTGCGATGCCATGCTCAGCGCGTTGGAGGAAACCTGTGCACGCTTTGCGACCTGGACCAAGCCGGACGGGGGCTTCTTCGTGTGGCTGACGCTGCCGGACGGGGTGGACGCGCGGCAGCTCATGCCCGCCGCCAGCGACGAGGGCGTCCAGTTCGTGCCGGGGCCATCCTTCTACGCCCGCGGCGGGGGAGAGCGTCACCTGCGCCTGGCGTACAGTTACGTCTCGGAAGCGGCGCTGGCGGAAGGGGTGCGGCGGCTCGCGCGGGTTATCGAGCGAAACCTGCCTTAACGTCGGCGATGCTGTGCCCGTATTGTATGCACTACGGCGCCGAGGATCGCGAGTATGTCTTTGATCGGGAGCTGTTCTGCGGCATTTGTGCCCAGCAGTTTCCCCGCACCGAGGCGCAGTGGGTTGACATCTTCAGGGCCATGGAGCCAGCCTGGATCGTGTTCATCGAACAGGAGTTGAACCGGATCGGCGCCGGCAAGTCGGGCCTGGACCCGCACACGCGAGCGCGGCTGGCGGAAGCGATCGACGCCTTCGCCGCCTTGCGTCTGTCGGGTGGCGCAGAACGCCGGCTGACGGACGAGGAGTTCGCGGCCTGGCTGCGGTTCGCGTGTAGCTACTTCGCGCCCGTGCGCGATTGAGGACCGGCGATGGATGAGGCGGTGTACCAGGCGGCGCAACTCCTGCTTGGCGCCCACCACGCGGTGGCACTGGTGGGTGCCGGTCTGTCCCGCGAAAGCGGCATTCCCACCTTCCGGGGAGAGGGCGGCCTATGGACCCGCTTTGGTGAGCCGCCCATGAACCAGTACCAGCGCTTCCTGGCCGATCCACGCGCTTGGTGGCTGCAGCGCCTAGAGGAGGGCCAACGCCCGTCGGAGTTTGCCGAGGCCATCCAGCGCGCCCGCCCCAACCCCGGCCATTATGCACTGGCTGAGCTTGAGCGCCTGGGCCTGCTCAAGCACGTGATCACCCAGAACGTGGGCAACCTGCACTTCGAGGCGGGCAGCGTCAACGTCACCGAGATCCACGGCAACCGCACCAAGCTGCGCTGCGTGGCCTGCGGCCAGCGCCAGCCGGTGCGCGCCTTCACCCCGGAAGAGGTGCCGCCGCGCTGCCCGGCCTGCGGCGGCCTGGTGAAGAGCGACACCGTCATGTTCGGTGAGCCCATCCCCCCGGAGGCCCTGGCCGAGTGCGAGCGGCAGACCAGGCTGTGCGATGTGATGCTGGTGGTGGGAACGTCTGGCACCGTCTACCCGGCGGCCGATTACCCCGTGCGCGTGCTGATGCAGGGCGGCACCCTCATCGAGTCCAACGTGGACGACACGCCCTTCACGCCGCACGCCGCCGTGGTGCTGCGCGGGCCCTCCGGCGTGCTGCTGCCGCAGGTCGTGGAGGCGGTCAAACGGCTGCGCAACGGCGAGCGATGACCAGGGGTCCGCATGGGCTCACGCCGGCGCGGCCGCGTCGAGCTCGGCCCGCCGGCGGGCGAGCTGCGCCTCCTCGCGCACGGCCAGGTAGACGCCGGCCAGCGTCACGGCTCCGCCCACCACCCGCACCGGGCCGGGCCATTCACCGAGAAAGGGGATGGCCAGCAAGGTGGAGATAATGGGCTCCCCCAGGACGGTGACGGATACGAACGGTGCCGACAGGTAGCGCAGCGCCCAGTTCAGGGCAGAATGGCCGAGCAGTTGCGGCACCAAGGCCAGCAAGACGAACATTGTCCACGTGCGGGCGGAGAAGCCGCTGAGCGGCGTGCCCATGGCGAGCGCGGCAAGGAGGAGCAGTGCGGCCGCCACGGTGTACACCACACCGATGTAGCTCGCCAGCGACATCGCCGGCCGCACCCGCCGCCCGACGATGAAATACACCGCCGCGCAGATCGCGCCCACGAGGGCCAGCGCATCGCCCACTAACGCCTCGCCGGAGAGGGCGATGTCCGCGCCGGCGATAGTCACCCCGCCGGCGGTGGCCACCAGCACGGCCAGCACCCCCTGCAGGCTGACCGCCTCCCGTAACACCAGCGCGGAGAGCAACGCCACCCATACCGGCTGGGTGGTGACCAGCGCCACGGAGCTTGCCACGGTGGTGCGGCTGAGGGAGGCGATCCACGCGGCAAAGTGCAGGGCCAGCGCCGCGCCGCTGGCCGTGAGTAGCAGCCATTCCCCACGCCGCAGGCGGGCCAGCTCCGCGCGCCGCCGTGCCAGGGCGAAGGCGCTCACCGGCACCGCGCTCAGCCCCAGCCGGTAGGCGGCGATGGAGAGCGCTGGCGCCTCAGCCAGCCGGATAAAGATCGCGGCCCAGGACACCGCGACCACGCCAAGCAGGAGGCCAGCGACCAGGTGGGCCGTCCTTCCCCTCACAGGCGCATCATACGGGCCGGGGCGCGGCTCGGTCGAAGCCAGGGGAGTCGGTCAGCGTTCGCGCGCCGTGGTGGGGTCCGGCAGACCTACCTGCGGGGGGCGAGGCTGGCCGCGCAGCGCCACCACCCGCGCGCGCAGAAAACCCGCCTCGCCCACGTGGCCCAGGGCAAGCACCCGTTGGCCGCGCTGGAGCGTCGCGCGCGGCACCGAGCGACCGTCCCGTCGATATATGGTGGCGGCATCGGTGATCACGATGGTCCGTCGGCCGTTGCCCATACGGAGCAGCAGGCCGCGCGGCCGCACCTCCAGCACCACCCCCTGTACGGTCGCCCGCCCCGGCGGCAGCGTCTCCAGCACCGCGGATGGCGGCGCGGTGGCGGGGGTCGAGGCCGGATCGGAGGCGGAGCGGACGACGGCCCCCAGGGCAGCCCCGCCGGTGAGGGCGAGCCCGGCCGCGAGGGCCACCATCCAGACCACTACACCCCGATGCCGAGCGATGGCCGCCAGTACCTGGTCAAGGGCCTCGCCTATCATCCGTCCTCTCCGGTTGCTGCCCTCGGTGCCGCGCGCAGCAGGTAGGCCGTCAGCCCCGTGATGGCCAGAAGGTCGGCGGCCACCGCCAGCACATGCGGCCAGGGTGCGGCGAGGACGATGGCCCAGGCCAGGTCCGTCGCGTGATCACGCAGAAGGGCGCGATCCTGTACGGCCAAGGCCAGCAGCTCCGCCAGGCCATCGCTAACGACAGCCTGCCCAAGGAGAGCGGCAAGGAGCACCAGGACGAGGAGGGCGGCCGCGTCCAGCGTCAGCGCCGCGGTCAAGCGACCCCGACGGCGTGCCACCGCCGCGCGGCGCAGCACCCGCGCGGCCAGGTCCGGTGGCGGTGGCGGTGTCGTCTCGGCCAGCAGGCGGTCCAGGTCGTCCTGGTCGTGGTGTGCCATCGCGCTGTTCCCGCTCCAGTATCGCACCGGTGCTGGCGCGGCGCGGTCACTCGCGCAGGAAGGGGGCGAGGTCGGCGCGCAGCAGCGCCTTGGCCCGCTGAAAGTGCGTTTTCACGGTGTTTTCCGGCAGGTCTAGCGCTTGGCCGATCTCACCAAACGTGAGGTCGGTGCTGTAGCGGAGGGCGACCACGGCGCGGTACCGCTCGGGCAGCGCGGCGATGGCCCGCTGCACGGCCGCTTGTAGACCCTCCCGTTCGACCCGCTCCTCCGGCGAGGGGGCCGCATCCGGCACGTCCAAGGCGGCGGTATCAGAGGCGGAGAGGCGGGTGAAGGGGAGTGGGCGGCGGCGCTTGAGGTGGTCCAGACACTTATTACGCGCGATCACGAAGATCCAGGGCCGTAGCGGCAGGTCCGTGCGCGTCCGTGGCAGCACGCGGAGCAATTGGAGGAAGACCTCCTGGGTGAGGTCCTCGGCGTCCTCAGCGCTGCCGGTCATGCGCAGGCAAAAGGCGTAGACCGACGCGCTGTAGCGCAGGACCAGCTCCTCGAACGGGGCCGGCTCGCCCCGCGCGTAGGCGTGAGCCAGCCCCTTATCCGTGGGTGCCGCCAGCCGCACCGCCGCCGTTGCATCCATGCCCACCATGATACGTGCGCCGGGGAGCGGAGGTGTTAGCGAACCGTAAACACGACCGTGCGGTACAGTAAGATCGCAGGGGCTCACAGCCCCAGGGAGGGGAGGTAGGCAGTGGCCGATGCCCACACCGTGGTCTACCTGTTTCTTGTCAACTCCATCGCCGGTGTCCCGGTGGTGTTTCTGCTGGAGACGGAGCCAGGCGTGGTGGAATTCCCGCGCATCGAGCTGGCGGTGGAGGAGACCGAAAGCGAGGAGTCGTTGCGCCGGCGCGTGCGCGAGGCGACGGGCATGGAGGTGGAGATCAGCGGCTTCCTCGACCCGCCCGCGGAGGTACCCCTGGAGCCGCGCGGCAGCCGCATCCTGCTGGCCCGCCACGTGGCCGGCTCGCCGCGCATCACGCTGCCCCATGTGGGCTGGGAGTGGACGTCTGGGCGAGAGCTGATGCGGATGCCGTTCGCGCCCAAGGTGATGATGGACGAGCTGCGCTCGTTCATGAACGTGTGAGTGACCGATCCGCTATAGTGGACCCGATGCCCCCATCGTCTAGAGGCCTAGGACACGGCCCTTTCAAGGCCGGTACAGGGGTTCGAATCCCCTTGGGGGCACCAGCGCACCACGGGGCCGGCGCCGTTCGCCGGCCCTTGGTGTGCGGTGGGCGTCGGCCTCCTGCGTCTGACTGCCCACCGCGGGCACCGGCGATTGCTCCCCGGCGGTGAGGCCCGATACAGTGGGCTCGTATGAAGATCGCGGTGGTCGCCCTGGGCAAGATGGGACTGCCTGTGGCCGCCTGGTACGCGTCCCGCGGCCATGACGTCACGGGCTGCGATATCAACCCGGCGCTGGTGGCGGCGGTCAACCGGGGCGAGTGCCCACTGCCATATGAGCCGGGCCTGGCCGACATGCTGCGGGCGGCGGTGGCCGCCGGCCGGCTGCGGGCCACGAGGGATACAGTGGCGGGCGTGGGCGAGGCCGACGCGGTGCTGGTGCTGGTGCCGCTGGGTGTTGACGCCCGCCACCAGCCGGACTACGGCCCGCTCGATACGGCGTTTGCCGCCGTCGGGCGTGGACTGCGACCGGGCGCGCTCGTGGTCCTGGAGACCACGGTGGCGGTCGGCGACACGCGCCGGCGCTTTCTCCCCATCTTGCTGGCGGCGCGGCCGGGTGGCCGGCGGGACTTCCACCTGGCCTTCAGCCCGGAGCGGGTGCAGGCCGGCAGCGTGTTCCGGGACCTGTGCGCCTACCCGCGCATCGTGGGCGGAATCGACGCGGAGAGCGGCCGACGCGCCGCCGCTTTCTACGCGGAGAATTTCGGTGTGGAGGTCCGGCTGCTCTCCAGCAGCGAGGCGGCCGAGTTCTGCAAACTCGCGGAGTCGGTCTACCGGGACGTGAACATCGCCCTGGCCAACGAGCTGGCCCTCTACGCCGAAACTTGCGGCGTGGACGTGCGTGAGGTGTTCCCCGCCGCCAACTCGCAGCCGCAGTCGCACCTGCATCACCCAGGCGTGGGCGTCGGCGGGCACTGCATTCCGGTTTACCCCTACTTGCTCATCCAGCGCACGCCGTTCAGTGAGCTGGCGGCGCTCGCCCGCCGCATCAACGACGCCATGCCAGCGCACGCCGTGGCCGTGTTGGAGCGCCACCTGGGCGGGCTCGCCGGGCGGCGGGTGCTGATCCTGGGGGTGTCGTTCCGTGCCGGTGTACGGGAGGCGGCCCACTCCCCGGCCCTGACGCTGGCGCGCGAGCTGGCTGCGCGCGGTGCTCGACCGCTGGCGCATGACCCCCTGTTTGCCCCCGAGGAGCTGCGGGCGCTGGGCCTGGAGCCGGCCGCCCTCGCACCGCCGCCAGCGGTGGACGCCGTGGTGCTGCAGACGGCCGAGCCGCTGTATCGTACGCTGGACTTCCGCGGCTTTCCCGGCCTGCGCGTGGTGCTGGACGGGCGCGGCGCGCTCGACCCGCAGGTTGTCGCGGCCGCTGGCGTCCGCTACCTAGCCATCGGGCGGGGCGAGCGCGTGGACACGGGCGCCGCGGCGGGCGACGGGGCGTCGTCATCCCCGGCGCCGCTCCTGGAAGCAGGGGAGCCGGAGATGAGGGCCGGCCTCCGGGAGGGCAGCCGATGATCCGTGTGGCGGTGGTCGGCTGTGGCTACTGGGGCCCGCAGCACATCCGCAACTTCTCGGCCTCCGGACGGGCGCGCGTGGTGCTGGCGGTGGACCTTAACCCCGAGCGCCTGGCTCATATCGCCGGCCGCTACCCTGAGGTGCGCACGACCTGTACGGCGGCCGCCGCTCTGGACGACGGGGTCGACGCCGTTGTCATCGCCACACCGGCGGGAACGCATTACCCGCTGGCCCGCGCCGCGCTGCTGGCCGGCAAGCACGTTCTCGTGGAGAAGCCGCTCACCACGCGGGCGGAGCACGCGCGAGAGCTAGTACACCTCGCTGAGGCCCGTGGTCTCACGCTGATGACCGGCCATACCTTCATGTACCACCCCGCCGTGCGCGCCCTGGCGGGGCTGATCCGCTCCGGGGAGCTGGGCGACATCTTCTATATCAGCTCCACGCGCGTGAACCTCGGTCTACATCGCAAGGACGTGGACGTGCTCTGGGACCTGGCCGCACACGACATCTCCATCCTGCGCTTTTTGCTGGGCGCGCAGCCGCGGGTCGGGTCCGTGTACGGCGCGGCGTTCCACGACCCAGCGGTGGCGGAGGTGGCCTTCGCCGAGCTACGGTATCCGGGTGGCGTCTTGGCCAACGTCCACGTGAGCTGGCTAGACCCGGTCAAGATCCGGCGCATGACGGTGGTGGGCAGCCGCAAAATGGCGGTGTGGGACGACGTGGAGCCGCACGACAAGCTGCGCATCCACGACAAGGGCGTGGCGCACGCCCCCTACTACGACGACTTCGGCCAGTGGCAGGTGGCCTACCGCTACGGCGACGTGCACGTGCCGCACATCCCCTGGGTGGAGCCGCTGCGCGCCGAGTGCGACCACTTTCTGGACTGCATCCGCGATGGGACGCCACCCCTCACCGACGGCCGTGACGGTCTGGCCGTCGTGGAGACGCTGGAGGCGTGCAGCGCCGCGCTCGTGCTCCAGCGCCCGCCTCCGGCCGAGGCGGCTGTGTCGCCGGCTACGGGCCGGCCAGCCCCCGCGCCGCCCGCGCCATCGCCGTGATGGCCGGCACAGCTGGTTATCTGCCCACCATGGAGCTTCAGCATCGCTCTTTCCACCACGAACGGGCAAGCTGGTATGACTGGGCGGCCACCCTGTAGCACGGCTTGCATTTCGTGCTGCCCGTGGCCATGGGCTGGACGCTCGGGGTACGGCGTCGGCGCACGTACTGGCGGTACATGCTCTCGGTGATGGTGCTGTTCTACCTGGGCTTTGCCGGCTACCTGCTCTATCCGGCAGCGCCGCCTGGACGGCCGGCATGGCCGATGCCATCCCGCCGGTGCACCGGATCGCGCCAGAGACGCTGGGCCGGCTGGGGCCGACGGCGCCGCTCAGCCTGGCCTACGCCCACCTGTCGGCCAACGAGGTAGCGGCGATGCCCTCCCTCCACACCGGGTTGCCGCTGCTCACGGCGTCGGCGCTCATGCGCCTCTACGGCTCGCGCGCGGCACCCTGCCTGCTCTACGCCCTCACTATGGGCTTCAACCTCGTCTACCTCGGTGAGCACTACGTGGTGGACGTACTGGCGAGGTTCGCCACCGCCCTGCTGGCGTTCGCCCTGGTGTGGGTGCTGCCTGACCTCGTGCTGCTACGCGTGCGCGTGCCGAGCGCGCCCGCGCGTGCCGCTGCCGCGACCGGTGCGGGCGGTCGGCACGCTTACCCTGCCCGCCGTGGCGCTGGCGGTCACCGCCGTTGTGCTGGGATCGCTGCGTCCGGTGGCCCTGACGGGCGGCGAGACCATCGCCGCCCTGGAGGCACCGCCGCCCGTGCCTGCGGCGCTGGCGCTGACGCCGTGCGACGACGCCGGCGAGCGGTCGGTCGCGGTGCAGGAGCTGATGCAGGGCGCGGTAGGCGGCTACGCCGTCTACCTCATTGACCTGGAGGAGGTTACCTGCTACGCCCTGGCTGCCGATCCGGCGCTCCCGCCGCCGTTGGATGACGTCACCCTCGCCCCGGCCGGTGAGGCGCCGGCACCACCGGACCTGATGGCGCTGGAGATGGATCCTGGGGAGATGGTGATAGCCGCCGGCGCGCCGGCCAGGGCGCTGGTGGCGGTCCTGGCTCCGGAGCGCCGCTACGCGCTCTTCGTCCGGCTCGCCGAGGTCACCGACGCCGACCAAGCGTGGCGTACCGTTCAGGTGCTGGCCGGGCTTACGCTCACCGCCTCGTAGCGGCGGGCTTTGCATCGCGGCCCGCGTCCGCTATGGTCTAATCATCCCCGCGGAGCCGCTGCCCATGACCTCACCCTGGGATGAACCGTCCGAGACCGAGGGCGAGCTCGAGCTGAGCATTCTCCAGGCGGCGGTTGCCCCCGAGGCCGAGGGCGCCTACCGCCTGCTGCTGCGCACCACGCGGGGCGACATCTTCGGCTTGCTCCACGTGTGCGAGGGGGAGCCCGGCGCTGCGGTGATGATTGGCGGCGCCAGCGGCGGCCTAGACGGACCAGCCGACGGCATCTACGCGCGCCTGGCGCCGGCGCTGCTCGACGCAGGCGTGAGCACGTTGCGCCTGCACTACCGCTGGCCCGGCGAGTTCGACGAGTGCCTGCTCGACGTGCTGGGCGCCCTGTCGTTTCTGAAGGGCGTCGGGGCGCGGCGTGCGGTGTTGGTCGGCCACAGCTTCGGCGGGGCGGTGGCGATCCGGGCCGGCACGCTGTCGCCGCTCGTGAGCGGCGTGGTGGCCATGTCCAGTCAGCTCCACGGCACGGAGCAGGTGGCCGAACTGGCGCCGCGGCCCTTGCTGCTCGTGCACGGCATGGAGGACCAGGTGCTCGAGGCCGTGGCCAGCGAGATCATCTACCAGCGTGCGGCCGAGCCCAAGCGGCTGGTGCTGTACGCCGAGGCCGGCCACTCGCTGGTGCAGTGCAAGGACGCGCTGTTCGAGCTATTGCGGGAGTGGATCCCCGTCCACGCCCGTGGAGATGGTTGACCGTGACGCTTTCGGTGGGGCACGAGGTGGTACGGGCGGCTTTAGGCAAGTTATGGAACCTGTTGTTCGGCCCGCCGCGCGTGCAGGCGCTTCCGGACGGGACCCTGCGCGTGCGCCTGCTGGGTCGCGTGCACGAGGCCGACGATTACGAGGGCCTGTTCCGCAGCGTCAGCGCCGAGCGGGACCGGTTGGTGCGCGCGCTCGCCCAGGCGCGTGAGGCGGCACCGCTGCGCCCCTCATACACCTTGCTGCGCGTGGGTCCCGGTGAGATGCATCACCGCGACTTGCAACGGTTAGAGGACCGACTGGCCCTGTACAACGAGTTTGTCGGCTACCTGCTCCGACACCTGCACCAACGCCAGCCATGACGGTCGGCCCGCTGCTCGGGGTGAGCTTCAGCCACCGGTACGCTGCCTGGCTGGGCCTCGACCCGTATGAAACGTTGCGTGCGTTGCTCACCGACGTCGGGGTGCGCTGCCTGCGCCTGTCCGTCTACTGGGACGAGATCGCGCCGGAGCCCTCCCGGCTCACCTTCGACCCGGTCCGCCCCTGGCTAGAGCTGGCGGCCACCGACGGCGCGCGGGTGACGATCACCCTCGGCCTCAAAGCTCAGCGCCACCCGGAGTTCTACCCGCCGCGGTGGCTGTGGCCGACGGCACCGCCCCCGGGAGCCGCGCTCGACCGCCAGCCACGTCTGGTGACGCTGCTCCTGCTTATGCTGGAGCGGGTCACCGCCTTCCTGGCCGACTACGACGTGATCGAGGCCTGGCAGGTAGAAAACCAGCCGTTCGTGCCCGCGGTCGGTCGCACTGTCGGCTGGCGCATTTCGCCCGCGCTGCTGGCGCGCGAGATCGAGGTCGTGCGCGAGGTGGACCCGCGCGGGCGGCCGATCGTGGTGACGCACGCCAGCGCTACGGCCCTGGACGGCGGATGGCGCGACGCCCTGGCCCTGGCGGATATCCTCGGCCAGGATGTGTACACGCGCGTGCCGGCGCCGCGCGGGCTGCCCTGGCGGTACTGGAACCGCTATGCCTGGGGGCCGCTGGCGCCCAATTTGCGTGCCCAGGCGCACGCTGCCCGGCGGCTGGGCCGGGGCTGGTGGATCACCGAGCTGCAGGCAGAGCCGTGGGAGCGGGGCGACATCCGGCAAGTGCCGCCTACGGCGGTGGGCAGCGTCTCGCCGGAGCGCATCGTGGCCAACCTGGCACTTGCGCGCCGCAGCCGACCGCAGCGCATCCTGCTGTGGGGCGCCGAGTGGTGGCGTTTCGCCGCCGAGCGGCAGGGCGACCGCCGCTATTGGGACCTCGCCCGCGCCCTGTTCCGCGGCGGTCCGTGAGCGGCGCGAACGGCCGCCGTTCACATGCGGTCTGGGGCGGAGACCCCCATCAGGTGCAGCGTGCGCGCCAGCACGAGACGGGCGGCGGCCACCAGCTTAAGGCGGGCGCGCGTAAGCGCCTGGTCCTCGGAGATCACGCGCACGTCGCGGTAGAAGTCGCTGTTGAACGTGGTGGCCAGGTCCATGGCGTAATACGGCAGGTGGTGCGGCTCCAGCGTGCGCGCCACCAGGTCGAGCAGCTCCGGCAACTGCAGCATCTTGCGGATCAGCGTCAGCTCGGCCGGGTGGCGCAGCAGCGATACGTCCCCGCCCTCCGGCGTCAGGCCGCGCTCGGCGGCGGTACGCAGGATGCCGGCGATGCGCGCGTGCGCGTACTGCACGTAGTACACGGGGTTCTTCTCGCTCTGGCTCTTGGCCAGGTCGATGTCGAAATCGAGGGTGGAGTCAGGCGAGCGCTGTAGGAAGAAGAACCGACAGGCGTCGACGCCGACCTCTTCGACCAGGTCGCGCAGGAGGATGATATCGCCCGCCCGTTTGGACAGGCGCACGACCTCACCGCCGCGGCGCACGGTGACGAGCTGGTAGAGCAGGATCGTCAGCCGCTCAGGAGCGATGCCCAGGGCCTGGACGGCCGCCTTCATGCGCGGCACGTGGCCGTGGTGGTCGGCGCCCCAGATGTCGATCACCCGGTCAAAACCGCGCACCGCGAACTTGTGGTAGTGGTACGCGATATCCGAGGCAAAGTACGTAGGCGCGCCGGTGGAGCGCACCAGCACGTTGTCCTTATCCTCGCCCAGCTCGCTGCTGGTGAACCAGACGGCGCCCTCTTTCTCCGTGATGTAGCCTCGCTCACGCAGCAGGGCCATCACCCGTTCGTACAGGCTGTCCTGCTCGTACAGGGAGCGCTCACGGAACCAGACGTCATAGCGCACGCCGAGCAAAGCCAGATCGGCCTTAATGCTGTCCAGCATCAGGTCGATGCCGAGACGGCCCAACTCGTCCGGGGCGGGCTCGCCGGGCGGGCGCAGGAAGCGATCGCCGTACTCGTCGCGGATGCGCCGCGCCAGGTCGACCATGTATTCGCCGGGGTAGCCGTCCGGTGGGATGTCAACGTGACGGCCGAAGAGCTGTTGATAGCGGGCGTACAGCGTCTGCGTGAAGGTCTCCACCTGCGTGCCGGCGTCGTTGACGTAGTACTCGCGCTCCACGCTGTGTCCGGTGGCCTCCAGCACGGCCGCCAGAGCGGTGCCGATCACCGCGCCGCGGCCGTTGCCGACCGTGAGCGGGCCGGTGGGGTTGGCACTCACGAACTCCACCTGCACGCGCAGGCCGGCGCCGACGCTCGAATCGGCGAACGTTTCGCCGCGCGCCAGGATCTCGTCCACCTGTTGGGCCAGCCAGGCGTCGCTCAGGCGCAGGTTGATGAACCCCGGCCGTGCGACCTCGACGCTGCCGATCATGGGCGAGGATGGCGTGCGGGCTACGATCTTCTCGGCGATGGCAAGCGGGTTGCCGCCCACGGCGCGCTGGAGCTTCAGGGCGATGTTGCTGGCGTAGTCGCCGTGCTCCGGCTGGCGCGGTCGCTCGACGGTGACCTCCGGCAGGGGCACCTCCGGTAGGTCACCCTGCGCCATCGCCGCCCGCACGCCCTGCTCCACCAATTGCGCAAGCTCGTCCCTGATCATCATCCGCAGTCCTGCTCCGGCAGCTGTTGACAGAAACGGCGAACGGCCCGCACGCGATGCGGCGGGCCGCCCATGCCGAACAGCCCGGTTCACGGCCAGTATATCAGGCCCTGCCGTTCGCTCCACGGCTGTCCGCCTCGCTACGATCACAGGTGTATGACGATCGACCGTCTCCCGACCTGGGCACGCTGGCGGTGCCGGTGCTGATGACGCTCTTCTTCGCCAGCGCAGGCCTGCTGATCGCCGGGCTAGGCGTGTTGGCTCTACCGCCGGTGCTATGGGTGTTTGCCGGCCCGGCGGTGTTTCTGGCGGCTGCCGCCGCGGGTATGAGCGCGGGCTACGCGCGCTCCTTGTTCCGCGTTCGCTACACGATGGCCCGGGGGCACGTTACCCTCCGGCGCGGCCGCGCCACCGCCACCTTCGCCGCGCGGGCGGTGGAGCACATCGTGCGCCCGCGCTACCCCGGCAGCGGTCCGAACGGCGCGTTGGATTGGTCGGGCATCTCCTCGGCCCGCTCCTTCGCCAATCGCCGTGACACCGAGGTGTTCCTGCGAGTGGGCGGCGAGTGGCTGCGCGTGAGCCCGACCGACCCGGTGCGCTTCGTGGAGGCGTTGCGTGCCGAGGGGGAGCAAGATGGAGGCGGAACGTGACGGGGCCGCCTCAGCTCACGTCGCCGCCCGTGCCGCTCAGCAGGCGCATCACCTGCGGGGCGTAGCCGGCCAACGCCGTCTCCGCGAAAGTGGCGCCGTCGGCCAGCCAGCGCGCGGCCTCGGCCCGCGCCTGCTCCAGCAGGCGCGTATCGGCCAGGCCGGCGATCTTGAGCTCGGGCAGACCCGACTGGCGCGTGCCAAAGTACTCGCCCGGGCCGCGCAGGCGCAGGTCCTCCTCCGCCAGCCGGAAGCCGTCGGCGATCTCCTCCATCAGGCGCAGGCGTGCCTGTGCCTCCTCGGAGGCGCTCTCGGCCATGAGGAAGCAGTAGGACTGGTGCTCGCCGCGGCCCACGCGGCCGCGGAACTGGTGCAACTGCGCCAGCCCGAACCGTTCGGCCCCTTCCACTATCATCACCGTGGCGTTGGGGACATCGATGCCCACCTCTACCACGGCGGTGGAGACCAGCACGTCGTACAGCCCGTCCCGGAACGCGCGCATCACCTCGTCCTTCTTGGCGGCGGGCATACGCCCGTGCAGGAGGGCGAGCGAGGCGGAGGGGAAGACTTCCTTAAGCCGCTCGTATTCTGCCGTGGCCGCGCGCACCTCCAACGCCTCCGACTCCTCAACCAGCGGGCAGATAACGAACGCCTGTCGACCCTGGCGGAGCTGCTCGGTGACGAACGCATAGGCGGCGTCGCGCTCATGTGCCCCTACCACCAAGGTTTTCACCGGCCGGCGGCCCGGCGGTAGCTCGTCGATCACCGACACGTCCAGGTCCCCGTACAGGGTGAGGGCCAGCGTGCGCGGGATGGGCGTGGCGGTCATCACCAGAAGATGCACGTTTCCCTGCTGGCCACGCAGAGCAGCGCGTTGCGCCACGCCGAAGCGGTGCTGCTCGTCGACGATTGCCAGGCCCAGGCGGGGGATGCGCACGTCGGGCTGAATGAGGGCATGGGTACCCACGGCCACATCCACCTCGCCGCGGTTGATCGCTTCCTGGGCGCGCGCCCGCTCCCGCGCGCTCAGCCCACCGCGCAGGAGGGCGATGCGCAGGGGCCGGTCCAGGAACGGGGGTGTGCACGTGCACATCGCGTCCTCGTCCTCTACCCCGCCAAACAGGCGGCAGAAGGTGCGAAAGTGCTGCTCGGCCAGGATCTCTGTCGGCGCCATCAGGGCGACCTGGTAGCCGCCGGCCACGGTGGCCAGGGCTGCCGCTGCCGCCACCACCGTCTTACCGCTGCCCACGTCGCCTTGGACAAGGCGGGACATGGGCACCGTCCGGCGCAGGTCGGTGAGAATGTCAGTGATCACCCGCTCTTGCGCGGCGGTGAGGCGGAAGGGTAGGGCGGCGCGGAAGCCCGCCAGCGTCTGGTCGGGGAGGGCGAGCGGCGGTGCGTCCGCCGCGGCCAGCCGTTCGGCGCGCCGGCGGAGCACGGCCAGTTGTAGCACGAGCAGCTCGTCGAACGCCAGGCGCCGGCGCGCCGCTTCGGCCCGCCGCGCATCATCCGGGTAATGGACCTGCGCCAGCGCTTCCTGGAGGGACAGCAGGCCGTGGCGAGCGCGGATCTCGGCCGGCAACGGGTCGGTCACCAAGGGCAGATAGGTGTCTAGCGCCAGCCGCGCCAGCCGGCGCAGGGTGCGCGCCGGCAGCCCGGCCGTGAGCGGGTAGACCGGCACCAGCCGACCGGTGTGCACCGCGTCGGAGAGGCCCCCCTCGAGCAGCTCCCACTCCGGCGACTCCATCTGGCGCACGCCGTGGAACACGGTTACCTTGCCGGACAGGGCCACGCGGGCGCCGGTGCGCAGCTCCCGCGCCAGCCAGGGCTGGTTGAACCAGACCACGCGCAGATTGCCGGTGTGGTCGCCGATGATGGCTTCGGTGGCCTTGCGCCCCTTGCCCAGTGTGACCTCCGTGGCGCGCCAGACCGCACCCACCACGGTCTGCTCCTCGCCCGGCACCAGCTCGCTCACCGTGCGGATGCGGCTGAAGTCGTCGTAGCGGTAGGGTAGGTGCCAGAGCAGGTCGCGGATGGTGGCGATCTCCAGCCGGGCCAGCTTCTTGGCCGTGGCCGCGCTCACCCCGGGCAACGCCGTGACCGGGGCATCGAGGCCAGCGGCGTGGGGCTTGGCCGACGGGCGACTGGGAGCCGGGCGCCTGACGGTGAACGCGGGCTGCGGGCGAGGCCCAACCGCAGGCGCAGCGTGCGGCGCTCGCGCAGGGGCCGGCCGGGCCGGCACCGCCGCTGGCCGTTCCGGCACCGGTCGAGCCGCGCTCACGCGAGGCTGCGCCAGGCGGCGCAACACCCGCTCCGCCCAGCCGGCCCGCTGCTCCGGCGAGAGGGCGGCGTAGCCGCGGGCCGGCAGGGTGGCGAGAGCCTCGTGCTCCGGCGTGCCGGGCGCCAACGCTCCCTCGGCTAGGAGCGTGCGCAACATGCGGTCCAGGCCACCGATAACGGCGGTGTCGCGGTAGCCACGGGACCGTTCGAGCTCAAGCGCGCGGCGTAGCCGTTCGCCGGGGGGGATCATACCGAGGTGCTGTCCTTGCACAGGGTGGCGGTGCCGACCACGTTGGGCCCGGCGTAGACGCCCACCACGGGGCCGATCCAACCGGTGCGGATGGGGACGCCCGGCAGCGCCGCGGCGATGCGCTGCTGCACCCGCGCCGCCTCCTCATCGGAGCAGGAGTGCAGCAGGGTGATCTCCACCGGGTCACGATGCTGGGCGGTGAGCTCGATGATCCGTTCCAAAGCCCGCGTGCGGGTGCGCACCCGCTCCACCGGCACCACCTCCCCGTCTTTGACCGAGATGAGGGGCTTGATGCTGAGCACGCCGCCCAGCCAAGCGCGCACGCGCCCGATGCGACCACCCTTGTGCAGGTACTCCAGCGTGTCGAGCACGGCGACCAGGTGCGTGCGGCGGATGGCGTCTCGTGCCGCCGCCGCCACCGCCTCCGGCCCCGCCCCCCCGTGGGCGGCCGCCGCGGCCGCGCGCACCCCGTACGCCAGCGGCGCCGTCACCGTTTCGGAATCGACGACCACCACACAAGAGGGGTCCGGCAGGTTCTCCCGCGCCGTCCGGGCGGCGTTCACGGTACCGGAGAGCTTGCCCGAGATGTGGATAGAGACGATCGCCGTGGCCCCCTCGCGCAGGAGGCGTTGGTAGGTTTCCAAGAAGGCGCCGACCGACGGCTGCGAGGTTTTCGGCAGCACGCCCTCGCTTGTGAGCCGGCGAAAAAACTCCTGGGGGGTGATCTCCACCCGGTCCAGGTAGCTTCGCTCCCCGAAATGGACGGTGAGCGGCACCACCGTCACGCCCAGGCCGGATGCCTCCTCCGGCGTCAGATCGGACGTGCTGTCCGTGACCACCCGCACGCTCATGACGAGCGCCACCTCCGCCGGCCCAGTATAGCGAGCGCAGCTGCGGTGGACCAAACACCGTGCGGCATCGCGGGTGCGGCGCCTAACGGCGCCGACGCTCGGCCAAGCGCCGCAGGACGGCCATCGCCGGACGGGCGACCGCGTGGCGTGGGGTGGCCCACAGGGCGCGCCAGCTCTGCAACATCACGGCGCGGGGGCCGATCTCGCTCAGGGAGGGGTAGCGGCCGGGCAGGGTGCGTACCGTGCCGGCCAGGATAGCGGCGCGCAGGTCGGCGGCGGTGCGCCCGGGAAACTCCGTGGCGGTGCAGCCGATGGCCGGGAGATAGTGGGCGTCGCTGCTGCCGACCTCCGTGATCTTCCACCGCTCGAGGTTCAGCCGTTGCGCACGGCCGTTGGTAAACCGAGCTGCCGGGCTGGGGTTGCTCAGCTCGATCCCGTCAAACCACAGGCCGTCGGTCTGGCGACGGAGGACACCTTCGATCGCTCGCCGGCCGAGGCTGCGCGTAAGCGGGCTGAGCGGATGTGGCACCACGCACAGGCCACCTTGGGAGTGGATGCGGTCGATCGTGGTGGTAAGCGGCCGCAGACTGGGCACCGGTTCTTCCACGAACAACGCCAGCAGATGCCCGGCCAGCGTGGTGATCTCCATGCCGACGACGACCTCGAAACGATACCGGCCACGGGCGTGCAGCTCACGCACCCGCAGGGCGGCATCGATGGAATCGTGCTCGGTGATAGCGATCACATCCAGGTCGGTGCACGATTCGACATACTCTAACAACTCTTGCGGCTCTGGCAGCCCGTCGCCGAAGGCGGTGTGGATATGCAGGTCGGCGGTGCCCATAGGTTTACCATGGCGGGCCAGCAGGAGGGCGTCAAGCCCTAGCGCGGCGGACCGGCCGGCGCGCGCGCCGGCCACCGCCCGGAGGGTTAGGCGCGTGGCGGTTGAGACGGGACCGGTCTTCGGACCAGACCGGCTCCTGCAGCACGAACCATTGTGATGGGTCCTGCCGCAGGTACGGCTCAAACCGCTGGATGAGCTGCTCGGTGTTGAGCCGACGGTCGGCGGCCTCGTCGCCGGTGCGAACCAGCTCCAGGGGCGGCTCGATCACGGCCTCGAAGCGGTCCAGGGCGATGCGGCGGGTGAGTAGGGGCAGCAGGACGGCGCCGGTGTGCGCGGCAAGATCCACTGCACCGGCCGGGATCCGGGCCGGCGCGCCGAAAAAGGTGACCTCCACCCCTCGACGCTGGATATCGCGATCCACTAGGACGGCCAGGAGCCCGCCCCGCCGCAGGTGGCGAATGGCCTGTTTCACCCCGCTTACATCGGCGTCCACGAACTTTTGGCCCTGGCTGCTGCGGTAGCGACGGAACAGCTCGGCCAGGGCGGGCGGTTCGAGCGGTTCCACCAGCGCCATGAACGAGATGCCCAGGGACGAGAGGCATTGCCCCACGTACTCCGGGTTGCCGTAGTGGATGGTGGCGGCGATCACCCCGCGACCACTGGCCACGGCTGCCGTGAGATGCTCTAGGCCGGTAACCCTGACGTTGTGCGCGAAGAACTCTGCCGGTCGCATCCTGGGGGTGCAGGCCAGGTCGGCGTAGTAGGCGGCCGCGGCGTGAAAGCAGCCGCGCACGGCGCGCCGCACCGTGACCGGGCTGGCCGTGGGGCCCAGCACGTGGCGGATGTTGCTCGTGGCCACAGCCCGCCCGTGGCTGTTGACCAGCAATGCCGCTTCGGCAGCGAGCCAGGCGAGGGCATACACAACACGGCGAGGCGCCCGTTCGGCGAGGAGGCTAGCGATACGGAACAGCAGGTAGCGGAGCATGGACGTTCTGGCGCTCATCGCTCCGGCGCCAGCGCGGGCTCACGGGTCGCCGCCGGTGAGCGGGCCGGCCACATCCGGCGAAAGATATACCACTGGTCAGGATAGGCACGGATAAAGCGCTCATGGGCGGCGAAGATGCGCTGCGTGAGGGCGACCACGTCACGCTCATCATCCCCGGTGCGGGTGATGCGCACGTCGAAGTCGGCCATGGCGATGAGCTGGTCGCTGGTGCCGCTGGCGCGCGGCAAGGCGACCGGGATCACCCGCGCCCCGGTGCGCAGGGCGATGCGCGCGGGCCCGGCGGGCACCAGCGTGCGTTCGCCAAAGAAACTGATCTCCACTCCGCCGTTCTCGATTGGGGTGTCGATCAAGATGGCCAGCGCCTCATTGCGGCGCATGGCCCGCACGATGCCGGCGGCGGCCCGGTCCGAGGGGATGACCTTCATGCCGCGCACCTGTCGGGCCCGCACCACGATCTCGTTGGCGCGGTCGTTGCCAAAGATATCAGCGATCACGTTGAGCGGGTAGCCGCGCGCGGCCAGCACCGCGCCACCCATGTCCCAATTGCCGAAGTGCATGAGGATGAAAATGACGCCTTTCCCCTCGGCAAAGGCAGCATCGATCGCGTCCCACTGGTCGAAGTGAACCTTGGTGATGACCTCTTCCGGCTTGAGCTTGGGTGCGCGCAGGAAGTCTACCACGTAGCGGGCGTAGTTTAGGAAGGAGTAGCGCGCCGCTCGCCGGGCTGCGGCGCCGTGGCCAAGCACGCGCTGCATGTTGTCGATAGCGGCGGTACGGGGGCCGCGCCAGCACCACCAGGCCAGCGTCGCGATCACATCGCCGAGGAAATAGGACAGACGTAACGGCAGCCAGCGTGCTAGCCCGGCCAGACGGACGGCCCAGTACAGAATCACGCGTGACCTCTGTAGCCGGTGATCGCCTGGGTGACGGTCGCCTGCCTTGGGGGCAAGCCGAGCGCCGGGAGACGGGGTGGACCGCGTGCTCACAGACGCGCGCCCGGGGAGCTCAGCCGGCGCGACCGTCGGCGTCGCCGCTTGTCCCCGGTGACCCGCTACGACGATACCGCACGGCCGGCCTTGAATCGAGTGCCGACGCGTCGGCTGGCCGCGCCGGACGGCGCTGAAGCGGCCGTGGCGCTCTGGTACACTCGAGCCTGATGCGATTGCAGCTCCTCCGGCGGCGGCCCGCCCTGCGCGAGTTGATCCTGGTGTCGGGTGGGTTGCTGGCCTATTTCCTCACGCGCGGACGCATCCAGGACCGCCACGCCGCCGCCCAGCGCAACGCCGACCGTATCGTGCGTCTGGAGCGTCGCCTGGGCCTGTTCTGGGAACCGGTGTTGAACGCGTGGGCGGCGCGCTCCCCGTTCTGGCGCCGGTTCTGGAACCTGGTCTACTTCTGGGCGCATGCCCCCCTGATCGCGGTGGGCGGGGTATGGCTCTACCGGCGGTACCCGCACGTGTACTGCCTGACCCGCAACGCGTTTTTGGGCTCGGCCATCATCGGACTCATCAGTTACCGCTTGTTCCCGGTGGCGCCGCCGCGGCTGGCCGAAGGCCACAGCTTCGTGGACACCATGCAGGAATACAGCAAGGTGTCGTACCAGGCGCAGTCGCTGAGCCCATTTGTGAACCCCTACGCGGCCGTGCCAAGCCTCCACTTTGGCTGGTCCTTCTTGCTCAGCGTGGCCCTGGTGATGGCCCAGCCGCGACGGTGGTGGATCTGGATCGGCGCTGTCGCGCAACCGGTGTTGATGTTTCTGGCGATCGTGGCCACGGCCAACCACTGGGTGGTAGACGCCGTGGCCGGGCTGGCGGCCTGTCTGGCCGGCCTGGCGGCGGCGCTGTGGCGCCGTTCAACCGGGCGATCGCGCTCCCGGCGGTGACGGGCGCGGGATGTTCCGGCCGCACCAGTCAGATACCCACCCGCCACTGCCCCTGAGGTTTGGCCACCGCGGTTCGGCTACCGCCCGCCGATCTTGAACATGCGCGTGCCGCAGACAGGGCACTTGCCCTCCACCGCTGGCCGGCCGTTCTTCAGGGTGATCTGTTTCTGATCCCGCATTTCGCGCTTGGTGCGGCACTTGAGGCAGTAGGCCTCCATCAGGTCCTCCTCTTCCTCACCGTCGTGGTCGATCGGTCCAGAGCCATGATACGAACGCCGCCTCCGGCCGGTCATCAGCCAGGGCCGCGGAGCACCTTGTGCGGACGCCATTCGCCGTGGACCACCTGCACCACCCCCAGAACGGCACCATCGACGCTGTACGCCCGCCCCACCGTGCCGCCGGGATGCGCGGCGGCGATGCCCAGCGCCTGTCCGGTGACCAGCCGTCGCTCCCCGCGCGGCCCAAGCACCAGCGCTGGGGCGGCGGGCAGTACCGTGTCTGGCGGCAGGATCAGCGACGGCAGCGCGCCGCTTTCCGCCGCCTGTGCCACCTCGTCCAGCGTGTGGGCGGAGCGCAGGTCGAACGGTCCGGTCCACAGGCGACGCAAGGCGCGCAGATGGCCGCCGGTGCCCAGCCGATCGCCCAGGTCGCGCGCCAGGCTGCGGATGTAGGTTCCCTTGGAACAGGCCACCTCAAACGTCACATCCGGAAGGGCCACGGCCAGCACGTCGATGCGGTGAATGGTCACGGTACGGGGTGGAGCCGTCACCTGCTGTCCGCGGCGAGCGAGCCGGTAGAGCGGCACGCCGCTGCGCTTGATGGCGCTGTAGGCCGGTGGGACCTGCTGCACCGTGCCCACGAATTCCGCGAGAGCCCAGCGCACGGCCTCCTCTGTGACGTGCTGCCAAGGCCGCTCGACCAGAGGGGCACCGGTGGCGTCGTCGGTATCGGTGGTGAGGCCGAGCCGCACGGTGGCGCGGTAGCCCTTATCTGCCTCGCTCAGGTACTCGAGCAGCTTGGTCGCCTGGCCCAGGGCCAGGGGCAGCACGCCGGTGGCCATCGGATCCAGCGTGCCGGCGTGGCCCACCCGGCGCAGGCCGGTTAGGCGGCGGATGCGGGCCACAACGTCATGGGAGGTCCAGCCCGCCGGTTTGTCGATGACGACAAAGCCGTGCAGCAGGTCCGGAGACACGGGTGAGGAGTGGTGGGTGGATCGCGTCATCACCACTCAGGAGCCGAGCCCCGCGCGTAGGCGCTGCACCAGGTCGGGCGGCAGCTGGTCGCGGTCGTAGGCGTAGCGGTCGGCCTCGTCGGCGCGGTAGTCGGCAACGGCAATACAGCGATAATAGGCGCTGTCCACATACCGCTGGCGCCCGTGGTCGGCCTTTTCGTCCGCGATGCGTGGCAGCTCGTGCATGTCCCAGGCAGAGGCGTAACCGTGTTTGGGCCAGGTGAAGAAGCGACCGCTGAACGGATCGAACACGCTCCAGCGCGTGCCCGTCCACACCTCCGTCACCGTGTGCCGTTCCGCAGGGTCCGTGCGGGCCAGGTGCACCACCCGCGCGGGCATGCCGGCCACCTGGGCCAGGGCGCAGAGCAGGCGCGCTCGCTCCGCCGCCAGCGGGTTGCCCTCGGCGATGATCTCCTCTTCTCGACCTCCAGCCCGCACCGCCTCCAGGTGGGCGATGGCGGGCCGCTCCGGTGACGGGAACTCCTGCGGCAGGCGGTGGCAGAAGCGGAGCAAGGCGACGACGGCCTGCACGGGGTGGACGGCGTCCCCGGCCACGCGGCGCACGTGCTCCTCAAGCTCGGGCCGGCCGCCGCGGTACGGTGGCTCGGTCGGTGGGGCGTACAGGCCGCGGGCGTTGACGCGCGTTACCGGCGTCATGCGCTCAATGAGCATGGCGTCCACGCTACCGGGTCGGTGCCAGTCCCGCACGAATAGCGCCACCACCTCGGCGGGGAACACCTCCTGCCAGCGGCCGCTTGAGGCCACGGTGCTCATGGACGCGCCTCCCCGCGCTCGCGGGCGAGCTGGTTGAGAATATCGGTCAACCGCTGGCCACGCTCGATGGAGATGTCCGGCTTAAAGTGCAGCTCGGGAATGTGGTGCAGATCGGAGAGCCGTTGCCCAAGGAGGCGGCGATAGAAGGCGCGGCCGGCGGTGAGAGCGTCCATCACCGCCTTGCGCTCCTCCTCGGTGCCGAGCACGCTGACGTACACCTTGGCGTGGCGTAGGTCCTGTGTGGTCTCCACGTCGGTGATGCTCACCACCGACGGGTCGATACGCGGATCCCGCGTCTCGCGTCGGATGATGTCGCTCAGTTCGTCGCGGATCAGCTCGTTGATGCGAAGCGTGCGGCGGCTCATCTCCTGCCTCCCTCCCGACGGGCCGGCCGGGTCTGCCCAACCGGGAGCGTGTCCGCCCGGCCCGCGCTCTGGTTACTGTCGAGGGCGGGGTGCAGCGGCCGCGGCCGTGGTCTCCGCCTGCTGCCGCTCGCGGTGGAAGAACTCCAGCACGTCGCCGACCTGGAACGCGTCGAACCCGTCCAGCGTCACGCCGCACTCGTAGCCGGCGTCCACCTCGCGCACGTCTTCCTTCATGCGCTTGAGGTTTGCCACCCGGCCGGTGAACAGCACCTCCTTGCCGCGCAGCACCCGCACCTGGTCGTTCCGCAGGATCTTGCCATCGGTGACATAGCAACCGGCCACGTTGCCGATGCGGCTGATGCGGATCACCTGCCGCACCTCGGCGTGCCCGTCTACCACTTCCACGAACACCGGTTCCAGCAGGCCCTTGAGGGCCTTCTCCACGTCTTCGACGAGGTTGTAGATGATGTTGTACAGCCGAATATCGACCCCTTCCTGGGCTGCCAGGCGCTGCGCGCCCGGCTCAGGGCGCACGTTGAAGCCAATGATCACGGCCTTGGAGGCCACCGCCAGCATCACGTCCGATTCGGTCACGCTGCCGACGCCGGAATGGATGATACGCACGCGCACCTGGTCGGTGGAGAGGCGCTCGAGGGAGGTGCGGATGGGCTCGATGCTGCCCTGCACGTCGGCCTTGAGGATGATGTTGAGCTCCTTCACCTTGCCGGCGGAGATGGCGCCGTAGAGGGTATCGAGCGTGACGGGTCTCAGGGCGGCGGCCCGCTCTGCCTCCTTCTGGCGCAGGCGTCGCTCAATCGCCGCGCGCGCCTGGCGCTCGTCCTTGACCACGGTGACGACATCACCAGCGTGCGGCACCGCGTTCAGGCCGAGGATGCGTGCCGGCACGGACGGACCGGCCTCCTTGAGGCGGCGGCCGCGGTCGTCGAACATCGCCTTAACGCGCCCCCAGGTATCACCGGCGATCACCACCTCGCCGGGACGGAGGGTGCCGGCCTGGACGAGCACGGTGGCCACCGGGCCGCGCGCGCGGTCCATTTGCGCCTCGATCACCAGGCCCACGGCCGAACGGTCGGGATTGGCCTTCAGCTCCATGACGTCGGCCAGCAAGAGCAGGTTTTCCAGGAGGTCGTTGATCCCTTCGCCGGTGCGGGCGGAGACGGGCACGCAGATCACGTTGCCGCCGTACTCCTCGATGATCACCCCTTCGGCGGCCAGCTCCTGTTTGACGCGGTCTGGATTGGCGTCGGGCAGGTCGATCTTGTTGATGGCCACCACCATCTCCACGCCGGCGGCACGGATGTGCGAGATGGCCTCCTTCGTCTGGGGCATGACGCCGTCGTCGGCGGCCACGACCAGGATGGCGATGTCGGTGGCCTGGGCGCCACGGGCGCGCATGGCGGTAAACGCCTCGTGGCCCGGTGTGTCCAGGAAGGTGATCTTGCGCACCTCGTCGGTGGAGGGGTGCTTGACCTCTACCTGGTAAGCGCCGATGTGCTGGGTGATGCCGCCGGCCTCGGTGGCGGTCACGTTGGTGTGGCGGATGCGGTCCAGGAGGCTGGTCTTGCCGTGATCGACGTGGCCCATCACGGTCACCACGGGGGGGCGTGGCTTGAGCTTGGCCGGGTCTTCCTCTTCCAAGAGGCGCTTGAGCCCGGCTGCCTCGGGTGCCACCGGCTCCTCGGCCACCGGGTGCATCTCCCGCGGCTCGAAACCAAAGTCTGCGGCCACGATGGCGGCGGTATCGTAGTCGATCACTTGGGTGAGCGCGGCCATCACGCCGTTCTTCATGAGGTCCTTGATGACCTCAACGGGCGGCAGGCCGAGCAGCTCGGCGAGCTCGCGCACGCTGAGCGTCGGTGGGATCTCCACCGAGCCCGAACGCTGTGGGGTCGATGTTGGGGTGCGGGTAGTGGTCAACGGTGTTCCCTCCATGGCCCCGGTCCAGGCCGGGGCCACCGGGAACCCGCCTACCGGGCACCGGTGCCCGCGCGGCCCGCACGCGGGGCGCGAGTACTGCGCGTGTTCATGGTGTGCCGGTCCGTGGTTCCGGCGCCGTCTCCGGCAGTGCGGCGCCAAACATCGCCAATGCCTCCCGATCCGCGGGTTGCAACGAGACCTTGAGCGCGCGGCTTACCAGGTCCCGTTTGAGCGCCACCTCCCAGCAGGACCGCTGCCGGCACAGGTACGCGCCTCGCCCGGGTTTCTTGCCGGTCGGGTCGACCTCCACCCGACCGTCCGGCGTCCGCACGATGCGGACGAATTCTCGCTTGGCGGAGGTGGTCCGGCAGCCGATGCACGTGCGCTGCGGCACGTGCTTCGGCCGCGGACCACGTCGTGCTGCCCGTACTGCCATGGTCGCGTCCACGGCGCGGGACACCGCCTGGAGCCGGCGTGCGCCCCGCGCCATTCCTCCCTGGCCTTAGCGGAAGCGCGAGGTGTACTCGGCGTACTCGTCGTCCTCGTCCTCGTACACGTCGCGACGGCGGCGGCTGGCTGCCCGGCGCCGCGCCGCGATCTCCTCCTCCGTTTCGAAGCGGCCCTCACGGCGCCCCTTCTTGCCCTTGCCCTCGGCCGGCAAGCGCGAGGGCACGACGCCCAGGTCCTCGGCAAAGCGGATGCCGCCGCGTAGCCCGCGCGACGGCGCAGGCGCCACCGGTACCGGCTCGGGCTCTGGCTCGGCTTCCGGCTTGTCTGCCGAGACCTCCGCCACCGGCACCGGCTCGTGCGCCACCGGCTCCTCGGTCGCGGTGGGCGTGGCTGCGGCGGCGGCCACCGCCGGCTCCGGCTGCGGCGCGGCCGGGGCAATCGGCGTCGGCTCTGGAGCCACGGGGGCCGCTACCGGCACGCGGGCGCCTTCGTCCAGTTCCTCACGGGAGGGGGCCGGCGCGCTGTACACCGTCTCCGGCGCGGCGGCCGCCGCCTCGGCGGCGCGCATCGCCACCGACTCGGCTTTGATGTCGATGCGCCAACCGGTCAGCTTGGCGGCCAGGCGGGCGTTCTGTCCCTCCTTGCCGATGGCCAGCGAGAGCTGCTGGTCCGGCACGATGACGGTGGCGGTGTTGGTGGCCTCATCCACCTTGACGCTCACCACCCGCGCCGGGCTGAGCGCGTTGGCCACGAACTTGGCCGGGTCCGGGTCCCATAGGACGACGTCGATCCGCTCACCGTTCAGCTCGTTGACCACGTTTTGGATGCGAATACCGCGCAGGCCCACGCAGGCGCCCACGGGGTCCACCTGCGGGTCTCGCGACCACACCGCCACCTTGGAGCGGGAGCCGGGCTCGCGGGCAATGGACTTGATCTCCACGATGCCGCGGTGGATCTCCGGTACCTCTAGCTCGAACAGCCGCCGGATGAGGTTCTTGTGCGTACGGGACACGATCACCTGCGGCCCCTTGGCCGACTTCTGCACCTCCAGCACGTAGACCTTGATGCGTTGGTCCGGGCGCAGGTGCTCGTTGCGCGGCTGCTCACTGGCCGGTAGCACCGCCTCGGTACGGCCAAGGTCGATGATCGCCTGCCGTCCTTCTATGCGCCGCACCACACCGGAGATGATATCTCCCTCCTTGCCATGGTACTCGTCGTAGACCACCTCACGCTCCGCCTCACGTAGGCGCTGCAGGACCACCTGCTTGGCGGTCTGCGCGGCGATGCGGCCGGCGTTGTGCACCACGGTCTCGAAGGGGATGGTATCACCCACCTCCGCGTCGGGGCGGATCTTGCGCGCCTCGGCCAGGGAGATCTCGTCGCGGGGGTTGTGCACCTCCTCAACCACCACCTTGTGCGTGTAGACCTTCACCGCGCCCGTCTCGCGGTCGATCTTGACGGAGATGTTGGCGCTGGCGTTCAGGTCCTTCTTGTACGCAGAGGCAAGGGCGGCCTCCACCGCCTCAAACACGACCTCCTTCGGCAGGTTCTTCTCCGCCGAAAGTTGCGTGATCGCCATGATGAAATCGCTTTTCATGCCGCGCGGGACCTCCCCACCAACCGAACGGGCCAGACCTCAACTACGAAGAAAGGTGGGGCCAGCCCACCTCTCTCAAGGTACGTCTACTGTCAGGTTTATGATACCACGCCCGCACCGGCGCTGCAACGCGGCTGCCAGGTTTCGCACTTCGAGGTGAGGCGCCGCCTCCGATCGACGCTGGCAGGTCGTCAGTGACGGTGCCGCCGGGTACGTCCGAGCGTCGCGGCGCGCTCATTCGCGCCGCTACTGGTCCCACGCGGCGGTTGGTGACGTCTGCCGCGGCTCGGCCGCGCCTTTGCGGCGGATGGTTGCCACGCCAACGCTCTTCATTGTCTTCCGGCCGGCCGGTGCGCTACCATAGGAGTGATGCCCCCGTAGCTCAGAGGATAGAGCACCGGCCTCCGGAGCCGGGAGCGCAGGTTCGAGTCCTGCCGGGGGTACCAGGGCGCGCGTTCCACATGGGGACGGGCCGGGCTCGTCCCTCTCTTTATGCCCCTCGGGACGGCGCTGCAGGAAGGACGGTGAGCAGCCCTGAGCAGACGACATCAGCAGCGCAAGCGGCGGCAACGGAAGTTTGACCCGCTCAAGGCGGCCGGCTACGATAACCGCCCGCGCCGTCACGGGTTGCTCTGGCGCCTGTTCCACAACCGATGGATCGTGTTCGGCGGCATGGGCGTCATCGCCTTCTTCACCGTGTTCGGCACCTGCATGGGCGTCCGGCAGGGACGGACCACGGGCACCAGCGATGATTTCTTCGTCGCCACGGCCACACCCGCCGCCAGCGCCACGCCTAGCGCCACCGGAACGCCGGAGCCGGGCGCCACGCCCACCGCCACGCCCGTGCAGCGGCGCTACGCCGCCGCGCCGCCCATGCAGATCGACCTGGAGAAGCAGTACTTCGCCACGATCGCCACCGAAAAGGGCACCATCCGCGTGCAGCTCTTTCCCAAAGAGGCGCCCGACGCCGTCAACAGCTTCGTGTTCCTGGCCAGAAACAAGTATTACGATGGGTTGACCTTCCAGCGCGTGGGGCCGTACTTCGCCCAGGGCGGCGACGCTGGCTCCCAGGCCCCCGGCTACACGCTGCCGGTGCAGGTCACCAGCCTCAAGCACGAGCCAGGCGCCTTCGTGCTGGCCCGGAGCAACAGCGGCGATGGCGGTCTCACGGCCCAGTTCTACATCGTCCGCCAGCCGCTGCCCAACCAAGAGGGGCGTGACACGGTGATCGGTAAGGTGGTGGAGGGGATGGAGGTCGTCGATCGGCTGTCACCGCGCGACCCGGACCGCACCCCGAACGCCCCCGCCGACCGCATCATCAGCGTCACGATCGACGAACGTTCTGCCGGGTAAGGGCGCACGAGTGGGCGCCACAGCCCCGCTCCCCGCCGCCGATCTGCCTGCTATCATCCGGGCGTGACGCCGATCCGCCGTCAGTACCTCGAGGTCAAGCGTCGCTACCCGCGGGCGATCGTCTTCTTCCGCCTCGGCGATTTCTACGAGACGTTCGACGACGACGCCAAACTCTGCGCCCGCGAGCTGGACCTGGTGCTCACCTCGCGGCCGCTGGGCAAGCACCTGCGCGTGCCCATGGCCGGCATTCCCGCCCACGCCGTCAACACCTACCTGGCCCGCCTCATCGCCCGCGGCTACCACGTGGCCATCTGCGACCAGGTAAGCGACCCGGCTACCACTAAAGGGCTCGTGGAGCGGCAGGTCACCCGCGTCGTTACCCCCGGCACCGTGCTCGCCGATGAGCTCCTGCGCGGCCCGGCCGCCAACTACCTGGCCGCCGTTGTCCCCGGCTCGGGCGAGTGGGGCCTGGCCTACGCCGAGGTGTCCACCGGCGAGTTCGTGACGGCGCAGATCGGCGCGGACGAGCTCGCCGCCGAGCTGGCCCGCCTACGCCCAGCGGAGCTCGTCGCCCCGGAAGGCGTCGAGGTTCCCGCCCCGGAGGGGGTGCCCCGCGCCGTCGCCGACGCGCGTGCCACGGACCCAGAGTGGGCGGCCGAGCGCCTCAAGGAGCATTTCGGCGTCGCCGCGCTGGAGGCGTACGGCTGCGCCCATCTGCCGCTCGCCCTGTGCGCTGCCGCGGCGGTGGTGGCTTACCTGGGCGAGACGCAACCGGCGGCGGCCGGCGCGCTCAGCGGCCTGCGCACGGCCGATCCCTGTCACACCATGACCCTGGACGCGCAGACGCGCCGGCACCTAGAGCTGTTCGAGCCCGGCCGCGAGACCGGACAGCGCCCCACGCTCCTCACCGCGGTCGACCGCACGCGCACGGCCATGGGCCTGCGCCTGCTGCGCCAGCGCCTCGGTCAGCCCCTGCGCGACCCGATCGCCATCAACCGTCGCCTGGACGCGGTGGAGTGGTTTGTGCGCGAAGGACTGGCCCGCACCCAGGTGCGGGAGGCGCTGGCCCGCGTACCGGACCTCGAGCGCCTCTTCAACCGAACCGTTTCGGGCGTGGCCACCCCGCGCGACTTGCTCGGCCTGCGCCGTGGCCTGGAAGAGGCCGCCGCGCTGCGCCACGCCCTGGCCGGGGCAGCGCCCTTGCCCTGCCCGCCGGGCTGCGACGAGGCCATGGCCCTGATCGCGGCCGCCATCGACGCCGAGGCGCCGCCCACCCTGGAGCGGGGCGGTGTGATCCGGCCGGGCTTCCACGCCGAGCTAGACGAGCTGCGGGCGCTGGCGCGGGACAGCCGGCGCGTGCTGGCCGAGCTGGAACGCGCCGAGCGGGAGCGTACCGGCATCCGCTCGCTCAAGGTCGGTTACAACCGCGTGTTTGGCTACTACATCGAGGTGAGCCACGCTCATCAGGCATTGGTGCCCGCCCACTATCAGCGCCGGCAAACGCTCACCGGGGCGGAGCGGTATGTGACTCCGGAGCTGAAGGAGCACGAGGCGCGCATCCTGGGCGCCGAGGAGCGTATCGCCGCCCTGGAGGCGGAGCTGTTTCGGCAGGTGTGCGCGCAGGTGGCGGCCTACGCCCGTCCTATCCGCGAGACGGCGGCCGCGCTGGCGGAGATCGACGTGGCCGCGGCGCTGGCCGAGGTGGCGGTGGAGCGCGGCTACACCCGCCCGCAGGTGGATGCGGGAGACCGGCTCGTCATCCGCGAGGGGCGCCACCCAGTGGTGGAGCAGGTGCTGCCACCGGGCGCGTTCGTGGCCAACGATACCGAGCTGTCGACCGAGCAGCAGATCGTGGTGCTCACCGGCCCCAACATGGCCGGCAAGTCCACCTACCTGCGCCAGGTAGCGCTGATCGTATTGCTGGCGCAGGCCGGCTGCTTCGTGCCGGCGGCCGAGGCGCATATCGGCGTGGTGGACCGTATCTTCACCCGTATCGGCGCTCAGGACGACCTGGCCGGTGGACAGTCCACATTCATGGTCGAGATGGTGGAGACGGCCCACATCCTCCACCACGCCACGCCCCGCTCGCTGGTCATCCTCGACGAGATCGGGCGTGGCACCAGCACCTACGATGGGATCTCCATCGCCCGCGCGGTGGTGGAGTATTTACATAACCAGAGGGAGCGGGCGGCTAAGACGCTGTTCGCCACCCACTACCACGAGCTGACGGCCATGGCCGAGACGCTACCGCGCGTGCGCAACTACACGGTGGCGGTGGCGGAGCAAGACGGGCAGGTGGTGTTCCTGCACCGCATCGTGCCGGGCGGGGCGGACCGCTCCTACGGCATTCACGTGGCCCAGCTCGCCGGTCTGCCGCGAGCGGTAGTGCACCGCGCTGCCGAGCTGCTGGCCGAGCTGGAGGCAGGCGGCCGGGCAACGGGTGCCTCCGGACGGCGGCGGGGCGGGCCGCCACCCCAACAACTATCCCTGTTCGCGCTGCGCCATCCCTTGCTAGAGGAGATCGCGGCCCTGGATGTGGACGCCATGACCCCGCTGGAGGCCATCAACCGCCTGTACGAGCTGCGGGAGCGGGCCCGCAAGGCCTGAGCCGGTTCGCGTCGGGTCCGGCTGGTACACTGGGGCGCAGAGGTGAGCGCCGTGCCCATCCGCGTGCTGCCGTCAGAGGTAGCGGCCCGCATCGCCGCCGGGGAGGTGGTGGAGCGCCCCGCCTCGGTGGTGAAAGAGCTAGTGGAGAACGCCCTGGACGCGGGCGCCACCCGCATCGGTGTGCAAATCGAGCAGGGCGGCATCGCCCTCATCCGCGTGACGGACGACGGCTGCGGCATCCCCGTTGAGGAGCTGCCGCTGGCCCTGGAGCGGCACGCTACCAGCAAGCTGGAACCGGACGGCGACCTGTTCGCCATCGCCACCCTGGGCTTTCGCGGCGAGGCGCTACCCAGCATCGCCGCGGCGGCCGACGTGGAGATCGTGACGCGGGTGGCCGGCGCCGCGGCGGGCGCCGCCCTGCGCACCCGCGACGGCAGGGCGGAGCCCCTTCGCCCCGCCGCCGCGCCGGTGGGCACCACCGTGACGGTGCGGAGGCTGTTCGCCCGTCAGCCGGCCCGGCGCAAGTTCCTGCGCACGCCGGCCGGTGAAGCAGCCCAGGTGGCGCAGGTGGTGAGCCACTACGCCTTGGCTTACCCGGAGGTGGCGTTCACCCTGAGCGTGGACGGGCGGCGAGCGCTGGTCTCACCCGGCAGCGGCGACCCGCGCGAGGCGGCGGCCGCGGTGTACGGCGCGCGCACGGCGGCGGCGCTCCTGGACGTGCACGCCGAAGCGGCGGGAATAGTGGTGCGCGGGCTGGTGGCCCCGCCACACTTCGCCCGCGCCAGCCGGGCGCACATCTCCTTGTTCGTGAACCGGCGCTGGGTGCAGCATCGTCGACTGGCCTACGCGGTGGAGTCCGCCTACGAGACCCTGCTCCAGAGCGGCCGCCACCCGCTGGCGGTCATCGACCTCAGCCTAAACCCGGCCGAGGTGGACGTGAACGTGCACCCGGCCAAGGCGGAGGTGCGCTTCCGCGCCGAGGGCGAGGTGTTCCGCGTGGTGCAGCAGGCGGTGCGGCGGACACTGGTGGAAGCTTCGCCGGTGCCCACCGCCTGGCCGGGCGTCCCGGTATCGCCGGAGCCGGGTATCTGGCGCTTACCGGAGCCGGAGACGTTGCCGCGGCCCGTGGCCCCGCCGCCCCGGCAGGCCGGCGCCACCCGTCTCGTGCTGCCCGCCCTGCGCGTCGTCGGCCAGGTAGCCGCCACCTACGTGGTGGCCGAAGGGCCAGCGGGGATGTACCTCATCGACCAACACGCGGCGCACGAGCGGGTGCTGTACGAGCGCATCCGGGCGCGGCGAGGTCACGGCACGCCGGAGGTACAGCCCTTGCTGGAGCCGCTGGTGTTGGAGCCGACGCGAGTGCAGGCAGCCGCTCTGGAGGCGTACCGGGCGGAGCTGGCCGGGCTGGGGTTCGCGCTGGAGCCGTTCGGCGAGCGGGCGGTGCTGATCCGCGCCGTACCGGCCGAGCTGGCCGGGCGGGACGCGGCGCGGGCCGTGGCTGAGTACCTGGACGCCGTGTCCGCCGGTAGCCCACCACCGGACCGGGCGGAGCGGGCGGTGATGACGCTCGCCTGCCATGCCGCTATCCGCGCCGGCAAGACGCTGACGCTCGAGGAGATGCGCGAGCTGGTGCGGCTGTTGGAGGCGTGCGAATCGCCGCAGAGCTGCCCGCACGGTCGGCCGACGATGGTGCACGTCAGCGCCGCGGCCCTGGAGCGGGAGTTCGGCCGGCGCTGAGCACGAGCGGGCTCACCCGGCCGAGATCGCCGTATGGGAAACGGTGGCCTCCCGGCGCCCGGTACGCCTCCAGGGTGGTTGGAAGGCCAGCAGCACGAGGCCAATTGTGCCGGCAAGCGCGGTGAGGCTCACGGTGATGCCGAGCCGCAACGACCGTGGCCGGTACTCAAACACCACGCTGTGCATGCCGGTCGGAACCGCCACCGCCCGGAAGAGGCCGTCCGCCCGCAGGAGCGGCGCCGGCTTCCCGTCGAGCAGCGCGCGCCACCCCGGATAGGCGGTATCGCGCAGGACGAGCACGCCCGGCGTGGCGGCCGTTACCAGCACCTCCACCCGCTCCGGGGCGTAGTGGGTAATGCGCACCCTATCAGCCGCGACGGCCGTCTCATTTCCGCCATTTCCTTCCGGGAACACCGGCACGCGGTCCAGCACGATCGTATCCGGTGGGAGCTGGGCCAGTCGGGTGATCGTCCCCTCCACGTCCGGGTCCACGGTGAAGACACGGACGAGGGCGGCCCGCGCCGGCCGACGGGCATCGATGTACAGCGCCGGCACAAGGCCTGGTACCGGCTCCAGCACCTCCTCCAACGGGATGGGAAACGCGGCACCGCTGCGTTCGTCGTACAGCGTAAGCCCCCGCAGCACCAGCGTGGCCTGCCCCACCACGTGCAGGGTCAGGGTACGGAACACGGCCGCCCGACCCAACGGCTGCTCGGCCACCACCGCGATGCTCTCGTCCGGCAACACCACGCCGCCACCGGCCGGCAGGCGGTCCGCCGCGGCCGTGTCGCTGCCTCCGAGCAAGGTGCGGCGGCGCACCCCGCCGCCTGCGTCCAGCACGGTGAGCTCCGCCGCAGGCTGGCCGTCCTCGTAGGGGCCACGGAGCGCCGTCAGGAGGGCCACGCCGGTGGCAGCCCACTCACCGCGCAGGACGACCTGGTAGGTCGCACCCGGCGGAAGCTCGATGGCTGGGCCGGGGATGAACTCCAGCGGTCCCAGCTGCACCGTGGGCCGAGGCGCGGCCAGGACGTGCGTCACACCCAGCCGTGGCCCCAGCGGTCCCTTCGCGTCGGCCAGTTCGCCAAGGACAGGAGCTCTCACCCCTGGGTCCTCTTCACCTCGGCCTCCGGCTGCCCTTCTCCCACGAGTGGAAGAGGGGCCAGGGGAGGGGATGGCTGGGGACAGGGCGGCATCAAGCGCACGAGCGACGTCCTGGGGCGGCAGGAGGGCGGTGCGCAGGCCGTCGAGTGTGTTCACCCGGTCCAGCAGACCCGTATCCGGCGCCAGCCGGTCGCGGCCGGCGCGCGCTCCATAGTAGTCCGCCAGCCACGGCGTGTGCTCCACCTCCAACTGGTTCGCCACGTGCGCCAGCCGCGGCGGCCCGTGCTCGCCCTGCAACAGCGTGGCGAGGGGAGGGCGCACCGTGAACGCGGCGGGATCGGTCAGATGCGTGAAGGGCAGTCGGGCGCCCGCCACACTCCCCTCGGCGACCGCCGCGCTGGCTACCAGCAGCGCGATCCACCACCGTGGCCGGAGCATGGGCAGCAAGAGAGCCGCATCCAGGGCCACGACGCCCAGCCCGATCCAGATCTGGCGTACCCCGGCCGAGGGGAGGGACACTGCATCCCGGCGCGGGACCAGTAACCAGAGCAGCCCGAGCAGGGCCAGGAGGAGAAGGGCTAGCACCCCACGGCGACGCCAGCGCCCCGCGCCGCCGCGTTGTTCTGCCCCCGGCCACAGGGCGTCCACGCCGACGGCCGCCGCCAGGGAAACCCCGAAGCCGACCAGAAGCAGGCCACGCGCCGGCTGCGGGAATGGGAGCCCACCCGGCACCAAGGTGTGGATCGCGCGATACACGGGCGTGGCACCGGCCAGCGCCGCCAGCAGCCCGGCCGCGGCCGTGGCCAGGCCGAACAGCGCCGCCCCGCGCGCCGTGCGGACACCAGCTATCGCCAGGCCAAGGGCAATGATCCCGGTGTAGCCGATGAACGCGCGCTCCGGGTTCTCGTTGAAACCGGGGAGGAGGGCACGCGGCAGCAGCGCGGGCGGCAGCGCACCCTGGGAGAGGTCGGCCAGGCGCAGGCCTGATGCCAGCACGGAGCGGCGGTACAACTCCCAGGAGGGGAGGATCTGCGCTGCCGCCAGCGCCACGGCCAGGGCCACGATGCCGGTCCCAGCGGCCACCCCCCGTCCCATGCCACCCAGCCACCGCCACAGGCGCGTCCACCGGCGGGTGCCGACGGCGGCGGGGGGCGCGGCGCACCAGGCAAAGGCCAGCGTCAGAGCCACGAGCGTCAGGGCCGCGACCTGGGGTGCCCCGGCCAGAACCTGCAGGGCCAGCGCACACGCCCCGAGCAGCACCCCGGCGAGGAACGCCCGTCGGCAGGCCACCACCCCGCCCAGGAGTACCAGCGGCAGCCAGGCCGTCGCCTCCGGCACGTTGGGCTCGACCGCGTGGGCACCAAGAAAGCCGCCGAAAGCGAAGAGGGCAGCGCCGGTCAGGGCGGCAGGCCGCACGAGGCTGACTCCCAACCGCAGCAACAGGTACATGCCGAGCGCGGCAAGCATGCCGTGGCCCGCGACGGAGAGGGCCACGGCCTCCGGCGCGTCGCGCCAGCGCAGGATCAGGTTCGGCGGGTAGAACACCGCCGCCTGTGGGTCGGCCTGAAACGGCACACCCGTGAATAGATACGGGTTCCACAGCGGCAGCCGCCCCTCGCGCAGCGCCTCGGCCAGGTACTGGCGGTACGGGTAGACCAGCCGCATGAGGGTGGGGTCGGCGGCGATGCGGCCGCTAAACAGCAGCGCCCGGTAGAACAGAAGGTCCAGCGCGAGTAGGAGCAGCAGCGCCAGGAGATCGGCCGCTGGACCGTGACCGTGTGCCCATCCCCACCGCAGCGGTGCTTGCAGTCTGCTGAACGCTCGTCCGCCCGCTGCCGGCGCACCGGGCTCCACGGAGGTCGTCGCGGCGGGCTGCGGCGGTGGTTGCGGAGGAGGCGGGGCGGCCTCACTCGACGCCGCGCCCCCTGGAGCTTCTTCGCCCGCTGCGGCGGGCTCGCCCGGCGTCGAGCGAGCCCCGGCAGCGGGCGCGGAGCCCGGCGGCGCCCCCCTCTGCCGGGGCCGACGGCGCACCGGAGACCACCTGCTCACAAGCGCAGCTCGGCGCGGGGCTCCCGTTCCATGAGCGACTGCGCCGCCTCCGCCGGGGGCCACCCCTCAAACAGTACCCGGTACATGGCTTCGACGATTGGCATGTCAACGTTGTGCCGGTGCGCCAACTCCCGCGCGGCCTTCGTCGTGGGCACTCCCTCGGCCACGTGGCCCAGCCGGGCCAGCACCTCGGCCAGGGGCCGGCCGCGCCCCAACTCCTCACCCACACGCCGGTTGCGGCTGAGCGGGCTGGCGCAAGTGGCCACGAGGTCTCCCAGACCGCTCAGGCCGGAGAAGGTGAGCGGGTTAGCGCCCATCGCCACGCCGAGGCGCGTGATCTCGGCCAGGCCGCGGGTGATGAACGCTGCCTTGGCGTTATCGCCCATGCCGAGCCCGTCGTTGATGCCGGCGCCGAGCGCGATGATGTTCTTGAGGGCACCCCCGAGCTCCACCCCGATCACATCGTCGTGGGTGTACACGCGAAACCGCGGGGTGGTAAAGCAGGTCTGCACCCACGTCGCCGCCTCCGTGCTGGCCGAGGCGGCGACGGCAGTGGCCGGAAGCCCGCGGGCGATCTCTTCCGCGAGGTTGGGTCCGGAAAGCGCCACGACCGCGCCCGCGCGTCCCTCACACACCGCGGTGATCACCTCGCTCATGCGCAGGCCGGTGGCCACCTCGATCCCCTTGGCCGCCGAGACAATCGTGCACCCTTGCGGCAACCAGCGCGCGAGCCGCTGCACGTTGCCGCGCATGGATTGGGCCGGCACGGCGAAGATCACGGCGCGTGCACCGCCAAGCACGGCGGGATCGGCGGAAACCGTGACGGACTCGGGCAGGCGCACGCTGGTCGTGCGGGCAGGGTGGGTGCGCTCCACGGCCACGACCGCCGCCTCGCGCTCGTCGCGGGCCAGGAGGGTAACCGGTAGCCCGGCGCGGGCCAGATGCTGGGTGAGCGTCAGCCCCCACGCGGTTACCCCGACCACCGCCCACCGTTCGTTACGCATAACCGCCACCGGAGGCGACTGCAGCGGGAATCAACGGCTACGGCCACCCGAGTGCGCGTACTCTCGGTTGCCGCCGCGGCGGCTACCGCCCTGGCCGAGTTTCGGCTCGGTGCCGGCCATCAGCCGGCGAATGTTATCGCGATGCAGGAGGATGATCAACGGGCCGGCCACCAGCGCAAAGGCCGCGTAGGGCCCGGGCACCCAGCCAAGCAGCGCCAGCGCGACAACGACGACGGCCGTGATCGCGGTGCCCAGCACCGACATCAACGACACATAGCGCCAGGGCAAGAGGATCAGGGCACCGATGAGGAGCATGACCGGTGCCAGGGCCGGCATCAGGGCTACCGTGGCGCCGAAGGAGGTCGCCACGCCCCGCCCGCCGCGGAAGCCGGCGTACAGCGGCCAGTCATGGCCGGTGATGGCCCCCAGCCCGGCAGCCACGGGCACCCACGCGCTGTCCGTCAGGTACTTGGCCAGCAGGACCGGCGCCACACCCTTGAGGATGTCACACACCAGCACCACCACTGCCGGCCCCCAGCCCAACGTGCGCAGGGTGTTGGTGACCCCCGTTTTGCCACTGCCGTAGTCCCGGATATCCACGCCCTTGAGGACCCGGCCGACGAGCAGGCCCGTGGGCAGGGACCCCAACAGGTAGCCGCCCAGGGCGAACGCGAGGCTGATTCCCACCATGGCGCAACCGCCTCAGTGTGGTTCCGAGGAGGGGGTGCGGCGCTCCCTGGTGCGGTCCGCCCCCGCCTTTCGATGCTGCTCGTTCGCCGAGCGACCGTCAACCTCACCGCCTTCACCGCCCCGGCCGGCGGCACGGGGCCCCGGTGAGCCGGGGCGACTGCGGAACACCAGCCGAATGGCGGTGCCCTGAAAGCCGAAGGCTTCCCGCAGGCGGTTCTCCAAGTAGCGCTCGTACGAGAAGTGCAGCAGGGCAGCGTCGTTCACGAAGAACACAAAGGTGGGCGGACTCACCTCGGCTTGGGTCACGTAGAGCACCTTCAACCGTTTCCCCTGGACCGAGGGCGGCGCGTGTTCGGCCACCACCCGGCGGATGAGCCGGTTCAGCTCACCGGTCGGCACGCGCTTGGTCCGTTCACGGCCTACGGCCAGGGCCAGGGTCAGCAGCTCCTGCACCCCCTCCCCGGTCTTGGCCGACACGAAGGCAATCGGTGCCCAGGGCACGAACTTGAAGCGCGCCCGCACGAGCGTCGTTAACCGCTGCCGCGTCTCCTGTCCCGGGGGCAGGAGGTCCATTTTGTTGAGCACCAGCACGACACCGGTGTGCGCTTCCTCCGCCATGCCCACGATGTGGGTGTCTTGCGCGGTGGCCGGCTCGGTCGCGTCCATCACGCCCAGGGCCACATCGGCGCGCGCCAGCGCCGCCCGTGCCCGCTCCACGCTGTGACGCTCCACACCGCGCTCGATCCGTCCCGCGCGCCGGATACCGGCGGTGTCCAACAGGGTGAGCGTCTGCCCGGCATAGGAGATGGTGGTGTCGATCACGTCGCGCGTGGTACCGGGGATCTCGGAGACGATCACCCGCTCGTCCCCCACGATGGCGTTGAGCAGGGCGGACTTACCCACGTTGGGCCGGCCGATGATGGCCAGCCGCAGGCCCGTCTCTGTCGTGACCGGGGCAGGCGTTTGGGGCAGGAGCGCGAGGATTTCGTCCAGGAGCTCGGCGACGCCGAGGTCGTGATAGGCGCTGACCGGCAGCGGATCGCCGAAGCCGAGCTCGTAGAACTGCGTCGCTTCCAGCTCGCGCTGAAGGTTATCGGCCTTGTTGGCCACGAGCAGCACCGGTTTGTCCGTGCGGCGCAGCAGCTGGGCGATATCGAGGTCGGCGGCGGTGACGCCCTCGCGGGCGTCTACCACGAACAGGATCACATCCGCCTCGGCGATCGCCTGTTCGATCTGGCGGCGCACCAGCGGAGCAAAAGGACCTTCCCCTGGCGCCTCGAGACCGCCCGTATCGACCAAGCGCAGCATGTGCCCTCGCCACTCCACGTCGCCGTACACCCGATCGCGGGTGGTGCCGGGCAGGTCCTCCACCAATGCCCGCCGGCGTCCGAGCAAGCGGTTGAACAGGGAGGACTTGCCCACGTTGGGCCGCCCCACGATGGCCACGAGCGGCAGGCGCGAAGTGGTGTGAGCCGGTTGCACGTTCATCACGGCCTCCGCCACCAGGGTAGAGCAGCCGACAGTGCCATGCATCACCGCGCGGGGGCAATCGTGAGCTCCACCCGCTCCGGCACCACCCCCTCGAGCTGTAAGGTCGGGGGCAGGGTCACGCGTGGCTCTAGACGGTGGGTGCCCGGTGACAGGCCGGCGGCGTCCAGCACAACGGTGATGTCCGTGGCCTTGATCTGCACCACGTCTGCCAGCAAGCCGCTCACGTTCACGGCCACCACCGGGGTGCTGAGCTGTGCGGTGAGGCCGGGGGCCAAGTTGATCACGCGCGGCACCACGGCCACCGACCCCGGCGCCCGCTCGGCGCGGATGCCGACCTGCGCCACCACCGTGGGCTGGGAGGTGGTCACGTTGGGCGGCAGTTGCAGGCGCACCGGGCGCAGCACGTCGGCGGCGGCGCCCTCGATATCGACCGGCTCCGTTGAGACGCCGGCGAGTTGGTTGATCTCGGTGAGCGGCCCCACTACCGCCACCACCGGCGGATCGGCCAGGAGCGAGGTGACCGTGTAGCCGGTCTTGGGTCGGCCGCGGAAGCGCACGTTCACGACCACGTCTTTGGTGTACAGGTTGCGCTTGATGCGCACGGTCACGCCGACGGTGGCCGGCTCCAGGCGCACGTTGCCGACGGTGCGGCCGTCGCGGTCGCGGGCCTCGAGCGGCACGGTCCGGGAGAAGGTCACGGTCTGACCGTCCAGGTTGACGTCGGCGAACACCGCCTGCACATCCCCCACGCTGCGGCGGGTGCCGGAGACCAGCACGTCCGTGCGGTCCACGATGATCCCTTCCACCTCGTAGCCCTGGGGCAAGGCGCCGGTGGGTTTCACCTGCACCTTGAACTCGCGCCGCTCGACGTGCTCGAGGGTGACCTTGACGCTCTCCACCACCGGCTCCCCGCGCAGACCGCGCGGCACGTCCACCTCCACCCGCGCGTCCACGGTGTACTCCTGCTGGTCCTCCCCCGCCTGGCCGTGTTGGGAGATATCCGCCCGGGCGAGCACCAGCTCCGGCCGCAGCTCGCGCAGGTCCCGCAGCGGGCCGGTGACGGCCACCAGCACCCGCTCGGGGCTCACCCCGGCCACCAGGTAGTCGCGCGGTACCCCGTTAACCTGGACCCGCGTCTCGACCGTGCGGCGCTCGACCGGGTTCTCGCTGTTGGTTACCACCGCCCACAGCACGACCGCCATGGCAAGCGACAACCCGGCGAGGGCGATGTTGCCGGGCGCGGCCGCTGCCAGCCGGCGCAGCCCCCCGGCACGCCAGGGCAGTCTACCGCGGTCGCCGGCGCTCACCGGATCGCCTCCTCGTGCTCGGATGCGGTCTTGGCGCTTGGCACGCCCTCACCCGCTTCGCTGCGCTCGGCATCCTCCCCCGCATGCGGGAGGAGGGTGGCCGACCCCGGCCCGCCGGTCCCGCCCCGGTATGCCGGGGGGCGGGCAAGCCGGGGTGAGGGTCGGCTCCGCCCCGTCTCATGGCTGGGGGGTGAAGACCGCGGCCGGATGGCGGCCAGCCAGCCGCGCCAGCCACCCCGCTCCTGGCGGCCCAGCAGGTCGGCCAGCAGGGCGCGCAGACGCCCATCATCAAGCTTGGACGCCAGCCGCCCATTGGCGGCGACGGAGATGTCGCCCGTTTCCTCCGAGACGATCACCGCCACCGCGTCGGTGCGCTCGGTCACGCCGATGGCCGCCTTGTGGCGGGTGCCGAGGTGGCCGTCCAGGGGCGCTTCCGAGAGGGGTAGAGTGCAGGCGGCGGCCACCATCCGTCCGCCGCGGATGATCAGGGCACCGTCGTGCAGGGGCGCATTGCGAAAGAAGATGTTGGCCAGCAACTCCTCGGACGGCGCGGCGTCGATGCGGCGGCCGGTGGCGATGTACTCCTCCAGGCCGGTCTCACGCTCGATCACGATCAGCGCCCCGTGCCGTTTGCGGGACAGCTCGGCGCAGCCACGGGCGATGGCGTCGATCACGGGATCGACCTCGTCCCGCGGACGGGGCGCCGCCACGCGGGCACGGCCCACGCGCTCCAGGGTGCGCCGAATCTCGGGCTGAAAGATAATGGGCACCGCCACGAACAGCCCGGTGAGGATGTTCGTGCGCAGCCATTTGAGCACGGTGAGGTCGAGGGTGTCGGCCACCAGCGAGGCGGCCACGAAGATGATCAGGCCGCCGCGCAACAGGGCCATGGCCGTGGTGCCGCGCAGCAATTGCAGCAGCGCGTAACAAATGGCGGCGATCAACAGGATGTCCACGACGCTGCGGGCATCGATCTCCGCCAGGGTGTCCAGGAAGGTGTGCAGGAAGTCCGGCATCGCGTGCGGTGCCTCGCGTGCTGAGTGCCGGGCAATGAGCGAGGAGTGCTCGCCTGCAGCACTCAGCGCTCCCTTACGTGGCCACGCCGCCCAGGATCAGGGCCAGCAGGGCCTTCTGGGCGTGGAGCCGATTGCCGGCCTGCTGAAAGACGATCGACTGCGGAGACTCGATCGCCTCGTCCAGGATCTCCTCACCGCGGTGCGCCGGAAGGTCGTGCATGATCACCGCGTGCGGCGCCGCGCCTTGCATGAGCGCCAGGCTGACCTGGTAGCCCGCGAAATCGCGCTGGCGGCGGAAGCGCTCATCCTCCTGGCCCATACTGGTCCAGACGTCAGTGTACACCACGTCCGCCCCACGCACGGCCTCCTGGGGCTCGCGCACGATGCGCACCGTGCCGCCGCTGGCGTGGGCGTAGCCCCGGGCGGCTTCCAGCACGTGGCCGGGTGGTTCGTAGCCGGCGGGGCACGCCAGCGTGATGTGTCCCCCGAGCATCGCCACGGCCAGCATGAGCGAGCGCGCCACGTTGTTGCCGTCGCCAATGTAGGCGACATGTACGCCGGTCACGGTGCCGAAGCGCTCGTGGATGGTAAGCACGTCGGCCACCGCCTGGCAGGGGTGCTCATCGTCGGACAGGGCGTTGATCACGGGCACGGCGGCGTAGCGGGCCAGTTCCTCGATGGTGCTCTGGGCGAACGTGCGGGCAGCGATCACGTCCACGTATTGGCTTAGCACGCGGGCGATGTCCTTCACCGGCTCGCGCACCCCGATCCCTACCTCGGCTTGGGAGAGGTAGATGGCGTGCCCGCCGAGCTGTTGCATCGCCCGCTCAAAGCTGACCCGCGTGCGCAGGGACGGCTTTTCGAACACCAACGCCAGCGCGCGCCCGGATAAGAGACCCCCATGCCCGTCTCGTTTGAGACGCAGCGCCGTATCGATCACCAAACGCAACTCAGACGGTGTGATATCGGCTAAGGAGAGAAAATCGCGTCCCAGCATCGATGGGCGGCCCTGCGGGAGAGTCTTCGGCCGCGTCAGCATAGCATCCAGGGCCCGTGCGGGCAATTTGCCCGCCGACGGGCCGCTTGACGCGATGCTTGGTTCTTGCCGTGTATAATGCACCATCACCCGCTGGCGATGGACTCCGGCTGCCATGCCCACCCTTCGCCTCGGCTTGGTCGTCCCCTTCGGCCTTACCGCCATCGCGTTGGCCCTGGCGGCCGTGGCTTTCTTCTCCCAACCGCGCGGCCCGCACACGCTCCTGCTCACCCTGCCCGAAGCCACGAACACGGCGCCAGCCGACGGCCAGTACAAAGTCTACGTCGCTGGCGCGGTTGTCCGTCCGGGTGTCTATCGCTTCCGCCCGGGTGACCGCGTGGCGGACGCCATCGAGGCGGCCGGTGGCCCAACGGACGAGGCAGACCTTCTGAACATCAACCTGGCACGGCGCCTGCGCGATGAAGATCAGGTGGTGGTGCCACGGCAGGGTGAAGCGCCGGTGGTGGGCGGTACCGCCGGCCGCAAGATCGACCTGAACTCGGCGCCTGCCGCAGTGCTGGAAAGCCTACCTGGGATCGGTCCGACGCGCGCCCAACGCATCGTCGAGTCCCGTACCCGCGAGGGTCCCTTTCGCGAACCGGCCGACCTGGTCAAGCGCAAACTCGTGCCGCAGTCGGTGTTCGAAGGGATCAAGGATCTGATCGACGTGCAGCCGTGACCACCGCCGTTGTTGCCGCCGCGTGGCTGCTCGGTATCGCCGCGGCCGCCTGGGGCCTGCCGGCCGCGCCCGGCTCGGCGGGGGCGGCCCTGGGGGCGTTCCTGTGGCGGCGGCGCACCGATCTGCCCACCGCCGCGCTGGCCTGTGCCTGCGCCGGCGTTGCCCTCCTCGCCGCGGCGCGGTGGCAAGCGGTCACGCGCCCACCCGGTCCCGACGACGTCGCCCACCTGATCGACGCGGGGCCGGTACGGCTACGCGGGGTGGTGCGTGGCGACGCCGAGGAACGGGAGCGGTCGCAGCGGCTGCGCGTGGCGGTGCGCGAGGTGCTCACCACCCCGGGGCCCCGCCCGCTCACCGGCACGCTGCTGGTGCGGACGGCGCTCGGCCGCCGCTACCAGGATGGAGACGTGGTCGAGCTCACGGGGCACGTGAGCGCGCCGCCCGCCCTCAGCGGTTTCGATTACCGTGCCTACCTGGCCCGCCAGGGTATCTACGCCCAGATGGATTACCCGCGGCTGCGGGTGGTGGGGCGGGAGCGTGCGCCCTGGCCGCAGCGGTGGCTGCGTACGGCACGGCGGGCCGCAGCCGAAGCGCTGGATCGTGCCCTGCCCCATCCGGAAGCGGCGCTTGCCCGCGGGCTCGTTTTGGGCGATCGAGCCGGCATTCCCAGCGAGGTGTACGAGGCGTTTGCCCGGTCCGGTACGGCTCACCTGATCGCCATCTCCGGGTTCAACATCTCGCTCACGGCTGGGCTGGCGATCGGGGCCCTATCGTGGCTGCTCGGTCGTCGTGGCGCGGCGCTGGTGGCGCTGGTCACTATTACCGGCTACGCCGCCTTTGTGGGGCTCAGCCCATCGGTGGCGCGGGCACTGGTCATGGGCGCGCTGGTCATCGTCTCGTCGCTGACCGGCCGACCCGGTGCGCCGCTGGTCTCACTGGCGGTCGCCGCCGCCCTCCTGACCGCGCACCATCCGCCCGTGCTCCGCGATCCCGGCTTCCAGCTCAGCTTTGCCGCCACGGCCGGCATCCTCCTGCTGGCTCCGCCGTGGCAAGCGCTGGGGGAGCGCGTGCTCGCTCGGGCCCCGGCAGCCGGAGCGCTCCTGCCGGTGTGGCGCGCGGCTGCGGTGACGCTGGCCGCCGAGGCCGCCACGCTGCCAGTGACGGTATCCACGTTTGGCCGGATGTCTCTGGTGGGCCTGCCCGCCAACTTGCTGGCCGCGCCGCTGTTCCCGCCCGCGCTGCTGGGCTCCGCGCTCACCGCGGTGGCCGGCGTGCTAATCCCCCCGCTGGGTGCGGGGGTGGGGGTGATGACATGGCTGCCGCTGCACCTGCTGATCGGCACGGCCCGCCTGGCCGGCGGCCTGCCTTGGGCTACGATCGCCGCCGGGCGCGCATCGTTGCTCCTGGTCGCCCTCGGTCTGGTGCCGGTGCTGCTCACCCTCCGGTGGCGTGACCGCCTGGTCGGGGCGGGGTCGTCAGTGGCTCCCCGGCCGCGACTCCGCCCGGTGGCCGTGGTGGCCCTTGGCATAGCGATGATCACGCTCGGGGTGCTGGTGGCGCGGGCGATGGCGCGGGCCGGGGGCGACGGCTGGCTGCATGTGGCCTTCGTCGAGGCGGGAGGCACCCCGGTGGCGCTGGTCACCGGGCCGCAGGGCGAGCGGGTGCTGGTCGATACCGGACCATCGGGAGCGCCGCTGGCGCGGGCGGTGGACCCCCTCCTGCCGGCGCACGGGCGTCGGGTGGCGGTGGTGGTGCTCAGCCGTGGCGGCGTGACGGCCACGGGAGGCCTGGCCGAGGCCGTGCGGCGGTATCGCCCCGAGGCCGTGCTGGCGCCGGCGGGCGTAGGGCCTAGCGACGCCCACGGTGTCCCGCTCGTGCGCGTGGACCGCAGCATGGTGCTCGCGCTGTCGGGCGGCGCTCGGCTGGAGCTAGAGCCGGTAGCGGGTGGGGAAGGGCAGCTGGCTGTGGTCGTGGTGCGGGGCGGTCGCCGCATCGCCGTGACGCCCCACGCGGCCGGCGATGTCGGCCCGGCGCGCGGGTCTGGGCCGGGCACGACGACCATTGCGCTGACCGCCGCGCCCGCCCTGCGCTATGAGCCACGCCGGCAGGGCCCGATCGAGGTGCGCACGGACGGGCACGCGCTCGTCGTGCGGCTGAGGCGGGGCGGCGCCGTACCCGAGGGCCTGCAGTGACCATCAAGAGGCGACGCCCCGCTCACCGCGCGGTGCGTGGGGCGTCCGTGTACGGACGGGGCGGGGGGCCAGCTACTCGGTGAGGTATTTCAGGTAATCGCCGCAGGAGTAATGGCCGCCGGCCACACCGATCTCCGCCTGCCCGCCCAAGCTCCGCGGGAGCAGGGCGGCGATCGACCGATACATCGACGGTGTGGAGGCGTCCGGCTGCCGTGGCGCCGGCGGCGACGGACGGGTGAGGATGAGGTTCATCGCGGGCTCCTTCCGGCCCGGCACCATCGCCCCCCTCTCCCCGCACATGGGCCGGACCATAGTTTGTGATTGTGTTCTCAATCACATTACTGCGGCCGGGATGCTCGGTCAAGCGATGGCCCGACCCCGGGTGAGGGCGAGGCGATCGCGGTGCCCAGCGCTGCACGTTCGGATTACCGCCGAGCTCGTAAGCCCCTCGTCCGCTCTATCAAGTACTCCTTGCGCCGCAGGAGGGCGCGGATGCGGGCTATCCGCACCTCGAACGAGAAGGGCTTGACCACGTAGTCGCGCCCCCCCCGTGAGCCCCTGCACCTGATCAGCCGGTGCGTCCTTGGCGGTCAGCATCAAGATGGGCAACTAGGGGTCAGCGGCACACGGGCGCCGAAGCACCTCTAAGCCGGCCACACCCGGCATCCTGATGTCCAAAATCACGAGGTCGGGCAGTCGCTCGCGGGCCAACACAAGAGCGTCCTTGCCAGAAGCCACGATATCTACGGCAAATCCTTCGTACGCCAGCCCGCGCCTGAGCACGCTGGTCGGTGCCGGATCATCGTCAACGACGGGCACGTGTTGCAAAATCTAACCCTTCTAACCCTTCTGACGATCAGTATAGAGCGCGACTCGCCGGCGAGTCGGCCCCTACGGGCAGGTGAGCGGAGGAGGAAACGGGCCCGCCGTGGGGTTGGGACGATCGTCGGCGATGGCGCCGCCTGGCCCGCGGCCGCGGTATGCTGGGGGAAGCTCGGCAGACCGCCCCTCAGGAGGAGCCCGTGCCCCGCCTCGATGGTCGTCGCTCGGATGAGCTGCGCCCCTGCCGCATCACGCCCGGCGTGCTCGCCTTCGCCGAAGGCTCCGCGCTGATCGAGCTGGGCCAGACCCGCGTGCTGTGCGCCGTGAGCGTCGAGGACCGGGTGCCGGCCTTCTTGCGCGGCACCGGCAGCGGCTGGATCACCGCCGAGTACGCCATGCTCCCCCGCGCCACCCAGACGCGCACCCCGCGCGAGGCGGCTACCGGCCGCATCGGCGGCCGCACCCACGAGATCCAGCGTCTGATCGGCCGCTCCCTGCGCGCCATCACCGACCTTACCGCCCTGGGCGAGCGCACCCTCACCGTGGACTGCGATGTGCTGCAGGCAGACGGGGGCACGCGCACCGCCGCCATCACCGGGGCCTACGTGGCCCTGGTGCTGGCCTGCGAACGCCTGCGGCGTCAAGCCCTCACCCCGGGCCTGCCCTCACCGCAGCCTTCGGCTACCCCTCCCCCGCACGCGGGAGAGGGGCTGGGGGTGAGGGAGGGCGAGCCGGTGGTGGAACCGTCCGAATTCCGCTGGCCCCTGCGCCAGGCGGTGGCCGCGGTGAGTGCCGGCATCGTGGACGGCGAGGTGCTGCTCGACCTCGCCTACAGCGAGGACGCGCGCGCCGAGGTGGACTTCAACGTCGTCATGACCGAGGACGGCCGCTTCGTGGAGGTGCAGGGTACCGCCGAGCGCCAGCCGTTCGACCGCCACGTGCTGGACCGCATCCTCGACCTAGCTGCCGGCGGCATCCGCTCCCTGTTCGCCGTGCAGCAGGAGGCCATCCGCGCTGCCCTGGGCGGGTGAGCCCGGTAACCGCCGCCCGGCTTACACGTAATGCCCCAGCTCGGCCCCGCCGAGCAGGTACACGTGGGCCTGCACCTGCGACTGGAGGGCGTCCCAGCCGAAATCGGCGGCCAGCCGGAAGCCGTACGGGCACCACTCCCGCCCCAGCCGCACCAGCTCGGCACCGATGGCGCCGAGGAGCGAGGCATCGGCCCACAGGGCGTCCTGCTCCATCTCGCGGTGTGGCTCCGCTACCAGCACCACCGGCGGCCAGCCGCTGTGGCGCCGCTCTATCCGGAACCCGTCCCGCTCAAGCACCGGCTCGCGCCCGCCGCCACGGCCGGTCACCGGCTCCATCCCCGCGCCGCCCAGCACGTGGATGTGCGCGTGCGGCTGGCTCTGCAGGGCGTCCCAGCCAAAGTTGGACACCAGGCGGAAGCCGTGCGGGCAGAAGCGACGGCCCATGGCCAGCGCCACCTGGCCGGCGCGGCCCAGGTCGCCCCACAGCTCCTCCTGCAGCCGGTGCCGGCGCGGCACCACGAGCAGCATCACCGGCAGCCAGCGCAAGACGTTACGGAAGACGATGAACTCCTCGTCCTCGTAGAACACGTGCGCGGGCGCGACGCCTGCCGCAATGGCGCAAAAGACGCACCCATCCATGGGCTAACCCTGGCAAGCGACGGCCCGGTACGGCCGTGCGGCGGTCGTGGCACGTCACGCGTGTGCGGCGCGCACCTCACGCACGCCATTGTGCGAGCCGTGCGCGCCGGTGGTCAAACGACCGTTTTGACCGCTGGCCGCCGCACCTCTATGATCGAGGGGTGCTGATCGCTGCCCAGGAGCCATCATGGCCGATCTGCGTCCGTTCCGCGCCCTGCGCTACCGGGTAGGTCCCGGTGATACTGTAGGGCGCGTCTTGGCGCCGCCCTACGACGTTATTTCGCCCCAGCAGCAGGCGGCGCTCTACGATCTGAGCCCATACAACGTGGTTCGCCTCGAGCACCCGCGTGAGACCGGCGAAGCCCGCTACCGCGCGGCGGCAGAGACCTTGGCACAATGGCGCCGTGAGGGCGTGCTCATGCCGGACGAGCGGCCGGCCCTTTACGTGTACGAACAGGAGTTCGCGCACGGCGGGCAGACCTATCGCCGCCGCGCCGTGTTCGGGCGCGTGCGTCTGGAACCGTTCGAGACCGGGCTCATCCGCCCGCACGAGTACACCATGGCCAAGCCCAAGGAGGATCGCTTGGCCCTGCTCCGCGCCACCCGCGCCAACATCTCGCCCATCTTCGGCCTGGTGGATGACCGCGGCGGCGGCTTCGCGCGGGCGCTGGCCGACGTCCCAGGACGGCCAGCGCTGGACGCCGTGGACTTCGCCGAGCAGCGCCATCGCCTGAGCGTGGTCGACGACCCGGCGGCTATCGCCCGCCTGGCGGCGGCCGTGGCCGACACCGTCATCTACATCGCCGACGGCCATCATCGCTACGAGACGGCGCTCGCCTACCGCGAGGAGCGGCGGCAGGCAACCGGCCCGGCCTGGAGCGCCGACGATCCGGCCAACTTCGTGCTGATGGCGCTGACCGCCACCACGGATCCGGGCCTGCTCATCCTCCCCATCCACCGCCTGGTGCGGCCGCGCACGCGACCGGCGGACCTGGTGGCCGCCCTGGGCGACGCTTTTACGGTGGAGGAGATGGGCGTGCTGGACAGCGGTGCGGCGTGCGCGGCCCTGATTCGGGCCATGGAGGCGCGCCGGGCGGATACGGCTTTCGGTGCGGCAGGACTGGCACCCGGCCGGCTGCACCTGCTTACCCTGCGTGACCGGGCCACCGTTGAGGCACACATGCCGGTCGGTCACGCCCCCGCCTGGCGGGCGCTAGACGTCAACGTGCTGCAGTACGGCGTACTGGAGCCCCTCCTGGGCATCGACGCCGCCACCCTCACCGCCGGCGAGCACGTGGAGTTCACCGAGGACGCGGGTGAGGCGCTGGCGGCGGTGCGCAGCGGCCGCGTGCCGCTGGCGTTCTTGGTCAACGCTACCCGCGTGGAGCAGATCGTCGCGGTGGCTGACGCGGGCGACCGAATGCCGCAGAAGAGCACCTACTTCTACCCGAAGCTGGGCACCGGTCTGGTGATCAACTGCCTGGACTGCTAGCCTGGTCCGGACACATCACCGCGCGATGGTGTACCAGCGCCCTAGTTCCCGGGTGGCATCGCCTGTCCCCCCGCCGGCAGCGCCAGTGGCGTGGGCCAGCACGCGCCGGCTTAGGCCGTCCGCAGGCCCTCGCGCGACCGGGTGAGGCATGCACAGGGCAAACGGGGGACGCGAAGAGCGTCCCCCGCCGTCGGCAGCCCTGGCCGGCGCGTGCTAGCCGCGCGAGGGCAGGATCACGGTAGCGGTGCCGGGCGTGGTGCGCTGGCCCTGCGGGTTCTCGGTCCAGATCTCCAGGTCGACCAGGTACTGGCCGTCTTGCACGCGCTTGCCGGTGACGCGGCCGCGGCAAATCATCTCCTGGCCGGGAACGTCCATGCCGCGATAGGAGACCGCCCACCGCTTGATGCGGCCCGCGTAGCGGATCCACTCCCACAACATGCGGCCCAGGAGGGCGTGCTTGAGCGCGCCGTGCACGATCACCCCCGGCAGGCCGGTGGAGATGGCGAAGTCCTTGTCATAGTGGATCTGGTAGAAGTCACCGGAGGCGGCCGCCCACTGCACCAGTTGCTGGGTGGTGGGCGTCACCCGGAGCTCGATCTGCTGCCCTTCCTGCACGTCCTCGAAGTAAAGCTGTTGCGGTTCCGTTGCCGCCGTCACGGTCTCGTTCCTCCCCTGCCCATTAGTAGTTGATGATCGTGCCGCGCGCGATGGCCACCACCTGCCCGTCGCGCCTATAGGTCGTCTCCGACACGGTGATGAGCATCCGGCCGATGCTGCCCTGCCGCTCGCTGATGTCGGCGACTTTGGACGTCGCGGTGAGCACGTCGCCGGCGTAGACGGTGTCGAAGTATTCGATATCCGTGCCGCCGTTCAGCACGCGCTTGAGGTTGTGGCGGACGCGGGCGGCGGGGTTGGTGCCGCGCGGCCCGCCAAAGGTGGGGTCGGAGGTGGCGGGGTTAAACACCGGCGTGCCCAGATAGTGCGGCGGCGCGGGCAGGGCGCGGAAGCCCTTGGAGCGCGCGAACGCCTCATCGTAGAACACCGGGTCGGTATACCCTACCGCCCGGGCGAACATGCGAATGCTGGTCTTGTCCACCTCAAGGGTCCAGGGCTCGCTTTCCACGCCGATCACGGCGCGCATCTCGTCGGTGATGAGCGACTCCTCGGCCATGCCCGTCTCCTGCGTTTGTCGTTTCCCCTCACCGCGCCGGGCTAATGCAACGCGGCGTCAGGGCTGCCGATCCGCCCCGGCCCTGGGGCGGGGCTGAGAGCTTTCTACGTCACTCCTCTTCTGGTGTCAAACCTACAGCGCCACGCGGGCACGCAGGTCGACGGCGTAGAAACGCCCGGCCTTGATCTCGCGGATGAGGTCGCGCACATCGTGAATCTCACGTTCAAAATAGGTAGCGCAGCGGCCGATGTCCTGGATGGCGTGGGAATCGGTGCCGGCCGTGCCCGGCATGCCCATCCGCTCGCACAGCCGCTTCGAGAAGGCGTTTTCGCGGTCGGAGCCGCGGCCGTTGAGCTCTTCTAAGGCATCGCAGAAGCGGTAGGCGGGGTTGCGGGCGGCGCGCTCCAGCGCCTGCTCGTACTCCTCCTCGTTGCGGATGTACCAGGGCATCTGCCGCCGGTAGGGGTGCGCCGCCACCATAGCGCCGCCCACCGCCTCCACGTAGCGAGCCAGCTCCTCCGACCGGTGCATGCCGAACACGTACTTGTCGATGCCGAAGACCAGCATGTGCCCTTCGTCAGTTGAGATCTCGACGCCGGCCAGCACCAGGAAGTGGTGTTTCTCGCACAGGGCCCGGATGGACGCTTCGTCCCAGAGGGTGTCGTGCTCGGTAAAGACGATGGCATCCAGGCCGGCCTGCTTAGCCCGCACGACCAGCTCGTCCGGGCTGAGCACCGAGTCGTGCGAGCGCGGCCAGGTGTGCGCGTGCAGATCGATGAGCATAGCGCCCTCCGGTCGGCGATTCCCTGCGCTCGCGCTTCACTATACGACCCACCCGCCCGAACGACAAAACCCCGCGCCGCCTCCTGGCCCTGGCGTGCGTTGTTCGTAGGGATCCCCGATGGTATACTCCTGCCGCACGCGACGGAATTCACAAACAGGCCGGTGTCGCAATGCTGGGTCAGTGGGGGCACATGGGCTTCCTGGTGGTGGTGGGCATTGCCCTGCCGGCCGTGGCGCTGATCGTTTCCTTCCTGCTGGGCCTGCTCCGGATCCGGCCGCGGGACCCTAACGCCGTCAAGGCCGATACCTACGAGTGTGGCATCCCCACCGAAGGCCCGTCCTGGATCCAGTTCCACGCCGGCTACTACGTGTTCGCCCTGCTGTTCGTGGTGTTCGATATCGAGACCGTCTTCCTGTACCCGTGGGCGGTGGCGCTGCGGCAGCAGAAGCTGTTCGCGTTCCTGGACGCGCTGTTGTTCATCGCCATCCTGGCGGTCGGGTACGTGTACGCCTGGCGGAAGCGGGCCTTTGAGTGGCGCTAGAGCGCCGGCGGGTGGTGCGATGACGACATGGCTGCCCGGCGGTACGGTCGCGGAGCGGATCCGGGAGCGGTTCCCGGACGCGGTGGAGGCAGCCGACGCGGAGGCGGTACGGGTGAAGCCCGAGCGGCTGCTGGAGGTGGCGCGCTTCCTCCGTGATGACCCGGAGCTGGCGTTGGAGATGGCCACCAACGTCACCGCGGTGGATTGGGAGGACTATTTCGAGGTCGTCTACCACCTGCAATCGATCACTAAGAACCACATGGTCACCCTCAAGGTGCGTCCACCGGACTACGAGGACCCAGAGGTGCCCTCGGTGACGTCGGTGTGGTGGGGAGCGCACCTGCAGGAGTGCGAGGTCTACGACCTGATGGGCATTAAGTTCGGCGGCCACCCCAACCTGCGCCGGTTGTTCCTATGGGAGGGCTTCGCCGGCTGGCCGCTGCGCAAGAGTTTCCTGCAGGTGGGGCAAGGGGCGTTCCACCCCGGCCTGCCCCACTTTCCCAAGGAGGGCGGTGAGCGAGGCGTGATCAGCGGCCCGCGCTGGACAGAGCAAGAGCCGGGCTGGCGGCCGTTGCCCTCACCGGGGGTGCGCCCGCCCGAAGAGCGGCGACCCTATGGCCACCAACAGATGGGGCCGGTAACCCCACCGCAGGTAGACCGCGAGCGGGCGTGAGGGCGCCTGAGGCGGTGTGAGGAGCGACGTGACCAGCGACATCCGCACCGAACCGTTCACCGTCAACATCGGCCCCCAGCACCCGAGCACGCACGGTGTGTTCCGCATGAAGGTCACGCTCGACGGGGAGCGGATCATCGACGTGGAGATGATCGTCGGCTACCTCCACCGCAGCATGGAGAAGCTGGCCGAGGAGCGTACCTACACCCAGAACATCCCCTTCACCGACCGCGCCGATTACCTCTCGGCCATGTCCAATAACCTCGGCTACTGCCTGGCGGTGGAGAAGCTGGCCGGCATCCGCGTGCCGGAGCGGGGCGAGTACATCCGCGTGATCATGGCGGAGCTGCAGCGCATCGCCAACCACTGCATGGCGGTGGGCACGTTCATCAACGACGCCGGTGCCTGGCAGACCCCGCTCATGTGGCTGTTCGCCGAGCGGGAGAAGATCCTCGACCTGTTCGAGATGACCTGCGGCGCCCGCCTCACGGTCAACTACATGCGCATCGGCGGCGTGGCCTTTGACCTGCCGGACGAGTTCGTGCCGGCCTGCCGCCGCTTCGTCGACGAGTTCCCGGGACGGCTGGACGAGGTGGAGGCGCTGCTGCGCGAGAACGAGATCCTGCTGGCCCGCAGCAAGGGTATCGGCGTGATCCCCACGGACTTGGCGATCAACGCCTCCCTCTCCGGCCCCATGCTGCGCGCCAGCGGTGTGGCCTGGGACCTGCGCAAGGCCGACCCCTACAGCATCTACGACCGCTTCGACTTCAAGATCCCGGTGGGCACGGCCGGCGACTCCTACGACCGCTTCCTCGTGCGCGTGGCCGAGATGCGGGAGAGCGTGAAGATCATCGATCAGGCCCTACGCGACATGCCGCCCAAGGGCCCCTACAAGGTCGACGTGCCGCTGGCGCTGCGCCCGCCGCCGGGCGAGGTCTACGCGCGCGTGGAGTCGCCCAAGGGTGAGCTGGGCTATTACCTGGTGTCCGACGGGGGCGCCGCGCCGTACCGGTTCCACATCCGGCCGCCGTCGCTCATCAACCTGTCGTTGCTTAAGCAGATGTTGGTCGGTCTCACCATCGCCGACGCCATCGTGGCGTTCGGCAGCATCGACATCGTGATCGGGGAGCTGGACCGATGAGGCACCCCGGCGGGCCGGGGCGCACGCGCCGAGTGAGAGCAAGGGCGACATCATGATGGTGCTGGCACGCTGGTGGGACCTGCGTTCGCTTGCCAACCCGGTACATGCGCTGCTGGACTGGCTGCGCGACCGCTTCCCGGATTGGGTGGCGTACGTGGTCTCCGGCCTGATCGGAGCAGCGGCCATCGGCCTGTTCCTGGGCGTGGCCATGCTGCTCCTCATCTGGGTGGAGCGGCGGGTGATCGCCCGCATCCAGATCCGGCAGGGGCCGAACCGCACGGGGCCGGCGGGCATCCTCCAGCCGGTGGCGGACGCCATCAAGCTGATGCAGAAGGAGGCCCTCACCCCGTTTGCCGGTGACAAGTGGGTGTTCTGGCTGGCGCCGGTGCTGTTGTTTGTGCCCACGGTGCTCACAATGGGCGTGATGCCCTTCGGCGAGGGGATGGTCGTGGCCGACCTGAACGTCGGCGTGCTGTTCATCGTGGCGGTGGGCTCGACCGTACCGCTCGTGATCTTCATGGCGGGCTGGGCGTCGAACAACAAGTACTCGCTGCTGGGCGCCATGCGCACCATCGCCATGGTGCTGTCTTATGAGCTGCCGGCCGTGATCAGCCTGCTGAGCGTGGTGGTGCTGGTCGGCTCCATGCAGCTCGGCGAGATCATCCGCTTTCAGCGCGAGCACTTTGTCTGGAACGTCTTTCTGCTGCCCCTACCGTTTCTCATCTACGTGACCGCCTCGCTGGCTGAGATCGGCCGCTCGCCGTACGACATCGCCGAGGCGGAGTCGGAGATCGTGGCCGGCTACCACACCGAGTATTCGGGCATGAAGTTCGGCCTGTTCTACGCGGTGGAGCTAGCCAACGCCCTTATCCTGGGCGGCATCTTCGCCATCCTGTTCTTCGGCGGCTGGTGGACGTTTGGCCTGGACCGGATCATCCCCGGCTGGCTGCTCTTCCTGGTGAAGATGCTGCTCGGCTACTGGCTGTTCGTGTGGGCGCGCGGCACCGTGCCGCGCCTGCGTATCGACCAAGCACTCAAGTTCTCCTGGCAGTTCCTCATCCCAATCGGCCTGCTCAACGTGCTGCTGGTGGCGCTTGAGGTCGCGATCTGGGCGGAGACCGACGCCCCCGGCGTCATCCTGCTGCCGTTTGCCGTGGTCAACTGGCTGGGCGCCGCCGGGTTGGTGGTGGGGTACGTGCGCTTGCTCCGGCTGGAGGGCGTGCAGGCGCCGCGGCCGGTGCTGCTCACCGACCAGATCGGCATCGTGACGCGGGTGACCGGGCCGGTGGGCGCGGGCGCCGCGGGCGATTGAGGGGTCGTGAAGGGCTTTATGGAAGGGTTCGGCGTCGTCTCCGCCTTTTGGGTGCTCAGCGCGGTGGCAGTGGTCTCGGCGCTGGGGATCATCGTGTCGCGCAACCTGCTGCACGCCGTCCTGTGGCTCATTCTCACGTTCGTGGCGCTGGCGGGGTTGTTCATCACCCTAACGGCCGACTTCGTGGCGGTGGCGCAGGTGTTGGTGTACGCCGGTGCGGTCGGGGTGCTGGTGGTGTTCGCCATCATGCTCACCCCGAGCAGCGCCCGGACCAACGCCGAGACGCGGTTTTTCGGTCCCGGGCTGCTGGTGGCGGCAGCCTTCTCCACCGTGCTGGCCTACGTGGCCCTGGCCACGGATTGGCCGGTGGTCGCCCGCGACGCTTTCCAGACCACCGCCCAGGAGATTGGCAGCCTGCTGGTGACGCGCTACGTGCTGGCGTTCGAGCTCGCCTCGCTGGTGTTGATCGTGGCCATGGTGGGGGCGATCGTGCTGGTGCGGGGCGGCCGGACGGTGCCCGAGGAGCAGGTGGAGGCCGCGGCACCGGCCGAATCTGAGCCGGAGCAGCGCCAGGAACAGACGACCGCGGTGCAGGTGCACTGAGCCGCAGGCGAACAAGGGAGATCGTGGACGGTGCGGGTGACGCTGGAGCATTACCTGGTGGTGTCGGCGCTGCTGTTCGGGCTCGGCCTGTGGATCGCGCTGGCCAAGCGCAACGCCATCATCATCCTGATGGGCGTGGAGCTGATGCTGAACGCAGTCAACCTGGCACTGATCGCGTTCAGCCGGTTCGCCGCCATGCCCGGCGGTCGGCCACCGCTGGCCGGGCACGTGTTCGTCATCTTCGTGATCACGGTGGCCGCGGCCGAGGCGGCCGTGGCCCTGGCGCTGGCGGTGGCCGTCTATCGCAACCGCGCCACTGTGGACATCGACCAGATCAACCTGCTGAAGCTCTGAGCGGGCGGCGATGTGGACCGAGCTGTTTGAGGTCAAAAACAAGTACGTGGCCGAGATCTGGTGGGAGCTGTTCAACGCCGAGGGGCTGGCCACCCGCGTGGTGGTGGTCGGCGACCGCAAGACGGCCGGCGACCTGACCCCGCGCAAGATCTACGTGCCCGACAGCAAGACGCACGTGGCCAACGAAATCCTGCGCAAGATCTGACGGTGCCCGGCGTTCCACCGGCCAGACAAGGGCGCACCGCGGAGGAGAGGTCCCGAAGGCCGCATGTTCGAGACGATCGGCGAGTTCACGGTCTGGCTCATCTACCTGCTCCCACTGCTCTCGTTTCTCCTGATCTCGGCGCACTATCTGCTGCCGGCCGGCGCCCGGCCATCGCCGCGGGCGTTGGGCGCGGTGAGCGTGGCGCTGGTGTTCGCCTCATTTCTGCTCTCCCTGTGGGCGCTGCGCGCCGTGATGGCGGCGCATGAGCCGGGCACGGCCATCGGGTTCCCCTCCCACCCCTGGATCGAGCTGGGGCCGCTGCGCCTGGAGATCGGCATCCGCCTGGACGGGTTGACCGCGGTGATGCTGGTGGTGGTGACCGCGGTGGCCTTTCTCGTGCAGTTCTACTCGCAGGGCTACATGGCGGGCGATCCGGGCTACCCGCGCTACTTCGCGTTCATCTCGCTGTTCACCGCCGCCATGTTGGGGCTGGTGCTGGCCTCCAGCCTGATCATGGTGTTCATCCACTGGGAACTGGTCGGCCTGTGCTCCTACCTGCTCATCGGTTACTGGTTCGCCAACCCGGCCCGCCCCGGCTACACCTCGCCGGCCGCCGCCGCCAAGAAGGCGTTCATCGTCACCCGCGTGGGCGACCTCGGCTTCCTGATGGCCATCCTCCTCATCTGGACGCGCACCGGCACGCTCAACATCGGTGAGTTGCAGGAGATGGCGCAGGCCGGGGCCATCGGCTCCGCGGTGCTCTTGCTGTTCGCCCTGGGCGTGTTCGCCGGCGCCGCCGGCAAAAGCGCCCAGTTCCCGTTCCACGTCTGGTTGCCGGACGCGATGGAGGGGCCCACGCCCGTTTCCGCCCTGATCCACGCCGCCACCATGGTGGCCGCCGGCGTCTACCTGGTGGCGCGCCTGTTCCCGGTGTACGCCGCCTCACCGGACGCCATGCACGTGGTGGCCGTCATCGGCGCGCTGACGGCCCTCCTGGCGGCGACGATGGGTATGGTGATGCAGGACATCAAGCGCGTGCTGGCCTACTCCACCATCAGCCAGCTCGGCTACATGATGCTGGGCCTGGGCGCCGGCGGCTTAGCGGCGGGCATCTTCCACCTGATGAACCACGCCTTCTTCAAGGCGATGTTGTTCCTGGGCTCCGGCTCGGTCAACCACGGCACCAACACCTTCGACATGCAGAAGATGGGCGGGCTGCGGCGGGCCATGCCGGTGACGTTCGTGACGTTCGTGATCGGTTCGCTCAGCCTGGCCGGCATCCCGCCCTTCTCGGGCTTTTGGAGCAAGGACGAGATCCTCGTCGAAGCCTGGCACTTCAACAAGCTGGTCTTCGCGGCGGCGCTGGGCGTGGCCTTCCTGACGGCCTTTTACATGTTCCGCGCCATCTTCCTGACCTTCTTCGGCGAGTTCCGCGGTGGCGAGCCCGGCGCCGGCCACGGCGTGCACGTCGCGCCCGCGCATGAGGCCGCCGTCCACAACGGCCATGGCGCCGCAACCGCGCCCGAGGTGCACCCGCACGAGTCGCCGGCGGTGATGTGGCTGCCGCTGGTGGTGCTAGCGGTGCCGTCGGTGCTGTCCGGGTTCGTGAACGTGGGTCCGTTCGCCCACGCCTTCAGCGACTTCGTGAAGGGCTCACTGCCGGAGGCGATGCGCGAGGGCGAGGAACACGCGCTTATCCCCGGCGTCGCCGTCGCCTCCTCGGCGCTGGCGGTGCTGGGCATCCTGGTGGCGGGCGTGGCCTACGGCTTCGGCGCGCGGGTGCGCGTGCCCCTGCCCGGGTTCGCGCGTCCCTTCTACACGTTATTCGCGCGCAAGTACTTCTTGGACGACCTGTACGAGCGCGTGCTGGTGGGCGGTCTGCTCTACAACGGCGTGTGGCGGCTGGCCGCCTGGTTCGACGCGCAGGTGGTGGACGGCATTGTGAACGGCGTGGGCCGCCTGATGCGCGCCCTGTCCGGTCTGCTGCGGCGGGTCCAGGCCGGCTCCGAGCAGGCCTACGGGCTGGTGCTTACCGGCGGCGCCGTGGTGGCGGTGCTGGTGCTGTTCATCGTGACGTTGCGATGACCATCCCCGCCGGGGTGAGGGCCGGCGGCGGCAGACAGGCATAAGGGAGGACAGACGGTGCTGTCGGCGCTGATCTTCTTGCCGGTAGCGGGTGCGGCGGTGATCGCGCTGCTGCCGCGCGAGCGCACCGCGCTGCCGCGCCTGGTGGCGGCGCTCTTCGCCCTGGCGACCTTCGTCCTCTCCCTGGCCCTGCTGGCCGGGTTCGACCCGCACGGCGGCTATCAGTTCATCAATAGCACCGGGTGGCTGACGCCCGACCTGAGCGGGTTCCGTTTGCAGTACAAGGTCGGGGTGGACGGCATCAGCATGCTGCTGGTGCTGCTTACCACCTTCCTCACGCTGCTGTCGGTGCTGGTCTCCTGGAACATCGAGCTCAGGCCGAAAGAGTACTTCGCCTGGATGCTGCTCTTGGAGACCGGCGTGCTGGGCGTGTTCGCGGCGCTGGACTTCGTGCTCTTCTTCCTGTTCTGGGAGGTGGAGCTGGTGCCGATGTACATGCTCATCTCCATCTGGGGCAGCGGCCGCAAGGAGTACTCGGCGCTCAAGTTCCTGCTGTACACCATCGCCGGCTCCTCCCTGATGCTGGTGGGCATCCTGGCCCTGGGCTTCTCCGCCGGCACGTTCGACATCGTGGAGCTGGGGCGCATGGGGCCGCTCACCAACGCGGTGATCCCGGCCACGGCCATCTTCTTCCTCATCCTGGCCGCCTTTGCCGTGAAGCTGCCGGTGGTGCCGTTCCACACCTGGCTGCCGGACGCCCACAGTGACGCGCCCACGGCGGTCTCAGTGCTGCTGGCCGGCGTGCTCCTGAAGATGGGCGGCTACGGCATCATCCGCATGTGCGTGAGCATCCTGCCCGACGTGGCCCGCCAGTACGCCACGCTGCTGGCCGTGCTGGCGGCGGTGAACGTGATCTACGGCGCGTTCATCACCCTGCGGCAGACGGACTTGAAGCGCCTGATCGCCTACTCGTCCGTCAGCCACATGGGCTACGTGCTGCTGGGCATCGCCGCGCTGGGGCCGGTGGGGCTGAGCGGCGCCACGTTGCAGATGTTCACCCACGGCACCATCACCGGCATGCTGTTCGTCATGGTGGGGCTGATCTACGACCGCACGCACACGCGCGAGATCGCGCATATGCGCGGCCTGGCCCGCCACTGGCCGTTCATCGGCGTGGGCATGACCGTGGCCGGCTTCGCCTCGCTGGGCCTGCCGGCGCTGTCTGGCTTTGTGGCCGAGCTGCTGGTGTTCCTGGGCAGCTTCGACCGCTACGAGGTGTGGACCATCCTGGCGGTCATCGGTATCGCCCTGGCCGCGGGCTACATCCTCTGGACCATCCAGCGGGTGCTGCACGGGCCGCCGATGGCGGAGTGGCAGCGCCTGCCGGACGCCACCCGCTGGTGGGAGCGCGTGCCGGTGGGAGCGCTAACGCTGGCCATCGTGGCCGTCGGCGTCTACCCACAGGCGGTGCTCAACCTGATCGAGCCGAGCGTGCGCGCGGTGGTGGAGCGCGTGGGCTAGCTCGGGCAACCGCACCGGTGCCGCAGCCCGGGTGAGCGGTGGCATCGGTGTTGAGGCAGGGGACCAGACGTGGAGAACCTGGATCGTATCGGCCCGGTACTGGTGATGTTCCTGGCGGCGGCGGTCGTGCTGCTGGCCGACCTGCTGCCCGCGCCGCCGCGCCGGCGGTTCTACGCCGCTACGGCGGTGGTCGCCGCCCTGCTGGCCACGGCGTGGACGCTCTCGCTTATCAGTCGGGGCCGGGCCGGCGGCGCCGAGGACGTGGCCTTCTCCGGCGGCCTGGTGATGGACCGCTTCAGTCTGTTCTTCGCTTTCCTGTTCCCTTGGGTGGCGGCATTCGTCGGCCTGGCGTCGCTCGATTACCTGGACCGCATGGCGGACCGGGCGGCGGAGTTCTACGCCCTCCTGTTCACCGTCACCGGTGGCGCCATGCTCCTGGCCGCCGCCAATGACCTGATCGCCATCTTCATCGCCCTAGAGCTGCAGAGCGTGTCCCAGTACGTGCTGGCCGGCTTCCTGGGCAGCCCGCGGTCCTCGGAGGCGGGGCTCAAGTACCTGCTCCTGGGCGCGACCAGCGTGGCGGTCATGCTGTACGGCATGGCCTTCCTGTTCGGCCTGGCGGGCAGCACGGCCCTGCCGGATATCGCCGCGGCGCTGGGGTCGGCGCCGGACGGGCAGCGTGCCGCCTTCCTGACCGCCGCCGTGTTGCTGGCGGTGGGATTTGGCTTCAAGATGGCGATCGTCCCCTTCCAAATGTGGGTGCCTGACGTCTACCAAGGCGCGCCCACGCCGGTTACCGCCTATCTGTCCGTGGGCAGCAAGGCGGCCGGCTTTGCGGTGACGCTGCGCGTGTTCTACTCGGCCCTGGGCGCGGACGTGATCGCGCCGCAGTGGGCCAACCTGTTCGCGGTGCTCGCCGCGATCTCCATGACGCTGGGCAACGTGATGGCGTTGCTCCAGACCAACATCAAGCGGCTGCTGGGCTACAGCTCCATCGCCCAGGCGGGCAACTTTCTCATCGGCGTGGCCGCCATCGCCGTGGACGGCGCCCGTTTTACCCTGGCCTCCAGCGCCGTGCTGTTCTTCATCGCGGCCTATGCCTTTACCAACCTGGGCGCGTTCTTCGCCGTGATCGGCATCTCCAGCCGCATCGGCAGCGACCGTATCCGCGACTACGCCGGTATGTGGCGGCGGGCGCCGCTGCTGGCCGTGCTCCTCACCTTCTGCCTGATGTCGCTCACCGGCCTGCCGCCCACCGCCGGCTTCTGGGCCAAGTTGTACATCTTTAACGCCGCGGTACGGGCGGATATGGTGTGGCTGGTGGTGGTGGGCGTGCTGAACACGATCGTGTCGGCCTTCTACTACCTGGCGGTGGTGCGACAAATGTTCATCGCCCCGCCCCCGACGGAGGCGCCGGTGCGGCCCATGCCTGGCCTCCAGTTCTCGCTGGCCGTGGCGGCGTTGGGTGTGTTGCTCATCGGCCTCTTTCCCAACCCGCTGGTGGAGGCCGCGGAGCGCGCCGCCACCGTGTTCGCCCGCTGAGCGTTTCGCTGCCTGCGCTCGCTATCCTCCCCGCCCACTGAGCTGAACGGCGAGAAGCGTCATGACCTACGTGGTCTCCGTTGAGTGCGAGGTCGAAACGCCCGAGATCGACGTTGCCCGCGTCCGGGCGTTGGTGGAGCGGGCGCTGGCCCTGGAGGGCGTACCGGACGGCGCCGAGGTGGGAGTGGTGTTTGCCGACGACGCCACCGTGCACGAGCTGAACCGGCGCTACCGCGGCGTGGACCGACCCACGGATGTGCTGTCGTTCGGGCTGTCTGACCTGGCGCGCCCGGTGGAGAAAGGCAGGGTCTCGGCCCCGTTTGTGCTGCCGCCGGACATGGGGCTGCCGCTCGGTGAGGTGATCGTCTCGCGCGATACGGCCCTCCGCCAGGCACGAGCGCACGGACGCGAGCCGGCGCACGAGCTGGCCCACCTGGTGGTGCACGGCGTGTTGCACCTGCTCGGTCACGACCACGCCGCGCCGGAGGAGGAGCGCCGCATGCGCGCCCGCGAGGATGAGGTCCTCCAGGCCTGCGGCTTTCCCCCCGGTACGGCGGGCTGGAGCCACCCCGCGGATGAGGAGCATTGACCGCCCCCAACCACCGCCAAGCCTGTCACGCCCGCGTGTCGGCTGCGCGTCACCATCCCTATAATGAGGCTGCCGTGTCGTTGAGCTCTTACAGGGTGATGCGAACGCACGGAACGAGGGCCAATCATCGTGGGCAGTGAGGTCTGGTACCGCAAGTGGCGGCCGCGCACCTTTGCCGAGGTGTGCGGTCAGGAGCATGTGACGCGCACCCTGCGCAACGCGGTAGCCCAGGGCCGGGTAGCGCATGCCTACCTCCTGTGTGGGCCACGGGGCACGGGAAAGACCTCCACGGCCCGGGTGCTGGCCAAGGCCGTTAACTGTGCCGCCCCACGCGACGGCGAGCCCTGCAACGCCTGTGAGTCCTGTCGCGCCGTGAACGAGGGCCGCGCCCTCGACCTGGTGGAGATGGACGCCGCTTCCAACCGCGGCATCGACGATATCCGCAACTTGCGCGACCGTGTCGGCTACCACCCCAGCACGGGAGCCTACCGCGTGTACCTGATCGACGAGGTGCACGAGCTGACGCCGCAGGCGTTCGATGCCCTCCTCAAGACGCTGGAGGAGCCGCCGCCGCATGTGATCTTCGTGCTGGCCACCACCGACGTGCACCGTGTGCCGCCCACCATCATCTCCCGTTGCCAGCGGTTCGACCTCACCCGCATCCGCCACGCCGACATCGTGGCGCGCCTGCGCTTTATCGCCGAGCAGGAGGGCGTGCGTACCGAGCCGGGCGCGCTCGACGTCATCGCCCGCGCCGCGGGTGGTGGGCTGCGCGACGCGGTCAACCTGCTGGAGCAAGTGGTGGCTACCTTCGGGCCGGAGGTGAGCGAGGACCAGGTGCGCGCCACCCTGGGCCTGGTGGCCGACGAGCGGGCGCGCGCGCTGGCCCTGGCAGCAGCTCGCGGCGACCTGTCCGGCGGACTAGCGATCATCGGGACGGTTCAAGAAGACGGCGTCGAGCTGCGCCAGTTCAACCGGGAGGTGGTGGCGCACCTTCGGGCCCTGCTGCTGCTCAAGTCCGGCGCCGGGGCCGGGCTGGACGGTTTCACCGCCGAGGCGCGGGCGGAGCTGCGCGCCGCCGCCATGGAGCTGGACGTCCGCCGCATCCTGCACGCGTTGAAGGCATTCAGCGGCGCCGACTTTCGCGGGGAGTGGCAACCGGCGCTGCCGCTGGAGCTGGCCCTGGCGGAAGCGACGCTGGCCGCCGAGGCGGACACGGTGCGCACCGGTTCGGCCACCCCGTTCGGCGCGGGCGGCACAACAGGGAGCGACGGGACGGCGCCGCGGCGCGCGGAGGTGCCGGGCCGTCCATGGCGCCCGTCCGCGCCACTGGCGTCGCCTCCCGACCCTTCGGCGCCCTCCGAGGAGGCGAACGTCGTTGTCACCGGCCTGGATGAACCGGCGCACGCCGCCCCGCGTGCCACGGGACCGATCACGCTGGAAGAGGCGCGAGCGCGCTTTCGGGCCATCCGCGATGCCTGTAGCGCCAACGTGCAGGCGCGGGCGCTGCTCAACAGCGGCTGCGACATTGTGGACGTCAACGAGCGCGTCATCACCTTCGGGTTTCGGTATGACCTGTTGCTCAGCAAGGCGCAGCCGGGCACGCCGGTGCACCGCGCCCTGGTGGCGGCCGTGGAGCAGGTGCTGGGGCGGCGGCTCGACGTACAATGTATTCACGTACCCGATGTAACGGACCGGTTGCGCGCCCAGCCGCCGCGGCCCAGCCACCTGGTGGACGAGGCGCGGAAGCTCGGTCTTACCCCCATCGAGCGCACGTCAGGCGCATGAGGAGCGCACCATGAACCGATATCAGCGCCGTCACGGCGGGGGCGGCTTTGGCGGGCTCAGCCCAGACCTGCTCCGCCAGGCTCAGGAGCTGCAGAACCAGATGCTCAAGGCGCAGGCGGAGTTCGAGGCCTCGACCGTGGAGGCTACCGCGGGCGGCGGCGCGGTCAAGGTCGTCCTGCAGGGCAACCACAAGGTCAAGGCGATCACCATCGCCCCCGAGGTGGTGGACCCGGACGACGTGGAGATGTTGCAGGACCTGATCATCGCCGCCGTAAACGAGTGCGTGGACAAGCTCGAAGCGAAACGCGCGGAGATCCTGGGGCCGCTCGCCGGCGGTCTCAAGCTGCCGGGCCTGTAGGCCGGCCGCGCGGCCGCCGGGCCTGAGCGGGGCATGCCCTCACCGGTGAGTACTGGTACACTTGTTCTAGCTTATTCGGGAGCGACAACCTGTGCCGGAGATGGGTTCCGTTGCGGCGGCACCGGTGGCCAAGCTGATCGAGGAGTTCAACAAGCTGCCCGGCATCGGCCCGAAGAGCGCCCAGCGGCTGGCCTACCACGTGCTGCGCGCCCCGCGTGAGGAGGCAGAGGCGTTGGCGCGGGCCATCCTCGACGTCAAAGACCGGATCAGCTTCTGTTCGGTCTGTCAAAACCTCACCGACATCGACCCCTGCGCCATCTGTGCCAGCGAGACGCGCGACCACAGCACCATCTGCGTGGTAGAGGAGCCGCTGGATGTGCTGGCGCTGGAGCGCACGCGCTCCTATCGGGGGGTGTACCACGTCCTGCACGGCGTCATCTCCCCGCTCAACGGCATCACCGAGGATGACATCAAGCTGGCCGAACTGCTGGGCCGCGTGCGAGCGGGGGGCGTGCAGGAGGTGATCCTGGCCATGAACCCCACGCTGGAGGGCGATATCACCCTGATGACCATCGAGCGCCGTATTCACAGAGAGGCGCCGGCCATTAAGGTGACGCGCCTGGCCCGCGGCCTGTCCACCGGCTCCGACCTCGAATACGCCGATGAGCTGACCCTGACCCGCGCCCTGGAGGGCCGCCAGCCGGTGTGACGGCGTCAGCCCCGGGGGCAGGAGGCGAGCACCCGTGAGCGGCGCGCGCGTCTTCAAAACTGAGGCGGTGGTGCTGCGCCAGCGGCCGCTGGGCGAGGCGGACCGTATCCTCACCCTGTACGCCGCCGACCTGGGCAAGTTCGAGGCGGCGGCCAAAGGCGTGCGCCGCCCGGGCAGCCGGAAGGCCGGCCACTTGGAGCCGCTCACCTACGTCGCCCTCATGCTGGCGCGCGGCCGCAACCTGGATATCATCACCCAGGCCGAGGCCAGGGACACCTTTCTGCCCCTACGCGCCGACGTGCAGCGCCTTGCCGCCGGCCTGTACGTGGCCGAGCTCGTCGATCGGTTGACGGTGGAGCACGTGGAGGGCTACGCCATCTTCCGCCTGCTGGTGGAGACGCTGGCGCGCCTGGCCACGGCCGCCAACCTGGACCTCGTGCTGCGCTTTTTCGAGGTCAACCTGCTGGCGCACGCCGGTTACCGGCCGGAGCTCCGCCGGTGCGTGATCTGCCAGGCGCCCCTGCGGCCGGTGACCAACCGGTTCAGCCCGGCGGGCGGCGGGGTCGTTTGTCCCGACTGCACCCCGCCCGACTCCGGGCTGCGCCCCCTGTCCGTGACCGCGCTCAAGGTGCTGCGCTTGCTCCAGGACGGCCGCTACGTGGAGGCCGCGGCGTTGCGCATCGGCCCGGCGCTGGCCGCCGAGCTGGAGATGCACCTGCGCGCCTACCTGCGCGCCTACACCGACCGCGACATCGCCTCGCAGCGGTTTCTTACCGCCCTGCGCCGGGAGTCTGCGGGCACCGCACCGGCACCGGCCGTGCTATCCTGAGCGGGACAGCGGAGGTGAGACTGAGGATTGCGTCCACGTGTGGCCCAACAACCTCGCTTCGGGGGTGCCCTGATGCCCGTGTACGAGTACTACTGCCGCCATTGCGATGGGGTGTTCGAGCTGCTGCGTCCGATGCGCCTCTCCGCGGAGCCGGCCACCTGCCCCCAGTGCACGCGGGAGAGTCAGCGCATCATCTCCACCGAGTTCGCCGCCTTCACCTACCGGGACGGCTACCCGCGCCGCATCCCCGATAAGGGCACGTACTGGCACCTGGGCAAAGAGGTGAAGTCGCCGGTCACCGGCCCGGTGCGCCCCAATGAACACCCGGAGATCAACAAACCGGAGCCGCCGCCCAAGCCCCTCAAGGGCGACCTGGAGGAGCAGCGTGAGCGCGAGCGGATCGAGGCCGAGCGTAAGGCCTTTGAGGAAAAGGAGCGGCAGGCACGCATCATCGAGTGGGAGTGGAAGAAGGAGCACCAGCCCAAGAAGCTGGAACTGTAAGCCTCCACCTTGTCTACGCTCGCACGGGTGGTCCGCCGGGAGCGCGTTCCGGTAGGCCACCCGTTTCGTGCAGCATCGAGGCCAGCTCATTGCGGGCGTAGGCCAGCGGGTTGTGGCGCCAGCTGATCACGGGACCGCGCAGCAGTCGCCAATCGACCCAAACCGCGCTGCCGCTCATCGCCAGCCCCCAGCCGCGCGCGCCCCTCAACCGGGAGGCGAGCGCCCGTTCAAACTGGGACGGTTCCAGGAGTTGCCGATCCAGGGCGTAGCCCTCGGCGGCCAGCGCCGCCGCATAGCGCCAGACCCGTCGGGCCAGCTCGGCACGGTCGAGGGCCGCTACTTGCGAGTCCAGCTCGTCAAGCAGCACCCAGCCGAGAAGCTGGGCCAGCGTGACGGTGTTCAACCCAGCCAGGTGCCGTCGCACTGTCTGCACGATCTCGCGCCGCGGTCGTTCGCTCAGGCCGCTGAGCGGCGCCCCCACGCGCAGGAAGGCGCGTGGTCGCCCGGGCACGAGCACGTCGTACGTGATGCCAACCGGCACGACCTCGGCGCCGGGCACGGCCTTGAGCAGGCGGACCAGCCCGCTGCGAAACCGCTGCAACCACCCGTCCGGCGAGACGTTGCCCTCCGGGGCCAGCACCACCATGTTGCCCGCCGCCAGTTCGGCGGCCAACGCGCCCAAGTGTGCCTGCGCGCGTCGCGCGGCGGCCAAGGCCAGGCGCTGACGGAGGTGGGGTTGAAATGCCTCTGGCGGGACGTCGTGGGCCAGGGCCGTGCGGTACCGGGGGTGGAGCGCACGCGCCAGGGTGGTGCCGGGCGGGAGTCCTGCGCCGGCCAGGCGCGCCGCCCACTCGGGGGTGAGGAGCGCATACAACGGGCGGTCGGCACCAAAGCTGTCCGCCGCCTCTCGGAGCCACACCGCCAATAAGCGCGGTCCCGGCGTGCTCACCGGCAGCACGCGCAGGGTGCGCAGCACCGGGCCGATATTGAGCCCCATCAGCGCCCAGCGCAACGGACCGAGCTGCGGGAAGTACAGGGCCAGAAAGCCCGGCAGGTACAGCTCCGAGGAGCCCACGAACACGAGGCGACCCGGCCACGTCGCCCACGTGCGGGGCCCGAGCAGCGCCCGCGCCAGCAGAGGGATATCCAGGTCCCGCTTGTGATTGAACACCAGCAGGCGTTGCGGTTGCAGGGCGGACGCGGGCTCGCCGGCTCGTTCCAGCCGACACCAGGCAGCGGCGAACGCCGCCAGCACGACGCCCACGGCCAGTTGGGCGGCGGCGCTCACAGGTCTACGCCGACCCGGCACGCGCGGCTCGTTCACCCTTCCGTTCCCAGAGCGCGGCCGTCAGCTGCTGCGCTCCAGCACATACGCCACCAGCCGCTCCAGCGTGTGCCGTGCCTCCGTGCGTGGCAACGGTTCCAGCGCGGCCAGGGCGCGATCGCCGAACTCACGGGCCATGGCCATCGCCCGCTCCAAGGCGGTGCTGGCCCGCACGGCGGCCACGGCCTCTGCCAGCAGCCGCTCGCGGTTGCGCCGGGCGGCGAACAAGCGGCGGATGGGGTTGCGTGGGGAGGGGTCGTCCTCCAGCAGGTAGAGCGAGGGCAGGGTGAGCGTGCCTTCCTTGAGGTCGCTGCCCACCGGCTTGCCCATCGCCGCCTCGTCGCCGGTGAAGTCGAGGATATCGTCCACGATCTGGAAGGCCATGCCCAGGTTGAACCCGTAATCGCGCAGGGCCTCCACCCAGGGCTCCGGCGCGCCGGACACGATGGCCCCACCCTCGGTGGCGGTACCGAGGAGCGAGGCTGTCTTGCCGCCAATGCGCTGGAGGTAATCGCCGACCCGCTTGGTGGTGTCGAAGGCGCTCACGTCCTGGTCGAGCTCGCCGGTGGCCATTCGCATCAGCGTGCGCGAGAACAGCCGGATGACGCGGATGTTGCCGGTACGGGCGATCAGCTCGGCGGCATGGGCGAACAGGTAATCGCCCAGGAAGACACTGGGCGCGTTGTTGAACAAGGCGTTGGCGGTGGCGCGGCCGCGACGGGTGGCCGCACCGTCGATCACGTCGTCGTGCACGAGCGTGGCGGTATGCAGCACCTCGATGGAGGCGGCCAGGGGGATGAGCAAGTCCAGGTTATAGTCGTGAAAGGTGCCGGCCAGCAGGGCGAGCGCCGGTCGTACCCGCTTGCCGCCGGCACCGAGCACGTGGTCCAGCATCCGCGCCAGCGGCTCATACTCGATCCGCCGGATCCGGTCGAGAACCGCCTCCACTAGTGCCATGTCCTCCTGGACCGGACCGTACAGGGAAGGGGCGACCGTCATGGGCGAAACTCCGGGCTCGTCGGTGACCGGGCGGCGACCTGCTCGCGCTGGGCCAGGCGAAAGAGGCGGCGGGCGTTGGCCGCGGTCGCGTCGGCAAGAGCTGCGGCCGGCACCCCGCGCAGCTCGGCCACCGTGTGCAGCGTCTCCACCAGGTAGGCCGGCTCGTTACGCCGGCCCCGCCGTGACTGCGGAGTAAGGTACGGGCTATCGGTCTCGAGCACAAGGGCCTCCTCGGGCACGGCCCGCGCCACGGCGTGCAGGCGGTGGTTGTTTGGATAAGTGACCGTGCCGGGGATGGAGATGAGGAAGCCCAGGGCCACATACTCCAACGCGCGCCCCGGCCCGTAGGCGTAGCAGTGCATCACGCCCAACGGCTCACGCGCGCCGGCCCGCCGCCGCGCCCGTGCCCAGGGGGCGACCATCTCCCAAGTGGCGTCCTCCGCGTCGCGGGAGTGGATCACGGCCGGCAAGTCCAACCGGGCGCACAGCTCGAGCTGGCGCTGAAAGGCGGTGCGCTGGGTTTCCGGCGGCGACAGGTTGCGGTAAAAGTCCAGCCCCATCTCGCCGAGCGCCACCACCAGCGAGTCGGCCGCCAGGTGCTCCACCTCCTCCCAGTCGGCCGGTGTGGCGTCCTTCGCGTCGTGCGGGTGGATGCCGACGGTGGCCCACAGGCCCGGCTCCGTGTGCGCCAGCGCCAAAGCGGCGCGGTTGCTGACCGGATCGGTGCCGACGACGATGATGGTGGTAACCCCGGCCGCGCGCGCTCGCTCCAGCACGGCGGCACGGTCAGCGTCGAACGCCTGGCTCTGGGGATGCGCGTGCGTGTCGACGATCTGCGTCACGTCCCCAGCCGCGCCTCCTCCTGCTCGGCGACCGCCGGGTCGAGCTTCTTGAACAGCGGTTCCGGCGGGCGCAGCGGCCGGCCTGGCGGCGGCAGATGGAAGCGCCAGCCGCCCGCCTCGATGGCGCCGCCCTCGCCCAGGAACTCATGCAGCCTTTGGCAAGTGAACGGCAGGTAGGGGTAGAGGGCCGTGCGCAGGGCGCCAATCGCGCCGATGACCGTATAGAGGGCGCGGGCGGCCGCCGCGCGGTCCTCGTGGATCGCCTTCCAGGGTGAGGTCTGTTCCAGGTACACGTTGGCCTCGCGCGCCAGCTCCATGGCGGCCGCCAGGCCGGCGCGGAATCGGCACCAGGCGATATGCTCGCCCACCTCCTGTAGGGTGCCCGCCGCGCGGTCGAGCAGCGCCCGGTCGTGCGGGGTGAGGTTGCCCGGCTCGGGCACGCGGCCGTCGAAGTTGCGGTAGGTGAAGGTGAGCGCCCGGTTGACCAGGTTGCCCCAGGTGGCGACCAGCTCGTCGTTGTTGCGCCGGACGAATTCGGCCCAGGAGAACTCCGAGTCCTGCGTCTCTGGCATGGTGGCCGCCAAGTAGTAGCGCAGCGGATCTGGGTCGTACCGGGAGAGGTAGTCCGGGATCCACACCGCCAGGTTGCGGCTGGTGGAGGCCTTGCCGCCGGCGATGGTGACGTACTGGTTGGCCGGCACGTCGTAGGGCAGGTTGAGGTCGCCGTGGCCGATGAGCATCCCCGGCCAAACGATGGTGTGGAAGTAGATGTTGTCTTTGCCGATAAAGTAGTAGGACTTGGCGGCCGGGTCCTGCCACCAGGCGCGCCACGCCTCCGGGTCCCCTTGGCGCTGGGCCCACTCGATGGAGGCGGACAGATAGCCGATCACCGCCTCGAACCAGACGTAAATGCGCTTGTTCTCGTAGCCCTCCACCGGCACCGGCACGCCCCACTCGATATCGCGGGTGATCGGGCGGTCCGGCAGCCCCTCGCGCAGCAGGCCCAGGCTGAAGTTGAGTACCGGCCGCCGCCAGAACTCCTTGTCCTCGGAGAGCCAGCGCAAGAGCGGCTCGCGCAGCTTGGAGAGTTTGAGGAAGAAATGGCGGGACTGCCGCCGCACCGGTGCCTGGCCGCAGAACCGACAGCGGGGATTGATCAGCTCCAGCGCGTCGAGCGGGTTGCCGCAGTTGTCGCACTGATCGCCGCGGGCGCCGTCGTAGCCGCAGATGGGGCAGGTGCCCTCCACGTACCGATCCAGGAGAAAGCGCCGGTCCGTCTCGCAGTAGAGCAGCGTTTGCTCCCCCTCTTCCAGGTAGCCGCGCTCCAGCAGGCGCAGGAAGAAATTCTGTGCCACCCGGAAGTGGTTGTCGGTGTGCGTGCTGGTGAACAGGTCAAACGAGATGCCCATGCCGGCCCACGTCTCCAGGAAGCTCTGGTGGTACCGGGCCACGATCTCCTCCGGTGGCAGCCCTTCTCGCTCAGCGCGCACGGTGATCGGCGTTCCGTGGGCGTCAGAGCCGGAGACCATCAGCACGTGGTTGCCGACCGTGCGGTGATAGCGGGCGAAGATGTCCGGCGGCAGGTAGGCGCCGGCCAGCTGGCCCTGGTGGATCGGCCCGTTGGCGTAGGGCCAGGCCACCCCGATGAAGATGCGTTCGGGCACGCGCGACACCTGAACGTGATGCTGCGCTCATGCTAGCATAGGCCGCCGGTTGGCTGAACGGCGCCCCTCACTCGGCGGGGCGACCCTTGAGCCAGGCCTCGTACAGCTGCCGGCGGGGCAGGCCGCGGCGACGGGCGACCGTGGCCACGGCGTCCCGCGCGCTGACGCCGTCGGCGACCAGATCCGTGACCTCCGCCAGCGCCGCCTCCAGGGTGTTGCCGGTCGGCCGTGGGGCGCTTGCCCCCTGGATCACCAGCGTGAACTCGCCCCGTGGCTCCTGAAAGTGCTCCAGGGCGCCGTGCAGCGAACCGCGGTACACCTCCTCGTGCACCTTGGTTAGCTCACGGCACACGGCCACGGCTCGGTCGCCCAGCACGGCCAACGCGTCGACCAGGGCGGCACGCAGGCGGTAGGGCGATTCAAAGGCCACGAGGGTGTACGGCAGATCGGCCACGGAATGGAACAAAGCGCGGCGCTCCCCGCCCACACGGGGTAGAAAGCCGAGATAAAGAAAGCGCCGCGTGGGCAGGCCGGAGACCGAGAGGGCGGCCATCACGGCCGAAGGGCCCGGCACCGCTACTACCCGGTGGCCGGCGGCCGCGGCCGCCGCCACGAGGTCTTCACCCGGGTCGGAGATGGCGGGCGTGCCGGCTTCAGACACGAGCGCCAGGTCCGCGCGCTCCAGGTGGGCGAGCAGCGCGGGGATGCGCGCCGGTTTGTTGTGGTCGGTGTACGAGATCAGGCGGGTGGCGATGCCGTGACGTTCCAGCAGCCGACGCGTGGTGCGGGTGTCCTCCGCGGCGATGAGCGGCACTTCCGCCAGCACCCGCAGGGCGCGCAGGGTGACGTCCTCGAGATTGCCGATCGGGGTCGCGACGACGTAGAGCGTTCCCACCACAGACCGGTCTGTGCGGTGCCCGTCCCAGGGCCTTTGCGCGCGATACGCGGGCTGCCGCACCAGGCCGCGCGTCGCGTGCGCGTTGAGGCTGGAGCGGTGCTCTGCTATGATCACACAAATCCGTACCGCGCGGCGATAGAGGTCCGGCGGAATGGCGACCGGCGGGACGGTGCGGCCGGGCAGGGCGATGCCGGCCCAGCGGGGGCAGGCCGCATGACCGCGCCGGAGATCGCGGTGGCCCCCTTCGCCCTGGCGGCAGCTGGGTCCGCCGGCCCCGCCAGGGCCACGTCCCCGGCTCTCGACTCCCACGGCGCTCGGCGGGAATCCTCTGCCTCCAGCGTGACGGGCCGACCCACACTCAGTCGTGCGGTCGAGCGTGGACCTGGGCGCCGCCGGTTTAGGCAGGAGCGCCACCGACCGGGCAGGGCCAAGCACTGGACGCGCGCGATCGTGCACCCTACCCGCTCGCCCCGCGCCACGCGACGGGCCCCCACAGCTGGGAGACGCCGCCGGTACCGGTTCGTCACAATGCACCGCGCGTAGCAAGGAGAGCCCTCCATGTGCCGCATCACCCACCTTCCCGAAGGCCTGACCTTCGACGACGTGCTCCTGGTACCGGCCTACTCCGAGGTATTGCCGCGAGACGTGAGCACCGCCACCCAGATCACGCCGAACATCCGGCTCGCCATCCCGATCCTGTCGGCGGCGATGGATACCGTCACCGAGTCGCGCATGGCGATCATGCTGGCGCGATTGGGCGGGATTGGCGTCATTCACCGCAACCTGTCGCCGGAGGAGCAGGCCGCCGAGGTAGACCGCGTCAAGCGCTCACAGGCGGGTATGATCACCCACCCCGTGCATATCCCGCCGGACGCCACGGTGGGCGATGCCCGTCTCCTGATGGAACGGTTCCACGTCTCCGGCCTGCCCGTCACCGACGACGACGGGCGGCTGGTCGGCATCGTCACCAACCGGGACATCAGGTTTGAGGAGCGCAACGATCGGCCCGTGCGCGAGGTGATGACGCGCGAGGGGCTGATCACGGCACGCGAGGGCACCACCCTGGAGGAGGCGCAGGAGATCTTCCGCCGCCACCGCATCGAAAAGCTGCCGATCGTCGACGACCGGGGCATCCTGCGCGGCCTGATCACGGTCAAGGACCTGGGCAAGCGCGCCCGCTACCCGGACGCCACCAAGGACAGCCAGGGGCGCCTGCAGGTGGCCGCCGCGGTGGGGGTGGGTGAAGAGGCGATCCGACGCGCGGAGCTGCTGGAAGAAGCCGGTGTGGATGCCATCGTGGTGGACACGGCCCACGGCCACGCCAAGGCGGTGCTGGACACGGTGCGGATCCTGCGCGACCGCACGCGGGTGGACATCATTGCCGGCAACGTGGCCACGGGCGAGGGGGCACGGGCGCTGGCCGAGGCGGGCGCTCACGCCGTCAAGGTAGGCGTTGGCCCTGGTTCGATCTGCACCACCCGCGTGGTAGCGGGCGTGGGCATGCCGCAGCTTTCCGCCATCTCCGAGTGTGCGGCGGCGGTAGCCGACTTGGGCGTGGGCGTGATCGGTGACGGCGGCATCCGCCACTCCGGTGATATCCCCAAGGCGCTGGCGGCGGGGGCGGACGCGGTGATGCTGGGCAGCCTGCTGGCGGGAACGGATGAGAGCCCAGGCGAGGTGGTGTTCGAGCGCGGCGAGGGGTACAAAGAATACCGCGGCATGGGCTCGCTGCGCGCCATGATGGGGCGTGGCTACTCGCGCGACCGCTACCGGCAGGAGCACGTGGAGGATGCGGGCAAATTGGTGCCGGAGGGCGTGGAGGCGCGGGTGCCGTACCGCGGCCCGCTGGAGCGACTGATCCACCAGCTCATGGGCGGCCTGCGCTCCGGTATGGGCTACCTCGGCTGCCCGGACATTCCGTCGCTGCGCAAGGTGCGCATGGTGCGCGTCACCGTGGCCGGCCAACGTGAGGGCCAGCCGCACAGCGTAGAGGTCATGGAGAGCCAACCGTTCGTGTGAACGTCCCCGCCGGAGGATAAGGGTATGTCTGCCATCGCCTGTCCTGCATGGCGTGACGAAACGCGAGCACGGGCGGTCGACGCGTTCCGCCTGGCCTGGGAACGCGCACCGGCGGCCGGCCGGGCCGCCCTGCTGGAGGCCGCCGCCCGCGGCGCCGTCGGGCATCGCTGGGAGATGGGCCGGCACGCCTGCGTGCTGGCCCTGTTGGTGGCACCAGCGCTCAAGCCGGGCGAATCGGTCAAGGCCGGCGCCTATCGCCTGTTCGGATGGGAGGTCACGGAGGACTTCCCCGCCACCTGGGACGCCGGCGGCGTGACGTTAATGGAGCTGCTGGCGGCCGTGGGCGTGCGTCTGCCCGAGCGCGCTGACGGCCGGAGGGCCGGCTGGCGCCAGCAGTCCGTGGCGAGCACGGATGGCTGAGGGCCAGCGCGGCTCACCCGGCGTCGGGCGGCGCCTGGCGCAGAGGCGGTGACGCGGGCGCACGCCGCCGCTCAAGGCCGTATAGGAGGGCAGCGACCAGGGCGGCAGTGATCTGCTCCGGCGTGCGGCTGCGGCGCAGCTCGGGGTATGTCCAAGGGCTCAACACACCCGTGAGCATGGCTGCTACCACCTCGGCGTCGACGCCCGGCCAGAAGCGGCCTGTGTCGATGCCGCGCTGGATCAGCTCAACGATGCGGCGTTTGAGGACGACACGGCGGGCGCGGTACGCGGCGGCACGTGCGAGGGGGACCTGACCCTCCAGCGCTGCGGCCATCACGCTCCCGAACCGCTCGGCGACGCGCAGGCCACGGCGGACGAACATGCGCAGGGCCTCCACCTCGTCCGGCTCTTCGAGGGCGCCCTGGAGCGCAGCTTCGAACTGGCTTGCCGCCTCCTCCACCACGGCGGCAAGCAGGTCTTCCTTGCTGGGGAAATGGTTGTAGACGGTGCCGACGGCTAAGCCGGCGCGCTCCGCGATCTCGCGCACCTCGGCATCGGCACCCCGTTCGGCAAATACCGCCACGGCGGCGTCGAGCAGCCGCCGGCGGTTGGCGCGCGCATCGGCGCGCTCACCGGCTAGCGTAACGCGAGGCTCCTTCACGGTACCACTGTACCCGTCCTTACGGCCGTTGACAAGAACATGAACTCATGTTCAGATTGTTGCTAACGACCTGTACCGGTGCGGTTGGAGGACGGCATGACGGATGCCAAGTTGCAGGCGCGGGAGGGAGCGCCGGCGGCGCCCCTCTCGCACACCCAGGTCTTGGTCGTGTTCAGCGGTCTGATGCTGGGCATGCTGCTGGCGGCGCTGGACCAGACCATCGTGTCCACGGCGCTGCCGACCATCGTGGGTGAGCTGGGCGGTCTCAACCACCTCTCCTGGGTGGTCACCGCTTACCTGCTTACCTCCACGGCCTCGGTGCCGCTCTACGGCAAGATCAGCGACCTGTACGGGCGCAAGATCATCTTCCAGTTCGCCATCGCCGTGTTTCTGGTCGGCTCGGCGCTGTGCGGCCTGGCCCAGAACCTTGGCGAACTGATCCTGTTCCGCGGCCTGCAGGGCCTGGGCGGCGGTGGGCTGATGGTGATCGCGCAGGCGATCATCGGCGACATCGTGTCGCCGCGTGAGCGGGGTCGCTACCAGGGTTTCACCGGCGCCGTGTTCGCCCTGGCCAGCGTGGCCGGGCCGCTGCTGGGCGGCTTCTTCGTCGACAACGCATCCTGGCGGTGGATCTTTTACATCAACCTGCCGCTGGGCATCGTGGCGCTGATCGTCACCACCTCGGTGCTCAACCTGCCCTTTCGGCGGGTGCCGCACGCCGTGGATTACCTGGGTTCCGCCCTGCTGGTGGCGGCCGTCACCTGCCTCTTGCTGGTGGCGGTGTGGGGCGGCAGCGAGTACCCGTGGGGCTCCACCCAGATTATCGGGCTGGCCGTGGCGGGGACGCTGTTCCTGATCGCGTTCTTGTGGCAGGAGCGGCGGGCGCCGGAGCCGATCCTGCCCCTGCGCCTGTTCCGGGTGCGGGTGTTCACCGTGGCCAGCGTGGCCGGGTTCATCATCGGCGTGGCCATGTTCGGCGCCATCGTCTTTTTGCCCCTGTACCTGCAGGCGGTGAAAGGCGCCACCGCCACCCGCTCCGGCCTGCTGCTCGCGCCCATGATGGTGGGCATTGTGGCCGCCTCGGTGACCTCGGGGATAGTCATCTCCCGCACCGGCCGCTACCGCCTTTTCCCCATCGTCGGCAGCGCCATTGTGAGCGTGGGCATGTTCCTGCTCTCCCGCCTGAGCAGCACCACGCCGCAGCCGGTGGTCTCGCTGTACATGGTGGTGGTCGGCCTGGGCATTGGCCAGGTGATGCAGGTGCTGATCCTGGCCGTCCAGAACGCCGTTGAACACCGTGACCTGGGCACGGCCACGTCCGCCGCCAACTTCTTCCGCTCGTTGGGCGGCGTGTTCGGCACCGCCCTGTTTGGCGCCGTGCTGACCAACCGGCTCAACCACTACCTGCCGCAGTTCATCAGCCCTGAACGCCTGGCGGGGATGCGCGCCGCCGGGGGCAACCTGTTCGCCAACAGCCCGGAGCAGTTGCGGCACCTACCACCGGATATCTACGCCGGCCTGGTCGAGGCGCTGGTGCGCGCCATCGATACTGTGTTCCTGGTCGCGGTGCCGGTGGCGGTGCTGGCGTTCATCAGCACGTGGTTCCTCGAGGAGATCCCCCTCCGGCGCCACGCGCACATCGGCGCGCTGGAGGGCGAGGCGGTGGTGGGCCAGGAGACCGAGCCCGTGTCCGGCGCGCACCATGCCGGCGACTGACGGGGCTCGCCGGGGAGAGAGATGCGCCTAGAGCGGCGGCGCGCTATCATGCCGGCGTGCGACACCCGAGACAGCACGTGAGGACGGCTGACGATGGACCTTCGCTTCGGACCCAAGGAAGAGGCGCTGCGCCAGGAAATTCGCGCCTTCTTGAAGGAACACCTCCCCAAGATCCCGGCCGGCCGCGACGCGCGCACGGACGATGAGGCGTTTGAGGCGGCCAAGGAGTTCAACCGCAAGCTGGCCGAGCGGGGCTGGATCGCCCCGGCCTGGCCGAAGGAGTACGGCGGCCTGGGCGCCAGCATCTTCGAGCAGATGGTGTTCAACGAGGAGTTCGGCTACCACGGTGCCCCGGACACCGGCACCCGCGGCTTCGGCGTGGGCATGATCGGTCCCACGCTCATCATCCACGGCACCGAGGAGCAGAAACGGGAGCATCTGCCGCGCATCACCTCCGGCGAGGCGATCTGGTGCCAGGGCTACTCCGAGCCGGGCGCCGGCTCCGACCTGGCATCCCTCCAGACCCGGGCCGTGCGCGACGGCGACGAGTACGTGATCAACGGCCAAAAGATCTGGACCTCGGGCGGCCACCGCGCCAACTGGATGTTCCTGCTGGCCCGCACCGACCCGGACGCCCCCAAGCATCGCGGCATCAGCTTCTTCCTGCTCGACCTGAAGAACACCCCCGGCGTTACGGTGCGGCCGCTCATCAATATGGCCAACCGCCACCACTTCAACGAGGTGTTCTTCGAGGACGTGCGCATCCCGCGCAAGAACCTCGTCGGCGAGGAGAACCGCGGCTGGTACGTGGGCATGACCCTGCTCGACTTCGAGCGCTCCGGCATCGGCACCACCGCCGCCCAGCGGCGCACGTTGGAGCGAATGGTGGAGTGGTTGCGGGATGAGCCGGCCTGGAAGCGGGAGCGGTACCGGCTGGGACTGGCCGGTCTGGTAATCGAGAACAACGTGGGCCGGTACCTGGGCTACCGCATCGGCGACATGCAGGCCAAGGGCAAGGTGCCCAACTACGAGGCGTCGGTGATCAAGATCTTCCAGTCGGAGCTAACGCAGCGCATCTACCGGTTCGGCGTCAACATGCTCGGTCTGCCCGGCCAGCTCTTGCCGGAACAGCCCGGCGCGCCCTTTAACGGTGATATGCCGGAGGGGTATCTCATCTCCGTGCCGACCACCATCTACTCCGGCACCAACGAGATCCAGCGGAACATCATCGCCACCCGTGGCCTCGGGCTGCCCCGCGGTTAAGCGCTGGCCCTCAAGCGCCGTTGACGACCGGCGGGGGCATGCCCCCGCCGGTCCCCGCGTGCGGACGACGCGCACACGTGCCGCAGTCAGTCCAGCCGGTATATCACGCGGCCATCCGGCGCGTTGCTACACGTGGATAACCGCCACGCGCTCGATGCCGGCTAGGTCGCGCCGGAACGTGAGGTCCGCCCCGGGCAACCGCTCGGCAACGAGCGCGCGCAGTGGTTTCGCCTGGTCGAAACCGATCTCCAGGATGACCGTGCCGTGCCCGCCGCGCAGGTGGGACGGCACCTGGCCGAGCAGCCGGTCAATGACGCGCAGCCCGTCCGGTCCGCCGTCCAACGCCTGGCGCGGCTCGTGGTCGCGTACCTCCGGCTGAAGAGTCGGGATGACATGGCTGGGAATGTAGGGTAGATTGGCGGCCACGATGTCCACCGGCTCGTGCACCGGCGCCAGCAGGTCGCCTTGCAGGAAGGTGACGCGTCCGGCCAGGCGCAGCCGCCGGGCGTTGAGGTCGGCGACGGCCAGGGCGGCCGGCGAGCAATCCACCGCCAGCACGCGCAGGGCGGGCAGGTGTTGGGCCACCGCCAGGGCGATGGCGCCGCAGCCGGTGCCGACGTCTACCAGCGTCACCCGCTCCTGCCGGGCGAGCAGCTCGTGGCCGATGCGCAACGCCTCCTCCACCACGTGCTCGGTCTCGGGGCGGGGGATGAGCACGCCCGGCGCCACGAACAGGTCCAGGCTGTAGAACTCGCGGTGGCCGGTGAGGTAGGCGGTCGGGACGTGCGCCCGGCGCCGCTGGAGCAGGTCGCGGAAGCGTCGCTCGTCGTCCGGGTGCAGTTCATCCTGCAGGCGCACCAGGAAATGGGCGCGGGAGAGGCCGAGCGCGTGGCGGAGGAGCACCTCCGCCTCCAGCTCCGCGTCCTCAATGCCCGCCATCCGCAGTGCCGCCGCGCCGCGGCGCAGCGCCTCCGCGATGGTCACGCCCTCATCCCTGCCAGTTGCTCCTCGCGGAGCGACGTGGCGACCGCATCGATGATTTCGTCCAGCTCCCCGTCCAGGATGGCGGGCAGGTTGTGGACGGTGAGCCCCACGCGGTGGTCGGTGACGCGGTCCTGGGGGAAGTTGTAGGTGCGGATCTTTTCCGAGCGCTCGGCGGTGCCCACCTGGGCGCGGCGGGCGGAGGTGATCTCCTCCTCCTGCTTGGCGCGCTCCAGCTCCAGCAGGCGGGTCTTGAGCACCTTCATCGCCTTCTCGCGGTTTTTGAGCTGGGAGCGCTCATCCTGGCACACCACCACGATGCCGGTGGGCAGGTGGGTGAGGCGCACGGCGGTGGCCACCTTGTTCACGTTCTGGCCGCCCGCGCCGCCGGAGTGGAAGATGTCCATGCGCAAGTCCTTCTCGGAGATCTGCACCTCCACTTCCTCGGCTTCCGGCAGCACCGCCACGGTGGCGGTGGAGGTGTGAATGCGGCCCTGCGCCTCGGTGGCGGGCACCCGCTGCACACGGTGCACCCCGCTCTCGTGCTTGAGGCGGGAGTAGGCGCCCTTGCCGCGCACCTCGAAGACGATCTCCTTGAAGCCGCCCAGCGCGCCCTCGGAGACGGACAGCACCTCCGTCTTCCAGCCCTTGCGCTCCGCGTAGCGGGTGTACATGCGGTACAGGTCGGCGGCGAACAGGCCGGCCTCATCGCCGCCCGTGCCGGCACGGATCTCGACGATCACGTCCTTCTCATCGCGTGGGTCTTTAGGCAACAGCTCCAGCTTAAGCTGCTCTGCCAGGGCCTCCAGCCGTTCGCTGGCCGTTTGCAGCTCCTCCCGCGCCAGCTCGCGCAGCTCGCGGTCATCGCTCTCGTGCAGCACGGCGCGGGCCTCATCTGCCGCCTGCTTCACGCGACGGTACTCACGGTACAGGGTAACCACCGGCTCGAGGGCGGCGCGCTCGCGGTCCAGCTCCTGAAAACGCTGGTAATCCGCCGCCACCTCGGGGCGCGCCATCTCCGCGGTCAATTCGTCATATCGTTGTTCAAGCGCCTTCAGCCGTTCCCACATTGCGCCGTGCTCCACAGACAAAACCCCCAGGCGCACTGGGGGTGAGCGGGTCTTGCAGCCTGATCAACCCCAGTATAGCACACGCTGCGGCCGCCCTTCGCCGCCCTCGGCCCGGCTGCGATATGCTACAGTTGCACTAGTGTTCGTTGAACGGCGTGCCATGAGCGGGATCGAATCGCTGCTGGCCAAAGTCCGCGACTACCTGCCGCCGGAGCGGGTCGAGTTCGTGGAAAAGGCGTACCGCTTCGCCGAGCGGGCGCACGACGGCCAGGTGCGCAAATCGGGTGACCCCTACATCACCCATCCCCTGGCCGCGGCGGAGATCGTGGCCGGCCTCCAATTGGACGCCAACACCGTGGCGGCCACGCTCCTTCACGACGTGCTAGAGGATTGTGGCGTCACCTTGGAGGAGCTGAAGCGGGAGTTCAACGCCGAGGTGGCCAAGCTCGTCGACGGCGCTACCAAGCTCGAGAAGGTGGATTGGCGCGCCCCAGGCGCCGACAGCGTGCAGGCGGAAAACCTGCGCAAGATGTTCTTGGCCATGGCTGAGGACGTGCGGGTGGTGATCATCAAGCTAGCCGACCGCCTGCACAACATGCGCACGCTGGACTTCCAGCCCGAGGAGAAGCGGCGGCGCATCGCCCAGGAGACGATGGACATCTTCGCGCCGCTCGCCGGGCGCATGGGCATCTGGAACATCAAGTGGGAGCTGGAGGACCTGGCCTTCCGCCACCTCCAGCCCGACAAATACCGCGAGATCGCCCAGCTCATTGCCTCCAAACGGGCCTCGCGCGAGCGCTACATCGCGCAGGTGGAGCAGATCTTGAGCGAGGAGCTGGCCAAGCACGGCCTTAAGGCGGAGGTCAAGGGCCGCGCCAAGCACATCTACTCCATTTATCAGAAGATGCAGCGCTACGCGGCGGAGGGAAAGACCTTCGACCAGATCTACGACCTACTGGCCCTGCGCGTGCTGGTGGAGACCGTGGCGGACTGCTACACCGCGCTTGGCATCGTGCACGGGCTGTGGCACCCCATCCCCGGCACCTTCGATGACTACATCGCCTCCCCGCGCGAGACGGGCTACCAGTCCCTGCACACCTCGGTTATGTGCCTGGGGGCCAAGCCGATCGAGGTGCAGATCCGCACCTATGAGATGCACCGCGTGGCGGAGTACGGTGTGGCGGCGCACTGGCGCTACAAGGAGGGCGGCAAGGTCGACCCGCGTGACACCCAGCGCATGGCCTGGCTGCGCAACCTGTTGGAATGGCAGCGGGACCTGACCGGCTCCTCCGAGGACTTTGTGGAAACGGTGAAGACGGACATCTTCCGGGATCAGGTGTTCGTCTACACGCCCAAGGGCGAGATCAAGGACCTGCCGGCCGGCGCCACACCGTTGGACTTCGCCTACCGCATCCATACCGATCTGGGCCACCGCTGCATCGGCGCCAAGGTGAACGGCAAGCTGGTGCCGCTCAACTACACCCTGCAGACCGGCGATATCGTGGAGATCATCGCCACCAAGACGCCGCGGGGGCCGACGCGCGACTGGCTCAACGCCAACCTGGGCTACGTGAAGACGGCCCACGCCCGTGAGAAAATCCGCCAGTGGTTCAAGCGGCAGGAGCGGGCCGAGAACATCGAGCGCGGGCGCGAGCTCTTGGAGAAGGAGCTGCGTCGCCTCAACCTCAACCCGAGCGAGTGGTACGACGAGCTGCTCAAGCTCTTCAAGTACGACACGCTGGACGACCTGCTGGCCGCCATCGGCTACGGCGGCGTCACCACGGACCGCATCGCGCTGCGGCTGGCGCCGCTGCTGGAGGAGCGGGACCGCCGTGAACTGGCCGAACCGGGGCGAGATGGCGCACCGCCGGCACCGGCACCGGTGAGCGGTATCCAGGTGCTGGGCACCGGCGACCTGCTCACCCAGCTCGCCCAGTGCTGCCGGCCAGTGCCCGGTGACCCGATCGTCGGGTTCGTCACGCGCAGCCGTGGCGTGTCGGTCCACCGCACCGACTGCCCCAACATCGAGCGCACGCCGGAGAAGGAGCGGTTGGTGGAGGTGTCGTGGGGCACGCACCAGCAGCAGTACCCGGTGGCCATCAAGGTCGAGGCCTGGGACCGCCTGGGGTTGCTGCGCGACCTGAGCACGGTGATCGCCGAGGAGCGCGTGAACATCGCCGCCGTGCGCACCGAGGCGCACGAGGACCACACCATCACCGTGCACTTTATCGTCACCACCACCGGGCTCGAGCAGCTCACCCGCGTGCTGCATCGCCTGGAGTCCGTGCGCGGCGTCTTCTCCGTCGTGCGCAGCCGTGACGGCGTGCGCGCCGGCGCATGAGCGGCCGAGGGCCCTGCGCAGCCGCGTGCCCTCACCGGCTCCCGTTCGCCTGCCAGTCTCATGGTGCCGCCCGACGGTGGCGCGGGCAGGCGGTCGGCCACGACCCGCGCGGTTGTCTGGTTGTCCGTGGTATGATGGCCGGCGCCAGGTTCCGGGGGGTCGGATGGATGCTAGCCAGGGTGTTGAGCTGCGCCGTGGTGGGCCTGGAGGGAGAACTGGTGGAGGTGGAGGTCGACGTCTCGCACAGCCACCTCCCGTCGTTCACCATCGTGGGGCTGCCGGACACCGCCGTGCAGGAGGCGAAGGAGCGGGTGCGCACCGCCGTGCGCCACTCCGGCGGGCAGGACCCGATACGGCGGGTGGTGGTGAACCTGGCGCCGGCCGACCTGCGCAAGGAGGGGCCCATCTACGACCTGGCCATCGCCGTGGCGCTGCTCATCGCCTCCGGCCAGCTCACGGCTGACCCGGCCTCGGCCGTGTTTCTGGGCGAGCTGTCGCTGGACGGCTCGGTGCGGCACACGCACGGCATCCTGCCCATGGTGGCGCTGGCGCGGGACCGCGGCATTCAAACCGCCTACGTTTCGGTGGAGGATGCGGCGGAGGCGGCGCTGGTGGACGGGATCACCATCATCCCGGTGAGCTCGCTGCGGCAGCTGGTGGCACACCTTTCGGGCCAGGCACCGATCGCGCCGTACGCGGCAAGGGCCTCCGTGGAGGACGGCGAGGAGCGCTGGGAGGGCACCGACTTCCGCGACATCAAGGGGCAGGAGCACGTGAAGCGAGCGCTGGAGGTGGCGGCGGCCGGGAACCACAACGTGCTCCTTAGCGGCCCGCCCGGGGCCGGCAAGACGCTGTTGGCGCGGGCAATGCCCGGCATCCTGCCGCGCATGACGCCGGCCGAGAGCCTGGAAGTGACCAAGGTCTACAGCGTGGCCGGGAGGCTGCCGAGCGGCAGCCCCCTGGTACGGCGGCGGCCGTTTCGCGCCCCGCACCATACGATCTCCCACGCCGGCCTGGTAGGGGGTGGGTCGCAACCGCGGCCGGGCGAGGTGTCGTTGGCGCACCGCGGCGTTCTGTTCCTCGACGAGCTGCCGGAGTTCGGGCAGACGGTGCTGGAGGTGCTGCGCCAGCCGCTGGAGGACCGGATCGTCACCATCGCGCGGGCGCGGGGCACGGTGGTGTACCCGGCTAACTTCATGCTCGTGGCCGCCATGAACCCGTGCCCCTGCGGCCATGCCGGTGACCCGGCGCGCGCCTGCACCTGCTCGGCAACGGCTATCGCCCGCTACCAGCGGCGCATCTCCGGCCCACTCCTGGACCGGATCGACATCCATGTTGAGGTGCCGCGCGTGGAGTACGACAAGCTGGCGGACCTGCGGCCGGGCGAGCAGTCGGCCGCGGTGCGGGCGCGGGTGGAGGCGGCACGGGCGGTGCAGGCACGACGGTTTGCCGGCACGGCTTGCACCACGAACGGGGAGATGTCCACCACCGAGGTGCGCGCCCACTGCCAGGCGGCGCTGGAGGAGGGCGCGCGCTCGCTCCTGCGCACGGCGGCTGCCCAGCTTGCACTGTCGGCGCGCGCCTTCCACCGTGTGCTCAAGGTGGCGCGCACCATCGCCGACCTGGCCGGCAGCGAGACCATCGCCGCCGCCCACCTGGCGGAGGCCCTCCAGTACCGACGGCGCACGCCCCTGTGAGCGGCCATCGGCTCGTGGTCAACGTCTGGCTTGAATCGGTGCGCTAGACCGGCCGCGTCTCGCCGCCCACGCCGTTTGCTGACCAAAGCGTCGCCGCGGTGCACGATCGATCACGCCCGCAACCATGACATCGAATCTTGACTACGCGGTAGGGTACTGGCGAGTCCCCGGTGGCCTACAATGGCGGTGACGCCCCGCCCGGGAGGGGGGATGGTCGGTCGGCGCGGCGCCAGGTTGACCAGTTTTTTCGGGGGGCCGGTAGGAGACGCCTCCGTGGCATAGGCTGCGTATCCAGCGTGCATCGGCGGTGGGCAACCACATAGCAGGACGGCTGAGGGTACCGCTCGATGCGGGGGACGACGGTATGACGGAGCGGCCGCGCACCTCGCGAAAGTCCAAGAGAGGAGGGGGCTCATGAGGCGAGGCAGAAGATATGCACTCCTGGCAGGGCTCGTGGTATGGGCGATAGTAGGCGCTGTGGCTTGCGGCGGCGAGAAGAAGGAGCCGACCCGGCCGGGCCCAGCCGTTGCCGAACGAACACCTGAAACAACCACCGGCGCCTACACGCCTGCGCCCAAGGATCAGCAGGTCTTCACTATCGCGATGACCGCGCAGCCGGTATACCTTGACCCGCACAAGTCGCAGTTTGCGCAGGACATCGCCATCGAACGGCTCCTGTACCGGCCATTGTTCTGGCTTGATGAAAAGGGCAACGCGATCGCCGCGGTTGCCAAAGAGATACCGACGCAGCAGAATGGTGGAATCTCCGCGGATGGCAAGACCGTACGGGTAACGATTAAGGATAACCAGAAATGGAGCGACGGCTCACCGCTCACCGCCAAAGATTTCGAATATTCGTTCAAGCGCGCCGTCCATCCAAAGCTGGCCAGCCCGTACGCTGAAGAGCTGTTTAACATCGTTGGTGCGAAAGCGTACTATGAGTCGAAGAGCAGTGACCCTGCTGAACTCGCGCGGCTGCGTGATGAGATCGCCGTCAAGGCCATCGATGACAAGACCCTTGAGGTCAAGTTGATCAATCCACAACCGACATTTGTGTTCAAGTGGGGGCTCTGGATCGCTTATCCCGTCAAACAGTCGGCTGTGGAACGGGGGGGCGCCCCGATCGAGAACACGGAGTGGGCGATCCAGCCGGGGAGGCAGATCGGAAACGGGCCGTTCGTCCTCAAGGAATACCGCGAGAAAGATCGGATCGTGCTGGAAGCGAACCCGAACTACTCGCTGGAGCCCAAGCCCAAGCTGAGCCGGGTGGAAGTGCGGATCATCGAGGACGAAGAGACCGCGTTCAACGCCTTCCAGACCGGCGAGGTGATGTACGCCGCAGTGCCGCCATCGAAGGTGCCGCTGGTGGACAGCGATCCCAACCTGAAGCGGCTCAACATCCGTGGCCCGGACCCCACGGTGTTCTGGTTGCAGTTCCAACACGAAGTGCCGGTGTTGAAGAACCAGAAGGTGCGGCTGGCTATCGCTAAGGCCATCGATCGCCAGGCGTTCGTCAAGGCGGTGCTGGCCGGGGTCGGTGAGCCCACTACCCTGTTCATGCACACCAGCCTCCCGGGTCAGAACCCGAGCGATGGTGACGTGCTCACGTACGACCCAGCGCGGGCCAAGCAGCTCTTGGCAGAGGCCGGGTATCCCAACGGGCAGGGGTTCCCGCGGCTGAACTTCTTGTCCTCATCGACCACGGTGGCCAAGGCCATCGCCGAGTTCATCCAGAAGCAGCTCAAGGACAATCTCAATATCGACATCAACTTGGAAATCGTCGACACGCGTACCCGGTCGGCGCGGTACTCGGCCAGCCAGTTCGAGCTGGCGCTGGGCGGCTGGCATGAGGACTACCACGATCCCGAGAACTGGCTGCCGACGCTCATGGCGACCGGCGCTACCAACAACCAGCTCAAGTACTCGAATCCGCGCTTCGACGAGCTGGTACGGCAGGCACAGTTCGAGCTGAACAACGAGAAGCGTCTGCAGCTTTACGCCCAGGCGAACAAGATCCTGCTAGAAGATGCGGCGGTGGCACCCATCTACCAGCGGGTGCGCAATGCGGTGGTGGCAAGTAAGGTGAAGAACCTCGTGCCGCACTCCCAGGATTCCGGCTGGGCGGGCAACATGCTCATCGAGCGGATCGAAATCGCCAGGGAATAGCACGGCTGCGGGCGGGGTGCCGGCTGGTCGACCAGCCGGCACCCCGCCTCTTGGTGGCCCATCGTTCGGCTCTCCCGCCCATCGCGTGTCGGGTCGCCCGGCGGATGACGCGTTGACAGAGGTTAGCGTGATCTGCCGCCTTCGCCGACGGCGTCCGCCGGGGGCGGCGCCTTGGGCGGGAGGTGGCGCTACCGTAACAGCCCGAGGATAACGCATCCCATGACCGGGTATATCATTCGGCGTGTCCTGTGGATCATACCGGTCCTGTTGTTCGTGGCTACGATCACGTTCTTTCTCATGCATCTCGTTCCCGGCGGGCCGTGGGACGAAGATCGCAAGCTCCCCCCGGAGACCATTGCCGCCTTGAATCGAGCCTACAATCTCGATAAACCAATCCATGTCCAATATGTGATTTACCTGAAGAACCTTCTGAGAGGCGACCTTGGCGTATCGTTCCGAGGGAATCGACCGGTCGTCGATCGGCTCCGCGATGGCCTTCCGATCACTGCGACGCTCGGCGTAGCGGCGTTTGTTCTTGCCACATCGGTGGGTATCACGTTAGGAACCGTAGCGGCGCTGAGGCAGAACGGTATCGTGGACTATATCAGTGTGTTCTTTGCAACGATTGGCGCCAGTATGCCGAGTTTTGTCATAGCAAGTTTTCTGATCGTGATTCTCGCTGTTAACCTTGGACTTGTGCCGATTCTTGGCTGGAGATATCCTGATCAGATCATCACCGATCCAAGAGTTGCAGTTATGCCCGTGGTCGCGCTCAGCTTCGGGCCAACCGCGCTGCTAACGCGGATCACACGAGCGAGTGTTCTGGAAGTTGTTCGTCAGGATTATATTCGGACAGCACGCGCGAAAGGGTTGGCTGAGCGAGTGATAGTGACCAGGCACATGCTGAGAAATGCGCTGATCCCGGTCATAACATTGCTTGGTCCTTTGTTGGTCAACCTCGTTACTGGTTCATTTATTATCGAGACGATCTTTGCGATACCCGGCATTGGCCGTGAGTTTGTCGGTTCAGTTCTGAACCGAGACTACGGCATGATTATGGGAACGACGCTCTTCTACACGCTGCTGATCACGGCGGCGAATCTAATCGTTGACTTGCTGTATGGTGTCGTGGACCCGCGGATCCGCTACAGCTGAGGTAAGGGGCCCGGGATGAGAGAGCGGTCGGTGGTGTCCGAAGGGGCCGCGTTCGGTGCGTTCGAGATGCTCCCACGGCAGCGGACACTGTGGCAGATGGCGCTGCAGCGGCTGCTCAGGAACCGGTTGGCCGTGCTGGGGCTGGTGTTGATCGCGCTGATGGGCGGCCTGTGGGCGGTGTCGACGGCGGTGCCCACGGTGCGACGCTATCATCCGTACCGCTACCAGAACTACAGCGCGCTGAACGAGGGCCCAAGCTGGGAGCACTGGTTTGGGACGGATAACCTGGGGCGCGACAACTACAGCCGGGTGTTGACGGGCATCGGTCTGTCCCTTCAGGTCGGCCTAGGGGTGGCGGCGAGCATCTTCGTGCTGGGTACGGTGGTGGGCGGCGCGGCCGCCTTGGGGGGCAAAATGACCGACAACCTGCTCATGCGCTTCACCGATATCACCTATGCGTTTCCTGACCTGTTGCTGATCATCCTGATTCAGGCTATCTTCGCCGGCAGGTCGTTCCCACCGCCCGTGGTGCAGGTCATCTTTGCCATCAGCGTGGTGGCGTGGGTAACGGTGGCACGGCTGGTGCGGGGGCAGATGCTATCGCTCAAACAACGGGACTTCGTGGTGGCCGCGCGGGCGCTGGGCGCCTCGGAATGGCGCATTGTGTTCCAGCATCTGTTTCCGAACGCGCTCGGTCCGGTGATCGTGGCCATCACCTTTGCGGTGCCGGGCGCGATCTTCGCCGAGGCGGCGCTGTCGTTCATCGGTGTCGGGTTGCCGCCGCCGACCACGAGCCTCGGGCGGCTGGTGAACGATGGCCGGGCCTACGTCCAGACGAACCCCTCCGTGATCCTGTTCCCGGCCGGCGCCATCTCGCTGCTGATGCTCAGCTTCACCTTTATCGGCGACGGGCTGCGCGACGCCCTCGACCCGCGCACCCGCTGAACGGGCCGACCAAACGTCGCCTTCGGGTGGCGTTTATCGGTCGGTAGGTCGATCGGTTGTCGTTCGGCCGCAGCGGCCCATATACCGGCGGGTGCGCGGCACGGGCTAGCCGCGCACAGCGGACCATCATCACGGTCCCCCTGCGGCGGGCAGGAGGATGCATCAATCCAGCGGACGACCCCCTGTTGGGGTCGGGCATGGGCCGGCGACGCCGCCCGCGATGAACTGGACCCCCGCCTGCGCGGTCGCTAAGCGAGGTAAAGGGCACAACACAAAACCGTGAACCGCCCCGGGGCGGTTCACGGTTTCTACCAAGGTGTTCCGGGGCGTGTGGTCTGATCCGGGCCCCGGACCGGCCGATAGCTTATCGGCCGAGGGCTACCGGTTCGTTGAGGATCGTCAGCGGGATCATCTCCCGAGGTCGCTCGCCTAGCCGCTTGACCCACTTCAGCTCGTCCACCTGCAGGGCGCACTGCTCAACGCCGAAGTTCTGCATGCCACAGACGTTGCAATCGCCGCGGTGGCAGTCCAGCGTCTTCGCCCGGTTGAGCGTGCGGTGCCACTCCTTGCGCAGGTACGCCTTGGTCACGCCAACATCCACGTGATCCCAGGGCAGGACCTCCCACAGGTCGCGCTCGCGGTAGGCGTACCAGGCGGCGCTCAGCCCGCATTCGGCCAAGGCCCGCTCCCATAGCTCCCAGCGGTGGAACTCGCTCCAGGCGTCGAACTTGGCGCCGAGCTGCCAGGCGCGGTACACGGCCTTGGCCAGGCGCCGGTCGCCGCGCGACAGGATCGCCTCCAGCGTGGACTCGTGCGGATCGTTCCAGGTGAGCTCCACGCCGGCCTTGCGGCAGCCCTCCTGCAGGACGCGATGGCGTGGCTCCAGCTCCTCCGGCGTCATCTGCGCGCACCACTGGAACGGCGTGTGCGGCTTGGGGATGAAGTTCGAAGTGGAGACGCGCACCCGCGCCCGCCGGCCCACGTACTTCATGCCGATCGCCTTCACCTGGGCGCCGATCTCGGCGATCCCCTCCACATCGGCCAGCGTCTCGGTGGGCAACCCCACCATGAAGTACATCTTGATGCTGGTCCAGCCGTGACTAAAGGCGTGCTCCGCCGCGGCCAGGATGTCCTCATCGCGCACCAGCTTGTTGATCACATCGCGCATCCGCTGGGTGCCGGCCTCCGGCGCCAGGGTGAGGTTGTGCTTCTTGCCCCTGGCCACGGCCTCCGCCACATGCACCGAGAAGGAGTCCACGCGCGTGCTGGGGATGGAGATCTTGAGGTTTGGGAACTCGCGCGTGAGCGCCTCCACGATCTCCACCACCTGCGTGTGGTCGGTGGTGCTGAGCGACATCAGCGACAGCTCGTCGTAACCGGTGTTGGCGAGGAGCTCCCGCGTCGCCTCCACGATCTGCTCGGTGTAGCGTTCGCGCGTGGGGCGGTAAATCATGCCCGCCTGGCAGAAGCGGCAGCCCTGCGTGCAGCCGCGCTGGATCTCAATCGCCGCGCGGTCGTGCACCGTCTGGATGTACGGGACGATCGGCCGCGTCAGCGGCGGCAGCATGGCGTTGACCACGCGCCGACGGACGCGCTCCGGTACGCCGGGCACGACTGGGAAGAAGCGGCGCAGGGTGCCATCCGCGTTGTACTCGCAATCGTAGAACGCCGGCACGTACACGCCGTCTAGCGCCGCCAGGCGGCGCAGGAAGGCCATGCGGTCCCGTCCGCGCTCCGGTCGGCCGGCCTTCCACCGGCGCACCTCTTCCGCCAGCTCCAGGATCACCTCTTCGCCCTCGCCCAGCACGAAGGCGTCGATGAAGTCGGCCAGCGGTTCCGGGTTGAGCGCGCCCGAGCCGCCAGCGATGACGATCGGGTCCTCCTCGGTGCGCTCGGCGGCCAAGACTGGGATGCCGGCCAGGTTCAGCATGTTGAGGACGTTGGTGTAGGTGAGCTCGTAGGAGAGCGAGAAGCCGAGCACGTCGAAGTCGCGCAGGGCGTGGCGCGTTTCCAGGCTCCACAGTGGCACGCCCGCGGCACGCATCTCGGCCTCCATATCCGACCACGGCGCGTACGCACGTTCGCAAAGCACGTCCGGCTCGCGGTTGAGCAGGTCGTAGAGGATGTTCAGGCCGAGGTTGGACTGCCCGATATCGTAGACGTCTGGGTAGGCGAGCAGGAAGCGGATCGGCGTGCTGTCCCAGTCCTTGACCACGCTGTTCCACTCACCGCCGGTGTAGCGGGCAGCCTTGGTGACGCGGGGCAGCAAGGGCTCGATGTTGACGATCACGCTGCACCTCGGTTCGGAGAGAGCGTCAGCTCCCACGCGGGAACCAGGATCCATCGTACCAAAGGGCGAGCGTGCCCGGTCTAGCGTTCGCGAGCGAGACCCTCACGGTGACGGGCGGGTGTGGGTGCCGGTGCCTCCGTGGCCTTGCCGTTGACCACGACCATGACCAGCAACAGCAGCGCCGCCACCGGAAACACGGCGCGCAGCCCGAAGGCGCGCGCCAGGGTGCCACCTAAGAACGGCCCGCCGGAGAAGGCGATGGAATTGACGCTCGAGACCACGCCGAAAATCGCGCCGACCCGGTCGCGCGGCGCGCGACTGGCGATGAGGGCGTTGAGGGCCGGTACCTGCATCCCCTGCACCGCACCCAACAGGCCAAGTAGGGCCACCAGCACCGGATAGCCCGGCGCCGCCCACAGGCCCAGGTAGATCAGGACCGAGGCCGGGGCCGTCACGCTCAGCAAGCGGCGGTGGCCGCGGTCCACCACCCGGCCGACGAGCAGTGCCGCCACCGCGCTGGCCAGGCCCATGGCGAAGAACGCCAGGCCGGCCAGCGCCTCCGTGTGCTCCGCGCCGGTGAGGTCGCCCACCAGCAACGAGATCACCGGCGTGGACACGTTGGCGCCGCACAAGGCCAGCAGCGCGGCCAGGATCGGGAAGCGGATCTGCCGCTCCCGCCAGGTGGCGGCCACGTCCTGGCACACGGCCTCGACCAGGCCGCGCGTCACCTCCGGGCGGGTGAAGCGCTCCCGTACCAGGACCACCACCGGCAGGGCAGAGGCGAGATACAGGCCGGCCGTGAGCATAAAACTGGCGCGGTAGCCGACCGCGGCGGCCAAGCCGCCACCGATCAGCGGCCCCAGCGTGTTGGAGAGAAACACCGAGCTCTGGAGCGCGCCCATCGCCGTGCCCAGGTGGTGGGGCGGGGTGTGGGCCGCGATCAGGGGGTTGGCCGCCGGCACGGTGCCGGCCAGGGCGCTAAACAACAACCGGCCAACAAACAGGTGCACCAGGTTGCCGGCCAGTCCCATCACCGCCAGCCCCATGGCAGCGCCCGCCGTGGCCCGGATCAGCATCGGGCGGCGGCCGTGCCGGTCAGCAAGCTGACCCCATACCAGTGCCGCCACGGCGCCGAGCACCCCCGTCCACAGGCTGATCATGCCCATCCAGAATGCCGCCTCGCCGGCGGTGTAGCTTCCCAGGCTCTGGATGTACAGCGGCAGGAAGGGGAAGACGAGGTTAAAACCGAGGATGCTTACGAACGCGGCGATGACGACGCCGATGAGGTTCCGTTGCCACTGCTCACGTACCATCGCCCCGCCTGGGCAGGCGGCCCGCCGGACCGATTCTATCACGCACCGGGCGTAGCCGCGATTGACGCAGCCCCTCATCAGTGGTAGATTATTGACAAGATTGGTCAACTATACCGCCCCACCCCTGCTGGGAGGACCACGCGATGGTGATGCACCCCCTGTTAGTCGAGCGTGTGGAGGCGGCGTTGGATGAGATCCGGCCGGCGCTGAACATGGACGGCGGTACGGTCGAACTGCTGGAGATCACGCCGGATTACGTGGTGCGGCTGTCGATGGAGGGGGCCTGTAACGGCTGTCCGATCAGCGGACTCACCCTCAAGCTCGGCATCGAGCGGCTGCTGAAGGAGCGCGTGCCGGAAATCACCCGGGTGGAGGCTGAGGGAGTAGGCGACCCCGAGTGGGAATAGCGATATAGGCCGGTGGTGGGATGGGCCGTGCGCGTGCGGGCACGGCCCTTTACGTTTGGCTAGGTGCCGCCGCGGCGCGCCTCTTCTAGCTTGGCCCGCAGAAAGTCGCGGTTGAGCGGGCCGAAGCGGACGGTGCGGATGACCCCTTCCTTGTCCACGATGAAGCTGCTGGGCAACCCGTAGAGGCGGTATTGGCGGAACACTTGCCCGTCGGGGCCGTCGAGCAGAATAGGGAAGGTAAGGTCGAGCTCATCACGAAAGTCGCTCGCCAGCTTACGCGCCTGGTCCAACGAGGTGTTCTCTTCGTTAATCGCCAGCACCATGAAGCCCTGGTCCTTGAACTCGCGGTAGACGGCTTCGATCTCCGGCATCTCACCGCGACACGGGCCGCACCAAGTGGCCCAGAAGTTGATCAGCACCACCCGGCCGCGGAAGTCGCTCAGCCGTACCGTCTGGCCGTCCAGCGACCAAAGGGCAAAGTCCGGCGCTGCCTGTCCTACCTTGGGCGCGAATGGGTCCAGCGCGCCCAGCCGCTCCGCCTCGCGCAGGGCGGCGCTGCCCGGCGGGTAGCCCGTTGGCTTTTGCCAGGGGCGGCTGAGCGCCACCACCGCGCCGGCCACGGCGGCGATGGTCACAAACGGCGCGGTGTAGCGCCACCACCGGCGCCGGGCGTTGGGCGGTCGCGCCGCCGTTGTATCGCGATCGCTGCTCGTGGGGGTGGTCATCGCTCGTCATCCCCGCGCTTCCGCCCCGCCTCAGCGCAGTTGCCCGCGCAGGTACTGCACGGCCCGCAGGCGTGGCCCGTCCACCCCACTACCCGGAGCGCCCCGCACCACCTCGTCCGGCTCCAGGCCGACGCCCTCCAACGCCCGCTCCAACCGGCCGGTGAGCGCCTGCTCGACCGTGATGATCAGGCTGGAGGAATCGGCGAGCTCCAACGGCCGCCCCACGGACAGACATCCGCAGGTGCGCGTGCCGATCAGGTAGCCCAGGCCGTACTCCTGCACGGCCGCCGCAACCACCTCTGCCCCGGAGGCGGTGCTGCGGTTGACCAAGACCACCAGCGGTCCGCGGTACACGGTGGGCCGACTGACGGCGGCGTAGACCGTACGGCGCCCGTCCCGGTTGACGGTGACGAACACTGGCCCCTCGGTGACGAAGTGGCTCGTGATACTCACCGCGGTGAGCGGGTCGCCGCCCGGGTTATCGCGGAGATCCAGGATCAACCCCCGCGCCCCCTGCGCGAGGAGCCGGGCCAGGCGGTCGTCGAAGTCGCGGGCCACGTCCACCGCCGTGCTCCGCCGCGGCAGGGCACGCACCCGGATGTAGCCGATGTCAGCCTCCAGCATCTCGGACGTCACTAGCGGCACGGACGGCACCGTGATGCGTGCCCGGCTGACCACCACCTCACGCGCTGCCTCGCCGGCCCGTTGCACCGTGAGGCGCACCTCCGTGCCCTCCGGGCCGCGTACCTGGGTGGACACGTCGCTCAAGGCCAAGGAGGCGGCATCGTGCCCGTTGATGCGGAGGATGCAGTCGCCGGGGCGAAGCCCGGCCCGCTCCGCCGGGCTGTTTGGGTACACCTCGGCGATGGCGATGCCGTCTGGCAGGCGATCGATGCGAATGCCGATCCCCGTGTACGAGTCCGGGACGCCGTCTATCCAGCGCCGCTGGCTCTCCGCCAGCTCCGGCGCCAGGTAGCGGGTGTGCGAATCGCCGACCGCGGCGGCCATGGCGCGGACGATGGCCTGGGCTATGCGGCCCGTGTCCAGGCCGCGCCCCGGCCCCATGACCAGGGCGGTAAACTCACGCGCAAACGCCTCAATATCGTCGGAGCCGCGTTCTTGATAGCCGCTCAGGTCGAGGGAGCCGAAGCCCTGGCGGACCGCCTCCTGGCCGACAGCGCGCCAGGCGGGCAGGAGCAACTCTCGCGGCGTCACCGAGCGGAACAAATTGCGGCTAATCTCGGTGTACGCCTGCCGCACCACGTCGATGCCGGCCACGGTGGCCGGTGTGGCCTCCACGGCCACTGGCGCCACAGACACACCGGCAGACGGCACCGCCCGGTGGCAGGCGGCCAGCACGAGGCCGACCGCCAGCCAGAGGGCGGTCTGCCGGAGCCCGAGCGGCGCGAGGGCAACGCGTCTCATCGCCGGTCATTGTACCATTCCGGACCACTGACACCGCGACGGGCCTGGGATCCGCGGTAAGCCCCGGCGGCTGCCCGTAGGCGGGGCGGATGCTACAATCCGGCCGTGAAGGAGGATGGCCCGTGGAGCTGCGCGAGATTCTGTACGAAGTGGGCGACGATGGCGTCGCCGTGATCACGCTGAACCGCCCTGAGCGCATGAACGCCTTCACCGCGCGCATGATCGACGAATGGGCGTGGGCCATCGAGCAGGCGCGCGACGACGACCGCGTGCGCGCCGTGATCGTCACCGGCGCCGGCAACCGCGCCTTCTGCGCCGGGATGGACGTTCAGCAAGAGGCGTCCGGGGAGGGCGTGTTGCGCACCACCAGCGCCGGCCCAGCCGAGCGGCGCAACTCGCTGCGCTACGGCGTGCACAAGGTGCCGCGCGCCCTCATGCTACTGGACAAGCCCTATATCGCCGCGGTCAACGGCGTGGCGGTGGGGGCGGGCATGGACATGGCCTCGATGGCCGATATCCGCTTCGCGGCCGATACCGCCCGGTTCGGCATGGCCTACGTGCGCATGGGCATCATTCCCGGCGACGGCGGTTGCTACTTTCTGCCACGGCTGGTGGGCATCGCCCGCGCGCTGGAGCTGATCTGGACCGGCGACCTGTTCGACGCCCGCCAGGCGCTGGAGTGGGGCTACGTCAGTCGCGTATACCCGGCAGACGAGCTGATGAAGGAGACGCGCGCCTTCGCCGCTCGCCTGGCCGAAGGCCCATCGGTGGCCATTCAGCTCGCCAAGCGCCTGCTGTATCGTTCCTTGGAGACCGACCTGGACCACGCGCTGGACCTGGCCCAGAGCGCCATGGCCATCGCTCAGTCCACCGAGGACGCGGTCGAGGGGCCGCGCGCCTTCGTGGAGAAGCGCAAGCCCGTGTTCAAGGGCCGGTAAGGCGGGCGCCGGGGCGCTCGGGAGACGTACGATGGACTTTCGCTTCACGCCGGAGCAGGAGGCGCTGCGCGCCGAATTGCGCGCGTTCTTGCGCCAGGAGCTGCCGCCGGACTGGAAAGTGGAGAACGACCGGGAGGAGCTCAGCCCGGAGGAGTTCGCCTTCAGCCAGCGGTTCGCTCGCAAGCTGGGCGAGCGCGGCTGGCTAACGATGGCCTGGCCGAAGGAGTACGGCGGCCGCAACGCCACCCAAATCGAGCAGACGATCTTCGCCGAGGAGATGGCCTACGCCGGCGCGCCGCTCGGCTTCGGGTTCGGCACGCAGCTTGTCGGCCCCACGCTCATGGTGTGGGGGACGGAGGAGCAGAAGCGCCGCTTTCTGCCGCCCATCGCCCGCGCTGAGGTGTTCTGGTGCCAGGGCTTCTCCGAGCCCGGCGCCGGCTCCGACCTCGCCTCCCTCCAGACCCGTGCCGAACGCCAGGGCGACGACTACATCATCAACGGGCAGAAGATCTGGACCAGCGAGGGCCAGTATGCCGACTGGATGATCCTGTTGGCCCGCACCGACCCCAACGCCCCGAAGCACCGCGGCATCAGCTACTTCTTGGTCGACATGAAGTCGCCCGGAATTACGATCACGCCGCTCATCAACCTGATGGGCACGCACGCCTTCAACCAGGTGTACTTCGACAACGTGCGCGTGCCGGCAGCCAATCGGGTGGGCGAGGAGAACCGCGGTTGGTACGTGGCCACCACCACCCTCGACTTTGAGCGCACGGGCATCTCGCGCGTGATCTGGGCGCTGCGCCAGTTCGAGGAGGTGGTAGACCTGGTGCGCGAGCGGGCCGCGCGTGGGGAAGCGTGGGCACGCCGACCGGCCCTGCGCCACAGGCTGGCGGAGCTGCGCATCGAGTTCGAGGTTGCGCGCCTGCTGTGTTACCGGGTGGCCTGGCTCCAGACGAAGGGCGCCATCCCCAACTACGAATCCTCAATGGCGAAGCTGTTCGGCTCGGAGCTGAACCAGCGCTTCGGCGCCACGGCGATCAACGTCCTGGGCCTCGCCGGTCAACTCGAGCCTGGCTCGCGCTGGGCGCCTCTGCAAGGACGCATCGAGCGCACCTACATGGCCGGCGTCTCTTACACCATCGCCGGCGGTACCAGCGAGATCCAACGCAACATCATCGCCCAGCGCGGCCTGGGTCTGCCGCGCGGCTGAACCGTCCGAGCGTGGCGTGCCGAGCTTGGGTCGGCCCAGTCGGTGGCGACCAACCGCGCTCAGTATGGACGGTCACGATCGACCATGCCCTGGGAAAAGGGCAGGGTCGGCCGGCCCTGCGGACACCTCGTCCCGGTCCGTTGAAGCCCGAAGCGCCATCTGCGACACTGTGCGCACGCAAGGGTCAGCGCGCCGTGGTGGCCACGGCGGCCGTGCGCATCCCGGTGGAGGTTCACCGTGGGGGATGATCTCGTCCTGGAAGTGCGCGACCTGCGCACGCAGTTCTTCACCCGGGACGGGGTGGTGCGCGCCGTGGATGGCGTCTCCTTCAGCGTGCGGCGCGGCGAGGTGGTAGGCCTCGTGGGCGAGAGCGGCTGCGGCAAAAGTATCACCTCGCTCTCGATCATGCGCCTGATCCCGCAACCGCCCGGTCGTATTGTGAGCGGCGAGGTCCTCCTGTACGAGAACGGCATCGGCCGCGATCTCCTCAAACTGGACGAGGACGAGATGCGCCGGGTGCGCGGCCGGGTCATCTCCATGATCTTTCAAGACCCGATGACCTCCCTGAACCCGGTGCTGACTATCGGCTACCAGTTGATGGAGCCGCTTAAGATCCACTTCAACCTGGACGATGAGGCGGCACGTCAGCGGGCAATCGAACTCCTCATGCAGGTTGGCATTCCCGCCGCGGCGCAGCGGCTGAACGATTACCCGCACCAGTTCTCGGGCGGCATGCGCCAGCGGGTGATGGTGGCCATGGCGCTGTCCTGCAACCCCCGCCTGCTCATCGCCGATGAACCGACTACTGCCCTCGACGTCACGGTCCAGGCCCAGCTCCTGGACCTGATCCGTCGGTTAAACCGAGAGACCGGCACGGCGGTGCTGATCATCACCCATGACCTGGGCGTGGTAGCCGACCTGTGCGACCGGGTGATGGTCATGTACGCTGGTCAGATCATCGAGTCCGGCACGGGCGACGAGATCTTCGACAGCCCCCAGCATCCGTACACGCTAGGATTGATGCACTCGGTGCCCCGCCTGGGGCCAGACGTGCGCAAGCCCCTCGTGCCGATCGAAGGCATGCCGCCGGACCTGATCGCGCCACCGGCCGGCTGCCGCTTCCGGCCGCGATGTCCTTACGCCTTCGCTCGCTGCCATGAGCAACCACCAACCGTCTACCTAGGCGGGGAACATCTCAGCGCCTGCTGGTTGGCCGTGCCGGGAGCCCGCGAGGAGACCGCGGCGGGCGAACGAGGGGTGTGACCTGACACCGTGTCACGGGGAGGTCGGCGATGACCCAGGAGTTAGCGGAGGCGGCGCCGAGCCAGGAGAACGGTCGCAAGACGCTGTTGGTCGTCGAGCATCTCAAGAAGTACTTCTCGGTCGGCGGCGGTTTCCTGCGCCGCTCCGCCCTCCTGCGGGCCGTGGACGACGTGTCCTTCGAGATCTTCGAAGGCGAGACCTTTGGCCTGGTGGGCGAGTCCGGTTGCGGCAAATCGACCCTGGCGCTCACCGTGGTACGCCTGTACGAGCCAGACGGCGGGCGCATCGTGTTCGACGGTACGGATATCTCGCACCTGTCCGCTGCCAGGCTGCGGCCGTTCCGCAAAGACATTCAGATGATCTTTCAAGACCCGTATTCCTCCCTGGACCCACGCATGACGGTGGGTGGGATCATCGAGGAGCCGTTGCGCAATTTCGGGGTGCCCAACCGGCGGGAGCGGGTGCGGGAGCTGCTGCAGGCCGTCGGTCTCAACGCCTACTTCGTGAACCGCTACCCGCACGAGTTCTCCGGCGGCCAGCGCCAACGCATCGGCATCGCCCGCGCCATCGCCCTGCACCCGAAGCTGATCGTGTGCGACGAACCGGTCTCCGCCCTCGACGTCTCCATCCAGGCACAGGTGCTGAACCTGCTGCGGGCATTGCAGCGTGACTACCGGCTGACCTATCTGTTCATCGCCCACAACCTAGCGGTGGTGGCCCATATCTCGGACCGGATCGGCGTCATGTACCTGGGTAAGCTGGTGGAGGTCGGCCCGACGGAGCAGATCACGGGCGAGCCGCGTCACCCCTACACGCGGGCGCTCCTGTCCGCCGCGCCAGTACCCCAGCGCCGCCTGCGCCGCGAGCGCATCATCCTGCGTGGTGAGGTGCCGAGTCCGCTCAACCCTCCCTCCGGCTGCCGCTTCCATCCCCGCTGCCCGATCGCCACGGACCGCTGCGCCGTGGACGAGCCGCACCTGCGGCTCGTGGCCCCCGGCCAGTACGCCGCCTGTCACTACGCCTAAGGAAGGGAACCAGGAGCAACCGGACGTGCTGCCGGCCAGGGATCAGCAGCGACCGCGATCCCGAACGGCGCTCTGTGGCACCGTGGCGCCGAGGCCCGCCGCCGCGCCTGGCAGAAGCCGCTGCCATATATGCCTGCTCCAATAACTCTGACGAAGCGCCGGCCGCCCGCTCGACCACCACCGGCAATCAGGGCACCGCGCTCATCAGAGTGTGACGTCCTCCGTCCGGGTAACACGTGGAGAGATAGCTCGGCGGTCTGGCCGGGGTGTACCATAGGGGCACGCCTTTTCCCACCGGCGTGTAACGTGTGGTCAGGAGGTCCGAAGGTGGGTGAGCACGACGACTCCAGCGCCCCCGCCAATGCGGTGTCCGGCAACCCGACCGCGTCGACCGCTCAGCGGCAGCCAGCGCTGGCCTCGGCACCGACCGCGGCACCGCCCAAGTACCTGTGGCTGACGGGCCGGTTGGTGCCGTGGCACGAGGCGACGGTGCACATCACCATGATCGGTTGGCCGGCGATCGGCGCGGTGTTCGAGGGAATCCGCGCCTATTGGAACGCGGAGCGCCAGGAGCTGTACCTGTTTCGGCTAGACGAGCACCTGCGTCGCTTCGGCCAGTCCATGAAGCTGATGCGTATGCGCCCCAGCCTGACGCTCGAGCAGATCCGCGCCGGGGTGCTGGACCTGTTCCGCGCCAACGAGGTACGGGAAGATTCCTATTGCCAGCCGCTCGCCTTCACCGGCGGGCAGGTGTGGGGGTCGCGCGCCACGGCCGATCAGGTGCCGGAGATCCTGATCACGACGCGGCCCTCGCCCAGCGCCCTGCTCAGCGGTCGCGCGAGCACTGCCGGCGTGTCCAGTTGGACGCGCATTTCGGACAACGTGCTGCCGCCCCGCATCAAGGCGATGCCCAACTACGCGAACGCCCGCCTGGCCTCCCACGAGGCACAGCGCCACGGCTACGACGTGCCGATCTTTCTGAACACCGCGGGCAAAGTCAGCGAGAGCACCGGCTCCTGCCTGTTCCTGGTGCGCGATGGGGTGGCCATCACTCCGCCGATCACCGCCAGCATCCTGGAGAGCATCACCCGCGCCACGGTGATCGAGCTGCTGAACGATCTGGGCGTGCCGGTGCAGGAACGAGAGGTCGACCGCACCGAGCTGTACATCGCCGATGAGCTGTTCTTCTGCGGCACGGCAATGGAGATCCACCCCGTCGTGCGGGTGGACGGCTACGAGGTGGGAGCTGGCATGGTCGGCCCGATCGTCGCGCGCCTGGAGCGGTGCTACCACGACATAGTGCGCGGCATCGACCGCCGCTACGAGCGCTGGCTCACGCGGGTGTAGCGGGGTTCGCTTCCGGCGTCCGGCTACCACTCGGCCGGTAACCCCAGGCTCTGGTAAAGGGCGTTGGGCAGTTCGATGGAGCCAAACTGCTCCTCATAGCGTTTGACGTTCATCACGAACAAACGCGCCAGCACCTTGGCGTGCTGCGGGCTGATGTGCGCCCGGGCGTAGACGTGCGTGGCTGGTTGCCCTCCCTCTCCTGCCGGCTGGGTCTTGCCCAGGTTGAGGGTGAAGCCATACGCGTTGACCTCAAAGGCCACGCTGTCGCAATAGAACTCCGGGATGCTGTCCATCATGTGCCTCGATCGTAGCGGACGTTTGGTTCGCTCTGATCCGGTGTTCGTCTCAATAGATCGGTCAATAGATCATCGGCCGGCGCGTGTGCCAGTCGGTCAGGCGCTGGTAGGCGTGCCCGACACGCAGCACCGTCGCCTCGTCGAACGGCCGGCCGATGATCTGGAGTCCCACCGGCAGGCCCTGCCGATCAAAGCCGCAGGGCAGGCTCAAGGCCGGCAGGCCGGTAAGGTTAACCGGGAACGTGCACCGGGTGAGCGGGTTGGGGGTGGCCACGGCGGGACCGGGGATGGGTGGAGCGGTCACCGGCACGGTTGGGGTGAGCAGCACCTCCACCTCCGACAGCACCTGAAGAAAGCCGTCCAGCACCCGCCGTCGCGCGCGCTGTGCGTTGACATAATCGACGGCTGGATACAGCAGGCCCTGGGACAGGCGCTGGCGCACGTCCTCACCGTAGTCCTGGGGGCGCTCACGCAGCCAGCGCTGATGATACGCCGCCGCCTCAGCGGAGATGATCGGCGCAAACGCCGCGGTGGCCACATCCAGGTGGGGCACCGTCACCTCCCGCACCTCGGCCCCCTCAGCCCGCAGCGCCGCAACCGCCGCCTCCACCGCCTGGGCCACGTCATCCTCGAGCTGCTCGTAGAAATAGGCACGCGGCAGCCCGATGCGCAGCCCACCGACCCCGTCCTCGAGACCGGCCGTGAAGTCCGGCACTGGGACGGTGGCGGAGGCGGGGTCCGCGGGGTCGTGGCCGGCGATCACGGTGAGCAGCAGGGCCACGTCACGCACAGTGCGCGCCATCGGCCCGGCGTGGTCCAGCGACCAGCTCAGCGGCACCACGCCGGCGCGGCTCACCCGTCCGTACGTCGGCTTGAGGCCGGTGATGCCGCACAAAGCGGCAGGGATGCGGATGCTGCCGCCGGTGTCCGAGCCCAGTGAGCCAAAGCACAGGCCGGCGGCCAGCGCTGCCCCGGAGCCGCCGGAGGAACCGCCGGGGATGCGCGACGGGTCCCACGGGTTGCGGCAGATGCCGAAGTGCGGGTTGGCCGTGGACACCCCGAACGCGAACTCGTGCATGTTCAGCTTGCCGAGCAGCACGGCCCCCGCCTGGCGTAGGCGGGCCACGGCGGTGGCGTCCCGCTGGGGCACGCGCTCGGCCAGGATCTTGGCCCCGCCGGTCGTGCGCACGCCGGCGGTGTCGAACAGGTCCTTGAGCGCCAGGGGCACACCGAGCAAGGGGCGCTCATCGCCCGCGCGGGCGGCCTGCTCCGCCTGCTCGGCCGCGGCCAGCGCCGCCTCGGCCGTGACGGTGATGTAGCTGATGAGCTGGGAGTCCAGCCGTTCGACACGGGCGAGCATGGCGCGAGTCAGCTCGACAGGGGAGACCCGGCGGGCCCGCACCAGCGCCGCCGCGTCGCTGAGGGTGAGGTCGTGGAGCTGGGTGGCTTGCATGGCGTTCACTCCGGCCGCGGCACGCGGAAGATGAAAGCGGGCTCGGCCTCGCCGAGGTCCAGGGCGCGCAGCCGCTCCCCGTTGCGTAGCACCCCCTCGTAGGCGGGGAGGAGCTGTTCTACTCGCTCGTCCGTAGCGGGCAGGCCCACGGCTTGCAGCGCGTGCCGGAGCTGCTCGCGGGTGGAGTGGTTGGCCGATGGTGTGCTCATGGTCGTCCTCCTGAGGCGTGGGCACCCACTGACCGGCGCCTCCTTACGGTACAATCACCCCGCGCACGACGCCGCACTCGGCCTGGCGGCCGGCCCATTCACAGGTCTGGAACGCTTCGTCGATCCGATCCAGCGAAAAGCGGTGGGAGATGAGGCGTGAGAACGGGTAGCGACCGCGCGTCCGCACCAGAAAATCCAGCGCGATGCCGATGGTGTCCGGGTTATAATGCATTACGCCCACGATTCGCTTGCGCCCGGCGACCACCGACTGCGGCCGGAAGGGGGCCGCGTCCTCTGGGCTGATGTTGCCGACCTCCAGGTAGGTGCCGCCGTTTCGCACCATGGCGATGCCCTCTGCCAGCACCCGCGCGCTCCCCACGAAGTCTGCCACCACATCCGCCCCGTAGCCGTCCGTCAGCTCACGCACCCGGCGGATGCGCGCCTCGGGCGTGTCGAACTCGCGGAGGTCGATCACGGCGTCGGCACCGAAGGCGCGCGCCAGCTCCAGCCGTCCCGGCACGCCGTCGATGGCGATGAGCGGACGGGCGCCCATCTCGCGGGCCACGGCCAGGGCGCTCAGGCCCAGGCCACCGGCGCCCTGGGTGACGAAACTATCGCCCAGCCGCAGGCCGGCCTCCTGCAAGGCGAAGATCACCTGCGAGAGGGCGCAGTTGACCGGCGTCAGCTCCTCGTCGCTGAGTTCGTCGGGGGCACGGTAGACCACGTGACCGGGGCGCAGGTAGTAGAAATCGGCATATGCGGAGGTGAAATGGGGCGGCTCGGACAGCGGGCGACGGGCGATCTCGTTCGGGCAGGCCGAGAACTGGCCGCGCAGGCACACCCGGCAGCGGCGGCAAGGGTAAAAGTAGGCATAGACGATGCGGTCGCCCTCCTTGAGCGGCCGGCCGAGCGAATCGGTGGTCACGCCGGGGCCGAGCCGCTCCACGCGGCCCACCATCTCGTGCCCGGCGGCGGTGCCCGGCGCCGCCGGCAGTTCGCCGCGCCAGGCATGCAGGTCGGAGCCGCAAATGCCGGCCATCACCACCCGCGCCAGCATGGCGCCGGGTTCCGGCTCCGGCACTGGAAACTCGGCGATGGTAAACCGCTCGCCCGGCTTGGGAAACGCGGCGACGCGCCCGTGCATGGTGGACCTCCGCTGTACTGGCTGGTGTGAGGCATTGTGCCCTGTCGGCCGCCCAGATGCTAGCGGCGCGCGGGCGGAGGCACCCTGACCCACGCTTACAGCGCCAGCACCCGCCCGCGCAAGTGGTCCGGCACCCGCAGGTGCAGCATGGCGGAGATAAGCGTGCCGAAGGAGCCGCCGGCCGCGCCCGACAGGGTGAGGAACACGGCGCCGCCGTACAGCGAGTTGGAGAGCGCCGCCAGGAGCAGGAACGCCGGGAAGGCCAGCGCGCAGGCCAGCGCCAGGCGCGGTTTGTCGCTCAGGTCACCCACCGCCGCCAGGCCCATCGCCGCCACAAAGGCGCCGGCGCCCGGCGCCGAGGCCAGGGCGCTGGTACCGGCCAGCGAGGCGTTGAGATGCGCGCCCCCCATCGTCGGCGCGACGATCGCTACCGCGCGGCCGGCTAGACCGGGCAAGCCGGTGAGCAGCACCAACGCCAGGGCGCGTGGGGTGCTGAGCAGATAGCGGATACCACCCAGCGGGTGCGCTTCGGAGTATGGGCGGCGCGGCAGGGCGGCGCCGGTCAGCCGGCGAACCAGCCGCAGGGCCAGCGGCGCGCCGCCCGCGATCGCCGCGGCCGCCGCCAGCGCACCGCTGCTGCCCAGACGGGCGGTCAGCACGACGGCCAGTGCCGGCGCGACCGCCGCCGCCGAGTGGAACGCGCCAGTGCTCAGGGAGCACGAGCCCACCAGGCGAGTCGGCCCCGCCATGTCCCAGAGCAAGCCACGGCGCGCCGGCTGGTCGATGGCCGCCACCAACGAGCCCACCGCCCCGATGACGAGCACCGCCGGGGCGGTGGGCAAATGCCCGCCCACGGCCGCGGCCAGGCCGACCGGCATGGCGACGGCCAGCATGCGAGAGACACGATACAGGGTTAACCGGTCCGCGCGGTCGGCGAGCGCCCCGGCGAACGGGGCCACGGCCAGTCGCGGCAGTGAGCGGGCGGTCATGAATAGCGGTAGCAGCAGCGGGGCGGAGGTCATGTGCAGTAGGACCCACGTGGTGACCAGGAGCTGCACCCACCCGCTCAGGTCGGCGCAGAAGAACGCCGCGAAGAGGGCTGCGGCGCGGGGACGGTCGAGCGGTCGGCGATAATAGTGAGTGGGAATCGCCGGCACCATAGAGGCATCCAGGCTCCAGCAACGGCGGGCTGCCGGGTGGGAAAGCGCTTGGCAAGAAGGTCCGGAAACTGCTCATACCCTAACGGGGGGATTGCATAACGGCAAGTAGGCAATTCCCCGAGATCATGGGCCGCGAGGGCATGGCGCGCTGGACGTGCCCGGAAGCGCGGCTTCGGGACGGTCTGGTCAGCGGAGCGGGCGTGTCCCCTCTTGCGGCGGTCACCCTTCCCGTGTATGGGCATCAATGGCGATGCGCCGCTCACGCTGTCGGTGTGCCACCGGCCAGCATGTCGAGCACCGCCGTGCGGGGTGGCAAGGATGGCTCCGCCCCAAAGCGCCGCACGGCGCACGCCCCTGCAGCGTTGCCCCAGCGGGCCGCCTCCCTCAGGTCGTCGGTCTCGGCCAGGCGCACCGCCAGGGCGGCGGTGAAGGCGTCCCCTGCGGCGGTGGTGTCTACCGCTTCCACCGGGAAGGCGGGCAGATGCACGCGCGCGGTGCCTGCGGCCACCACGCAGCCGGCGGCCCCCAGCGTCACCACCACGGCGCGGGCACCGCGTGCAAGCAGCCGCTCAGCCGCCCGCAGGGCCGCCTCGGGCCCCGTGACCGCCTCCCCGGTGAGGGCCGCGGCCTCCACCTCGTTGGGCGTGATGACGTCGGCCAAGCGTAAGAGCTCATCCGGGAACGCCATCACCGGCGCCGGGTTGAGCACCACGCGCCGGCCAGCCGCATGGGCGATACGCGCCGCGGCGATCGACGCCTCGGCCGGCACTTCGAGCTGAAGCAGCAGCACATCGCACCCGGCGATCCGCTCGGCGTGGGCGGCCACGTCTGCTGGGCGGAGCCGTAGGTTGGCCCGGGGGGCAATGATGATACTGTTGGCGCCCGCGGCGTCCACCACCGGGGTGGCGATCCCTGTGCCCTGATCTGGGTCGCGGATGACACCGTCGGCGCCGATCCCCTCCCGTGCCAGGGCATCCAGAAAGCGGGCGCCGAACTCGTCTGCGCCTACGCGGCCAATGATCGCCACCCGCGCGCCCAGTCGCCGCGCGGCCACCGCCTGGTTGAAGCCCTTGCCGCCCAGGAAGATGCCGAACTCCTCGGCCTGCACCGTCTCACCGGCCTGAGGGCGGCGCGCGACGCGCATCACCAGGTCGGTCATGAAGCTGCCCACCACGCATACGGACACCGTCGCGCTCACGAGCCGCGCACCCGAAAGATGGAGGTATGCCGCACCCACACGACGGGACGGTCGTCGGCGGTGGTGACCGCCTCCAGCAGCAGGTAATGATGGCCATTCCGCTCGAACGTGCTGCGGATCACCCCACCCGTGCGGTAGGTGGCGTTGACCGGCGCCGGCGCCAGATGCCGGATCTCGCTGGCGGTGTGGATGCTGGGGCCAAAGCTGAAGTTGTGGCGCAGGAGCCGTGCTTGCCGACCAGCCAGCACCCCGGGCGGCACCAGCGCCGGCCCGAACGGCGACGGGCCCCGGTACCACGGCGACGGATCGTCCGTTTCGTCCGCGTAGGCGCGTGCCTCTTGCTCGGTCACAAGGGTCGTGAACGGCGCCAGCGGCCGACCGAGCGGCACCGTGTCCGGCGTAAGCGGCGCCCTGGGGTCGGGCGCTGGGACATCGGGCAGCGGCGGGAGGTCCGGCAGGGGGGCGTCGGCGGGCAGCAGCCAGAACAGGCCTTCGGCGCAGGCCGTGCCGTCCGCCCGGGCGCAGGTCATGGACAGGGCCGGAAGCCCCTCGTGCTCGGCGGCTGTGGCGGTGCAGGTGACCAGCTCACCCTCGTACACGGGACGCAGCAGGCGCACGGTGGCTGCCCCCCGCTCCAGCCAGGTGGCGCCGAAGGCGGGGAGGGCCAGCTGGGTGAGGTACGCGTAGAGCGTCACCCCGGGCACCAGCGCCGCGCGGTAGCCCAGCCGACGCGCCTCCTCATCGCTGTGGATGCGGTTCTCCGACGCGGCGGCCGAGTTGACCGCCCGGCGCGTGATGGGCGGCGGGATGACCGGTAGCACGTGTTCCGGCGGCGTTCCCTGGAGCGGGCTCATGGTCTTCCTCCCAATGGTGGCTGGCTGCATCCTAGCGGGCGTCACACGTCCTCGCCAGGGCCGCTCGGTCCGCGGGACCGGGTCATTGACCCGCGCTCGCGGAAGGGATTCAATCGGTGCTGACGACGGGCTGCGCGGGAAGGAGCGCGTCGTGAAGTTCGGGCTGCTGTACGAGTTGGAATACGCCAAACCGTGGTACGAGGGCTGGGAGGCGCGCATCTTCCACCAGGCCCTGGAGCAGATCGCCTTCGCCGACCAGAAGGGCTTCGACTACGTTTGGGTCGTTGAACATCATTTCCTCACCGAGTACTCGCACTCCTCGGCGCCAGAAGTGTTTCTGGGCGCCGTGAGCCAGCGCACCGAGCGCATCCGCATCGGCCATGGGGTCGTGCTTCTGCCGCCGGCCTACAACAACCCGATCCGGGTGGCCGAGCGCATTGCCACGTTGGACATCCTCTCCAACGGCCGGGTAGAGTTCGGCACCGGACGGTCCGGCACGCCGGCGGAGCTGGAGGGGTTCGGCATCAGTCCGGCCGAGACCAAAGCGATGTGGGATGAGGCCGTGCGCATCATCCCGCGGATGTGGATGGAGGACCCCTTTTGCTACCAGGGGCGGTATTTTTCCATGCCGCCGCGCTCCATCTGGCCCAAGCCGGTCCAGAAGCCGCATCCGCCCATGTGGGTGGCCGCCGCCACCCCGCGCACGTTCATCGAAGCGGGGGAGCGAGGGTTGGGGGTGCTGTGCTTCATCATCGGCCAACCGGCCGAGCTGCCCAGCCGGATTCAACCGTATCGGGAGGCGATCAAGCGGGCGCAGCCGGTGGGCGCCTTTGTCAACGAGCAGGTGGCCGGGTTCACGGTCACCCTGTGCCTGGACGATGACGCGGAGGCGCAGCGAGTGGGCGGGCCGGCCGCCCTCTGGTACACCGCCATGCTCAGCTCGTTGCTGGGGGAGTGGCGCGGCAAGCAGATCCCGGGGTACGAGTACTACGGCGAGCTTACTCGCGCGGCTCGCGAGCAGTCCACCGCCCACATGACGTCGTTGATCGAAAACGGTACCTTCTGCATCGGCAGCCCTGAGACGTGTATCCGGATCATCGAGAAGTATCGACAGGCGGGCGTAGACCAGCTCATCTGTTTCATGCAGGCCGCACGCATCCCACACGAGAAGATTCTGCGCTCCATCGAACTCTTCGGCGATCGGGTAATCCCGTACTTCAAGCGCGAGATATGAATAGATAGCATCGCATAGTGCGTGTTGAGTATTGCGTATATCGCGCACTTTTCGTTTCATCTCTCATGTCAAGAGGTGCGAGGTTGACGATGGATCTGGGGCTCACCGGCAGGGTGGCGCTGATCACGGGCGGCAGTGAGGGCATCGGTCGTGCCACCGCGCGGGCCCTGGCGCGCGAGGGGGCGCGCGTGGCCATCTGCGCACGCCGGCCGGACGTGCTGACTGAGGCGGCGGCGGCGATCAAGGCGGAGACTGGCGCCGAGGTGCTGGCGGTGCCGGGCGACGTCATGCGCCCGGAGGAGATCGAGCGGATGGTGACGACCGTGGCGCGCGAGCTGGGGACGATCACCATCCTGGTGAACAACGCCGGCACCTCGGCCGCGGCGCCGTTTGAGAGCGTGGACGACGCCGCCTGGCAGGCTGACCTCGACCTGAAGCTGATGGCGGCGGTCCGTACTACGAGACTGGTGATCCCCGGCATGAAGGCGGCTGGTGGCGGTCGCATCGTGAACGTCACCAACATCGGCGCCAAGCAGCCGGGGGCAAGCTCGCTGCCTACCACCGTGAGCCGGGCGGCCGGCATTGCCCTCACCAAGGCCATGTCCAAGGACCTGGCTCGCTACAACATCCGGGTGAACGCCGTCTGCATCGGCCTGATCAAGAGCGCACAGATCGAGCGCATGGCGCGGCGCCGCTTCCCGGACCTGCCGCTAGAGCAGGCATGGGCGCGCATGGCCGAAGGGATTCCCTTGGGCCGCATCGGCGAAGCGGAGGAGGCGGCGGACGTGATCACCTTCCTGGTCTCCGACCGCGCCTCCTACGTCACCGGTACGGCGGTGAATATCGACGGCGGCACCTCCGGCGTGGTGTGAGGAGCACGACGCGTAGTGCGTATGACGTAATAGGCATCGCGCCTCACGCTGCGGTCAGGGGGATGATGCTGCGCGCCACCTCGCCCCGCTTCATCGCCGCGAAGGCCTCGTTGATCTCATCGAGCTGGTAGCGGCGTGTCACCAGCTCATCGAGCTTGATCTTTCCTTGCAGGTAGAACTCGCACAGGCGCGGCATATCGATGCGGAAGCGGGTGGAACCGTAATAGCTGCCGATGCACTTTTTCTCGCCGAGGAACGCCGGCCCCGGCAACGCGATCTCCGAGCCCCACGGCATCATACCCACGATCACGGCCGTGCCGCCCCGGCGCACCATGTCGAACGCCTGCCGCGCCGCCTGGGTGCTGCCGATAGCCTCGAAGGCGTAGTCCACCCCGCGGCCGCCGGTCAGCTCCTGCACGGCTTTGACCGGGTCGGTAGCCGTGGCGTTCACGGTGTGGGTAGCACCCATCGTGCGGGCGTAGTCCAGCTTGCTGTCCAGCACATCAATGGCGATGATCTTGCTCGCCGCCGCCAGCACCCCGCCCTGGATCACGTTCAACCCCACGCCGCCGGTGCCGATGACGGCGATCGTGTCGCCCTCGTGGACACGGGCGGTGTTGATCACCGCTCCGATCCCAGTCGTTACGGCGCAGCCGATGAGCGCCGCCTTGTCCAGCGGCATCTCCGCCGGGATCTTCACCAGGGAGCTCTCGGACACGAGCATGTACTCGGCAAAGGAGGCCGGCCCGCGCCCGGCGAACTGGTGCAGCACGCCCCCGTTGCGCGTCAGCCGCGGCGGCGCCTGGCGACCGGCCGGGAAGGCGGCAACCGGGTTCGTGCACAGGTGGGGTGAGCCGGAGACGCAGTCGGCGCACTGGCCGCAGAAGGGCGTGAAGGACACGATCACGTGATCCCCAGGGGTCACATAGGTGACGCCCTCGCCGACCTCTTCCACCACCCCGGCCGCCTCATGTCCGAGCACGATCGGCAGAGGGGCCGGCCAGAGGCCCTCCACGAAGTGCAGATCGCTGTGGCACACGCCACTGGCCGCCGTGCGCACCAACACCTCACCGCGCAGGGGCTTGCGGATCTCGACGTCTTCGACGGTAAGCGGCTGGTTGGGCGCGTGGAGGATCGCTGCTTTCACGCTCCTTGCCTCCTCGGATGCAGTCCGGCCCCACCGGGCCTCGATGTGCGTGCGCACTGTACCATACCGCTCGGTAAGGGGCGACGCGGTGGCCTCGGTTGCCCGGAACCGACGTCAGGGCTTGGCGGCCGCGCGCGCGGCCCGAATGGCCTCCAGGGCCAGCGTGCGCACGTCAAGCGGAATGGGCACGGGTGGCTCGTCCGGGGTCGGTGCAACCGGGGCGTTAACACGCAGCTCCGCCTCGCTCACCCAGCGCAGGGTCGGATCGCGGTCCAGGGCCAAGCCCGCGACGCCATCGCGCGGGCGACAGAAGTAGATCAGGTCGATGTGCTCATGCCAGGTCTGGCCGTCGGTGGCCCGCTCCAGCAGGATGGTCACGGGCGGCGGCAGTTGTCGTGGCTCCTCAAACGGGAAGGGGGGTGGCTGCTGAATCACCTCGGCGGCGATGCCGCTTTCCTCCTCCACCTCGCGCAGCACCGTTTGCACGGGGTCCTCGCCCGGCTCGATGTGGCCGCCGAACGGCAGCCACAGGCGGTTCTTGCGGTGCCAGTGCAGGAGCACCTGGCCGTTCCACACCAGGAAGCCGGTGGCCGTCATGTGGCGCAGGGGCGCGTGCGCAGAGTGCGGCTCACGGCTGGGCGGTGCGCTCATCCGGCTGTTCTCCGGTCGAGGGGCGCCGGGGGTCGGGGTCGCGCTGGCTGCGGAGCTGCGGGAACAGGATCACCTCACGGATAGTGGGACGGTCCGTCAGCACCATGAGTAGCCGGTCGATGCCGATACCCAGACCACCGGTGGGTGGCATGCCGTGCTCCAACGCGAACAGGAAGTCCTCGTCGACGAGCTCCACCTCCTCGTCGCCGCGGGCGCGCAGGCGAAGCTGCTCCTCGAAGCGGCGGCGCTGGTCGATGGGGTCGTTGAGCTCGCTGTAGGCGTTGGCGATCTCCATACCCCCGGCAAACGCTTCGAAGCGTTCGACGAGGTCCGGGCTGCCCGGCTTGCGCTTGGCCAGCGGCGATAGTTCCACCGGGTAATCCAGCACAAAGGTGGGCTGGACGAGGTGCGGCTCCACGAACGTGGACCACAGCTCATCCAGGAGCTTCCCCCAGGAGGCGGAGGGTGGCACCTCCAGACCGCGCCGCCGCAGCTCGTGGCGCATGGCGTCTTCCCCGCGGACGCGGGTGAAGTCAAGGCCAGCGTACTCGATCAAAAGCTCGCGCATGGTCCGTCGCGGCCAGGGTGGGGTGAAGTCGAGTTCCCCGCCGCGATACGGCAGGCGCACGGTGCCAAACACCTCGCGGGCCACGGTGCTCACCATCTGCTCCACCATCTCGGCCACGTCGTGGTAGTCCGCGTAGGCCTCATAGCTTTCCAGCATGGTGAACTCGGGGTTGTACTTCCAGCCCAGCCCCTCGTTGCGGAACACGCGGCCGATCTCGTAGACCTTGTCCAGTCCACCCACGATCAGGCGTTTGAGGTACAGCTCGGTAGCGATGCGCAGGTACCGTTCCTCGCCCAGGGCGTTGTAGAAGGTCACAAACGGCCGGGCCGCCGCGCCGCCGGCGGAGGGCACCAGCACGGGCGTCTCCACTTCGATGAAGCCGCGCTGATCCATGAACCGGCGGATGGTGGCCACGACGTGGCTGCGGATTTGGAACAGCCGGCGCACCTCCTCGTTGGCCATCAGGTCCAGGTAGCGGCGCCGGTAACGCAACTCCACGTCGGTGAGGCCATGGTACTTCTCGGGCGGCGGCCACAGCGCCTTGGCCAGCACTGTGAAGCCCTCCACGGCCACGGTCGGCTCCCCCGTCCGCGTGCGGAAGAGCGGGCCGGTCACGCCGAGGAAGTCGCCCAGGTCCAGCTCCTTGATCAGGGCGTAGCGTTCGTCGCCCAGCCGGTCACGCGTGAGCTGGACCTGAATCCGGCCGGTGCTGTCGCGCAAGTCCGCGAAGGTGAGACGTCCCATGACGCGCAGGGCGGTGATCCGCCCGCCGGTGGTGACGACCGGGCCGCTCTCGGCACCGGCGGCCTCCGCCTGCAGAAGGGCCTGCACGGCCTGTGCGGCGCTGTGGCTGCGGTGGAAGGAAGGCGGGTAGGGGTCGATCCCACGCGCCCGCAGCCGCTCCAGCTTGGCCAGGCGGTGAACGAACAGCTCTTCGTTGCGCTCAGACATGGTGTGCGACCTTTACGCGCCGCGGGGACGGCGCCCTGGCCGTCCCCGCGCGGTGGGCTGCACCGGCGTCGGCCTAGTGGATGGCCTTGACTTTCATCTTCATGATGCCGCGCGGGGCCACCACCTGCACCTCGTCACCCACCCGTTTCCCCAGTAGTGCACGCCCCACCGGGGACTCGTTGGAGATCCGTCCCTGGGCTGGGTCGGCCTCGGCGCTACCGACAATGGTGTACTCTCGGTCGGCGCCGTCCACGGTGACGGTGACCGTTGAGCCAAGCATGACGGAGGAAGCGTGATGGGCGCGCTCTTCGTCGATGATCACGGCCCGTTGCAGCTGCTCTTCCAGTTGGCGGATGCGCGCCTCGATCAACTCCAGCTCGTTTTTGGCGTCTTCATACTCGGGGTTGTTTTGCGTCGTTTGAAACTCGCGCGCGGCGTGGATCCGCTCCGCCACCTCCCGCCGCTTCACGGTCCGCAGCTCTTCGAGCTGTTTCTTGAGACGCTCTAGCCCCTCGCGCGTCATCGGGTAGGTCTTTTCGACCATGTTGGGAACCTCGATCCCTACAAACGAACTGTCGCCGTTGGTGGTCGTACGCGGATGCCGGTTGCAAATCCTCTCCGGCTCGACAGTCGAGCGCCGCCGGTAGGTGAGCGAAACAATGAAAAAAGAGACTGAAGGCGCCATGCGCCGTCAGCCGCTTCGAGCGCCTGTAGTATAGGGGCATCCGTCCGGCTTGTCAAAGTCGCCTAACGCGGCCGGGCACGGCCGGCGGCTCGGTGGGGCACCCGAGTGGTACAATCCCGGTGAGGCGGCGGTTCGGCGCTGGGGTGGGGCGCAATGGCGTACTACGGTGCGGACGAGCGGCATCCGGGCTGGGGCATGGTCCTTGCCCTGATCGGTGTGGCGCTCCTGGTGGGTGCGGTGGCCGGCGGAGTAACCGGTGGCCTTGTGGCCGCGCTGATCCCGCGCGAATCCGCCTCTCCCACGCGGGTGCCGCGGGAGGCCGCACGGCAGACGGACGCTCCGGTGACTACCTTGCGGGTGACATCCGAAGAATCGGCCATCACGGAAACCGTGGCCAAGGTGAGCCCCGGTGTCGTCACCCTGATCGTGCAGGCCGCCCGCACCGATGCTGCCGGCCGCGTGTTCCAGGAGACCAACATCGGCTCCGGAGTGGTGATCGACCCGCGTGGGTATATCGTCACCAATCAGCACGTGGTGGAGAACCAGCGCCGAATCACCGTTCGCCTGCAATCGGGGGAGGAGCGGCCTGGAGTGCTCGTGGGTGACGACAGCCCGTTCACGGACATCGCGGTGGTGCGCGTCCAGCCCGAAGGATTGACCGTCGTCCCCATTGGCGATTCCGACGCGCTGCGATTGGGACAGACGGTCCTGGCCATCGGCAGCCCGGCCTTCGGCTCCAGCCCGCGCGACGTGCGCAACGACTTTAACAACACCGTGACGCGCGGCATCGTCAGCGGCCTGCACCGGCGCTGGCCCAAAGACAATGCCATCATGGAGGACCTCATCCAGACGGATGCCGCGGTCAACCACGGCAACAGCGGCGGCGCCTTAGTCAACCTGGCCGGGGAGCTGGTCGGCATCACGACCACCGTGGTGCGGGGCACGCCCAGCGGCCTTCAGGTCCAGGGCGTGACGTTCGCCATCTCCAGCCGGACCTTCAAGCCGCTGGTGGATGAGATCATTCGCAACGGCAAGGTGCAGCGGCCATATCTGGGCATCCAGCACCAGCTCATCACGCCGGAGCTGGCGCGTCAGTACGGGTTGCCGGTGCAGGCCGGCGCGTACGTGGTCGACGTGGTGCCGGAAAGCCCGGCCGCCAAGGCGGGCATTCGCCCCCGCGATATCATTGTGCGCATCGACAAGATGGAGATCGCGGAGGACATGCCGTACCTGAACATCCTGGCCAAGCTTCAGCCCAACACGACGGTGTCCATCGCCTTCTTGCGTGGCGGCCGCGAGATGACCGCTGACGTCACCGTCGGGGTTCGCTAGGCGATTGCGCCTTGACCGTCGAAGGGTGCTTGTCTACCCTGCGCGCGGTGCCCCGACGCCGGGAAAACGCCCCCGGCGGCCGCCGGCCGAGGAACCGACAGGCTCATGAGGCAACCCCCGGGTACACGCTTCACGCGCCGCACACCGCCCTCGCTCGACCGATTGGGTCGGCAGCCGACGCGGCTGCCGCTCCTGCTAACCGCTGCGGCCGCGCTGCTGGTGATTTTAAGCTGGGTCCTGTTCCTGCCGCCGTTCGGCCTCCTGCGCGGCGGTGATGGCTGGCAGCGGGCGGGTGAAGGATCGCTGGTTCGCCGTCGCACCGACGTGCCACGGCCGCCGGAAGGGTTTCAGCTGGCCAGCCAGTTCTACGAGATCCGCCGGGACCGCGGCGTCGGACCGGCGACGATGACGATCCCCCTGGAGGAGGGCAAGGCCGGCCGTGGCCTGGCGCTTTTCACCTACAGCGGCGGGAGCTGGAGACGCCTGGCACCGGCCGAAGTGACCGCGGACGGGCGCGCGGCGCGTGGCCAGGTCGATCAGGTACCAGACAATATCGCCGTGATGCGGCGCATCAGCGGCGGCTTCCAAGTTCAGGGCATTCTCAAACCGGGTGCCTCCCTCCATCCCGACGCCGAGCAGCTGGTCACCGTCCTCAGCCCGGCGGACTACGTGCCCGCGCCCGACGGTTCCGTGAACGGCGCGCCCTCGCCCCGGCCGGCATCCGACGTGGTGGCGGTAGTGCCGGTGGTCAGCGCTACGGCCGGCGCGGAACGGGACGCCGTCAACGCCATCCTCGCATCGGAACGGGCGCGCGCTGCCCATGTGGCCGAGCTGGTCAAGCTGGTGCAAACCCATCGCCTAGATGGCATCGATCTGGAATACACGGCCATCGACCCGAACCTGGGCGGCGCGTATCTGGCGCTGGTCACTGCCCTGGCGGAGCAGCTCCACAAGACGGGGCAGACCCTTACGGTCACGCTGCCGCTGCCACGCCGGGAAGGCACCAACTGGAACACCTTCGGCTATGACTGGAAAGAGCTCGCCCGGGTGGCAGACTACGTCCGCATCTATCCGGAGCGGGATCAGTCCATCTACCGCCGCGCCATGCGCGAGGCGCTGAACTACATCACCGGCGTGGCGGATCCCAAGAAAGTGATTCTCACGCTCAGCCCGCTCGCAACCGAGCGGTCAGAGCAGGGAACGCGCCTGTTGACGGCAGTGGAAGCGCTCAGCGTAGCTGCCCAGTTTACAGTGCGCGATCGTGAGCGGCTGGTGGCCAACAGTGACGTGCAGGTGACGGCGGATAACCTCAACCGCGAGGGAACCGGCGGCCGCGCCGGCCTGATCTGGGATGCCAACGCGGCGGCGGTGTCCTTCGTGTACCAGGCCGGCGACAGCCTGCGCACCGTGTGGATCGAGAATGCCTTCAGCGCCGCCTTCAAGCTGGAGTTCGTCCAGCTGTGGCGGCTGGGCGGTGTGGCGGTGGACGACGCGTCGGCGGGCGAGGGTATGGCAAACATCTGGCCGGCCATCGCCCAGTACCAGAAGGCCGGCGCACCCACCTTGCTTCAGCCCAACGGCGGCCTGCTGCAACCGCAGTGGCTGGTCGATGGGCAATCGAAAGAGATCGGCAAGGCCGTGTTCACCTGGAAGGCACCGCCCGATCCCGGCGACCACACCGTCTCCCTGGTCGTGGGCGATGGGGTGATGCGGGTGATCAACAGCCAACGCGTGACGTTGCGCGCCAGTGCGCCGGCCTCCGCCAGCCCGGCTGCCACGCCGCCGCCGCGGTCGCCGACCGCCACGCGCTGAGGGGCCGGGGGCATGCGCGTGATCGCCGGTGAGGCGCGAGGATTCCCGCTCAAGGCGCCCAGGGGGCTTGGCACCCGCCCCACCTCGGATAAGGTGCGGGGGGCGATCTTCTCGATGCTGGCCTCCATGGGTGTGCAGCCGGAGCGAGTGTTGGACCTGTACGCCGGTACCGGCGCGCTGGCGATCGAGGCGCTCAGTCGCGGCGCGACCGAGGCAGTGCTGGTGGAGCGCAGCCCGGCGGCGTGCGCGGTGATCCGGGAGAACCTGGCCCGCACCAAGCTAGCCGCGCGGGCCCGCCTGATCCAAGGGGACGTGGAGCGGGTGCTGCCGCGGTTGGATGGACCGTTTGACGTGGTGTTCCTGGACCCACCGTACGCCGATGAGCGGGTGGACGCCGTGCTGGCGGCGCTGGACGCCCACGGCATCATCAATGAACGGAGCGTCGTGGTCTACGAGCACTCCAAGCGACGGCAGCCACCGGAGGCATGCGGGCCGCTGACCCGGTATCTCACCCGGTGCCACGGCGACACCTGCGTCACCATCTATCACTAGGAGGCGGCAGTGACCGTTGCCATCTACCCCGGCCGGTTCGACCCGGTGACCAACGGCCACCTCGACATCATCACCCGGGCCGCGATGCTGTTTGAGCGCCTGATCGTGGCGCCGAACGACTCCCCGACCACGCCCTTCTTATTCAGCACGGAGGAACGGGTGGAGATGCTGCGGGCGGCCGTGGCCGAGCTGCCCAACGTGGAGGTCATCCCCTTCCGAGGGCTGATGGTGGACTTCGCGCGCGCCCAGGGGGCGCGGGTCGTCGTGCGCGGGATTCGGGCCGTGACCGACTTCTACGCCGAGTTCGACATGGCGCTCATGAACAAGAAGATGGCGCCGGAGATCGAGTCGGTATACCTCATGACCAACCTAGAGCACCTGTTCATCAGCGCCAGCCGCATCCGTGAGGTCTCGGCCCTGGGGCGTGACGTCAGCGACCTGGTGCCCGCCCACGTGGCGGAGGCATTGCGCAAGAAGTTCGGGTACGGTTAGCGGCACACGGCCACCACCTAGTATCGGGAAAGCGGGGCGGTTACCGTCGACATCCTGCAGCTCCTGGACGAGTTGGAGGCGGAGGTGCGGGCCGCCCGTCGCAGCGTGATCGGCGGCGGGGCGGTGGTCGATCGTGGCCGCCTGCTGGCGATCATCGCCGCGCTGCGGCAGGCGATCCCGACCAACATCCGCCAGGCACGGGCCATCATTGAGCGGGGGGAGCAGGCCATCGCCGAGGCGGAGGCGCAGGCCGCCCGCATCGTGGCCGAGGCGGAGCGAGAGGCGGCCCAGCGCGTGAGCCAGGCGGCCGTTACGCGCGCCGCTGAGGAGCGGGCGCGTCAGCTCGAGCTGGAGGCCCAGGAGCGGGCCCGCCGCACCCTGGCCGCCGCGCAGGCCGAGGCCGAGCGCCTGTTGGCCGAGGCCACGGCCCGCGCCCATGCCCAGGAGGAAGAGGCCGACCGGTACGCCCTGGCGGTCCTGAACGGCATCGAGCAGCGCCTGCAGGCGCTGCTCGATGCCGTGCGTGCGGCCAAAGCGCAGTTCGACGACACCACCCGTTAACACACCGTGCCCCTGGCGCGGCTAACGGCCTATCGGCCGTCCAGCACCACGTTGATCAGCTTACCGGGCACGTAAATAACCCGGCTGACCCGGGCGCCGCCCAGGTGCTCACGCACCCGCGGGCTGGATAGGGCCCGCTCACGCACCTCCTCCTCCGAACTGGCGATCTGAACCGTGATGCGATCCCGCACTCGCCCGTTCACCTGGACGACGATCGTCACCTCTTCCTCGGCGGCCAGGGCGGGGTCGTACTGCGGCCAGCGCTGGGCGTGCACGCTGTACGGCCGGCCCGTGCGCTCCCACAGCTCCTCCGCCAGGTGCGGGGCGCTGGGCGCCAGCAACAGCAGCAGCGTTTCAATCGCCTCCTGCCACGCCGCCGGCTCGATGTTGTTGGCCTCACGGGCGTCCCGCAGGGCGTTGGTCAGCTCCATCATCTTGGAGAGCATCGTGTTGAAGCGGAAATGCTCGATGTCTTCCGTAACCCTGCGGATGTACTGATGGAGCGTGCGGCGCAGGGCGCGGGTGGCCTCTGGGTCGGGGGTGCCGCTGGGCGGCGGCTCCTGAACGAGTGTCCACACCCGGTTCAGCCAACGGGTGATGCCCTCGATGCCCTGTGGGCGGTACGGCCCACCCTCCTCCCACGGGCCGATGAACATGAGATAGCAGCGGAAGGCATCGGCGCCCACCGTGCTCACGTAGTCGTCCGGGTTGACCACGTTGCCGCGCGACTTGGACATCTTTTGGGAGTCGGGCCCCAGCACGATGCCCTGGTTCACCAGGCGCAGCATGGGCTCGTTGAACGGCACCAGGCCCAGGTCGCGCATCGCCTTGGTGAAGAAGCGCGTGTACAGCAGGTGCATGGTAGCGTGCTCGATGCCGCCCGTGTACAGGTCCACCGGCAGCCAGCCCAGATAGGCGGGGTCGAACGGCCCCTGCTCGTAGTGGGGCGACAGGTAGCGGTACTGGTACCACGAGGAGTCAACGAAGGTGTCCATCGTGTCCGTTTCCCGCTCTGCCTCCCCACCGCACTGCGGGCAGTCCACGCGGCGGAAGCGCTCGTGGTACTTCAGCGGCGACTCACCGGTGGGCAGAAACTCCGCATCCTCCGGCAGGATAACGGGCAGGTCCTCCTCCGGCACCGGCACAGTGCCGCAGCGCGGGCAGTAGATGATGGGGATGGGCGTGCCCCAGTACCGCTGGCGGCTGATCAACCAGTCGCGCAGGCGGTAGGTGATAGCCGGCCTGGCGAAGCCGCGCTCCTGGCCGTAGCGGATCACAGCCTGCTTGCCTTCCTCGCTGGGTGTGCCGTCGAAGGGGCCGGAATTAACCATCGTCCCTGGTTCGGTGTACGCCGCCGCGAGCTCCTCGCCCTGCCAGTCCGGCGGCGCCACCACCACGGGGATGGGCAGGCCGTACTTCTTGGCGAAGGCAAAGTCGCGCTCGTCGTGGGCCGGGACGCCCATCACCGCGCCGGTGCCGTAGGTAGCCAGCACGTAGTCACCCACGTAAATGGGGATGTGGGCACCGGAGTACGGGTTGATGCAGTACGAACCGGTGAACACGCCGGTCTTTTCGCGGTCGGCGGCCGTGCGCTCGATTTCCGTCTCCCGACGGGCGCGCTCCGCGTACGCGTCCACCTCAGCGCGCCGCTCCGCCGTGGTCAGCTTCGGCACCAACGGGTGCTCGGGGGCCAGCACCATAAACGTGGCACCGTACACCGTGTCCGGACGGGTGGTGAACACCCAGATCTCGTCGCCGTCCTCGGTACGAAATGCGATCTCGGCCCCCTCGCTGCGCCCAATCCAGTTGATCTGCATCGTGCGCACGCGCTCCGGCCAATCGATGCCCTCGAAGTTGAGCAGCTCCTCCGCGTACTTGGTGATGCGGAAGAACCACTGCTCCAGGTCGCGCTTCTCCACGGGGGTGCCACACCGCTCGCAGCGCCGATCCTCACCCCACACCTGCTCCCGCGCCAACGTGGTATTGCAGGAGGGGCACCAGTCGACCGCCGCCTTCTGCCGGTAGGCCAGGCCGTGCTTGTAGAACTGCAGGAAGAACCACTGGTTCCAGCGGTAGTACTCCGGCAGGCAGGTGACGACCTCGTGTGACCAGTCGAACATCGCCCCCATGCTGCGAAACTGTTGGCGCATGCGGGCGATGTTGGCCATCGTCCACTGGTACGGGTGGATCTTGTGGCGGATGGCGGCGTTTTCCGCCGGCAGGCCGAAGGCGTCGAAGCCCATCGGGAAGAACACGTTGTACCCGCGCATGCGCAGGTAGCGGGCCTCGGTATCGGCCGGCGCGTACGCGTACCAGTGACCGATGTGCAGATCACCGGATGGGTACGGGTACATGGTCAGGAAGTAAAACTTGGGCGCCGGGCTGTTCAGGTCGGTGCGGTACAGCCCGTCACGCTCCCAGCGCTCCTGCCACTTGCGCTCGATCTCCGGGGGGTTGTACTTCTCCACCATCACGGTCCTCCGAAAGGCCCCGGCCGGGGCCAGGCTCGCCCGCGCGCGTTGCCCCTCGCCGCCCGAGGACGGCGGTGCGGACGCGGGCGTGCCCGAACTTCATCCGCACCACGGTCCACCTCCTGGAGGGATGCCGTGCCATCCATGCGGCCGGCCCGCGTGCCGACGGGCCGCCAGCGCGCTAACGTTTAAACGATGCGCCCTCCGCCCGCGCAGGGACGGAGGGCTTGGCTCCGCGGTACCACCCTGCTTGCCCGCCGGCGTCTTCCGCCTGGGAGCGGATGGCGCCGTGAGCCGCTCGGGGGCGCGGTAACGGGCGCCACCCGGCGACGGCTAGACGGTCGTGGCGTGAGACGGAGGCTCGCACCCGCGCGACCATTCACCGCCGCAGCTCCCAGGCGAGTTCAGCCGCCTTATCGCTGGCTCGCACCCTCCGCCAGCTCTCTGGCGCGCGCGGCCTACTACTCCTGTTCGCCGCCGTTGCCCCGGCTCAATTGCAACAAACCGGCCCCGGTACCCCGGGGCCTCGAAGCGGTGGAGCTGAGGGGACTCGAACCCCTTACCTCCACAATGCCATTGTGGCGCTCTCCCAGATGAGCTACAGCCCCAACCTGCGTGCGGCCATCGCCGGCCTCCGCACCCCCTATAGTAGCAAGCGCGTCAAGGGGCGACAAGACCCCGCCCCGGGGTGGACGAGCGGCCGCCGGCTCCCCCTTGACCCACCACCCCTGCTCCGGGACGATGCAGGCGAGAACTGCCATCGACCGGAGGGCCGCTCATGCTCCCGTTGCAAGGGGTGAAGGTGCTCGACCTCTCCCGGCTGGCGCCGGGGCCGTACTGCACGATGCTGCTGGCCGATCTGGGCGCCGATGTCCTGCTCGTGGAGCAGGCCGGTGAGGGCGCTGAGCGCCGCCGCAGCCCGGTACGGACCGGCGATGGCGCCGGGGCCGAACGAGCGCAGGCCTACAACGCCCTCGGTCGTAACAAGCGCAGCATCGCCCTCAACCTGAAGCTGCCGGAGGCGCGCGCCATCTTCATGGAACTGGCCCGCGACGCCGACGTGGTGGTGGAGGGGTTCCGCCCGGGCGTGGTGCAGCGGCTAGGCGTGGACTATGAAGCGGTGTCCCGAGTCAACCCGCGCGTCGTGTACCTTTCGCTCTCCGGGTTCGGGCAGACGGGGCCGTACGCGCGACTGGTGGGCCATGACATCAACTACATCAGCATCGGCGGCGCGCTGGGTGTCACCGGCTGGCCCGGTCAGCCGCCCGCCATCCCCATGAACCTGCTCGCCGATTTCGCCGGCGGCGGTCTGTTCGCCGCCTTTGCCATCGTCACCGCCCTGCTGGCTCGGGAACGCACTGGCCGCGGTCAGTACATCGATATGGCGATGAGCGACGGGGTGCTGTCGCTCCTCACCGCGGCGGCCTCGCAGGTGCTGGCCGGTGGACGGCCGCCCATGCCCGGCCAGCACCTGCTCAATGGCGGCGCGCCGCACTACAACGTCTACCAGTGCGCCGATGGGGAGTGGTTCAGCTTGGGCAGCCTTGAGCCATGGTTCTGGGAGAACCTCTGCCGGGCCATGGGACGCGAGGACTTCATTCCCTACGAGTACGACACGAGCAAGTACCCAGAGATCTTCGCCCACTTCCGCGCCGAGTTCCGCAAGAAGACGCGGCAGGAGTGGTTTGAGTACCTGTCTCAGTGGGATATCTGCGCCGCCCCGGTGCTGCGGCTGGACGAGGCCCTCAACGACCCGCATAACCGCGCCCGCGGGATGGTGGTGAAGGTGCCCCACCCCGTGTTCGGCGAGGTGGAGCAGGTGGGCATTGCGCCCAAGTTCTCGGAGACGCCGGGCCAGGTCCGCTCCACCGCGCCGCTCCCCGGCCAGCACACCGACGACGTACTGCGTTCCCTTGGCCGCACGGATGAGGAGATCGCCGCGCTGCGCGCTCAGGGTGCCATCGGTTGAGGCGGGGCGGCCAGCTACGGCGCCCGCGTCGTGAGCGGCGCCTGCGGTTCCAGCGCCGCTTGCTCCCGGCGCATGGCGGCGCTCCACCAGGCCAGCGCCGCCCCGCCCAGCACCGCAGTGCCAGCGCCCAGCACCAGGAACACCGCCCGCACCGAGGTCCGGTCAGCGAGCAAGCCCAGCGGGTACTGCGTGAGGGCGGTGCCCAGGCCAACGGCCAGGCTGGCCGCGCTGGCGACCGTGGCGCGGAGCTCCTGTGGGGCGTGTCGGGTAATGGCGTCACTAGCCAGCGGCAGGCGAGCGGCGCCGCTCCAGCGCAGCGCGAGCAGGAGCGCGATCGCCCACACGGAGACGGCGGCGCCGAGGGCCAGCAGCGCCAGCGAGTACAGCATGCAGACCAGGTAAAAGGCGTGACGCTCGCCCATGCGAGCCGCCAATCGGTGCGCCGTCAACGAGCCGGTCAGCGAGGCGAGTTGCACGGGCGCCAGCACGAGGCCCAGCAGAGCAAGGGGCACGCCCACATCCACCAGATACGGCTGCGTGAGGATGAACGTCGCGGTGGTGGCGGCGCCGAACACCGTGGTGACGGCGATCATGGCGCGGGTGGGCGGGTGCCGGAGCGCGTGCTGTGCTGCCATACGGAGCACCTTACCGTACGCCAGGCGAGCGGCCGAGCCCAACCGCGGCGGCTCGCGAAAGCCCAGCCCAACGGCCGCGGCGGCCACGCTGGACAGCACGCTGGCCTGCACCGGCACGGCTAGGTTCGTCACCGCGGCCAGCGGCGCCCCGGCCAGGGAGGCGAGCAGCCCGGCGGCCATCATCCACGCCTGCGCGCGGCCCCACACCTTGGTGAACTCGCGCTCCCGCCCTAGCGCGGCCAGGGTGTCGTACACGAACGCGGTGTTGGCACCGGAGGTGAGCGTCATCGAGATGCCCCACACCAGGTAGGACAGGAGCAGCAGCGCGTAGCCGGTGGCCACGCCGAAGATCAGGACGGCCAGAGCGTTGCTGGCCGCCCCCAGCAATAGGGACAGCTTGCGGCCCCAGCGATCGGCTATCGCACCGGTCGGCATCTCCGCCGCCACGATCACGAGCCAGAAGAGCGCCTCCATGGCCGCGATCTGGGCCAAGCTCAGCCCGCGCAGGTCACGCAGGTACAGCACCCAAATAGGCAGCCACAGTTGCAGGTTGGTGAGGAACTGGAAGGCGTAGAACCGCGGCAGGTTGACGGCGGGGTTCCCGGGCGGCCACGGCTCGGGCTGCGTGGCGTTCATGGCGGCTCCGGTCGGGTCGGTGCCCAGGCCGGCTGAATGGCCCGGGCTCAGGGGCGCAGCGGCAGGATGCCGACAGAGGTGGGCAGCGGGTCCAGGGCGAAAATGCCTGGCGCCAAGTCGCTGGTGCCATTACCCAGCAAGCCTAACACAACGGCAAACAGTGCCAGCCCCACGAGCACGGACAGGGCTACCCGCCCGCGGGCGGCGTCGGTCGCCGCCTCTACGCCGATGATCATGGCGGCGGCGGTGTAGCCGAACGCCACGGCCGCGGCGGCGATCTCCATGCCTGGCGGCGCGATGAACAGTTGCACCCCCATCGGGGCAAAGGCGTAGCCCATCACCCGTGCCAGCCGTGCGCCCCTCACCCGCTCACCGAAGGCCCGCAGGTACAAAAACGTCACCCCGACCCATAGCAGCCAGGCGCCGATCTGCACGATCGTGCCCAGGAGCACGGATCGGGCGATGAAGCGGCGCAGGTCGATCTCAAACGTGGCGTTGGCCGGCGGGTGCCCACCCCATTGGGTCCAGAGCAGCCCGCCGATGCCGGCCAGGAGCGTGGCCCCCACCACCGTCACCAGGGCGCCGTCCAGCGCTCCCTCGTCCTCGGCAACGGCGCGGAACGCTGTCGAGTCGAGCGCTAACACCCCGGTGAGTCGACGCGAGGTCGTGGTCGTCGCCATGGGTTCGCACCCTTCCCCTCGCGGTAAACCGTGCCAGCACAGGATACGCCACCACGCCGCCAGCGCGGTAGCGGTGCGCCGGTCACCGGAGCGGACGTTTGGCCGGTATCCCCGGCCGCCGGGGCAGCTCCGGCGGCGTTGGGCGCTCCTTTCGGATCAAGACCACCGACAGCGGCGCGCCGACCAGCGTGGGCAGTGGGAAGACCGCGGCCACCCGCCCGCCGCACCGGCTGATCGCCTCGTGCGCCTCGGCGAGTTCGGCGTGCACCTTCGAGCCCTTGACCGCGGCCAACCAGCCACCGAGACGGACCAGGGGCAGCGCCAGCTCGGCCAGCACGTTGAGTGGGGCCACAGCCCGCGCCACAGCCACGTCGTATCGCTCGCGGTGGGCGGTATCGCGACCGGCCTCCTCGGCGCGCACCGCTAGCACGTCCACCCGCGGGAGGTCCAGCGCCTCCACGGTGTCGCGGAGAAACGCGGCCTTCTTCCCCACCGCTTCGAGCAGAGCGACGCGCAGGTCCGGCCGGGCGATGGCCATTGGGATCCCCGGCAGGCCGCCGCCGCTGCCGATGTCGATCAGCCGTGCCCCTTCCGGCACCAGCCCATGCTCCTCCAAGAGCCGCAGGAGGGCCAGGGACTCCGCAATGTGGCGGCGATAGATGCCGAGGATGTCCCGCACCGCGGTCAGGTTGAGCGTGGCTGTGGCCGCTGCCAGGCGGTCAACATACCGTGCCAGGAGCGCCCGCTGGGAGTCGTCCAGCGGACGCCCGCGCAGGCTCACCGCGCGCTGAACCACCGCGGTGGCATCAGGATGCATGGACACCACCCGCGTTGACGCATTTTTGCCGCTGTTCTTACAATCGATGCTAGACGATTTCGTCGTTAGGAGCGCTACGTGACGGAAGTTTCAGTAGAAATAGTGAGTATTGCTGAGGCGGCACAGCGCTATCTGGCATCCCTCCGGCCGAAAGCGCGCCAGGACCAGGCGCCCGAGATCTGGCGGTTCGTTGATGAGATGGGCCGAGACACGCCGCTCAACCGCTTGCGTGCGGTCGACCTCGAGCGCTACTGCGAGCGCAACTCCACCGCTGCCGACGCCCAGCGCCGGTTGGAGACGGTGCGGGGGCTCCTGAACTTCGCCCGCCGGCACCGGTACATCACTGAAAACCTCGCCTCCCACGTTCGTATCCGGCGCATGGTGACCTCGGGCGGGAACGCGACCGAACCGCCGGGCGGTGACCGCGTGGAGATGACCGCCGAAGGGCGCACGGCCCTGGAGCGGGAGCTGGAGGAGCTGCGGGCACAGCGGCCGAAGATCGCCGAGACGCTGCGCGCGGCCATGGCGGACAAGGACTTCCGCGAAAACGCCCCGCTCGACGCCGCGCGCGAGCAGCAGGCACACCTGGAGGCCCGCATCCGTGAGCTGGAGTCACTCCTCAAGCGCGCGGTGGTGGTTGAGCGCCCAGCGGCGGTGAACGTCGCGCGGATGGGCTCGCGCGTCCGCCTGCGCGACCTGGAGAGCGGCCGTGAGGTGACGTATCTCCTCGTCGGCCCCGGCGAGGTGAACGCGGCCGAGGGCAAAATCTCCGTCTCCTCCCCCGTCGGCCGGGCGCTCATGGACCGCTCAGAGGGCGAGGAGGTTCTGGTCGAGGCCCCGGCGCGCACCTTCCGCTACCGGATCGAACAGATCGAACCCGCCACGGCGTGAGGGCAGCACTCCCTCGCTTCTTCCGCGACGAGCGCTCGGCGTCCTCGCAAGAGGCGTGGCCGCGTCGGACCTGCAGGTCCGACGCGACCACCGTCTTTTAGCCTGGTGTTCGGGCGTGCTTAACTAAGCCTTAACGCTCGCCGGGAGCGGCCGCGATAGCCTGGCTCTGCCGGCCGGGTGATCGGCCTGGTATGGGAGGGTCGCGATGAAGGTCATCGCCGATGTGAAATGCTACCACTGTGGGCATGTGTCCGGTGAGCTAATCGGAGTGCGCGGTCAGCCGCTCAAGGACTGGCTGTTCGAGCCGGCCAAGGGCGCGGCCCGCCCCGCCGGGCCGCGCCTGCGCTGCCTCCGGTGCAACGGTCCCGTGTACCTGGAAGATGTGCGGCCCTTTATTGCCGACGAGCCAACGCGCAGCGTCCGCAAGCGCCTGGCCGGCATGAGCAGCGCCGCTTGAGCGAGGGAACCGGCAGCGCCGCTGGCTGCGTCCGCCACGCTTACCCCCTACCACCCCCTTGTCGGTCCCGAAGCGCGCGCACTGCTGTGCGCGCTCCGGTTTAGTGAGCGCCCTTGCTGCGCTATCATCGTGCTGCTATCCATCCGCGGGTCGGCGCCAAACGGGCCGGAGGCGCATGGTCGTGGCGCTCGCAGTGGTGTTCGTGCTGGCGTTGCTCGGTCTAACCGTGGCGATAGTGTGGACCGTGCGTGAGCCAAACCGTCCGGCGCGCCTGGCGGCCGTGGGGGGCGGCGCGGCTGGGTTCGTCATCGCCTGGACGGTAGCTGCGCTGGCCGGCAAGGCGCGGTTTGCTGCCCTGGCCATCGGTTTGCTGGGTGGCGCGGTGCTGCCCCTGGCGCTTTTGGCGCAGATGCGGCTGATTCGCGCCCTCACCACCCGCCGGTAGTGGCCCTGCCCCGATTCGCGTTCAGAGGGGAGTCCGATGACCGCTTCTGCCCCGACCGGCGACGGCGCGTGCGCCGGGTACCGTGTCCTCATCTTCGACTTCGGCGGCGTGGTGATCGACATGGGGTGGGACGAAATGGCCAAACTCGAACAGCGCTACGGGCTGCCGGCGGGGGCGCTGCGCCGCGCGCTGTACCGCACCCCCGAGTGGGAGGCCCTGCAGACCGGCCGGTGCACGCAGGAAGTGTATATCGCGGCCGTGGAGCGCGAGCTGGCCCGCGCCGCCGGTCGTCCTGTGCCGGAATGCTATGCCGAGTGGCGGGCGGTGCCGCGTCCCCTCAATCAGGACGTCGTCGCATTAATCCAGGCGCTGCGACGGCGGTACCGCGTGGCCCTGCTCAGCAACGCCGACGAGCGCCTTGAATCCGTGCTCCGCGAGCGCTACGGCATCGCGCACCTGTTTGACCCGCTGGTGATCTCGGCGCGCGTGGGCATAGCCAAGCCCGACCCCGCCATCTACCTGCTGACCGCGGAACGGGCCGGCGTGCGGCCGCAGGCTTGTGTCTTCGTGGACGACCACCCCAAGAACGCGGCGGCTGCCTGCGCGGTGGGGATGCTCGGCATCCACTTCACTGGCTACGAGCCCCTGGTGCACACCCTGCGCACCCACGGCATCACCTGGTAGGCGTCCGCTCAGGCGTGGGCGTCGTTGGGGGACCCGGCGGCGCCGTCGTCACCGCCGTCGGAGTCGGCGGCGGCGGGCCGGTTGGCCTGCCGGGAGCAGTTGGCGTGGCTGAAGGTGTGGTGGGCGCCGGCGTTGGTGTCGGCGGTGGGGTCGGCATCGCCAAGGCTGTAGCCGTGGGTGTGGCCGAAGGCGTCGGTGTGGCGGTGGGCGTGGGACTCGGCGGTGGGGTGGCCATGGTCGGCGCCGCCGGCTCCCGTGCACCAGTGGGACACGCCGGAATCGGGCTACGGCCGCGCGCCGGCTGGACGGTCAGGGCGCGGTCGAGCTTGGCGAAAGAGCCGTCCAGGTTGGTGATACCCACATCGTAATACCCCGGCTCGAGCCTGCCGGCAATGCTGGCCGTGGCGTAGTTCTCGTTCAGCCAGGTGACCCGCCCCGGGACATCGCGTCCCACCAGGCACGGTCCGATGGCCACCCGTAGGCCGGGCCGGAAGCCCGATCCGACGAGGATGACGAAGGCGTCTCGGTCACCGGTGATCTCGCGCGGCAGCACGTCCACCATCGCCGGTGGCGCTGGCGGCTGGGGCGGCGTGTGGCTGGTACACCCCTGCGTGGCCGTCGCGCACAGCAGCACAATGAGGGGCACCAGCAGGCGGATTGGATGGTGATGGCTGCTCACTCAGGGACCCGTGCTCACGGTGAGGTGGACGCCGGTGCCGCGTTTGACCGGTGTGTTTGGCGGCGGTTCCTGGCCGATCACGGTGCCCAGCGGCGCCGGGTTGGACACCAATTCCACAGGCGAGGCCACCTGCAGGCCGCTGCTGTGGATCCGCTCTGCGGCCGCGTCCACGCGCTGGTTGATAACCTCCGGCACCATCACCGTGCCGGTGCCGCCGGGGAGCCCAAGGCGCAGGAGCGCGGCCGCACCAACGACCACGGCGACCAGTGCGACCGCGACCATGCCCAGCGCCAGAGGGGCCCGGCGGCGTTTGGCGCGCGGTGCCGCCGCCAACGGACGTGGCATCACCTCGGTGGCTTGATCGGTGGAGGGGGTGACCGGCGCGACCGGCCGCGCTATCCGTCGGGTGACACCCTCCGAGAAGGCACGTAGAGCAGCGGCGAACTCGGCAGCAGTGGCGAAGCGGCGCGTTGGGTCCGGCTCCAGCGCGCGCATCACCAGCGCGGACAGCTCGTGCGGCACCGCCGGGTTGCGCTCGTCCGGGGGCAGCGGCTGCCGCCGCTCGCGGCGGGCAATCATCTCGGCCAGATCGCGTTCCAAGTGCGGCGGCTGGCCGGTCAGCAGCTCGTACAGCACAGCGGCCAGGCTGTAGACGTCCGCCCGACCGTCGATGGCGCCTCCCGCTACCACCTCCGGGGCGATATAGGCCGCGGTGCCGGCGATGCTGCCGTCATCCGCGCTCGCGCCGGCGCGAGCGATCCCAAAATCGACCAGCTTCGGGCCGTGCTCGGGCGAGAGGAGAATGTTGCCAGGCTTGACGTCGCAGTGCACCACGCCCTGGCGGTGGGCGTAGTCAAGCGCCTCCGCGATCTGGGCGGCCAGCAGCGCGGCCCGCGCCGGTTCCAGCGGGCCCTCGCGTGCGAGCAGGTCCCGCAGGGTCTCGCCGGACACGTATTCCATCACGATATAGGGAAGGTTTCGTTCCACGCCGGCGTCGTACACATCGACGATGTGGGCATGGCGCAACGCGGCGGCGGCGCGGGCCTCCCGCAGGAACTCGTCGCGAGATTCCCGACCCGGTTCCAGCCGTAGCACCTTGATGGCCACCGGCCGCTGGAGCAGCGCATCGCGGCCGGCATACACCACGCCCATGCCACCCTGAGCGATCTCCCGCTCGGCCACGTACCGCCCGCCGAGCGTGAACAAGCCGGGGCTGCTCCGCTCGTGGGGGATGCGGCCGGTCTGTCGGTCGGTCATGACCCGCGTCCGGACAGGGTTGCGCCGAACGAGGCGAGACGTGGCGCCGTGCGGCTGCTAGGTTAGTATCGCAGACCCACTGCGACGGCGGGAACCGCGTGCGGGTCGAGTCCCTGTTCGGCACAACGTCAGCTCCGGCCCGGTCGTTACGCACCGGGCGCTGGCTGGAGCTTTGGCTCCTGATCGTGGCAGCCGTGTGCCTGCTCACCGGCGCCGCCTCGTTGCAGCGCGCGCTGCCAGCGCTCCCCGTCAACCCGCTTCGCCTCATCTTGGGGTTGTTGCTGGTAGCGGTCGTGGCCCATGTCGGGCTGAGGGTGCTATTGCCGGCCTCGGACCAGATACTCCTGCCGCTGGTGGTCGTCCTATCGGGGATCGGGCTCCTGTTCGTCACGCGCCTGGAACCGGAGCTAGGCGTGCGGCAGCTCCGGTGGCATGCGCTCGGGACGCTAGCGTTACTGATGCTTGTGCCGCTGTTGGGGCGCGTGCATCGGCTGCGACGGTACAAGTACCTGGCCGCGTGCGCCGGTCTTGCCCTGATGCTGGTCACCGCGGCCGTGGGTCGGGAGGTCAACGGCTCCCGGCTGTGGCTGGGCACACGCGACTACGCCGTGCAGGTGACTGAGGTGATGAAGGTCCTGCTGGTGGTGTTTTTGGCTGGCTATCTGGCCGACCGGCGGCTGATCCTGCGCGCGGCCGGCCAGCGCTGGCGCGGTGTGCGGCTGCCAACCCTGCCCTACCTGATACCGCTGGCCCTCATCTGGGTGCTCACATTCCTTGTTCTGGTGTGGCAGCGGGACCTGGGCGCCACCCTGCTCCTGGCCGGTGTGACGTTACTCATGCTGTACGTGGCCAGTGGGCGCACGTCGTTCGTGCTGGTGGGCGCGGGGCTGGTGGCGCTGGACGTGCTGGTAGCGTACCACCTGTTCGGATACGTGCAGCGGCGGATCGACGCGTGGCTGCACCCGTTCGCGGACGAGGCCGCCGGTGGGTATCAGATCAGCCAGGCCCTATACGCGGTGGCCAACGGCGGGCTGCTGGGCACCGGCATCGGGCAGGGATTCCCCGGCTACATCCCGGCCGTGCACACCGATTTCGTGTTTGCCGCCCTGGTTGAGGAGTTAGGCATGGCTGGAGCATTTGCCGTGGTGGCCGCATACCTGTTGCTCGTATTCCGCGGGTTGGCCATTGCCGCGCGCCAGCCCACCGACTTTACCGGCCTCCTGGCGGTGGGCTGCACGGCGGTGATCGCCCTGCAGACACTGGTGATCATCGCCGGCAACCTATCGCTGATCCCGATCACCGGCATCACCCTGCCGTTCGTGAGCTACGGTGGCTCGTCCATCCTCGCCAACTACGCCCTCGTGGCGATCCTCCTCCGCCTATCGGTGCCCGTTGCGGCGCGCCCCTGAGCCGGCCTCGAAGCGCACGGCGACGCGGCCGAAACGGATCTCATCGCCGGAGCGCACACGCCGCGCGCCGGTCACCGGCTGCCCGTTCACGAAGGTTCCGTTGGTGCTTTCTAAATCTTCCACCCACCAACGGCGACCATCGAAGCGGAGGAGGGCGTGCCGCGCTGAGACGGTATCCTCCTCCATCACGACTTCGTTGGCGGCGTCCCGGCCCACGACCGCACCGGGTGCCACGCGAATCCGGCTGCCGGGGGCCCATCGGGAGCGCGCCGGGTCCAGAACGATCAGCTCACCGAAGGTCCCGGCCTGTCCCGTACCGGCGTGCAGGCTCCGCCAGGCCGCCAGGGCGACGAACGCCAGAAAGCCGTACAGCGCCGCCAGAAAAGCCAGACGCAACAGCAACAGGGCGTCGACGTCCAGCGCTCACACCCCTTGCAGAGTGGTACGGCCGTGCCGCGGCTCACGCCATGCGAAACCGCAGCCGGCTGGAACCGACCTCGATGATGTCACCGGACCACAACGGCTGGCGGCCGTCGACCGGCCGCCCGTTAACGCGTGTGCCGTTGGTGCTGCCGAGGTCGCTGATGTAGTACTGCGGTGCAACATAGTCGATGCGGGCGTGGCGCCGTGAGACTTCCAGGTCGAGTAGGGCGATGTCGTTATCGGAGCGGCGGCCGATGGTGACGGCGCCGTTGTGCAGCGGTACCGTCTGCGCCACGCGCCCGTCCGGTGTCAGCACCTCCACCACCGCGCTCGCCCGAGCCCCGGCATCGGCTCGCGCCTCGCGCCCGATACGCTCCGTTAGTCCGGCCGCCAGGGCTAGGGGCCGAGCGGTGGTGGCAGACACGGCCTCGGGCTCGTCAAAGGCCGCCTCCACCACGATCTCACCGGGCGGGATCGCGTCATCGGGCAGGAGCTGGATCGCCGGCGGACCAACGAGGTCCAGCGAGCGCTCGGCCGCCGCCCGGGTCAGGTAGCCGGCCAGTTCCCGCTCCAGGGTGCGCTGGACGGTCCCGAAGGCGGCGTGATCGGCGGGATGCAGGCGCAGGAGGAACCGGTTCGGCGCCAGCACGCGGTCCCCGACGGGAAGCACCTGCTCCTCGAGAGCGCGCCAGAGGGCGGATGCCAGCTCCAGCGGGTGGAGCCGCTTCGAGGTGAGCAGCCATTGCGGCCGCTCCATGATCTCCTGGAGGATCGCTTCCAGCCGTGCCAGCGCCTTCATCGAGCCCATTATATAGCGCGCCGCGGCCCGGCCCCGGCACTACCGCACCAGCGCGGCCCGCAGTACGGCCTGGGCGATGGGCGCAGCCACGGCCGAGCCCTGACCGCCGTGTTCGACGATCACCGCCACGGCCACCCGCGGCTGCTCTGCGGGCGCCAGCCCGATGAACCAGGCATGGGTGGGCCGGCCAGTGGCGGTCTCGGCGGTGCCGGTCTTACCGCCGACGGTGATGCCGGGGATCGCCGCCGGGCCGCCGAACCCCTCCCGCACGGCCGTGACCATAAAGGCGCGCAGCACGGCCGCGGTCTCGGGGCGGACGGCCTGACCGAGGGCTCTGGGTTGGCGCTCTCGGAGGACGGTGCCATCGGGTCGCTGTACGCGCTGGACCAGATACGGCTCCATCAGCACCCCGTCGTTGGCCACGGCGGCGGCCACGAGCGCCATCTGCAGCGGCGTGACGGCGAGCTCCCCCTGACCGAAGCCGGTGCTGGCCAGCAACACGGGATCGAAGGCGCTGCCGGGCCGCAAGAGGCGGCTTGGGGCCAGCGGAATGTCGAATGGGATGCGGGATTCGAAGCCGAAGCGGCGGGCGGTTTGCACCAGCGCAGGCGCGCCGACGCGCACAGCGATCTCGGCGAAGGTGGCATTGATCGACCAGGCGTAGGCGTGGGCGAAATCGTACTCCTGCACCCCCTCCGGCACACCGCGGCAGGCCACCACAAAGCCGGACACCAGAAAGCCGCTGGGGCAGCGAAAGCGGGCATCCGGCGCATAGGTGCCCGATTCGAGCGCGGCGGCGGCGGTCACAGTTTTGAACGTCGAGCCCGGTGGGTACTGGCCCTGGGTGGCGCGGTTGAGGAGCGGTGTGCGTGGGTCTTTCAGCAGCGTTTCGCCGTCCCGGTCGATGGCGCTCGCGTCGAACCCGGGCGAGGAGACCAGCGCCAGCACCGCGCCCCTGCGCGGGTCCAACGCCACCACGGCGCCCGGGCGGTCCCCCAGGGCCACGGCCGCCGCCTGCTGGACGCGCGGGTCGATGGTGAGCACCACGTCGTTGCCGCGTACCGGCGTGCGGGCAAGCTCCTGGCGGATCTGTGCCAGCAGGCCGCGCCCGCGCTGGCCGTCCAGGTAGTCGTTCAGCGCCTCTTCCACGCCGGTCACGCCGTACCGCGCGCTCACATATCCGAGCGTCTGCGCCAGCGAAGGGTCGCTGTAGATGCGGCGAAACCGACCGTCGGGTCCGCGTTCGCTGCGCCCCAGGGCGGTGCCATCGGCGGCGTAGATGGTGCCGCGTTGGGCGCGAACGGCGGCTTCAGCCAGGCGCGGATTACCAGCGCGGTTGGCGAGCTGGTCGGCGCGTACCACCTGCCACCACGCTAGGCCAAGGGTGAGCACGAAGAAACCAAGCGCGAACGCGAGGGCCACACGACGGATCTCAGTGCGCATGGCCCCATCCTACGCGGGCGGATGCCGGCGGGTCCACGTCGGTGGTGCGTGCGGGACGGCGCGGAGGCGGTCATGCACCGCCAGCGATCGCCTTGTACCCACGCGGCTTTGTCGCTATTGGGAAGCGCGCGAACCTTCATCCCGCGTGATATCAACGCTTGCAGGTGTGCAGCGTTCCGGCCATACTACTCGCGGCCGCCGGGCGCCCCCGCGCGGCTCACGATCCGGGAGGAAGGGTGTGCGCACGATGGAGGAGACGGACGGCGCGCGTGCCGCGGCACGCGCGTGGCGGCAACTGTATCTGACCTATTCGGTGATCTTCAAGGCTATTGAACGCAGCATCGCGCAGACGGGGGTGACGCTGCCGCAGGCGCTCGCCCTGAGCACGATCCGCCACAGCGAGGGGCCGATGACCCCCTCACGACTGGCGCAACTCCTCACGCAGGAGACCCAGTCGGTCACCGGCCTCATCGACCGCATGGAACGCCAGGGCTGGGTGCGCCGGGTGCGAGATCTTCCCGACCGACGGGCAATCCGGTTGGAGTTGACGGAGGCGGGCCTCCGCAAGTTAGAGGAGACGTTGGCGCCCGGCCGGGAGGCGACGACACGGATGTTTGCCGGCCTGGACCCGCGCGAGACCATTGAGCTCACGCGGCTCCTGGAGCGGGTGCACTACGCAGCGTCCGAATACTTGGGTGGCAAGAGGGCAAACGCGGTGGCCGTCTAGCGCCCTAGCGCTGCCGCCCGCGTGTTGATGTGGGTCAACCCAGCACGAGGCCCCCGAGAACTGCCCCGGGGGCCTCGTGTATGGCCGGGACCGGATCAGGCGCTAGCCGCGGCGGCGGGCGATGAGGGCGCCACCCGCACCCATACTCGCCGCGGCGAGCAGGACCACCCACAGCGGTGCCGCGTTGTCCGTCGGCGTGGCACCGGCGCGCGGCAGGGCTGGAGCGGCGGCCGGGCGCTGGGCCGCAGGCGGCGCGGCGGGCCGCTGCGGTGCGGGTGCCGCAACCGGCGTGGGCGTGCGCACCGGCGTCGGCGCCGGGGTAGGCGTGCGCACCGGCGTCGGCGCCGGGGTAGGCGTGCGCACCGGCGTCGGCGTAGGCGTCGCCGGTTGCGCCGTCAGATTGAGCTGCGTGAACGCGCCGGTCTGGAAGGTGCCCGTTTGCGTGGCGGGCGCCCCGGCAATCGTGAACGTCACGGTGTCCCCGTCACGGCCGCAGCCGCGCACCGTGAAGTCAGAGGCGACATCAACGGTGTAGGTGCTGATCGTTCCCGCGGAGATGACCGTGCCGGTGCCGCAGTTCTGCCCCCGGATCAGCGCCACCACCGGGGCGCCGCTAGGGGCCGGCTGACCGGCCAGCGTGGCGGTGCCGTAAAAGCGGTTCGGTGGGGTGGGGCCACCGCCGGTCGGTGTGGGCGTGGCCGGGCGCGGGGTGGGCGTGGGGGTCTGCGCGAGCGCCGAGCCAACCAGGCCGAGCGCCAGCGTGGCACCGAGCAAGAGAGGCGCGAACCGGAACCTCCAGCGAGCCTGTGGCATTGCCTGCTCTTCCCTCCTGTCTGGCAATTTGTGACCTGCGGTCGACGGCCGCTGGTGTGCACACCGCCGACGCCAGGGCGTTTCCGGCCCCGGCCGGACCATGGTGCATACTGACATACATCAAGAGCCGATGCAAGTACCGCCTGTCCCTTCCTGCCGTTGCGTGGCGTGGACGTGCGGTTGCCCCTGGCCGGCATCGCTCGATACCCTCAAGCGGGGAGCGGGAGATGGAACGCCTACCGCGGCTCGTGGAAACACCGGCCCACCTTGCGGAGATGGTGGCCGAGCTGCGCCAGGCACCGCTGGTTGCCGTCGATACCGAGTCCAACGCCTTTCACGCCTACCGGCCACGCGTCTGCCTCATCCAAGTGGCGGACCGCACCCGGGAGTGGGCCATCGACGCCAAGACGCTGGAAGACCTCACCCCCCTGGCCGAGCTGCTCAACGACCCCCATCAAGTCAAGGTGTTGCACGCGGCGGAGGGCGATATTCTGGCCCTCCGCCGTGACTTTGGCTGGGGCATCACTCCCGTATTCGACACCATGGTCGCCGCTCGCCTGCTCGGCATCCGCCGCTATGGGCTGGCCGACCTGTTAGCCGAACGGTTTAACGTCCGACTGGAGAAGCGCTTCCAGCGGCACGACTGGGGGGAGCGGCCGATCCCGCCCGCCGCGTTGCGGTACGCCGGCGCCGATGTCCGATACCTGCTGCCCCTGCACGATATCCTGCGCGAGCGGCTGGAGGCCGAGGGGCGTCTGGAGGAAGCCGCGGAGGAGTTCGAGCGGGTGAGCCGGGCCGTGCCAGAGGAGCGCGGCTTCGATGAGCAGGGGTTCTGGCGCATTAAAGGCGCGCGCGACCTGCCGCCGCGCGGTCGGGCGGTGCTGCGTGAACTCTACCTCTTTCGGGACGAGCGCGCCCGGGCGCAGGACCGTCCCCCCTTTAAACTGCTCTCCGACGACACCTTGCTGGCCATCGCGGCGCGGGTGCCGCTCGACCTGATGGCCCTGCGCCGCGCGGGGCTCACGCCCCTCCAGGTGGACCGCTATGGCAACGGCATTCTGGCGGCCGTGCGACGCGGCCTGCAGGCCGAGCCGCCGCAGCCACCCCGGGGCGGGCCGCCACCTGATCCCCGCATCGTAGCCCGCTACGAGGCGCTGCGGGAGTGGCGGCGACGCGTGGCTGCGGCCCGCGGTGTCGAGCCGGATGTGATCCTACCCAACGCCGCGCTGCGCGCGCTGGCCTACGTGGCGCCGACCACCGCGGCGGAGGTAGCGCGTGTGGCCGGGCTGGGCCCGTGGAAGACGCATGCCTACGCCGTGGAGCTGGCGCGCATCCTTCAGGAGGTTGCATGAGCCAGATGGAACCGCGGTCGGGGTTCTACACGTCCCAGGGGTTGCGTCTGCATTACGTATGGTGGGGCGACGAAGCCAAGCCGCCCCTTTTGCTCATCCACGGTGGGCGGGACCACGCCCGTAACTGGGACCGGGTAGCGCAGGCGCTGGTGCCCTACTTCGCTGTGTACGCCGTCGATCTCCGCGGCCACGGCGATAGCGACTGGGCGCTCGGCAGCCAGTACAGCTTGCCAGACTACGTGGTGGACATCGCCGCCTTCGCCGACCACCTGGGCCGTGACCCATTGCCGATCGTGGGCCATTCACTGGGTGGGGGCATCGCCCTCCAGTACGCCGGTGTCTTCCCGGAGCGGGTAGAGCGGGTCTGCGCGATCGAAGGGCTCGGGCCCGGGATCGGCGGTCGCCGTCCCGCCAGCCAGCGGATGCGCGAGTACGTCCTCCAGATCCGCGCGTTCGAGCGGCGCCGGCCGCGGCACTACCCCACCTTCGAGGACGCCGTGCGCCGCATGCAGGAGGCCAACCCCCACCTCACCCCGGAGATGGCCCACCACCTCACCCTCCACGGTACCCGCCGTCACGAGGACGGCAGCTACACCTGGAAGTTCGACAACTACGTGCGTCTGCACTCCCCCTACGAGTTCAACATCGACGAGGCGCGCGAGATCTGGAACCAGATCCGCCGACCGGTGCTGCTGGTACGCGGTGACCGCAGCTGGGCCACCGACCCGGAGAAGGACGGCAAAGCGTCAGCGTTTCACAATTACCGGTCGGTGCTGATTCCCAACGCCGGTCACTGGGTGCACCACGACCAGCTCGAGGCCTTTCTGGCCGTGCTCATCCCATTCTTGACAGAAAGCCGGCCAGCTGAACGCTTCCCGTGTGGGTAACCGCGCCTGAGCGGCGATTGGCCTAGGCGCCCCCAGGTGGGCCGGCGGAAGCTGGGGGACCTTCAGTGATGCTCCCGGCGCAGCTCGCCCGCGGCTCGTTCGCCCCCACGGAGCGCCGCCGGCAGGAAGCGCTCCCAACCGCCGAGGATGGCGATGGTGATCGCGCAGGCGGCCACCGGGATGACGAGATACATAACAACCATCAAGAGCAACGCGGCGAGGATGTCCATCCGGTTTCGTCCTCCGGGGGTGCTCCTATCGGCACTATACCGATGTGGGCGGCGGCGGGGAAGCCGGTGGCCGCCTACTCACGCTCCTCTTCCTGGCGGCGGCGGAAAAACTCCTCCAGCTCGCGCACCAGCGCCTCGCCGCTGGGCAGCGACGGCCGCTCAGCCGCCTGCTGCTCGGCATCCAACCGTTCTTCCAGCTGGCGCACATAGGCCGCCGCGTCGGCGTCTGCCTCCACCGCCTCCGTTACCTCGCGGTTGAAGCGCTCGCCCAGTTCGTGCAGCTCGTGCAGGTCCAGGCCCAGGTCAAAGAGGATGTCCAGACGCTCGAGCAACGCCTCGGTGGCCTTGGGGTTGGCCGGGGCGTTGATGTAGTGCGGCACGTTGGCCCACAGGGAGGCGCTGGGCAGGCCGCTGCGCCGAAAGCGGTCGCCAAGCACGCCCACGATACCCGTGGGGCCCTGATAGCGGGAACCGGTGACGGCGGTGGTGCGCAGGCGCTCCTGCAAGAGCTCGTCGGTGCTGGAGCCCGTGACGCGCAAAGGGCGCGAATGCGGCACGTCGGCCTGCAGGCCGCCGAGGCTCACCGCGAGGGTGACACCGCAGCGGGCGATGAGCTCCATGACCAGGTCGGCAAACCGCCGCCAGCGCAGGTGCGGCTCCACGCCCAGCCAGAGCACAAAATCGCGCGTGGCGCGGGGCTGGGCGTAATAGAGCTCGTTGGCCGGCCAGACGAGCTCGCGCATCGTCCCCCCGGCCAGGTGGATGGTCGGCCGCTGCTCGGTGAAGTTGAAGAAGGGCTCGGGGTCCACGTCACCGAAACGGGTGGCGGACCAGGCGTCGATCAGAAAGCGGGCGGCGCCGGTGGCCGCCTGACCGGCATCGTTCCACCCCGCGAAGGCCAGCACGAGAACCGGATCACGCAGCGTCGGGATCTCGCCGATACGGAGCTCTTCCACACGTGTCCCTCGGAACGGCGCTCTCACCGGGGCGCCCCGTGTGTCCCTGAGGCTAGCCCCCTAGAAGAGCGCATGCAAGATCGTGCTGCGGCGCCTCGACCGGATGAGCAGGCGACTGCCACGGTCGCGGGCGCCAAGCCCGTATACTCATTGTAGTATGCGCATGGAGGCCGAGGCGGTGGTGGTGGGCGCGGGCCCGGCGGGCGCTACAGCGGCGCGCGGGCTGGCACTGCGCGGGGTGGACACCCTTCTGCTCGAGCGTGCCCGCCTGCCGCGGTACAAGAGCTGCGCCGGCGGCATTCCCGTGCGTACGGCCCGCGCCCTCGACTTCCCCATCGACGAGGTCATTGAGGACACCATCACCGGGCTGCGCCTTACCTACCTCGGCCGGCACGGCTTTACCCGCTGGGCGCAGGCTCCTATTGCCCACATGGTCATGCGCGACCGCTTCGACTACTTGCTCGTGCGGAAAGCGCAGGCGGCCGGGGCGCGCCTGACGGACGGCATTGTAGTGCGCGGCGTCGAGCGCCGGGGCGACGGGTTCGAGCTGGACACCAGCGCTGGCGCGGTGCGCTGCCGGCTGCTGCTGGGGGCGGATGGCGCTAACAGCCTGGTGGCGCGCGCGCTGGGCTTGGGCGAGGGGCTAGCGGAGAGCGTGGCCCTGGAGGCGGAGGTGCGGGCACCGCTGGCCGCGCGGGCGACGTGGCGCGGACTGGCCAACCTGGACCTCGGCTACCGGCCCTGGGGGTACGCCTGGCTGTTCCCCAAGGCGGAGGTGCTGTCCATCGGGCTCGTGGTGCCGCCGCGCGCCGCCCGGCAGCTGCGCGGGCACCTCACCGCGTACCTGGCGCGCCTGGGCCTGGCCGACGCGCCGGTGGAGCGGCTGGTGGGGCACAAGATCCGCTTTCGCCGCGGCCCGGTGCCGATCGCCGGCGAGGGCGCCGCGCTGCTGGGCGACGCCGCCGGCCTGGCCGACGAGTTCAGCGAGGAGGGCATCTACTACGCCGTGCGCAGTGGCCAGCTCGCGGCCGTGCACGCGGCGCGGGCGCTGGTGGAGGGCCGGCGGTGGCTGGGCTCCTACGAGCGGGCCGTCGACCGGGCGCTCATGCCGGAGCTGCGGGCGGCACGCGTCATCGCCCGCGTCTTCTACGCCAGCCTGCGCCTGTCGCCGTGGCTCACCTTCCGGCTCAGCCGGCGCGTGGCCTACCTGTGGCAGGCGCTGTTCCGCGTCATGCGCGGCGACTCGACCTACGACCGCGAGCTGGCCCGCTGGCCCTTCCTGCCGGCCCTGGCCCGCACCCTCCTGCGGAACGCCGAACCATGACCACGGCCCCAACTGCCCCCATTACCCCGCATCTCGTCCTGGCGCGCCTGCGCCCGCGCTACGGTGATTTGCCGTGGCGCCCGCACGGGGACGCCGTGGGTGAGCTGGTGCTGACCATCCTGTCACAGCACACCAACGACACGCTCTCCGGCAAGGCCTTCGCCAGGCTGCTGGCCACATTTCCGACGTGGGAAGCGATCGCCGCCTCGCCGGCTGAGGCCATCGCCGCCGCCATCCGCGACGGCGGCCTGGCCGGGCAGAAGGCACCGCGCATCAAGGCCGTGCTGCAACGCATCCGACAGGAGCGCGGGGCGTTTGACCTCTCGCTCCTGAGGGACCTGCCGCTGGAGGAGGCGCGCGCCTGGCTGCTGGCCCTTCCGGGGGTGGGGCCGAAGACCGCAGCCTGCGTGCTCATGTTCGCACTGGGCCGGCCGGCTCTGCCGGTGGACACGCACGTGTACCGCGTGAGCCGGCGCCTGGGCCTGATCCCGGCGAGCGCGAGCGAGGCGCGGGCGCACACCCTCTTGGAGGCGATAGTGCCGGCAGAGGACGTGTACGCCTTCCACGTGGCGCTGATCAAGCACGGGCGCCACACCTGCACGGCGCGGGCGCCCAACTGCGCCGATTGCCCGCTCAACGACGTCTGCCCCAGCGCGTTCCGGGTCAACAACGCCAAGCCAGGGACCGTGAACGCGGCCGCTCGCGGAACGACATCGTAGCGCGTGGGTGCATAAGCTGCTATACTCGTGCCCGACCCTCAACGGCGATGACCATGGCTATACAACGGCTGCCACTACCGCGCACCCGCGCGCGATGACGGCCCCGGACCCGCCGGGGCCTCCCCCATCGCCGTCCCCCTCACACCCGAGCACGTCCATTCCACCCGCGAGAGGGTTTGCCTTGACGCTTGAACTGATCCCGGACGGGACCGTGACTTCCGCCAAGGGGTTCATCGCCGGCGCCGTGGCCGCCGGGATCAAGGACCCCGCCTCGGACCGCCTCGACCTCGGTTTGCTGGCCGCGGACCGCCCGTGCACGGCCGTGGGCATGTTCACCCAGAGCACGGTGCAGGGCGCACCGGTGGTCGTGTCCCGCCGGCACCTGGCCGGCCGGCGCGCCCGCGGCCTGATCGTCAATTCCGGCTGCGCCAACGTCTGTACCGGTATGCAGGGCATCGCCGACGCGGAGGAGATGGCCGCCCTGGCCGCGGCGCGGCTCGGCTGCCCGGCCACCGAGGTCGTGGTGGCCAGCACCGGCGTGATCGGCCGCCTGCTGCCGATGGAGCGCATCCGGGCGGCGCTGCCCCGCATTCAACTGTCGCCCGAGGGGGGCATGGCGCTGGCACACGCGATCATGACCACCGATACCCGCCCCAAGCACATCGCCGCCCGCTTCGCGGTTGAGGGGGTCACCTACACGGTGGGCGGCATCGCCAAGGGCGCGGGCATGATCCACCCGGACATGGCGACGATGTTTGGCTTTCTCACCACCGACGCGCCGGTACCGCCCGAGCACCTCGATGACCTGCTGCGGTCGGCCGTGCGCGACACGTTCAACATGATCAGCGTCGACCACGACACCAGCACCAGCGACACGGTGACGCTGTTCGCCAGCGGCGCAGCCGGTGGGCCGCCGCTGACGCCCGCACATCCGGCCTGGGCGCCCCTGGCCCAGGCTGTGCTGGCCGTGTGCCGGCACCTGGCGCGCGAGATCGCTCGCGACGGCGAGGGCGCCACGAAGCTGATCGAGGTGCGCATCACCGGTGCCGCCTCCGAAGAAGAGGCGCGGCGGGCGGCGCGCACGGTGAGCGCCTCGCCGCTGGTCAAGGCGGCGGTGTACGGCAACGACCCCAACTGGGGCCGGATCATGATGGCCGTGGGCCGCAGCGGCGCACGGGTGGATTTGGAACGCGTCAAGGTTATGATCGGCGACGTGGTGCTGTACGCCGATGGCGCGCCGCTGCCCCTCGATGAGGAGCGCACGCGGGCGGCGCTGCGCGGCCCGGAAGTCGTGCTCGCCGCCGACCTGGGTGTGGGCAGCGCCTCCGCTGTGGCCTGGGGCTGTGACCTCACTGAGGAGTACGTCAAAATCAACGCGGAGTACACGACGTAACGTCTCACCCTCATCCCGGCCTGCGGCTACCCCTCTCCCACACGTGTGAGAGGGGGTGGGGGTGAGGGCCGAGCCGCTACCCTCGCAGACTTACCTGGAGCGCGGCCCATGAGCGTGATCGTGGTCAAAATCGGCGGCAGCACCCTGGGTACGCACGACACCACCCTGGAAGACGTGGTCACGCTACAACGCGCTGGTCGACAAGTGGTGGTGGTGCACGGCGGCGGGCCGCAAGCCACGGCGTGGCTGAAGCTGCACGGCGCGGGCACGCAGTTCGTGCGCGGCTTGCGCGTGACCGATGCCGCGGCGCTCGAAGTGGTGGTGGCCGTGCTCGCCGGGCTGGTGAACAAGCAGATCACCGCCGCCCTGAACGCCCTGGGTGGCCGCGCGGTGGGCCTGTCCGGCGCCGATGGTCCCACGGTGCTGGCCGAGGTGCGCGAGCCGGAACTGGGCCGCGTGGGCGCGGTGTGGGCGGTACGCACCGAGCTGCTCGACGCGTTGCTCCGCACGGGTTACGTGCCGGTGCTCTCGTCCGTGGGCTTTGACGTGGCGGCGCCGTCCCCGGAGATCGCCCTGCTGAACATCAACGCGGATACGGTGGCTGGCGAGGTAGCGGCCGCCCTGGGCGCCGAACGGCTGGTGTTTTTGACCGACGTGCCAGGCGTGAAGGACGACGCCGGCGCGGTACGGGCCCGCCTGGCGCCGCGTGAGGCCGAGGCACTGGTCCGGGCCGGCGTGGTGTCGGGCGGCATGATCCCGAAGGTAGAGGCCTGCCTCCGTGCGGCCCGCGCCGGCGCCGCGAGCGTAATCGTCGATGGCCGCGAGCCGCACGCCCTGCTCGCGGCCCTGAACGGTGCCGTGACGGGCACGCGCATCGGCTAATGCAGCCGCAGCCCGGCGCGCTGGCCGGTGAGCACGGCCGCTGGCGGGTCAGCTAAGCGGAAGGAGACGACCATGGTGACGGGCATCGACTGGCCAGGGGTAGAGCGGAAGGTGTTCTTTCAGACCGGGCGGCGCACGCCGGTCACGCTGGTACGGGGTGAGGGTTCCTACGTCTGGGACGACCAGGGCAACCGCTACCTGGATTTCGTCTCGGGCATCGCGGTCGTGAGCCTGGGGCACTGCCACCCCGTGCTGGTCGATGCCATCAAACGACAGGCGGAGACGCTGATCCACGTCTCCAACCTGTTCTACACGGTGCCGCAACTGCAACTAGCCGAGCTGCTGGTGCAGCACTCCTGCTTTGACCGCGTGTACTTCTGCAACAGCGGCGCGGAGGCCAACGAGGCGGCGATCAAACTGGCGCGCAAGTGGGGCCGCGAGAACCGCAATGGCGCCTACGAGATCATCTCTGCCCTCAACTCCTTCCACGGCCGCACGCTGGCGGCGGTGACGGCCACCGGCACGGAGAAGTACAAGGCGCCGTACGCGCCGCTCATGCCTGGCTTCGTCAATGTGCCCTTCAACGACGTGGAGGCGATCAAGGCCGCCACCACTGACAAGACCTGCGCCGTGCTTTTGGAGCCGATCCAGGGCGAGGGCGGCGTGAACATCCCCGACGACGACTATCTCCGGCAGGTGCGCGCCTGGTGCGACGAGCAGCGCCTCCTGCTTATCCTCGATGAGGTGCAAACGGGGGTGGGGCGCACCGGCACGCTGTGGGCCTACGAGCAGTACGGCATCGAGCCGGACGTGATGACGCTGGCCAAAGGGCTGGCCGGCGGCGTGCCGATCGGCGCCATCCTGGCCAAGGAGCGGGTGGCCGCTACCTTCCAGCCCGGCGACCACGGCTCCACCTTCGGCGGCAACCCACTGGCCACGGCCGCCGGCTACGCCGTGCTCAAGTATATCATCGACAACGACATCCCCGCCCAGGTGCGGGCCAGGGGCGAGCGGCTGCTGGCGAAGCTGCGTGGCCTGGAAGACCGGCACCCGGCCATCAGCGAGGTGCGCGGGCGCGGGCTGCTATGCGCGGTGCAGTTCGAGGCCGACATCGCCGAGGAGGTGGTGCGCGCGGCGCTCGGCGAGGGCCTGCTGCTCAACAACCTGCGCCCCAACGTGCTGCGCATCGCGCCGCCGCTCACGGTGAGCGACGCGGAGATCGACGAAGCGGTGGCGGCCCTGGACCGTGTGCTCGCCAAGCGGTCCGCCATCGGGGCGTAAGCGCCGTGGCAGCGACGGAATTCCGCATTTGCCCTTGCTGTGCTGGCCAGTTGGAGCCGCGCCCGGTCGGCGGGCGGTTACGCCCCACCTGTTTGGCCTGCGGCTTCGTCCACTACCGCAACCCCGCCGTGGGGGTAGCGGTGATCGTGCGGCGCTCCGGCGACGGCGCCGTGCTGCTCGGCCGGCGCACCGGTTCCTACCGCGGCCAGTGGTGCATCCCCTGCGGCTACGTAGAATGGGACGAAGACGTTGAGGCGGCCGCGCGGCGCGAGTTCGAGGAGGAGACCGGCCTGCGCGTGCGCCTCACGGGCGTGTACGCCGTGCACTCCAACTTCCACGACCCGGCGCGGCAGACGGTGGGCATCTGGTTCACCGGCGAGGTTACGGACGGGGAGTTACGCCCCGGCGATGGCCTGGACCTCGTGCGCTTCTTTTCCCTGGACGCCCTGCCCGCGGACCTTGCCTTCCCCACGGACCGCCTGGTGCTGGAGCGCCTCCGACACGAAACCCTCACCCCCAGCTCCCTCTCCCGCTCGCGGGAGGCGGGAGAGGGGTGCCCTCCGACGCTGTCGGAGTAAACTCCGGGCGGGGTGAGGGCGGGCGTACGCTGAGGCTCAGGCCTCCCGGTCCGCGACGTGGGCGTTGACCCAGACGCGCGGCAGCGCCGGGTTGATGCGCGTCACCACCTCGTAGTTGATCGTGTCCAACAGTGCCGCCATGTCTTCCGCCGTGAGGGACACCTCGCCCTGGCGGCCGATGATCACCGCCTCGTCGCCCACCGCCACGCCGGGGATGTCCGTCACGTCGACCATGGTCATGTTCATCGCTACGCGGCCCACCACCGGCGCGATCTGGCCGCGGATCAGCACACGGCCGCGGTTGGAGAGACCGCGGTCGAAGCCCTCGTAGTAGCCTACCGGCAACACGGCGATCCGCCGCGGCCGCGTGGCCACATAGGTGCAACCGTAGCCCACCGGTTCGCCAAAGGGCACGTCGTTCAGGTGCACCACCCGCGCCTTCCAGCTCAACACCGGCCGCAGGTCGAGCGCGATGCCGGCGCGGCGGGCGGCTTCGGCCGTCTGCGCCGATGGCCACAGCCCGTACAGACCGATGCCCACGCGCACCATGCCGAAGCGGGTCTGCGGGTAGAGGATACCGGCGGCGGTGGCCGCGGTGTGCGTGAGCAGCCCGTCGCAGGCGCCGACGTCGGTCAGGGTCGCCCGGTAGCGATGGAGCTGGTGCTCCGCGTACGAGTTGTCCAGTGTGTCCTCCACGTTGGCGTAGTGGGTGTAGACACCCTCCAGCACGAGGGCGGACTGCGCGCGGATGAACGCGGCCAGCTCGGCTGCGGCGGCGCCCCGCGCCCCTAGGCGGTTGGTGCCGGTCTCGACCTCGAGGTGCACGATAGCGTGCGCACCCAGGCGGGCGGCAACCGCGGCCAGCGCCTCCGCGCCGGCGCGGTCGTACACCACCTGGCGGAAGCCGCCGCGCACGACCCCCGGAAGCCGCTCCGGCGGGGTGGCGCCCATGATCAGCACGGGCTGGCCGATGTTGGCGGCGCGCAAACCCTCAGCCTCGTCAAGCGAGTTGACGCCGAACCAGTCCACATACGGGGCGATGGTCGTGGCGATTTCGACCATACCATGGCCGTAGGCGTTGCCCTTCACCACCGCCATGAACTTGGCCGGTGCGATCAAACGCTTGAGCGCGCGCACGTTGTGCAGCAGCGCCGCGCGGTCGAGCTCCACCCACGTCGTGTACGGCTGGCACATGACAGCTCCCACGAGATCGAGATGATGACGCAGCGCCTTCACCGCGGCAAACCCTCACCCCGGCCTGCCCGCCGGGGTGAGGGCCGAGGGCCGCACCTCTACCGGCCCGAGGTAACGGCGATGCAGAGCCAGGAGCTCGCCGTGCAGGGCGGTGCCGTTGCTGGCCAGATAGCCCGTCCGCCAGCCGGGTAGGAAGAGCTCCTCCGCCCGTCCGCCCGCCTCGTGCACCAGGAGCAGGCCGGCGGCCACGTCGTGCAGGCTGAGGCCGAACTCGAAGTGCGCCTCCAACCGGCCGGCCGCCACGTAGGCCAGGTCCAGCGCCGCCGAGCCGCTGCGGCGCAGCATCTGCACCCGCTCGATCACCCGCGCCGTGAGGTCGGCCGCCGCCCGGCGCTGCTTCGACGGCTCGTACGGAAAGCCGGTGGTCACCATCGCCCGCTCCAGCGCGTCCACGGCGGAGACGGTGAGCCGACGCCGGCCGAGCCGAGCGCCGCCGCCCCGCACAGCAGTGAACAACTCACGCCGGATGGGATCGTACACCACGCCCAGCCGCGTTCGTCCCCGCTCCAGCAGGGCGATAGACACGCAGAAGTGGGGGAAGCCGTGTGCAAAGTTCGAGGTGCCGTCCAGCGGGTCGATCACCCACACCAGCGGCGCTTCGCTGGCGGCGGTGCCTGCCTCTTCTGAAATCCAGCCGTGGTACGGGTACCGCGCGCGCAGGTAATCGAGGATGGCCCGCTCGGCCGCCAGGTCCGCCTCGGTGACCAGATCGCGTGGGCCGCTCTTCAGCCGCGTCTCCGGCTGCCGGCGAAACATGGCGCGCAGCACGGCCCCTCCCAGCCGCGCTGCCGTCACCGCGTCGCGCAGCAGCATCCGGTCCTCGGTGCGCCGCGCCGAAGTCGCGTCACTGCTGACCTGCATGGGGGCATGGTACCACGGCCCAGTCGGCTCTCAGGGTAGCCCATTCCGGCGGATCACGCCCGCGTACCAGTAGGCGCTGAGCTTGGGACGGCGGGCCAGCGTCTCCCGGTCCACGGCGATGAGGCCGAAGGTGGGGCCGTAGCCCCGCGTCCACTCGAAGTTGTCCATCGAAGACCAATGAATGTAGCCGCGCACGTCCACCCCGTCCTGAATGGCGCGGTGCAGGCCGCGCAGCGCCGTCTCGATGTAGGCAATGCGGCGATTGTCGTCCGCGGTGCCGATGCCGTTCTCGGTGACGATCACCGGCTTGCGCGTACGGGCTGCCTCGCGCACGCACGCCTCCAGCGCCTGCGGCCAGAACTCGTAGCCCATCTGCGTGGTCTCCACGCCCGGCTCCGGCCCCAGCGCCCCGTCCGGGCCGATGCGCTGGCGGGTGTACGTCTGCACGCCGATGAAGTCCGAGCCGTCCTCGGCCACGGCGTCGAGGAAGACGTCGTGCATCACGGCTCGGATCGCGTGCAGCCGCTCCTCGCCGCCGGGCACGGCTTGGTAGTCCGTCATCGCCAAGGTAAGGCCGACCCAGCCCTTCCCAGGGACGGACTTCACCGCCTCCACCGCCAGGCGATGGGCGGCAATGAAATTCTCGTTGGCGCGATGGCGAGCGTCGCGGTCGCGCTTGCCGGGCGGGAACACGCCGGCCAGGTAGCCGAGCGTGGCGACGATGTTCGGCTCGTTGATCGTGCACACGTAGGGGATGAGGTCGCCCAGTGCCCGCATCACCCGCTCCGCGTAGCGGCCGTAGAACGGCACGTTCTCCGCCCGCTCCCAGCCGCCGCGCTCGGTAAACCAGCGCGGCGAGGTGAAGTGATGCAGCGTCACCATCGGCGTGATGCCGACGTCGTGGCAGGCGCCCAGCACGCGCCGGTAATGGGCCAGGGCGGCGCGCGAGAACTCGCCCTCCTCGGGCTCGATCCGCGCCCACTCCACCGAAAAGCGGAACACCTGGTGGCCGAGGGCGGCCAGCAGGGCGATGTCCTCGCGGTAGCGGTGGTAGAAGTCGCAGGCGTCACCGGACGGCTCCACGCAGGGCGTGCCGGGCGCGTGCTCCCAGGCCCACCAGTCGCTGGCCCAATTGTGGCCCTCGACCTGGTGGGCGGCGACGGCGCTGCCCCAGAAGAAGCCCTCCGGAAAGCGCACCTTGCCTCCCGCCTCAGATGGAAAATTGCCTGACGGAGCGCGGCTCGGCGGGGATGGAGCGCGCGATGCGCCGCCCGCGCCGCGTCAGCCGATAACGCCGGTCGTCGCCCCGGCCGGCCCGCCCTTCCAGCTCCTGCCCCGTAAGCGGGAGCGAGGTCGGCGGGGCGGATCGGCCAGGGGGTAGCCGCTCGATGATCCCCGCCGCCTCCAGGCGCAGCAGGCCGCTCACGACGTCGGCCGGCGTGGCCGGGCGCGTGGCCGTGACCTCGGCCGCCACTCGGCTGAAGGGCAGGGGCCCGAAGCGGGCCAGCGCCCGCACGGCAAGCTGCTGGACCGGGTCTAGCTCCACCGGCTCCACCGGCCGAGGCCGGAGCCTGCTCAGCCACCGCTCCCACCACGTCATGGCGCCGTCATCGGGCGGCGGCCTGTACGGCGCGCAGCGCCTCGAGCTGGTCGCGCGGGGTGGCGAGCGACGGGCTGCGGGTGACGTACGTCACCACCCCGTTGCGGTCCACCACCACGGTGAGGCGCTCAGCCGCCGCCAGGTCCTCGTTCCAGCAACCGTACAGGCGCGCCACCTCACCTTTCGGGTCCGAGAGCAGCGTGTGCTTGAAGCCCTGCTGCTCCTTCCACGCCTTCAAGGCCCACACGCTGTCGCGGCTGACGGCCAACACCCTGGCGCCGGCCTGCTCGAAGGCGGACCACTCGTCGCGAATGGTGCACAGCTCACCCTGGCAGACGGGCGAGAAGGCGAAGGGGTAGAACACGATCATCACCGGCTGACCGCGGAGATCGCTCAGCCGCACCTCCTGACGGTTCTCGTCGCGCAGGGTGAAGTCCGGCGCCTGCTGCCCGACGACGATCTTCTCCTCAGCCATGACCGCTTGCCGCTCCTCCTGCCACCCCGGGCGTGGGGGTTGTACCGTCGGTAGTGTGGCGGAAGGGCGGCCCCACGGCAAGGGCACGCCGGGGCGCGGCGAGGGCGTTACTCGAGGCGGGGGGCCTTGGCCAGGTGGGCGCGTCCCCAGGCGGAGAGGCCGGCCAGGGCCTCGCCCAGCTCGCGGCCGGCCGGGGTGAGCTCGTATTCCACCCAGGGGGGCATGGTGGCGACGATCCGCCGCTGGACGATGCCCAGCTCCTCCAGGCTGCGCAGGCGGTCGCGCAGGGTGCGGGAGTTACAGCCGCCCACCACGTGCGCCAGCTCGTTGAAGCGGCGTTTGCCCTGCATGAGCTCGTGCACGATGTGCGGCACCCACTTCTGCCCGAGCAGCGCCAGCGTGGCGCGCACCGGGCAGTAGCTCGCGTCCTGTTTCAGCGCCAGTTTGCGTTCGATCACCATCGCGCTGCGCCCATCCCAGCGGTACAATAGCGTGCCCCGCGCGCCGTGCAAAGAGGATGAACGTGCTCATCGGCGGCCACAGCCGAGGGATGCGTCAGTCCGCGCAGGTACCGATCCATGGCGAGCGCGGCGCGCCGCCCGGCGGCAATGGCGGTGACGACCAGGTCCGGCCCGTGCACGTTGTCGCCTCCAGCGAACACACCCCTGAGGTTGGTGCGCCCCGTCTCTGGGTCTACCACGATCAGGCCGGCGCGGTCGGTCTGCAGGCCGTCCAGATTCTGCCACATGGGGTCCGCCCCGTAGCCGATGGCGGTCACAGCTATGTCACACGCCACCTCAAACTCCGAGCCGGGGATCGGGAGTGGCCGCCGTCGTCCCGCGGCGTCCGGCTCGCCAAGCTCCATACGTTGGCACAACACCGCGCGCAGCCGCCCGCGCGCGTCCGCCAGGAAACGCGCCGGTGCCGTGAGGTAGCGAAACCGGACCCCTTCCTCGCGCGCGTACCGGCGCTCCTCCTCACGGCCCCGCATCTCCGCCTCGGTGCGGCGGTACAGGCAGGTGACCTCATCTGCGCCCAAGCGGCGGGCCGTGCGCACGCAGTCCATGGCCGTGTCGCCCGCGCCGATAACGACCACCCGGCGCGCGGGCGGCAGGGGCGTGCGCAACCCGGCGGGCAGTTTGTCGGGCGGCAGGTTGGCGCGCACGAGGAACTCGGTGGCGGAGAACACCCCCGGCAGGTCCTCACCCGCGATGCCCAGCTCGCCGCCGATGCCGGCGCCAGTGCCCAGGAACACCGCGTCGTAGTCCTCACGGAGCTCCTGGAAGGACACGTCCCGCCCGACGCGGGTGTTGCACACAAACTCCACGCCCAGCGCACGCAGCGCCGCGACCTTCTCTGCCACGATCTCCTTAGCCAGTTTGAAGGAGGGGATGCCGTACACGAGAATGCCGCCGGGCTCCGGCCAGATGTCGTATACCGTGCAGTGGTGCCCGCGCACGGCCAGCTCCTCGGCCACCGCCAACCCCGCCGGGCCGGCACCCACCACCGCCACACACATCCCGGTGGGCGCGGGGGATGGCGGGCGCTCCGGCGGGCCGCGGCGCGTGCGCCGCTCGTAGTCGCTCACGAAGAACTCTAGCTTGCCGATCTGCACCGGCAGGGCGTGTTTGCCCACCACACAATGGCCCTCGCACAGCCGCTCCTGCGGGCAGACGCGGCCGCAGATCTCGGGCAAGTTGCTGGTGCGGCGGAAGACGTCGGCGGCTCCCAGCACGTCTCCTTGCTCCAGCAGGCGGAGCGCACGGGGGATGTCGTTGTGCAACGGGCACGCCTTCTGGCACGGCGCGGCTGGACACTGAATACAGCGGTACGCCTCCAGGCGCGCCGCGGCGAGGTCAAAGCCAATGGTCACCTCGTCCCAGTTCCGCACCCGCGTGGCTGGGTCCTGCCTCTGGACCGGCTGGGGCGGGGCTTGTAACCGGGCCTTACGATCGATACCCCCGTTGGTCGGTTGGGTCGTGGAGGGGGTTGGCGGTGTGGTCCGGTTGGCCGTACGGTCGATGGTCATGCAGGGCTCTCAGGTGCGTTCTCCTATTACTGTCGGTGCGCCCGGACGTTCGGGCAGTCGGGGATCGCCCCAATGTCAGGTCACCGATCGCCGACGTCTCATGCAGGACAATGCCCGCTCAGGTGGGGTCGAGCGTTCGCCCTGGCCGGGGTCTCGCCTCGCCGGCCCGTGGTGCACGGACGGGGGCGGCGTGATACCATCGGGTGCGAGGCACAGTGCGGGGACAGCCATGAGCGACATGAGCGGCTGCACGGCGTCGACCACGCTCGCCGCGGTGGAGGCGCCTGGTGACCTGCTTGTCGTCACCACCGAGGCGCTCCACTACCGGACCCGGCAGGCGCCCGGCTTCGTGGACATCACCGACGACGTGGCCGGCGTGGTGGCGCGCGCCGGCGTTCGCGTTGGTCAGGTGACTGTCTTCTCCCAGCACACCACCGCCGCCATTCGCATCAACGAGCACGAGCCGCTGCTCCTGCGGGATATGGCCCGCCTGCTGCGCACCTGGGCACCGGAGCACGCCCACTACGAGCACAACGACTTCGAGCGGCGCACGGTGAACATGAACGAGGATGAGTGCCGCAACGGCCACGCCCACTGCCAGCACCTGCTGCTCGGCAACAGTGAGACGGTACCGGTGGTCGACGGCCATCTGGCGCTCGGCACCTGGCAACGCATCTTTCTGGTGGAGCTGGACCACCCGCGTGACCGCCGCGTGCTCGTCTCGGTGATCGGCCTGCGCTGATGGCGACCCCTCACCCGTCCCTGCATCCCCGCGCCGACCCGGCCGCGCGACCGCTGCTGGTGGCGCACCGCGGTGGCAACGGCCGCTGGGCGTTGCGCCGCGCCTTGGCCGCCGGCGTGGACTGGCTCGAGGCCGATGTCTGGTGGCAGGCCGGTCGGGTGGTGGCCCACCACGACCCCACCCTCTGGCGCCTGCCCCTAACCTACAGCCGCTTTCGCATCGGCCTGGCGCCCATCCCGGCGCTGACGCTGGACCACCTGCTTGACGCCGTGGCCGGCACCGGCGTGCGCCTGCTCCTGGACCTCAAGGGCGTGGCGCCGGAGCTGCCGCGGGCGATCGTCGCCACCCTCGCTCGCCGCGACGCCTTCGCCCAGGCCGCCCTGTGCGGCCAGGAGTGGGGGCCGCTGGACGCCGCCCGTTCCCTGGATACGCGCGTGCAGGCCTTCTTCTCGCTCGGCCAGGCGGCGCACCTGCCCGCCTACCTGGCGTGCCTAGCAGACGGCAGCGCGCCGCCTGCCGCCTCCGTCAACCACCGCCTGCTCACCCCGGAGCGGGTGGCGGCGCTCAAAGAGCGAGGCGTGACGCTCGTCGCGTGGACGGTGAATGACCCAGCTCGCGCCCGCCAGTTGCTGGCATGGGGGGTAGATGGCATCACCAGCGACTCGCTTACCCTGCTGCGTTCGTTGCGGGCGGCGCGGGCCGAGCGGGGATGAGGTGCGCGGCACTGGCCTTGAAGGTGGCCAGGAGCTGGACGCCCGGCCGCACGTCTAGCTCCTCGGCGGAGTGTCGGGTGATCAGCGCCACCAGCGGAAAGCCGCAGTCCAGCTCCACCCGCTCCAGCGCCCCGGCCGGTGTCACCGCCGTGACTCGGCCCACCAGGCGGTTGCGGGCGCTGCTGGGCCCTTCCGCCGCTGCGGGCGGGGCCAGCACCACGTCCTCGGGGCGCAGACAGAGCAGCACCGCCCCATCCACCGGGGCCGCGGCCGCCTCGACCAGGACCGAACCGACCCGCACCCGCGCCAGGCCCTCATTCGTCTCCTCTACCCGGCCTGGAACCACCGTCTCCATGCCCACGAACGCCGCCACCTCCGGGTCAGCCGGGTGGCTGAAGACCTCCGCCGTGGGGCCGAGCTGGCGCAGGCGGCCGCCGATCAGCACCGCCACGCGGTCGCCCAGCCGCAGCGCCTCGTCACGGTCGTGCGTGACGAGCACGGCCGTCTGGCCCGTCTCCCGCAACAGGGCGGCGAGGTCGGCGATCAGGCGCGCACGGGCCGGGGCGTCCAGCCCGCTGAAGGGCTCGTCCAGGAGGAGCACGTCCGGCTCCAGGGCCAGGGCGCGGGCCAGGGCGGCGCGCTGCGCCTCACCGCCGGAGAGGGTGTGGGCGGGGCGGGCCGCCAGGTGGGCGATGCCCAGCCGCTCGAGCCAGCGGTCGGCCCGGCGCTGACGCTCGCCGCGCGGCACCCCGCGCAGGCGCAGGCCGAGCGCCACGTTGTCGCGCACGCTGCCATCCAGCAGGAGCGGCTCCTGCAACACCATCGCCATGCGGCGGCGCAACGCCAGCACCGGCCCACGCACGCGCACGCCGTCGACGGCCACCGTGCCGGTGACCGGGCGTTCCAGCAGGGCCATCACCTGCAGGAGGGTGCTCTTCCCGGCGCCGTTGGGGCCGAGCACGGCCAGCACCTCGCCGGCGGCCAGATCCAGGACCGGCACGTCGAGCACCAGGCGCCCGCCGCGCCGCACCGTCACGTCGCGCAGGGACAACCGTGCGCTCATGCCCGTCGTGCCCGCTGTTGCAGGGCGGTGAAGAGGACCGTCACGGTGAAGACGAGGAGGAGCAAGATCAGCGCCAGGGCCATGGCCAGCTCGAAGTTGCCCTTCCCCGTCTCCAGCACGATGGCGGTGGTGAGCACGCGCGTCTCCCCTTTGATGTTGCCGCCCACCTGCAGGGAGGCGCCGACCTCAGAGATAGCCGCGCCGAAGGCGGCGATTAAGGCGGCCAGGAGCAGCAGCCGCGCCTCCCGCGCCAGAAGCCACAGCATCTGCAGGCGTGAGGCGCCCAGGGCCAGGATTTGCAGACGCAGGCGGGGCGGCAGGCTCTGCACCGCCCCGGCCGTAAGACCGGCCACCAGCGGGAAGGCTAGGACCGCCTGGGCGAGTACCATGGCCATCGGCGTGTAGAGCAGGCCCAGCGCGCCGAGCGGGCCGGAGCGCCAAAGGAGCAGCGCGATCACCAGCCCCACCACCACCGGGGGCATCCCCATGCCGGTGTTGACCAGGGCGAGAAGGAGCCCGCGGCCTGGAAAGCGGGCCAGCGCCAGCGCCATGCCCAGGGGAACACCGAAGGCCAGGCTGAGCAGGGTGGCCGCCGCCGAGACGGCTAGCGACCGCAGCGTGATCGCGATCACCTCACGGTCGCCGTGCAGCAGGAGGAGCAGGGCCTGGCGGGCGCCGTCCCAGAGCAGGTCCATCGTCGGCCTCGTTATGCTCATCTAAGCATAACGAAATCGGGCGCGCGGCGGCAGGAGGGGGTCGAGGCGGTGAACGGTCGGGTAAGGCGCGGGCGGGCTCATCCCGCGTCGTTCACGGCTCACCCCGCTTTCCCCCGTTGGCGGAGAGGTGCTGATGATCGAGGGCACCGAACACGGCGGCGAACTCGCGGGCCAGGGCCTGGTGCATCCGCGCCTGGAACTCCTGGTAGAGCGCCACCAGCCGCTCGCCCTCCGGGGTCAGGCGCGTGTGGCCACCGCCCACCCCGCCGGCCTCGCTCGTTACCAGCGCCATGCCCAGGTTCTGCTCGATTTCCTTGATCTTGCCCCAGGCGCGCCGGTAGGAGAGGCGCATCCGCGCCGCCGCCTGCGCCAGCGAGCCGGTCTCACGCACGTGTGCCAGCAGGCGCACCCGATAATCGCTCAGAGCCAGCCGGCCGTCCCGTTCGATCCATAGCTTGATGCAGGGCTCCATCGCGCGTGCTCCCGGAGGCTCTGGCCTGACGCTACGCGTGCCCGTAAGCGGCCGTCAAGCGCCGTCGCCCTTGCCGGGCGCGCTCCCTACCATATAAGGTACCGCGCCGGTGGCTATGATTGACGAGTTCGGCATCCACACCGAGAACGAGGACCTGCACGCCCTGATCGCGGCGGAGATCGCGGCGCACGGGCCGATACCCTTCCGCCGGTTCATGGAGCTGGCGCTGCACCACCCGCGGTACGGCTACTACGCCGGCCCCGAGCCCGTCATCGGCCCACGCGGCGACTACCTCACCAGCCCGGAGATCAGCCCCCTGTTCGGCGCCATGATCGGTCGGCAGGTGGCCGAGGTCTGGCACCGGCTGGGCGAGCCGGACCCGTTCCTGGTGGTGGAGCCTGGGCCCGGCAACGGCACCCTGGCGCGCGACCTGCTGCGCTGGGCGGCACGGGCGGAGCCCGCGCTGCGCCGGGCCCTGCGCTACGTGCTCGTGGAGCCCAATCCCGCGCAGGAGGAGCGTCAGCGCCGCCTGCTGGCGGGTGAGCCGGGCGTGACCTGGGGACAGGCGCTGCCGGAGGGGATCACCGGCTGCATCGTGGCCAACGAGCTGCTGGACGCGCTGCCCGTGCACCTGGTGCGTGTCAGCGGGGGCGAGCTCGAGGAGGCGTACGTTGACCACGCCCGCGGCCGCTTCGTGGAGGTGTGGGGCCCACCCTCGACGCCGGAGATCGGGCGCTACTTCGCGGCGCTTGGGCTGCGCCCGGGTGAGGGCTGCCGGGCAGAGGTCAACCTCGAGGCGCCACGCTGGATGCGGCGGGCCGCCGCGGCGCTCGCGCGGGGTCTCATCCTCACCCTGGATTACGGCTACCCCGCCGCCCGCCTGTACGCCCCCTGGCGGCGCACCGGGACGTTGCTGTGCTTCTACCGCCACGCCCCGGCCGACGACCCCCTGACGCGGGTGGGTCGCCAGGACATTACCGCTCACGTGGACTTCACCACGCTGGCGCGCGCCGGTATGGAGGCTGGGCTTGTGTTGGCCGGATTCACCACGCAGCGCGACTTTCTGGTCGCCCTCGGCATCCACGACGCGCTGCGCGTGCCGGCCGGGGCGGTGCCCGGTGAGGAGTTCGCCGTCCGCTACCGGGCGGTCCTGGAGCTGCTGGAGCCGGAGGGCGGTGGGCGGGTGCGCGTCCTGGCCCTGACGCGCGGCCTCGACGGCCGGCTGCGCGGCTTTGCCGGCACGCCGGACCCGCACCGGGCCTTGTTCAGCCGTGAATCGGCGCAGATGCCATAATCTTGTGCATGGAGGTGGCGCATGACCGCGCCGCAGCCCGGGGAGCGGGCGCCCGACTTTGCGCTGCCGAGCACCGGCGGCCTGGTGCGGCTGTCCGAGGCGCTGGCCCGCGGCCCGGTGGTGCTGACCTTCTACCAGGAGGACGGCACGCCGGCCTGCCGGAGCCAACTGGCGGCCTTCCGTGACGACTACGACGTGGTGCGCGAGCTGGGCGCCAGCGTGCTGGCCGTGTCCGTGGACCCGCTGGCCGCGCACCAGGCATTCGCCGAGCAACTGCGGCCGCCCTTCCCGCTCCTTGCGGACGAGGGCGGGGCTGTGGCCCGCGCCTACGGTGTGTACGACCCGGAGCAGCGCCGGGCGCGCCGGGCGGTGTTCGTCATCGACCGGGACGGCACCGTACGTCTGAGCATTCCCTGGTACAATCCGGCCAGCGCCGACCAGTATGAGCAGGTGTTCCGCTCCTTGGGCGTTGCGCCTGAGGGGTGAGCTATCGCGCGGCTGGGCGGCGACCATGCGAGAGGGTGCAGGTGCATGACCGCGACGGATACCGCTATCAACCGCGCCGTGCGCGCGCTGGTGGAGCGCCAGATCGCCGAGGGGCGGCAGCTCGGCGTGCAGGTGTGCGCCTACAAGGACGGGCAGTGCATCGTGGACGTGTGGGCCGGGGTGATGGGAGCGGAGGATCCGCGCCCGGTCGGACCCGACACCCTGTTCAACTGCTTCTCCACGACCAAGGGGGTGGCGGCCCTGGCCCTGCACATCCTCGCCGACCGCGGCCTGATCGACTACGACGCGCCGGTGGCCGCCTACTGGCCGGAGTTCGCCCAGAACGGGAAGGAGCGGATCACGGTGGCGCAGGCCATGAGCCACCAGGCCGGCCTGCACGCCCTGCCCAACCCGCTGACGTTCGACCTGGTGGGGAACTGGGAGCGCGGCCTGGCCTACGTGGCCGGGGCCACACCGGCCTGGGAGCCGGGCACCGCCACCGGCTACCACGCCATCACTTTCGCCTGGATTGTGGGTGGCATCGTCCAGGGGGCCAGCGGGCGCAACATCCGCGACGTGATCCGCGAGGAGATCGCCGAGCCCCTGGGTGTGGCCGATGAGATGTTCGTCGGCATCCCCGAGGGCGTGGAGGACCGCCTGGCCACGTTGCAGATGTGGGACCGCTCGGCCCTGGGCAGCCTGCCCATTCCCCCGGATCACGACTTCTTCAAGGCCATGCCCCCGCAACAGGACTTCACCTACAACGAGCTGCGCGTGCGGCGGGCGTGCATCCCCTCCGCCAACGGGCACTTTAGCGCCCGGGCCCTGGCGAAGATGTACGCGGCGCTGGCCAACGGCGGCGAGGTGGATGGCGTGCGGCTGGTCTCGCGCGAGCGGATCGCGGCCATGCAGCGCATCCTGACGCGGGATGTAGATCGCGTGCTCATGCTGCCGATCCCCAAGGGCATCGGCTTCATGATGGGCGGCGCGTGGGCCGGCGCACCGGGGACCTTTGGCCCGCGTGAGACGGCCTTCGGCCACAGCGGCGCCGGCGGCTCGACCGCCTTCGCCGACCCGGAGGTCGGCCTCGCCGTGGCCGTCACGCTGAACAAGATGCAGCCCTCACTGCAGGGGGAAGGGCCGACCCTCGAGATCTGTCAGCTCATCCGCCGCGAGCTGGGCGTGGAGTGACGGGGACAGCGGGCAGCGCCCGCAGCCGCCGAGCGTGCACCAGGCCTGCGCCAGCGCCAGGGCTCCCTGCTGCTCCAGGGCCGAGCGCAGCAGGGAGCGGCCGCGGCCGTCGCGCAGGTCGCGCGCCAGATGGGCAATCGTCCCATACGGCTCACCGGCGGGCAGACCCGCTGCGAGCTGCAGCACCGCGTGCGCGTCGGCGGGGTCTCCGTCCACCTCGGCCAGTGCGGCCGCCCAGGGCAGCAGGGCGTTGATCGCCACCTCCACCGCCCGCGCCCGGCCGCACAGGGCCGGACCATGCTCGTCCGCCACGATGAGGCTCTGCAGCAGCACGCGGGCGCCCTCGCGTCGCGCGCGCTCCACCAGTGCCCACGCGCCGGAGACCAAGTCCGGCCGCGCCAGGCGGTCGAGCAGCACGGCCAGGGCGGCGATGCGCCGGGCCGGGTGCGCGGCCGGCCGGCCGGCCGCGGCCAAGGGCAGGGCCGGGCCCGGCGCCAGCAGCGCGCCGTCCAGGCCGGCGGCGTGGAGCAGGCGGTCGCGGAGGCGCGGCGCCCGCGGCTCCTCGTCCCCAGAGACAAGGGCCGCGGCGAGTAGCAGGCGCTCCGTGAGCGCGGCGAACGGGGCGGCGTTGGCCTTCTGGCCGAGGGCCACCGCCAGCGCACGGTACAGGGCCGCGGCCGCCCCGTCGCGTTCGATCTGCGTGCGCAGGGCCGCCGTCTTGCCGGCCAGCCGCCACAGGCCGGCCTCGGCCAGGAGCGCGCGGACAGCGGTGGTACCCAGGCGTTCGGAGGCGGTGGCGCACGGCGCCCGCCAGGGCAGCCCCGGCGGTTCGTCCGGCGTCAGCACCACCACCGGCACGCGCCGGCCCCCGGCCAGCGCCGTGGTCGGTTCGTCCGCCCCGTGGAAAACCACGTGCAGCAGCAGGCGGCCGTAGGCGGGGTCGTCGCCGTGGCCGTGGCGGGCGAAGTCGCGCGCGTGGCGGTGCAGCTCCACGTCTCCGGTGAGGGGCGGTCCGCCGCCCAGGCGGATGATGGCGTCGCGGAAGTCGGGCCCGCCGCCGGCGGCGGGGCGGCCGGGGAACAGGACCTGCACCGGCGTTCCGTCCAGCGTGCGCAGGGGGCGCGGGGCGAAGGCCTGCGCGGCCCACAGGCGGGCCAGCAGCGCCTCGGGAAGCGGCGTGCGGGCGGAGGCCAGCCGACTGCGGTCGCGCATCGGGCACCTATCACGCACATGACCGTCGTGGCGGTGGTGCAAATGTACTGACAGTTCAGCTCCAATGCAAGCGGCGCGATCGTCGCGCCCGCCCCCTTGCCTCGCCGCCTCCTTCTCGGTACTATGGCAAGCGGGTTAGCACTCCGCGCGAGAGAGTGCTAAGATACAGCGTGCGATAGACGTTCTCGGAGGAGGTTACACGTGGTAGCTGCCAAGACGAAGATCGTTCCGCTCGGCGACCGGCTGGTGGTGAAGAACATCCAGCAGGAGGAAGTGCTGGCGAGCGGGATCGTGATCCCGGACACGGCGAAAGAAAAGCCGCAGCAGGCGGAGGTGATCGCCGTGGGGCCTGGCCGATGGGATGAGGAGGGCAAGCGCCGCATCCCCATGGAGATCCAGGTCGGCGACATCGTCATTTACGCCAAGTACTCCGGTAACGAGGTCAAGATCGACAACGAGGAGTACCTGATCCTCTCCGAGAAGGACGTGCTGGCGAAGGTCGAGAAAGGCTCGTAACAAGGGGGGCCGGCAGGCGGTAGCAAGGGCGCGAGGGAGCCCTGGCGCGCGGTGCTGCCGGCTGCCGGCCTTTGGCTCTGGAGGAAGCGATGGCCAAGCAACTGGTATTCCATGAGGAGGCGCGCAAGGCGCTCAAGGCCGGCGTGGACGCGCTCGCGGACGCGGTGAAGATCACGCTCGGGCCAAAGGGGCGCAACGTCGTCCTCGACAAGAAGTTCGGCGCGCCCACTATTACCAACGATGGGGTGACGATTGCCAAGGAGATCGAGCTGAAGGACCCCTTCGAGAACATGGGGGCGCAGCTGGCCAAGGAGGTCGCCACCAAGACCAACGACGTGGCCGGCGACGGCACCACGACCGCCACCGTGCTGGCCCAGGCCATCGTGCGCGAGGGCCTGAAGAACGTGGCCGCCGGTGCCAACCCGATGATCCTCCGCCGCGGCCTGGAGAAGGGCCTCAAGGTGGCCGTGCAGGCGATCAAGGACCAGGCCAAGCCGGTCAACCAGAAGGAGCAGATCGCGCAGGTGGCCGCCATCTCCGCCGCCGACCCGGAGATCGGCCAGATGATCGCCGAGGTGATGGAGAAGGTCGGCAAGGACGGGGTGATCACCGTCGAAGAGGGCCGCGGCATCCGCTTCGAAACCGAGTACACGGACGGCATGCAGCTCGACCGCGGCTACATCTCGCCGTACTTCGTGACCAACACGGAGCGGATGGAGGCCGTCATCGACGACCCGTACATCCTCATCACGGACAAGAAGATTTCCGCCGTTGCTGAGATCGTGCCGGTTCTGGAGCGGGTGCTCCAGGTGTCCAAGAACATCGTGATCATCGCCGATGACGTAGAGGGGGAGGCGCTGGCCACCCTGGTGGTGAACAAGCTGCGCGGCACCCTCAACGTGCTGGCGGTGAAGGCGCCCAGCTTTGGCGACCGGCGTAAGGCGATCCTGGAGGACATCGCCATCCTCACCGGCGGGACGTTCATCACCGAGGAGACGGGCCGCAAGCTGGACCAGGTGCAGGTCGCCGATCTCGGCCGCGCCCGCCGCGTGGTGGCCAACAAGGACGACACCACCATCATCGAGGGCTTCGGCTCCGACGAGGCGATCCAGAACCGCATCAAGCAGATCAAGGCCCAGATCGAGGAGACGGCCTCCGACTTCGACCGGGAGAAGCTGCAGGAGCGCCTGGCAAAGCTGGCCGGCGGTGTGGCCGTGATCAAGGTCGGCGCGCCCACCGAGGTCGAGCTCAAAGAGAAGAAACACCGCGTGGAGGACGCTCTCTCCGCCACCCGCGCCGCCGTGGAGGAGGGCATCGTGCCGGGCGGTGGCGTGGCCTTCATCCGCGCCCAGCCGGCCCTGGAGAAGCTGGAGGGCGAGCTCACAGGCGACGAGCGCACCGGCGTGGCCATCCTGCGCAAAGCCATGGAGGACCCGCTGCGCCTCATCGCCGAGAACGCCGGCCAGGAGGGCCTGGTGGTGGTGGAGCGGGTGCGCCGCCAGGGCACCAACGGCTACGGCTACGACGCCCTCCTTGACGAATACGGCGACATGTTCGAGAAGGGCATCATCGACCCGGCCAAGGTCACCCGCTCCGCCCTGGAGAACGCCGTTTCCATCGCGGCGCTGGTGCTGACCACCGAGTCGCTGGTGACGGACATCCCCGAGCCGCCGGCGCCAGCCGCGGCCCCGCCGCCGGAGTACTAGGTGTAGGTGCGCGATCCCCACGCCCGGCCCCCTCGCGCCGCTGCTGGCCGAGGGGGCCGGTTCGTTTCGTTCCCGTGCAAGCGGGGGCACGGTTCCCTCTCCTGCTCCGCGAGGCCGGTGGCCGCGCCCATGGTTGAAGCCGGTGACGCACGCGAGTGACGACGCGGGCGCGGCTACAGCTTGAGCAGGGGCGCGAAGCGGCGGTCGCTGCGATAGGGGCCGACGATGGCCAGCGCCAGCCGCTCGGTGCGGAACAGGGTGCGGGCCACCCGGCGCAGGTCCTCGGTGGTCACCGCGTCGATCGCCTCCACCACTTCGTCCACGGTGCGCACGTGGCGGTTGAGCAGCTCCTGCGCGCCCAGCCAACCGGACACGCTGCGCGTGTCCTCCATGCGCAGGAGCAGCCGTCCTTTAGAGAGCTCCTTGGCCTTCGTCAGCTCCTCCTCCGGAACCCCTTCGCGGGTGGCGGCGAGCTGCTCCAGGATGGCCGCCACCGCCTCCGGCGCCTGTTTGGGATCGACGCCGGCATATACGCAAAACGCGCCCGTATCGAGGAAGTGAACGGTATAGGAGTGGACGTCGTAACACAGGGAGCGCTTTTCACGCAGCTCCATGAACAGACGGCTGCTCATCCCCTCGCCGAGAATGGCGGACAGGAGGTCGACGGCGTGCCGATCTGGATGCTGGGTGGAGACGCCCGGCACAGCCAACGAGATATGAGCCTGCTCCGTCTTCTTGTATTGGACCTTGATACGGGCGTCACCGGGTCCGTCCTGGGCCGGGAACCAGGAGGCGGGCGCGCCCTGGGGCCAGTCGCCCAGCGCGGCCTGTGCCGCCTCGACCACCTCGTCGTGGTCCACGGCCCCGGCCACCGCCAGCACGGTGTTGTTGGGAACGTACTGACGGGCCAGGTAGGCCTCGATCGCCGCCGGGCTGAGGTTGGCCACCGTTTCCGGGGTACCAGCCACGTCCCAACCCAGCGGCTGGTCCGGCCACAGCACCTCATCGAGGAGCACATCAACCTGCTGCGCGGGCGAGTCGTTGACCATCGCCAACTCCTCGATGATCACCCGTCGTTCCTTCTCAATTTCCGCCCGGTCCATCACCGGCCGTCGCAGCATGTCGACGAGCACGTCAAACGCCAGGGCGAAGTGGGGGCGGGCGACCTTGACGTAATAGACCGTCAGCTCGCGGTCGGTGCCGCCGTTGAGCATGCCGCCCACCCGGTCCACAGCTTCGGAGATCTCTTTGGCGGTGGGGCGTTTCCGGGAGCCTTTGAAGAGCATGTGCTCCACGAAGTGCGAGAGGCCCGCTACCGCCCGGGTCTCGTAGCGCGACCCGGCGCCGACGTAAAAGCTGACCGTGACCGATCGCGTGTGCGGCATCGGTGCGGTGAGAATGCGGAGCCCGTTCTCCAGTGTCGTCGCCAGGTGCATACGGTGCTCAGGATGACAACGTCCCCACGGCCGCGCCGGGGGACGCCTCCGGACCAAATGTCTGCCCCGGATCGTAGACGGTGATGGCGCGTAGGGTCAATGTCGAGCCGCGGCGGGGGCTCCACGGCGGCGCCCGGCTGGTATACTGGTGGCACCTCCCCACCGATCCACGCATCCCGCCAACGCAGGGGCCGTCCCCGTGCCGATCGTGCTTGTCAGCGCCGTCCTGGTGCTTGCCGCGCTCACCGCGTGCTCGCATGACAAGTCCGGTGCGGCTTCCGGCGCGGCCACGCCGCCCGACGCGCGTGCCACGGCCGTCGAGGTGGCGGAACGCTTCTTCACGGCCTGGCGCGCGGGCCGCTACACCGACATGTACGCCCTCCTCTCCCCCGAGGCGCAGCAGGCGATCTCCGCGGAGCGCTTCACCGCCCGCTACCGCGCCATCACCGAGGAGGCGACCATCCAGGGTGTCACCGTGGAGATGCAGCGGCCGGCCGACCCAGAGGCGGCGCAGGTTTCCTTCACGGCCGTCTATCACACCGCCCTGTGGGGCGAGGTGCGCGAGCCCAACTCCCTGCCGCTGGTGCGCACGGCCGAGGGCTGGCGCGTGGCCTGGTCGCCTTCGTTAATTTTCAAGGATCTGGGCAGCACCAACCTGGTACGCACCATCGTCGACGCGCCGGTACGCGGCGCCATCCTGGACCGCAAGGGCCGTCCCCTGGCGATCACGGGCAGCGTGCCCACGGTGGGCACCGCCAAGAACCTGGTCAACGTGCCGCAACTAGTGCCCGACCGGGAGGGGTTCATCCGCTGGCTGAGCGGCAAGATCGGCGTGCCGGTGGAGGAGATCCGGCGCAAGGTGGACGATCCCAAGACCGAAACCGACCTGTTCATCCCCCTGCGCACCCTGCCGGCCGATACGCCGGAGGGGCTCATCGCCGAGCTGGAGAACACGCCTGGCGTGCTTATCCAGCGCACCCCCCGCCGGGTGTACCCCCTGGGCGGGGCGGCGGCCCACGTGGTGGGGTACATCGCCCCGATCACGGCCGAGCAGCTCCAGCAGCTCCGCACCGAGGGCTACGGCCCGGACGACCTGGTGGGCGCCACCGGGTTGGAAGCAAGCTTTGAGCGGGAGCTCGCGGGGCAGCGCGGCGCCCGCCTAACGGTCATCACTCCGGAGGGCAGCGTGGTGCGCGAGATCGCCAAGCGTCCCGCCCGGCCCGCGCGGGACATCGTCACCACCCTGGACGCCGACGCCCTGCGCGCCGCCGACCAGGCCCTGGGCGACCGGGTGGGCAGCCTGGTCCTCCTGGACCCGCGTGACAACGCCGTGGTGGCCATGGTCAGTCACCCGGCGTTCGACCCGAACGCCTTCGTGGCCGGACTACCGCCAGAGGACGGCGCACGCCTGCTCAATGACCCGCACCGGCCGCTGCTCAACCGGGCGGTGGCCTCCACCTATCCGCCGGGCTCGACGTTCAAGGTGATCACGGCGGCGGCCGGGCTGGAGCGGGCCGGCTACACGGCGGCCAGTCGCTTCCCCTGCCCGCCGGTGTGGTATGGCCTGGGGCCCAACTTTCCCAAAAATAACTGGACCAAGGTGAACGAGGGGGCGCTGACCATCGCCGAGGGGCTGATGCGGTCGTGTAACCCGGTGTTTTACGACATCGCCCTCAAGTTGGACGGCATCGACCCGCACATCCTGCCCCAGTTTGCCTCTGGCTTTGGCCTAGGACGGCCGACGGGCATCAACGGCCTTGACGAGCTCGCCGGAAACGTGCCCACGCCGGAGTGGAAGCAGCAAACCGTGGGCGAGCCCTGGTACAGCGGTGACTCCGTGAACATGGGCATCGGCCAGGGGTACTTGCTGGTCACGCCGTTGCAGGTGGCCAACGCCTACAGCGCCATCGCGGTGGGCGGCGCCTTGCGCACGCCGCTGCTGGTGCGGGAGGTGCGCGAGGCAGGGAGTGGGGCGGTCGTCCACCGGTTTGCGAGCAAGGAGTTGGGCCGACTGCCGATATCGGACGCCACTCTGGCCGTGATCCGGGAGGGCACCCGGATGGTCGCCCAGGACCCGCGCGGCACCGCCTACACCGTCTTCCGCGGCTCATCGATCGACCCGGCCGGAAAATCGGGCACGGCGGAGGACCAAGGGCTGCAGAGCCACGCCCTGTTTGCCGCCTACGCCCCGCGCACCGCCGCTAAGGGGGTGGCGGTGGTGGTGCTGGACGAGGGCCAATCCGGCTCGCTAGAGGCCGGGCCTATCACCCGCACGGTGTTGGAGGCTTGGCTGCGGCTGACCAACTAGGCTGCGCGGCCCCGGCACCCCCAGCTCCGGGTGCCGCTGCTCTCGCCCGCCCCCGCCGCACCTCGATCGACGGCGGACGGCCCCCGCGATTGACGGGGCACAGCCCCCATTGGTACACTTGTTCGTGAGCGGAACGGCCGCGTGCGCGTCTTGCTGCCGTGGAGCGGGCATAGTACACTGCGCTCGCGCTGCACAGGCGAAGGCGCCGCTACTCGGCGGCGAGTTGGTCGGGCCGCTAGCTCAATTGGCAGAGCAGCTGACTCTTAATCAGCCGGTTCCAGGTTCGAGTCCTGGGCGGCTCACCAGCACGAGGGTCTGAGTGCTGTGTGCCAGGCGGTGGGACGTTCCCAGCGCGGGGCGCGCAGCACTTTGTGCACTTCCGGGGAAGTGGCGGAACTGGCAGACGCGCATGACTTAGGATCATGTGCCGCGAGGCGTAGGAGTTCGAGTCTCCTCTTCCCCACCAGTTGACGGATCGCGCGAAGTGTCGCAGGATATCGCGGAACCCAGGTCTCGGAACCTTGCGATTCCGAGCTGGTGCTGCGGCGCGATCCCGTCCCCGCCCGGAGCAGCCGCGTGGCGGCGGCAGAGGCCGCGAGGGGACGCCGCGGTCGGGTCGGGAGCGGTAGGGATCACGAGAGGGGAGGATCGATGGGTACGCTGCTCCGTGTCAAAGACCTCCGCACCTACTTCTACACGGAAGAGGGTGTGGTCAAAGCGGTCGACGGCGTCTCCTACGAGGTCGAAGAGGGCGAGACGCTGGCGCTAGTGGGGGAGTCCGGCTGCGGGAAGAGCGTCAGCGCGCTCTCCATCCTGCGCCTCATCCCAAACCCACCGGGCAAGATCGTGGGCGGGGAGATCTGGTTCGACGGCCAAGACCTGCTCAAGCTCGATGAAGATGAGATCCGGCACATCCGCGGCAACCGGATCGCGATGGTGTTTCAGGAGCCGATGACCTCGCTCAACCCGGTGCTCACCATCGGCCGCCAGCTCACTGAGGCCATCGAGCTGCACCTCAAATACGACAAGGAGCAGGCCCGCAAGCGTGCCATCGAGCTGCTGGAGATGGTGGGCATCCCGGAGGCGCCCACCCGCCTGAACGATTACCCGCACCAGTTCTCCGGCGGCATGCGCCAGCGCGTGATGATCGCCATGGCGCTGTCCTGCAACCCCAAGCTGCTCCTGGCCGACGAGCCCACCACCGCGCTGGACGTCACTATCCAGGCGCAGATCCTGGAGATCATGGCCCGCCTGTCGCGCGAGCTGGGCACGGCGGTCATCATCATCACCCACAACCTCGGTATCGTGGCCCGCTACGCCGACCGCGTGAACGTCATGTACGCGGGCCGGATCATCGAGACGGCCACCGCGCGTGAGCTGTACGCGAACCCCAAACACCCCTACACCGTCGGCTTGCTCAAGTCAGTGCCGCGGCTGGACGAAACGCGCAAGGAAAAGCTGGACCCGATCGAGGGCCAGCCGCCAGACCTCACCAACCTGCCCAAGGGCTGCGCGTTCTACCCGCGCTGCCGCTGGCACGTTGACCGGTGCCTGGAAGAGTACCCGCCGCTGATGATGGTGGGGGAGAGGCACTTCACGGCATGCTGGGAGTACCAGCGTGTGAGCCGCGACTCGATGCCCATCGTGGCCAAGGAGGGGGCGCAGGCATGACGACGCAGACCGCCGCCACCGGTGCGACCCGGGCCAAGCCCGGTGAGGTCCTTGTCGAGGTCCAGGACCTCAAGATGTACTTCCCCGTCACGGCGGGCCTCATCTTCCAGCGTAAGGTTGCGGACGTAAAGGCCGTGGACGGTATCACGTTCCAGATCAAACGCGGGGAGACGCTTGGCCTGGTGGGTGAGTCCGGATGCGGCAAGTCCACCACCGGCCGCGCCATCCTCCAGCTCTACCGTCCCACCGCCGGCCGCGTGCTGTTCGACGGCGTGGACCTCACCAAGCTCAAGGGCGGTGACCTGCGCCGGTTTCGTCGGCGCATGCAGATGATCTTCCAGGATCCGTACGCCTCCCTCAACCCGCGCATGTCCGTGGGCTCGATTATCGCCGAGCCGCTGGCCATCCATAACCTGGCCAAGGGCAAGGCGCGCAAGGAGCGCGTGCAGGAGCTGCTCAGCGTCGTCGGGCTCAACCCGTACTACGCCAACCGCTACCCGCACGAGTTCTCCGGCGGCCAGCGCCAGCGCATCGGTATCGCCCGCGCCCTGGCCGTGGAGCCGGACTTCATCGTGTGCGATGAGCCGGTCTCCGCCCTGGACGTCTCTATTCAGGCGCAGATCATCAACCTGCTGGAGGACCTGCAGGACCGCTTCGGGCTCACGTACCTGTTCATCGCCCACGACCTGTCGGTGGTGCGGCACATCTCCGACCGCGTGGCCGTGATGTACTTGGGCCACATCGTGGAGCTGGCGGACCGTAACGAGCTGTACGAGCACCCGCTGCACCCGTACACCAAGGCGTTGCTCTCCGCCGTTCCTATCCCCGACCCAGCCATCGAGGCCAAGCGCGAGCGCATCATCCTCACCGGCGACGTGCCCAGCCCGCTCCGGCCGCCGCCTGGCTGCGTGTTCCATACCCGCTGTCCCATCGCCATCGACGAGTGCCGCGAGCGCATCCCCGAGTGGCGCGACGTGGGCGGCGATCACTGGGTGGCCTGTCACCGCGTCTAAACCGCGTCACCGTCTCGAACGGGCCCCCTGCGACGACGCAGGGGGCCGTCGTGTGTCCTCAGAGCGATGACTCGTCATGACGCGAGATGAACGGGCCGCCGCACGGCGGCTCATCCCGCCGCTCCCGCTGCTGCTCGCCCTGCTGATCGCTATTGCGCCCACCGCCTGCCGCCCGCGGGCATCGTTTACCTTGGCGCGCCTGCTCATCGTCGCCCCCCTGACCGGTGAGCGGGCTGCCGCCGGCCGCGAGGTGGTGGAGGCGGCGCGGCTGGCCGTGGAGGAATGGCAGGGTTCCCAAGGCGCCGGCGCGCGGGTCGAGGTGATCACCATCGATGAGCAGGCGTCCCAACCGGTGCGGGCGCTGCTGCGCGACCCGCACCTGCTGCTGGCGGTGGGCTTTACCGACGAGGTGAGTGCGGCGACGGCGCGCCGCCTCCTCGATGGACCGGAGGCACCGGCGGGCGTGTCCCTGGCCAACCCTGGTCCGGGCCCGCGCCCGCCGGGTCTGGTGGAACTGGCGCCAAGCACCCGCCAAGTCCAGGAGGTGGCGGCCGCCGCGCTGGCCTACAACTACGGCCCGCTGCCGGTGACGGTGATCGCGTCAGCGGAGCCGTCAGCCGTCGCGGCCGCCCAGGCCTTTGTCGCCCTGGCGCCTGGCCGGGACCTGCCCGTGCGCGCCCTGATCACCCTAACCAACACAGCCACCGATTTCGCACGCTTGGCGCAGGCCGTGCGCGCACCTGGGCCGCAGGTGGTGTACGTCGTTGGCCAGGGGGTCGATGCCGGCTCGCTGTGGGCCGAGCTCCGCCTGCGCGACCCCCGCGCCCGGCTGGTGCTCGCTCCCGGCGTCTTGGGGGAAGGGTTCTACCGCACCGCCGGCGGCTTTTTCGAGGGCGTGAGCGCCATCGAGCTCACCCCGCTGCCGGCCGAGTTGGAGCAGGCCCAGGGCTTTGTGGCCCGGTTCAGCGCGCGATTCGGGCGGCCGCCGACGGCCCTGGCCGGCCGGGCCTACGATGCCACGCTCCTCGGGCTGTCGGCCGTGACCGCCGCGGCGGCCGCGGGCGCACCGACGCGCGCGACCGTGCGGGCCGCACTCACGGCCGTCGGCAGCTATCGCGGTGTCATGCGCACGTACGAGCTGGCCGACGGCGCACCGACCCGTTGGCCGCTGGCCATGTACCGGCTCGGGCGTGACGGCACACCCACGCTCATCGGTGAGCCGGAGATCCCGTGACCGGCCGCGGCATCCACGCCGGCGGTGACGAAGCCGGCGGCGGGCCGCGGTGTGGTACGATGCAGGTGTATGGACCAATCCCGCATCCGCAATTTCTGCATCATCGCCCACATCGACCACGGCAAATCGACCCTGGCAGACCGACTTCTGGAGGCCACCGGCACGCTGTCGGAGCGGGAGATGGCCGAACAGGTCCTCGACCAAATGGACCTGGAGCGGGAGAAGGGGATCACGATCAAGGCCCAAGCGGTGCGCATGTTCCACCGCTCCGCCGTGGACGGCCAGGAGTATGAGCTCAACCTGATCGACACCCCGGGCCACGTCGACTTCTCCTACGAGGTGTCGCGCGCCTTGGCCGCGTGTGAGGGCGCCATCCTGGTGGTGGACGCCACCCAGGGCATCCAGGCGCAGACCCTGGCCAACGTCTACCTGGCCATGGAAGCGGACCTTACCCTCATCCCCGTGATCAACAAGATTGACCTGCCCAACGCCGATGTGGAGCGCGTGGCGCAGGAGCTGGCGGATGTGATCGGATTCGCGCGCGACGAGATGCTGCTGGTCTCGGCCAAAGAGGGCACCGGCATCGCCGCCCTGCTGGAGGCCATCGTGCACCGCCTGCCGCCACCGCGCGGCCGTGCCGAGGCGCCCCTGCGCGCGCTGATCTTCGACTCCAAGTACGACCCCTATAAGGGGGTCATCGCCTACGTGCGCGTGGTGGACGGCTACCTCACACCGGGTACGCCGCTTCAGCTCATGTCCTCCGGCCGAACGGTTGAGCCGCTGGAGGTCGGGACCTTCCGCCCGCAGCTTGTACCGGTCAAGGAGCTGCGCACCGGCGAGGTGGGGTATGTGGCCACCGGGCTCAAGAACGTGCGGGAGTGCCGCGTCGGCGACACCCTCACCGGCGCTGCCTGGCCGGCGGCTGAGCCGTTGCCCGGCTACCAGCCGGCCAAGCCGATGGTGTTTGCCGGCATCTACCCACAGGATGCCAATGACTACGGCCTGCTGCGGGACGCGCTCGACAAGCTGAAGCTCAACGACGCCGCGCTGGTCTATGAGCCGGAGGCGAGTGCGGCCCTGGGCTTCGGCTTTCGCTGCGGTTTCCTCGGCCTGCTGCACATGGAGATCGTGCAGGAGCGGCTGGAGCGCGAGTACGGCCTCCAGCTGCTGGCCACCGCGCCCAGCGTGGAATACCAAGTGACGAAGACCAACGGCCGCGAGCTGGTGGTCGATAACCCGGCCGACCTGCCGCCGCCACAGGAGATCGCCGAGATCCGCGAGCCGTGGGTGGACATCACGGTGATCACGCCGGCCCGCTACATCGGCGCGATCATGGAGCTGGTCACCGGCCGACGCGGCCAGTTCAAGCGGATGGAGTACCTTGACCACGGCGGCCACGGGGCGCGCGGCGCCGAGGGCGGGCCCATCGGCGGGGAGGCGCGCGTGCTGCTGGAGTACCATGTGCCCTTGGCCGAGATCCTGGTCGACTTCTACGACCAGCTCAAATCGCAAACGCAGGGCTACGCCTCCCTGGACTACCATTTCGCCGGGTACGAACCCGCCCGCCTGGTCAAGCTTGACATCCTGGTGAACGGCAACCCGGTCGACGCCCTGTCCCTCATTACCCACGCCGATCGGGCCGTCCAGCACGGGCGCCAGCTCGTGGAGAAGCTACGGGGCCTCATCCCCCGGCAGCTCTTCGACGTGCCGATCCAGGCCGCCATCAACGGCCGCGTCATCGCCCGGGAGACGATCCGCGCCCTGCGTAAGAACGTGCTGGCTAAATGCTACGGCGGAGACGTCACCCGCAAGCGCAAGCTGCTGGAGAAGCAGGCTGAGGGGAAGAAGCGGCTCAAACGGGTGGGCAGCGTCGACATCCCGCAAGAGGCGTTTCTGGCGGTGCTCCGCCTGGATCGCTAACCGGTTCCGCACCCACCGCGCACCGGCCCTCGCGGTTACCCTGGCTTTACATCGGCCGCTTCCTGTGATATCTGAAGACTGCCTTTCTGTCACATGTGGGACAGAAGGGCCGGTCCCGATGCGGTAGAGTGTCAGGCAGAGAACGCCGACAGCCCTGAGGAGGAGCCACTCGCTCGTCCATCGTCGTCTGTCCCGCCGTAGCGTCCCCCATCGGCATCGAGGCGATGGCTGAGCCCCGCACGTCCCCCTTCTCCTCTTGGAGCTCTCCCCCGCCGTTCCCGTCCCCGCCCGCCGAGCGTATCGAGGTGATGCCTATGGCGTGATCCACCCTCGGCAAGGCCGAGCCGTGCCCGGCATGACCACAAAAGGCTGCTCCCCGCGCGGCGCGACGGAGGGCCGGATCGGCCTTACACGGTGGCCGAGACGGGACCACAGCCGGAGCGGCGCCGTCAGCCCGAAAGGAACAACTGCGATGAGTATGGCAGGTGACCAGGCGCAGGTGCTGGTCCTGCGTGATGCAGAAGGAACCTACTACATGCTCACCGAGGCCCAGATCCGGGCCGCCCGCGCCACGCCGGAGCAGCGGGCCGTGATCCGGGCCGCTATCGGCGAGCAGGACGTAACCGGCTACACCGGCGCCGGCGGGTTTTCGCCGGTGGGCACGATCAACATCGTGGTGGCGCCGCAGGTGACCACCCAACTGGGGTTCAACATCGCCGCCGGCACCTTCGCCCCCGTGCAGCAATCGCTAGGGCAGAGCGTGGGCACCTTCCTTGGCGCTCAGCAGAGCGGGGCGTAGGGGATGGGCCGCGAACGGGCGAATCGCCACGGGTTCCCGCGCTACGGCTCTGGTCTAGCCCAATCCGACCACATATCTAGACAAGAGACAAGAAAGGAACACCACCATGACGACTGGTTCGCGTATTCTCGTTCTCAAGGATGGCGAGGGCAACTACTACGTGCTCCATGAGCGGGCGATCGAAGCCGGGCGGGTGCCGGCCAGCAAGAAGGCTGAGCTGGAGCAGGCGATCATGGGCCAGGACGTCGCCGGGTTCCTGTTCGACTTCAACAAACTGAACTTCGCCCAGCTCTCGCAGTCGAACGCGCAGTTCGGGCAGAACATCGTGGCCGGTAGCTTCATCGTCGGCGGGCCGCAGACGCTGGTGCAGTTGGCCAGCAACACCGCCAACGTCAGCCAGGCGTAGGCGCACGCCGGCGCGCACTCAGCCCACATGCCTGCGCCCCCGCTGTGACGGCGGCCACCGCGTGTCGGTTCGTCCGTTCGGGCGGCGGGGGCGCTTTCCCATCGGCCGGCGCGCAGAAAGGAGCAACACATGTCACAGGGCACGGTGCAAGAGGCCCTCATCCTGAAGGACGCCGAAGGCAACTACTACCTGCTCACCCAGGAGATCATCCAGGCGGGACGGGTGCCGCCGGACAAGACGGTCGCGTTCGAGCAGGCGATAAGTGGCCAGGACGTCTCCGGCTATTTCTTTGATTTCAATAAAGTCAACGTGGCCCAACTTGGGCAGGCCAACCAGCAGGTTGGGCAGAACATCGTGGCCGGCGCGTTCGTCTTCGGCGGTGCCCAGACGCTGGTGCAGCTCGCCGGCAACACCGGCTCGATCACCCAGACGTAAGGGCGCGTGACCGCCGTGCCCGGCGGCGAGGCGAGGGGGGGTCATTGCATCGCCCTGCCGGGCGCGGCACCGCCAAGGTGAGGAGGCAGCGATGCTGGTGAAAGCCGTGCCGAGCCTGTTTGCCCTGCTCGTGCTCGTGAGCCTGCTCAGCCGCGCCACCTTCGGCGCGCGCGGGCGCGCAGCGCAGCCGCCCGCGCTCGACCTGCGGTGGAGCGCCGATGACACGCTCGTGGTCCTCGGCAGCGGTTTTGAACCGGGTGAACGGGTGGCCCTCACGCTGACGCTGCGGCGTCACGAGGAGCGGACCGCTACCGGTCCCGGCATCCGCCTCGAAAGCCGCCAGAGCGTAAGCCAGAGCTCGAGCACGACGCTGGTCGCCGATGACAACGGTGCCTTTCGCTTCGCGAGCACCATCGTCGCGCCGTCTGACGCGGAGCTCCAGGTAACGGCCAGCGGCGACCGGGGCTCGTCCGCGGTGGTGAGCCGTCGGCTGGCCGACATCCCGCGCTGAGCGGGGCTCAGCCCGCCGAGCGGCGCGCGGCGATGAACAGGCGCGCCACCTGCGTGGCGGTGGAGGCCAGCAGCGCGGCCGCCCCCGCCTCTAGGTCGGCCAGCGTGGCCGGCCCCGGCGCGATGCTCCAGGCGGCCGTCAGCCCCTCGGCCAGCGCCTGTTCCCAGCCGTCACCGAGCCCACCGCACAGGGCGACCACGGGCACCGCGTGCCGGCGCGCCAGCCGTGCCACCCCCACGGTAGTCTTGCCGAACAGTGACTGCCCGTCCAACCGCCCCTCGCCGGTGATCACCAGATCGGCGCCCACCAGGCGCGGCTCCAGGTGCACAACCTCAGCTACCAGCTCAAAGCCGGAGCGGAGGCGCGCGCCCAGAAACGCCACCAGCGCAGCGCCCAGCCCGCCGGCGGCGCCGGCGCCGGGCTGCTCCGCCACGTCGACGCCCAGGTCGCGGCGCAGCACGTCCGCGTAGTGGCGGAGGGCGGCGTCCAGCTCCGCCACCTCGGCCGGGGTGGCCCCCTTCTGTGGCCCGTAGACCGCGCTAGCCCCCTCGGGGCCGCACAGCGGGTTACGCACATCGGTGGCGCCGATAACCTCGACGTCGCGTAGCCGCGGGTCAAGGCCGGCAATATCAACCCGGGCCAGGTGGAGGAGGGCGGCGCCGCCGGGTGGCAGCTCGTGGCCGTGCGCGTCCAGGAAGCGCACGCCCAGCGCCCGTGCCATGCCGCTGCCGCCGTCGTTGGTGGCGCTGCCGCCCAGGCCAACCACGATGCGGCGGGCGCCGGCGCCCACCGCGGCGCGGATGAGGTCGCCCACCCCCTCCGTGCTGGCCCGGCGGGCGTCCCGCTCCTCCGGCCGCAGCAGGGTGAGGCCGGCGGCGGCGGCCATCTCCACCACGGCCGTGCGGCCGCCGTCCACCAGCCCGAACGCGCCGGCGATCGGCCGCCCCAGGGGGTCACGACAGGCGACGGTGCGCAGCTCGCCGCCGGCCGCCGCCACCACGGCCGCCACCGTGCCGGGGCCGCCGTCGGCCAGCGGCACTTGCTCGACCATCGTGTCCGGCAGCACCCGGGTGAGGCCGGTGGCGATGGCCGCCGCCGCCTGTACGGCGGTGAGGCTACCCTTGAACTCCTGCGGCGCGACCACGATCCGCATACTGGCCCCCGCGCCGGTCCGAAGCGCCTTCAGGTAAGCAGCTGATACGCCAACCGGGCCAGCAGCAGGGCCACGTACAGCAGCCCGATGAGGTACAGCCGCCGCCAAAAGCGCACGGCGAAGCGCACGCGCAGCACCGCCAGCACGGCCAGCAGCAGCAACGGCAGGGCTACCAGGTAGAAGATCAGCGAGCGAATGGCCTCAGCTCCTGCGGTCGGTCAGCTACACCACCGGTCGCCGCCGGATACCGCTTGGCGGCGGGGACTTGACAAGAATCAATACTGAGATTAATTTTCTTCATGTCATGATGGGTGAAATGAAAGGCTGGTTCCGGCAACAGACTGACCCGTCTTCCTCCCAGCCGCTCTACCCGGTCGGCACCCGGTGTCCGGTGTGCGGTGAGGCGATGCACATCGCGCGCCTGGAGTGCGACGCGTGCGGCTCCGCCTTGGAAGGCCATTTTACACTGGGGCGCTTGCAGCGGCTGACGCGTGAGCAGCTGCAGTTCGTCGAGGTGTTCATCAAGTGCCGCGGCAAGATCAAGGACGTGGAGGAGGAGTTGGGCGTCTCCTACCCCACCGTGGTGGCGCGCCTGAACGAGGTGGTGCAGGCCATGGGCTTTGAGGTGCGGGTGGAAGACGGGGAGGTGGTGGCCCGGCGTCAGCAGATCCTGGACGACCTGGCGGCCGGCCGCATCACCGCGGCCGAAGCGGCGGCCCGCTTGCGGGCACTGTGACGAAGGTGGGTGAGGGCATGAACCGCGAGATGCGGCGGACCTGGCCGCTGCCGCTCGGCGAGCGGCCGGTGCTCGAGGTAGACGCAGACGCGCTGCCGGTCCTGCTGCAGCCGACGGCGCCGGGCGAGGCGCCCTCCCTCGAGGTGGTGGGTCACCACGCGGACCGCGCCGAGGTGGAGATCGCGCCGGACGGGAACGCAGTGCGCGCGCAGGTGCGGCCCAGTCGCCGGACGTTCGGCCTGTTCTGGGGCGCGGCGCTGCGGGTGGTGGCGCACGTACCGCGGGAGGTCAGCGCCCGTGTGCGCAGCGACGCCGGCAGCATTGACGCCCGCGGGCTCGGGCCGTGCCAGCTCGACCTGCGCACCGGCGCCGGCCGCATCGGCCTGCACGAGGTGCACGGTCGCCTGCGCCTGTCCACCGACGCCGGCCAGGTCACCGGCGAGGGCGTGGGCGGCAGCCTGGACGTGCGCACCGACGCCGGGCAGGTGAGGCTCGACGTGCGCCACCTCGACCCGGGCGAGCACCGCGTGCACACCGATGTGGGCGCTGTGTCCCTGACGCTGCGGCCGGGCCTGGACGTGCAGGTGGAGGCGCGCGCGGCCGTGGGCTCGGTACGCAACGAGTACCCATCGCGCGCGGGCGCAGCGGCTGTGCTCCGGGTCTCCACCCAGGTGGGTTCGGTGCGCGTGCGGCAGGGCGTGGGCCCCAGCACCTCGGCGTGGGAGCGGCCACCCGGGCAGGCGCCCGGCCCCACCGAACCGTCGCCCCCACCGCCGCGCCCACCGGGGGAGACGGGCCGGTCCATCGACCCGGAGGTGGAGCGCATCCTCAAGATGGTGGAGGCGGGTGAGCTGACGGCCCGAGAGGCGGACGAGTTGCTGCGAGCGCTGAACCATGAGTGAGCACGAGCACGGCCCCGAGGAGGCGGTGCCGCCCGCCGATGAGCGGTTGCGCGTCCTGGAGCTCCTAGAACAGAAGAAGATCACGGCCGCCGAGGCGGCGGAGCTGCTCAGCGCCCTGGAGGCACGCGACCCCGACGACCGCCGCCCGCGCTATCGGTGGAAGAGCGGTGAGATCCAGCACGAGCGGCCGCGCTGGTTCCGCATCCGCGTGACGGATATCCGCACCGGCCGCACGCGCGCCAACGTATCTATCCCAATCGGCATGGTGGGCTTCGGGCTGGGCGTCGCCCACCGCTGGCGCGTGCCCGGCGGTCGTCACCTGGACGACCTGCTCGCCTTCCTCCGCTCCGGCCGCCGCGGCACCATCTTCGACGTCTCCAGCGGCCCGGAGGGCGACCGCATCGAGATCTTCGTGGAATAGCCCTCCACCGGCAAAGGGGGTGATGGCCGTGCAGTGGGGGATGCTGCAGGTGCTCGCCGAGATCGATCAGGCGACGCGCATCGCCTGGCCGGCGCCGGCCCGGTTTCGGATGGAGTGGGAGCACGGCCGCCCGCCCAGCCTGCGCCCGGTTCGCACGGTGGCGGGGTGGTTGGGAGGGCATCTGGTCGCCACCGGTGAGCGGCGGCGGGCGTGGTCGGTCGCCGATGTCCCCCTGGCCCGGCCGGGGCGGTGAGCGCCCGGTGTCGGCTCCCGTACAATAGCGGTGAGGCGGTACACACGTACCTCGACATGGACCAGGCGGGGTCGCATGACGCTCCCCGACGTTTCCCCCGCGACGGCCCAAACGCCGGCGCTGCGCACGGTGGCGGTGCTCACCCTCGGCTGCAAGCTCAACCAGGCCGAGTCCGAGGCCATTGCCCGTGAGCTGGCGCGGGCCGGCTGTCGGGTGGTAGATCGGCCCGTGCAGGCCGACGCCTACGTGATCAACTCCTGCTCCGTCACCCACGTCGCCGACCGCAAGACGCGCCACCTGGTGCGGCTGGCGCGGCGCCTGTCGCCTGCCGCCACGGTGGTGCTCACGGGTTGCTACCCGGAGACCGTCGGTGTCGAGGCGGCACGCGCCGTGGGGGCCGATCTGGTGGTGCCGGGGCGTGCCAAGCACACCGTGGCGGGGCGCCTGCTGGCCCTTCGACCGCCGGCCGGGCCAGCACCGCAGGGCGAGGGGGCCCGGCGGACGCGCGCGTTCATTAAGGCACAGGAGGGCTGCAACGACGTGTGCGCCTTCTGCATCGTGCCTCGCACCCGCGGCCGCGAGCGCAGCCTGTCGCCCGCGGCGGTGGTGGCGGCGGTGCGGGAGCGGGAAGAGGAGGGTGTGCAGGAGGTGGTGATCACCGGCACGCAGCTCGGCGCCTACGGGCGAGACCGGAACGACCTGGGCGACGGGCCGGCGGTGCTGATCCGCGCCCTCCTGGAAGAGACCTCCGTGCCGCGCATCCGCTTTTCCTCGCTGCAGCCGCAGGACATCACGCCGGAGCTGGTGGCCCTCTGGGAGGATCCGCGCCTCTGCCGGCACTTCCACCTGGCGCTGCAGAGCGGCTGCGACAGCGTCCTGCAGCGGATGCGCCGCCGCTACACCGCTGCCCAGTACCGGCACGCTTTGGCCCTCATCCGCGAGATGGTGCCCGACGTGGCGGTGACCACCGACGTGATCGTTGGGTTTCCAGGCGAAACAGAGGAGGAAGCGGCCGCCTCGCTGGCCTTCTGCCGGGAGGCGGAGTTCGCGCTCATGCACGTGTTCCCGTACTCTCGCCGGCCAGGGACGCTGGCCCACCGGATGGACGGCCACGTGCCGGAGCCGATCAAACGGGCGCGGGTAGAGGCGATGCTCCAGGTGGCGCGCGCGTCGGCGACCGCCTTCCGCCGTCGCTTCCTGGGGCGCACACTGCCCGTGCTGTGGGAGGGGTTGACGCGGGCGGCCGGCGCGGAGCCGGTGTGGGAAGGGCTGACCGACAACTACGTGCGCGTCTACACCCGCTCCGCCGCCGACCTGCGCAACCGCATCCTGGCCGTACGACTGGTGGCCGAAGCCGAGGACGGCCTGTGGGGCGAGCTTGATGGCGGGGTTGAGCCGGCCGTGCGGCGGGTGGAGGGCGAGACCATCCCCCTGGAGGTGCGCACGGCATCTGACCATGGCTGAACGGCGCCGGAGTTTCCAGGTACCCGCGCAGGCTGGGCGTGGAGCCGGCTCGGGCGCGTCACCGCCGCGGCCGGCCCGCGGCGATTTGAGCCCCACGGCCTTGGTGGAGGCGTTGCTGTTCGTGGCGGGCCAGCCCGTTGAGGTCGGGGAGCTGGCCCGTGCGCTCGACTTGGATGAGGGAGGCGTGCGGCAGCACTTGGCTGAGTTGGAGGCAAAGCTGGCCGGACGGGGGCTGCGGCTGCAGTGGCACCACCGGCGGGTACAACTGGTCACAGCGCCGGAGGCCGGCCCGGTCATCGAGCGGTTTCTGGGCGGACGGGGTGAGGCGCGGCTGTCCCAGGCCGCGCTGGAGACGTTGGCCATCATCGCCTACAAACAACCGGTGACGCGGGCGCAGATCGAGGCGATCCGCGGGGTGGACTGCGGGCGGGTGCTGGCCGCGCTGCGGGCGCGGGAGCTGATCGAGGAGGTCGGCCAGGCGGACGGTCCCGGGCGGCCGACGTTGTACGGGACGACGATGCGCTTTTTGGAGCACTTTGGCCTGCGGCATCCGGGTGAGCTGCCGCCGCTGTCCGAGGCGGCGCGCGGCGGGGGAGGGTAGGCGCGATGACGGTCGGCGTCCTCCTGTTGCGCCTGCACATCCCCGGGAGTCAGTCGCTCAAGGGGAAACGGGGCGTGATCAAGTCGCTCATGGCGCGGGTGCAGCAGCGGTACAACGTGTCGGTGGCGGAGGTGGGGGGCCAGGACCTGTGGCAGTCGGCCGAGATCGGCATCTCATGTGTGTCGAACTCCGAGCCGCATGCGCGGGAGATGTTGGAGCGGGTGCTGCGCTTTGTGGAGGGGGAGCGGCTGGACGTGGACGTGGTGGACTACGAGCTGGATGTGCTGCGCGTGCGGTGAACAGGGGCAGAACCAGAACACATGACACCCCGGCGGAGTGACCGCCGGGGTGTCATGCAGAGAGGAGGAGGAGGCTTAGGGTTAGCGGACGAAGAGCATGCCGTCTACGGCGCGCTGGAGCGCGTCCTGGAAGTCACGGCGCGCCTCGTCGGCGTGCGGGATGTAAGCCGGGTTCCGACGGGCCAGGGCCCGGTAGTAGCGCAGGAAATCCATTAGGTTACCTCCGTGGCCGCGTGACGCCTAACCGCCCCGCCGCCCGCTTGCTTGTGAACTCTGGCACAATTCTAACCGGCCCACCATTCCCCTGTCAAGGTGAATGTTCCCACTTTCACAAAAAAGTTCTCACGTTCACACAGTGAGCTGGCCCGGGGCGTGGGTGCCGGCGCCGGGGCTGGCGGGGTCAACGCCGGTCGGGCGGGGTGGGGGTGAGATGGCGGGCAAAGAACGCCGTGACGCGGGCCAGGTACTCCTCGCGGGCGTGGAAGCGCGCCATCGCGTGGGGTACCCCGGTGAGGGTCCACAGCTCGCACGGGCCGGGCAGGGCGGTCAGGAGCTGCCGGGCGTGCTCGTACGGCACCACGTCGTCGGCGGTGCCGTGGATGAGCAGCACCGGTCGGTCACGCAACCGGCGGGCGGCGTCCACCGGGCGCACCCAGGCCACCCGCGCCCGGCACTGCCACTCGGCGCCGCGCATGGAAAGGTAGTACAGGGCCCGCAGAGCCGGGGGCAACGTCCGCAGGCGGTGGGCCACGGCCCCGGACAGCGTGGCATAGGCGCTATCCGCCACCACCGCCCGCACGGCCGGGCACTGCCCGGCCACCGCCAGCGCCACCGCACCGCCCATCGAGATACCGAGCAGGCCGATGGCCGCGCTCGTGCCCAGCCGCTCTTGGAGCCAGCGTACCGCCGCCAGCGCGTCGCGTGGCTCCTCGTAGCCGATGGTGGTGAACCGCCCGCCGCTGCGCCCGCAGCCGCGAAAATCGAACAGGAGGACGTTGAAGCCGCGGGCGCGCAGGTCGCAGCCGAGGGGGAAGGTCTCCTCCAGCGCCCGTTGGTACCCGTGGCACACCACCACGCCCGGCCGATCGGCCCCGGCGGGCAGGAACCAGCCGTACAGCGGTGTGCCGTCGTCGGCCGTAAAGTGCACCTCTTGGCAGGCGTCGCCGTGCGGCGGGTCCACCACCAGCCGGGGGGGCATGATCCATCGCCGGCTGTAGTGGCGGACCACGGCCGCCAGGCCCACGCCCGCCGCCACCACGCCGCCCACGCCACCGAGCACGATCCGTCGATGCACCCGCATCTCCCGGGCCCAGTGTGGCCGCTCAGCGTACCGGGTCGAAGGGGCCGGCCGCCCCCGTGACCTCGCCGACCAGGTCGTACGGTGTGGCCTGGGTGACCCGCACGCGCACGAAGTCACCAGGGACGGCATGGCCCCGGGCGATCACCAAGCCGTCGACCTCGGGTGCATCGCGGTAGGAGCGGCCGCTGACCAGCGGTCCGATACCGCCCATACGCCGGTCGCGCGCTGTGGTCGCACCCTCAACCAGCACCGTGCACTCCCGGCCCACCAGTGCCTGACGTTGTGCCAACGCGATGCGCTGCTGGCGCTCCATCACCCGGCGCCGACGGGCGCGCTTCACCCGTTCCGGCACCTGCCCCGGGAAGCCGGCAGAGACCGCCCGCTCCTGCCGGGAGTAGGTGAAGACCCCGACGTGATCGAAGCGGATCTCCTCCAGGAACGCCAGCAGGTCTTCGACGTCCGCCTCCGTCTCGCCGGGGAAGCCGACGATGAAGGTGGTGCGCAGGGCGATGTCAGGCATGGCCGCCCTCAGGTCGCCGATCATCCGGCGCACCATGCTCATGTTGGCCGGGCGGCGCATCGCCCGCAGCACCCGCGGTGAGGCGTGCTGCAACGGCACGTCCAGGTAGTGCACTACCTGGGGTAGCTCGGCCATGGTGCGGATCAGGCGCTCGCTCACCCGGCCCGGGTAGGCGTACATCAAACGCAGCCAGACGTCCGGCACCGCCTCGGCCAGGCGACGCAGCAGGTCGGGCAGGGCGTCACGCCGGCCGCGATCCTCGGCGTAGGCGGTGAGGTCCTGCGCCACCAGCACGATCTCGCGCGCCCCCTCCGCGCGCAACGCGCGGGCCTGACGCACCAGCTCCTCCGCCTCGACGCTGGTGAGCCGCCCCTTGATCTGGGGGATGATGCAGAAGGTGCAGGGGGCATCGCAACCATCCGAGACCTTGAGGTAGGCGCTCACCCGCCGTCCCCCGATGGTGCCCGAGGGTGGGATATCGTAGGGGAGCCCCTCCCGGGCGCCGGCGGTGGCCAGCTCCGGCAGCAGCCGCGCGTCGTAGAGATCGGCGAGGGCACGCGCGGGCGGCTCGCCGGTGCGCAGGCGCTCCTCGGCTGCCTCTAGGCGGGCGACCGTCACGTGTGGGTGCAGGCCGTAACCGGCCACGGCGGCCAGGGCGGCGTCCCACTCACGGGGGTCGAAGAAGGCATCGACCTCCGGCAGCTCGGCCGCTAGCTCCTGTCGGTTGAGGGTGACCAGGCAACCGGCGGCGACCAGCACCTGGTGGGACGCCTTGTCGGCGGCCAGGCGCAGGATGGCGGTGATGCTCTCCTCCTGGCTCTGCTCGATGAAGCCGCAGGTGTTCACCACCAGCACGTCCGCCTGGCGCGGCCCGGCGACCGGTTGGCAACCAAACGCGCGCAGCCGTCGCTCGAACGCTTCGGAATCGACGGTGTTCTTGGGGCAGCCCAGCGTGACGAGGTGGTAGCGTATCGGCCGGCCGACATCGGCCAGCAGGCGCGCCCAGCGGAGCGGCGCCTCGGCATCCCGAGGCGCGTGTGGGGCGGGCGTCGCGTCGACGATGGGCAGGGGTAGCGCGGTCATCGGCACTCCGTGTAGCAGGGTGTGGCAGCCGACGGTGCCGGCATCGGAAACCCCCCTGGCGGCCGTCGCCCCGGCCTTCCAGTCCGGTCTAAACGGGGCCGGGGCTGGTCGACTGAGGCGAATGCCACCTTCCCCCTCGGCCTGCCGTGCGTCTTGGGGCAGACCTGGCACGCACTGAGCTCTTCCCCGGCCCAGGCCGGAACTCCGCCGGCTCGAGCCGGGAGCAGCGGATCGAGGGAGGCTTCGCCGTGAAGCGTGTTAGCGGGTTTTTTGCTTGCTGTAACAGGCGGAGCAAAACACCGGCCGGTCGCCGCGCGGCACAAACGGCACCTCCGTTGCCTGGCCGCACTCGGCACAAACCGTGGGATGCATCTGCCGGGGTGTGCGCCCACCGAAACTGGCGAAGACGCCGTAGCGAACGTACCCGAGCCCCTCATCCTCCGACTCATAGCTGGAGCGGGCGAGCTTGCGTTGCGTACGGCAGCTTGGACAACGCGACGGCTGATTCATCAGCCCCTTGCTCGCGTAGAACTCCTGCTCGCCGGCCGTGAACGTGAAGTTCGTCCCGCAATCCCGGCAAACCAAGACCTTATCCGTGTAGCTCAACGATGCCTCCGTGTGCCGCCTGACTCATGCGCCGGCTTTTTCCCATACCAAATCAGGCGGCCGGCGCTCCGCCCTTCCCCAGCATACACCTTGACCACTCTGGCCGGCAATGTTCCGTGTGTTGACAGAACGTGCGTTCCAATCACGCGTTGAGCGGCCGGGGCGGGGATGCTAGCATGGGGAAACGAGCGCGAGGGGCCACTCATGGATGTACTAGCCGGGCTCAACGACGCCCAACGCGAGGCGGTGCAATGGACGCACGGCCCGCTCCTGATCGTCGCCGGTCCAGGCAGCGGCAAGACGCGGGTGATCGCCCACCGCATCGCCTACCTGGTGCGCGAGCTGGCAATTCCGCCACGGAACATCCTGGCGGTCACCTTCACCAACAAGGCCGCGCGCGAGATGCGCGACCGCGTCGCGCACCTGCTCGGCGATGATGCCGCCCGGCGCATGGCGGTGGGGACGTTCCACGCCCGCTGCGCGCATATCCTGCGGATGGATGGTGGCCCCGTCGGGGTGGACCCGCACTTCGCGATCTACGACACCGACGATCAGGTGGCCCTGGTCAAGCGGGCGATGGCCGATGTGGGCGTTGACAGCCGCTCCTACAACCCGCGCGCCGTGCTCGCGGCCATCTCCCGCGCCAAGAATGAGATGCGCACCCCGCAGGAATACGCCCGGGCCGCGGCGGACTACCACCAGGAAGTCGTGGCGCGGGTGTGGACGCGCTACCAGGACCTGCTCGAGGAGGCGCGAGCGCTGGACTTCGACGATCTGCTCCTGCGCACCGTGCTCCTCTTGCAGCGGGAAGAAGCGGTGCGTCGGGCGTACCAGGCACGCTATCGGTATGTGCTGGTGGACGAGTTCCAGGACACGAATGTGCCCCAGTACGCGCTCACGCGCTGGCTCACGCATCCCGACTGCGGCGGCAGCGGAAACGTGTGCGTGGTGGGGGACGTGGACCAGTCCATCTACTCCTGGCGCAGCGCTGATTACCGCAACATGCTCACCTTCGAGCGCGATTTTCCGGGCGCACGGGTGGTGCGTCTCGAGCAGAACTACCGCTCGACCCAGACCATCCTCCAGTGCGCCAGCGCGGTGATCGCGCATAACCGCAACCGGCACGAGAAGCGCCTATGGACGGCCAACGGCCCCGGCGCGCCGGTCGTGGTGTATGAGGCGGAGGACGCCGAGGCAGAGGCACGCTTCATCCGCGATGAGATCCTGACCGGCATCCGGCGGGGCGCGCTGCGGCCGGGCGATGTGGCCGTCATGTATCGCACCAACGCCCAGTCCCGCCCCATTGAGGAGGCGATGGTCATGGGCAGCGTGCCCTACCGCGTGGTGGGCGGCGTACGCTTCTGGGAGCGCCAGGAGGTAAAGGACATCCTCGCCTACCTGCGCCTGGTGCGCAACCCATGGGACAGCGTGAGCCTCCTACGCGTGATCAACGTGCCCAAGCGCGGTATCGGCAAGGGCACGGTGGACCGCCTCGCCGGGTGGGCGGCGGAGCTGGGCCTGCCGGTGTACGAGGCCCTGCGCCTGCTGACGCGGGGCGAGGCGGCGGGCGCACCGGCAGCGCTGCTTGGCCGGCCGCGTACCGAGCTGATGCGCTTCCTCACCCTCATCGACGACCTCCGCGGGCTGAGCGGACGCCTGCCCCTGCCCGACTTCGTCGCCGCCGTGGTGGATCGCGTCGGCTATCGTGCCTACCTGCGCGACAGTTTCGAGAACGGGGACGAGCGGCGGGACAACGTCGAACAGCTCATCGCGGCGGCACAGCAGTACGACGCCTTGGAGCCGGGGACGGCGCTGACCGAGTTCCTCGACAACGCGGCGCTGGTCTCCGACCAGGACGAGGTGGACGAGCGCGCGGACGCGGTGACGCTGATCACGCTGCACGCCGCTAAGGGGCTGGAGTTCCCGGTGGTGTTCATCGCCGGGCTGGAAGAGGGACTGCTGCCGCATATCCGCTCCTACGACGACCCAGAGCAGATGGAGGAGGAGCGCCGGCTCTGCTACGTGGGCATCACCCGCGCCATGCACCAGCTCTACCTCACCTACGCCCGCTTTCGCGCCGGTTACGGCGGCGGCATGCACAACCCCCCCTCCCGCTTTCTGGGCGAGATCCCGGACCGCCTGAAGGTGCTACGGCGCGCCGACGACGGCGTGCGTGTGTTCTGGCCGCACGGCCACCAGCGCGGCGCCGCCAGCCCCTGGACGATGCCCCGGCCGCGCACGCCCGAGCCCGTGCCGCAGTCCCTGGCCGTCGGCGCGCGGTATGAGCCCGGGCAGCGGGTGCGCCATCCCAAGTTCGGTGAGGGGATCGTGGTGGCCTGCACGCCCAGCCGCGATGACCTGCTGGTCGAGGTGGCCTTCAAAGGCGGCATCGGCGTGAAGAAACTGCTGCACAGCCTGGCCGGGCTGGAAAAGCTCTAGGGGGCGGACGGATCCCCAGCTGAGGCGCCGGGCGGAGCCGCCAGGACGAGCTGCCGCATCGTCATGGCGTTGGCCGGGGCGTAGGCGTTGATGTCGTTGTTAAAGTAGACCCAAATGCGGCGCACGTCGGCCAGCGCCCGCAGCCGCGCCACCCAGGCGCGCAGGTCGTCGTCGCTGTAACGGCTGGCGTAGGCGCCGCCCGGCCCGTGCAGACGCACGTAGGCCTCCGCACAGGTGGCCACGAGCGGCGTCACCGTCTCGCCCATGTTGAACATGCAGAACGCCGCGCCGCGCGCCCGCAAGAGTTCAAACACGGATTCCCGCCACCAGCTCGCATGGCGGAACTCGAAGACGTGGAGGAGATCCGGCGGCAGGTGGGCCAGGAAGGCGCGGAGGCGCTCTTCATCGCGTTGGAAGCTGGGCGGCAGCTGGTACAAGATGGGACCGAGATGGTCGCCCAGGCCACGCACGCGCTCCAGGAACCGCCTCGCCGCCTCGGTATCGGCAAGGCGGTGCAGGTGCGTGATGTCTCGGCCGGCCTTGACGGCAAAGCGGAACCCGACCGGCACCACGGTGGCCCATCGCTGGACGGCGCTCACCGCCGGCAGGCGGTAGTAACTGGCGTTCAGCTCAACGGTGTCAAACCGCGCGGCGTAGTATTCGAGCCACTGGGACGGCGTGAGCTCGGGCGGGTAGAACCGTCCGCGCCAGTGTCGGTACGACCAGCCGGAGCAGCCGATGCGCCATTCCATGCCTCTATCTTCCACCGGCCGCGGGCAGGACGCACATCCAAGCGCGCCTGGACGCGGGGAGGTCGATGATGCCTGATTCGCCCATCGGGCTGTCCTGGGCGGCCGTGCGCTGGATCGCGGACAGCGGCCTGCGCATCGGCGGCGTGGTGGCCGCCGTCGTGGCGGCGAATCTCTTGCTCCGCCATCTGCTCCCGCCGTTGGTGACGCGCGCCGTGCTGCGCGAAACGACGCCGCCGCAGGCCATCGACCTGCGCAAACGGGCGGATACGCTGGCCAGTGTGCTGGTGCGCACCGCCCAGGTCGCGGTGCTGGTCATCGGCTCGCTGCTGGTGCTGTCCGAGCTGGGCTACGCCATCGCGCCGCTGCTCACCGGGCTCGGCATCGGCGGCGTCGCCATCGGCCTGGGGGCGCAGAGCCTGGTGCGGGACACCATCAACGGCGTTTTCATCCTGGTGGAGAACCAGTTCGGCCGAGGTGATTTCGTCAGCGTCGCCGGGGTGCAGGGATGGGTAGAGGACATCAACCTGCGCCGCACGCTGGTGCGCGACATGGACGGCACGCTCTACTCTATCCCCAACGGCGAGATCAAAGTGGCCGGCAACCTCACGCGTGGGTTTTCCGGGGTGAACCTGCTCGTGCCGCTGGTGCACACCGGCGATATCGAACTGGCCGTGACGCTCATCGACCAGGCCGGCCAGGAGCTGGCCGCGGACCCACGGCTGGGGCCGCTCATTTTGGAGCCGCCGCGCGCCGTGCGGGTGGAGGGCTTGACCGATAAGGCCGTGCTGCTGCGCGTGCTGGGCAAAACGGTGCCCGGCGCCCAGTTCGAGGTGGCCGACGCCCTGCGGCGCCGAATCAAGCGCGCCTTCGACGCGGCCGGGCTGCGCTTCGGTGAGGGCGGCCCGGCGCCGGCGCCCATGGGTGTGCCTCCGCGCCCCTAAGCACCGGCGGCATGTCATAACGGGGGTCAGGCGGGGCGACGCGATCCGGTACGATAGCTCCGCCGGCGATGTTTTGCGATCGGTGTGCGTCGATGGTGCTGTCTGACAGGGACATCCGCCGCTACCTCGCCGAGGGCCGCATCCGCATCTATCCGCCGATTGACGAGGCCCTGCAGTTAGGGCCATGCTCCGTCGACTTGCGGCTAGGCTCGGTGTTCAAGGTGTTCGACTACACGCGCGTGCCCTACATCGACACGCGCACGCCGCCGGTGGGCAGCGAGCTGATGCGCGAGGTGGTGGTGGAGGGGGAGGCGCCGTTCGTGTTGCATCCGGGGGAGCTGGTGCTCGCCTCGACGTACGAGACCCTGGAGCTGGACGACGACATTTTGGCCCGCCTGGAGGGGCGCAGCAGCCTCGCCCGGCTGGGGATCATCGTGCACGGCACGGCCGGGGTGTTTGAGCCGGGCTGGCGCGGCAAGGCGGTGCTGGAGCTGAGCAACCTCAGCCGCGTGCCGGTGGCCCTCTACCCGATGATGCGCATCTGCTCGTTCACCTTCGAGCCGCTCTCCTCCCCGGCGGAAAACCCGTACTGGAAGCGGGCCGCGAGCAAGTACCTGGGCCAGGACGGCGCCGAGATCAGCCGCCTGTGGGCGGACGCCGAGCTGCGCCCTTGGATGCGGGCCTTCTGGGGCCCGGACGCCGGCCGCACCGGCAGGACGGACGGAAGCTAGGCCCTTACGGCGGTTCCGGGCACGTCGCGGCGGCCGCGCCCCTGGAGACGTCGCCAAGGGCCTTGCCTCCTTGGGACGTCCGTTCTCCCCCTCGATTGGTCCGCCATCGGCGCCCGAAGATGCCCCGGCAGGGGTTGTGCCAGGGCCGCTCGGCCGCCGACACTACCCTGCGGGAGGCGGGCGGTTGGCCCGCCCCCGATCGGGTGCAGGAGGGTTCGTTTGGCCCGTCATACACGCCGCCCCCGCATCACCCGCGGCGAGGTCGCCGGTCTCGTGGTTGTGTTGCTCGCCCTTGTCTGGCTGGGCCTCATGGCCCTCTCCCTCGGGCATTAGGCTCTTGTACGCCGCCCGTCGCCGGTGCACCGGGCGGCAAGTTCACATAGCGCCCCCGCGCGCGGTCGGACACCGCGCGTACACTGGTCACGGTACACCTTGGCGTGCTGGGGGAAGCCGTGCGCGTCTACGCGGTCACCGGGGTGCCGCCCGAGGTGCAGGCCTACGCCATGGCCCGCTACAGTCGCTCCGCGCAGTCCATGCGCGAGAGTGTGGCGGAGTTGAGCGCCCAGCGAGCGGAAGAGTTCCTCAACACGTTCTACTTCCAGTACGGCCACCGCTCCATCGCCGACCTCGCCCACCTGGCCATCGCCGTCGAGGACATCTCCATCCTGGCCGCCATCCGCGTGGTGGACGAGCCGCTGTGGGATGGGCAGGAGCGCTCCACCCGCTACCAGGACTTCCGCCGCAGCGGCTACGTGGTGCCGGACGCGGTCGCGGCCTCCTCGCGCGCCGAGGACTACCGCCGTGCCGCCGATGCCCTGTTCACCGCCTACGAGGACCTGTCCCGCCAGGCGTTCGAGCTGCTCGCCGCGCACTACCCGCGCCCCGCGGACATGGAGCCCGCTGCCTACCGCCGTACGTTGCGGGCACGCGCGTTCGACCTTGCGCGCTACCTGCTCCCGCTGGCCACCCGCACCAGCGTGGGCCAGGTGACCAGCGCCCGTGTGCTGGAGCGGCAGATCGCCCGGCTCCTCGCCGATCCGCTGCCTGAGGCGCGCGCCGTGGGTGAGGCGCTGCACACCGCCTGCCGCGAGCCGGCGTATGACCTGACGCGCGAACGGCTGCGCGCCATCGCCGAGGCGTGCCCCGACGCCCGGACCCGCGCGGCGCTGGCGGCGGCGCTGGCACCGGAACCGCTGGCGCCCACGCTGGTGAAGCACATCGCGCCGGACCGCTACGCCGCCGAGACGTACCACGTCATGACGCAGGCCGCCCGCGAGGTGCTGGGTGAGCTCCCCCCCGACACGAGCCGTATCGTCGATCTGGTTGATCCGGCACCGCCCGAGGAGGAGCTGGTCGCCACCCTTTTGTACCGAGCCGACCCCGGCGGCCGCTCCTACCGGCAGGTGCTGAAGCTCGTGCGCGAGCTCTCGCCCGTCCGTCGACGGGAGCTGCTCGACCTGTCCTTTCAAGGGCGGGGGCCGCACGACGAGTGGCTGCGCGAGCACCGCGCCGGCTATGCGGTCACGTTCGACCTGCTGCTCGATATCGGCGCCTTTCGCGACCTGCACCGCCACCGTCGCTGTGTGCAGGTGATCCCACCCATCACCGGGCTGCTCGGTCGGGACGACGCGGCCACGGTGGTCCGCCGCGGGCTGGGGGCGGCCGGTGACGAGGCCGTGCGGGCCGGGCTGGCCGACCGACTGGCCGCGGCGCTGGACGCCGGGGTGGCGGCGGCTGCCGCCCTGCGCGCCCAATTCCCGGTGGAGGCAGCCTACCTGCTGCCGTTGGGCGCCCGCATGCGCGCCCTATTCAAGATGGACCTCGCCGAGGCGGCGTACATCATCGAGCTGCGCACCGGGCCGACCGGCCACTTCTCCTACCGCTGGCTGGCCTGGGAGATGTACCAGGCGCTGCGCGCCCGCCATCCGACGCTGGCCGCCCACATCCGCGCGCAGGATCCCGCGCAGCCCGTGGACATGCTGCGCCGCTGAGGCCGAGCGATGCCGGCGTCAGCCGTCCGGCATGTAGAACCGGGCGGGGGCACGCAAGCAGATGACGATCGCCTCGCCCGGCAGGTAGCCGCGCAGGTCGGCTGGCGCGCCCGGGATGGGGGCCCAGCCCTCGAACCGATGGAGCGGCGCGTGGAAGCGCCACAGGGACTCCAAGGCGCTCCGCGGCTCCAGCGCGGCGGCGACCAGCGCCGGCACGGCGATCACGGGGAAGTGCGAGACCAACACGGAGCAGCCGGTCGTCAGGTCCGCGGGCCGGCCCATGATCAACCATTGGGCCGGGGAGCGGGGTTGCACGCTCGTGCTCGTGATCTCAGCGTGAATGGTGTACAGGACGGGCTCGAGCAGGCGCGGCGGCTCGCCGACGGCGCGGGGGCCAACGCTGGTCATAGGCACCCACTGGTCGCTGTAGACGACCTCCTGACCGGGGGCCCAGGTCTCGCTCCCCTGCACCTGCAAGAAGGCCTTGTCCTGCGACCAGCGGCTGACCTCGACGTCACGGCGGATCACCACGTCGAACCGCTGGCTGGTGGGGAACGTGAGGGTGACCGGCTGCGTGCTGAGGTTGCGCACGCGGATGGTGAAAGCGATCGGCATCCCCGGCTCGTAGGCGCTCCGGTCCAGGGTGAGCGTCACCTCCAGCGCCTCCGGCTGGGCCGCGTGCGCGCGCCCCTCCCCGACACGCACGAGCGCGAGCATCGCCACCGCGACGGCCAGGACAACCGGCAGGCGGGTCATGGCACCGCTCCTCCGAATCAATGCGGGCTGAAACGTCAACGACGCATGTCCTTCATGCCTTCACGCCCCTCGCTCCACCGCTTGTCATCGCTCCTTGGGTGTGGACCAGCGTGGATACGGCCAGCGGGGCAAGCTCAGCCGGGGGTCTGGCCCTCCAGCACCGGCAGCGTGCGTAGGAAGTCGGCGTGAGCGGCACCGGGTCGTTCTGGGAACAGCTTATGCGGGTTAAGAATACCCAGCGGGTCGAGCGTCTGTTTGAGGGCGCGCATGAGGGCCACGGTTTCGGGGCCAAGCGCGTCCGGCAGGAACTCGCGCTTGAGCGAGCCGATGCCGTGCTCGCCGGAGAGCGTGCCACCCAGTTCCAACGCCGCCGCGAAGATCTCCGCCGCGGCGCGCTCCACCCGCTCAAGCTCCCCGGGGATGCGGCGGTCGAACAGGATGTTGGGGTGCAGGTTGCCGTCGCCGGCGTGGCCGAAGACGGCGATGGGAAGACCGTGACGGGCGGAGATCTGGCCGATGCGCCGCACCATGTCCGGGATCTGCGAGCGCGGCACCACGATGTCCTCGCCCAACTTGTTGGGTCGCACCCGCCCGAGGGCCGCCGAGACGGCGCGGCGGGCGCGCCACAGCCCCTCCCGCTCCTCTGGGCTCGCGGCGAGGTCCACCCGTGTGGCGCCGTGCTCCCGGCAGATGGTGGCTATCTGCTGCACCTCCTCCTGGATGGCACGGGCGTCGTTGCCATCCTGCTCGGCCACGATCAGCGCCTCCGCCTCGCGCGGCAAACCCATCCCTAGGTAATCCTCGACGACGTTGATCGTGGTGCGGTCCATGAGTTCCAACGTGGCCGGGAGGATCCCCGCCGCAAGCACGGCGGTGATCGCCATGGAGGCGGCGTCCAGGGTGGGAAAGAAGATCGCGGCCGTGCCACGGTAGCGCGGGAGCGGCACCAGGCGCAGCACGACCTCGGTGATGACCCCCAGCGTCCCTTCGGAGCCGACGAACAGGTGGGCGAGCTGGTAGCCGGTGGCGTTCTTGACCGTGCGGCCGCCCAGACGCAGCAGGCGCCCATCGGCGAGCACCACCGTCAGGCCGAGCACGTAGTCCTTGGTGACCCCGTATTTGAGACAGCGTGGCCCGCCGGCGTTGCAGGCCACGTTGCCCCCGATGGTGCACTGGTTCAGGGAGGCGGGGTCCGGCGGGTAGAAGAGGCCTAGGCGCTCCACTGCACGCTGCAGCTCCGCCGTCACCACCCCTGGCTCTACCACCGCCACGCCGTCTGCCGGGTCGATCTCGCGGATGCGATTCATGCGCGCCAGGGAAAGCACGATACCGCCGCCCACGGGCACGGCACCGCCAGCCAGGCTGGTGCCGGCACCGCGCGTGTGCACCGGGATGCGCTCTCGCGTGGCCAGGCGGAGCACGGCCGCTACCTCCTCCGCGCTGCCAGGGGTGAGGGCCACGTCCGGTACGTCCTGTGGGAAGGTAGCATCGAAGGAGTAAGCGATCCGCTCCGCCGGGCCGACGTGCAGGTGCGCGCGCCCCACGATGCGCGCCAGCTCATCCAGCACTGCCGAGGACAGCCTGGAGAGGGATGGACCGGTGAGACGCTCACTCATGTCCTGAGGCTACGTCTGGTGACCGCAACTCGCAAAGCGAGGGGGCAACCCTACTGCGCGCTGATGATACCGCGCAGTAGAGGCGGCGGTGGCTGGTTCAGCGGGTCGGCACGATAGGCGGTGCGGTCGGCAACGAGCGCTGGCTGATCGACGGTGAGCGTGGCGGTATCGGTGTCGTTGTCCCACAGTCCAAAGGTGGAGCCGAACCCAAAGCCGGGGCAGGAGTCGGCCCGCGTGAGGTTGGTGTAGGCGCGACAGCGTTGGCCAGCCTGCAGCACCGCACCGGGCTGGAAACGGAACTCGGCGCCGCTTGAGCCGATGCGGAGGCGCCAGCCGGTCATGATCTGCGGCCCCCCGCCCAGATTGGCGATCTCCACGTACTCATCCGGCTCGGCCGGTGGGGTGCCGCGAAAGCGGACGGCGGTGACCTTTACATATGGCCAGCCGAGGCGCTGGGCGAAAAGGGCCACGAGTGCCGGGTCGCCGGCCTCCAGGCGCATGCGGATCACCTCGGCAAACACGCGGTCGGGGGTGGGGTCGGGCGCGCCCAGGGCGCGGAACAGGAGGTTCCATGCCTCCTGCTCGCCGTTCCACAGGCGCAACCGCGCCGGGTCGCAGCGCGCCTGGCCAGGTGGCGGAATGCAGGGAGAACCCAGGTCGAGAGCGGCCGTGTCGAACAGGGGGATGTGCACGGTGAGGTGCAGCTCGGTGAACGACGCGCCGCGCCAGGGCGCGGTCTGAGATACGGGCATTCCGGCCACGCGGAATCGCACGACCTGGCCCTCGCTCCCACATCCCGCACGCATGGCGGCGGCCGGCACATCGAGCCGGTACGCCCCATCCACCGTGTCCGTCCGCCCACATTCGGTATCGCCGATGAGGGCGAGCACGCGGGTGCCGTCGGGGGCCGGGGCGCCGTTCACCTGCACGGTGCCGTAGAAGCGGTTGGGCGGGGTGGGGATCTGGGCCGCGACAGGGATACCGCCCACGGCTGCCGCCGTGGCAAGCAGCATCACGGCGAGGATACGGAACGGGCGAACACAGCGGGCCATGCGGTCGCGTGCCCATGCTAGCAGCGGACAGGGCACCGCGGGCAGGCCGTTGTGACGCCTAGCGGTGGGTCCCGTGCGACATTAGAGCGCGGCCGGAACCGGATGAGCCGTGGTGGGGCTGGAGGAGGCAAGGCGTGCGAGGGTGGTGCGGAGCTGGTCCCCGTCGAAGGGCTTGGGCAGCACATCGGTGATACCCGCCTCCTGCACCCGCTCGGCCTCCAGCTCCAGCCCCCAGCCCGTGATGAGCAGGATGGGCAGGGTAAGGCCACGGGCGCGGATGTGCTCCGCCAGTTGCAGGCCGTTCATCTCCGGCATGCCCAGGTCGGTGAGCACGGCGTCAAACCGGCGCGTGGCCAACAGCTCCAGCGCCGCGGCACCCCCGCTTGCCGGGGTGACGCGGTGACCCTCGAGCTCGAGCATCATCTTGGTCGTGCGAAGCATCTGCGGCTCGTCGTCCACCAGGAGCAGGTTGAGGGGAGCAGCCCGCTCGCGCGGTGGCTCAACCACGCTGGGCTGGGGCTCACCGGCGGGGAGTTCGACGGTGAAGGTCGTGCCCTGGTATGGGGCGCTTTCGACGCTGATTGTGCCGCCCAGGCGGCTGATAATGCCGTAGGAGGCGCTCAGCCCGAGCCCGCTGCCGCGCGTGCCCTTGGTGGTGAAGAAGGGCTCGAAGATCTTGCTGCGCACCGCCTCCGTCATGCCCACACCGGTGTCGCTCACGCTGATGAACACCCGGTCGCCGCGGGCCCAGGAGCGCAGCGTGATGCGCCCGCCGTGGGGCATGGCGTCGACGGCGTTGAAGATCATGTTCACGAGCACCTCGCGCAGCTCGGGCGGGCTTGCGGCCACCGGCGGACAGTCCCCTGCCTCCACCAGCACGTCGATGGCCACGCCGCGGCGGCGGGCAGCGTCCTTCCACCGCGCCCGCGTCAGCTCTACGGCGTCCCGCAGAACCCGCGCCACGTCCGCCACCCCTTGCTGTGGTGAGCGGGCCACGCCGGAGAACACCTGCAGGCGCTTGACCGTTTCGGCGCCATCCAGCGCCGCCTGGCGGATGACCTGAAGGTCGGCGCGGGCGGCGCGCTCGTCCGGACTCAAGCGGCTGATGAGGAGCTCCGTGCGGCCGAGGATCACCCCCAGCATGTTGTTGAAGTCGTGGGCGACGCCTGAGGCCATCTCGCCCAGCGCCCGCAGGCGCTCCGCCTCCTCCTGGCGCAGGCGGGGGCGGCGGTCCAGGCACAGACAGACCACCGCCGGCTCGTCGTTGACATCGACGCGCGTGGCGGTGACATCGAGGGGGATGGTGATGCCATCCGCCGCCACGATCTGAAGCTCTCGTTCCACCGCGCCGCCGGTCGGAGCGCTGTGCACCAGTTCCCACCATGCCGTGCGCTCCGCCTCGGGCACCATCGCGTCCACGGTCAGCGCCAGGGCCTCTTCGCGCGGGCGTCCCAGCAGCCGGGCGCCGGCGATGTTGATATCGCGCAGCTGGCCCTGGTGCGGGTCGATCACGAACACGGCCGCGTACGTGCGGTCCATGAGCGTTTGCAGGTAGTTGCGCGACTGCTCCATGGCGCGATAGGCGTCGGCCCGTTCCAGAGCCGTGGCGGCGTGGGAGGCCAGCGCGGCGGTGAGCTCGAGATCGCGCCCGTTGAACCCGCCGGGGCCGCGCTTGTTGAACAGCAGGATCACGCCCAGCACCCGCTGCTCGGAGCCGACGATCGGCACCTGGAGCCGGTTGCGCAGGGGCGGCAGCACGGGGGCGAGCGGTCCGGCTGCCAGCGCATCCGGCGCGTTGTCCAGCAGGGGCTGCCCCGTGCACAGGTCGGGCAGCGCGGTGTCGACGGGCACGCGCAGGTTCAAGTCACGCCAACCCTGCGGCAGCCGGAGCCGTTCGAAGCGCAGATCGGAGCCGGAAACGGTGGCGCCGGTTACAATCTCGGCATCGATCAGGCTGGCGGCAGCCTCCACCACGCGGTGCAGCACCCGCTCGGGGGCAAGCTCCGCCCCGATGTGCTGGGCGGCGGTCAGGAGGGCCTCCACCTCCTGGTTGCGGCGCAGCGCCTCGGTGTACAGACGGGCGTTCTCCAAAGCCATGGCCGTCTGGTTGGCGATGGTGGTGAGAAACTCCACGTCTTCCTCGCCGTAGGCGTCCGGCCGGTACGACTGGGCCTGAATGAGACCGATAACCTCGTCACCGCGGGTCATCGGCACATACAGGGTGGAGCGCACCGGCTGCGGCGCATCGGCGGAGGAAGGGCGGCGGGTACCCGGTCCCGGTTCTGCAATGTCGTTGACAATCCGCGCCTGGCGCGTGGCGATCACCTGCTGGACCGCGCCGCTCAGGGGCGTGGCCATGGCCGCCTCAGCCAGTACCCGGCCGTCCACGACGGCAAAGGCCTGGTGCAGGGTCCGCGACCCGGCATCGTAGGAGGCGACCAGAAAGCACGGCGCGTCCAGAATTTCACGCAGGTGCTGATAGACGCCGGCCATGATCGCCGGCAGGTCAAACCCCGCGGCGACGGTTTGCTGGACGGCGGCCAAGGCGGCCAGGCGCGCCGTACGCCGGCGGGTGGCGGCCACCAGCCGATCGGTTGCCCCCTCCACGGCCCGCCGGATGATCTCGTCGAACTCGGGGCCCAGGCGCACGGTACGCGCCAGGGCCAGCAGTTGCTCTACTTCCCGGAGGACGGAATCCCGCTCCGAGGAGAGTGCCGGTGCCATCCAGGCCGGGCTCACACGGCACCTCCGCCGGGCAGCGACCGCGGCAACAGACGGACGGCGGTGCCGACGTTCACGCCCAGGCTCGCATCGGCGCCTTCGCCGAGCAGCTCAAGGAGGACGTCTACTACCTGTGGGTCGAGCTGGCTGCCCGCGACGCGGCGGAGCTCGGCGCGGGCCTGGGCGGAGGTGAGGGCTTCCCGGTACGGGCGCGGGGCGATGAGCGCCTCATACGTCTCGGCCACAGCGATGATGCGCGAGCCAAGCGGAATGGCTTCACCGGTGAGGCCATGGGGCGTGCCCCATCCGTCCCAGCGCTCGTGGTGGTGCAGGATCAGCGGCGCGCAATCCCGCAGGTCAGGGAACCGTGCCACCATTTCGGCGCCGATCGCGGCGTGCCGCCGCAACGCTGCCCGTTCTTCGTCGGTAAGCGTGCGGCTGGCGGTCAAAAGCTCGGGGGGAAGGGCGACCTCGCCGATGTCGCGCAGGAGGGCAGCATCGGCGATCAGGGTGACGTCGCGTGGCGGCAGCTCCATCCGCCGGGCGATGGCCCGCGCCAGCTCCGCCACTCGGCGCGAGTGATCGGCGGCCCGCTGGTGCCGCAGGTCGACGGCCTGGGCCAGCGATTCCAGCGCCTCGCGCGCCTCGCTCTTGACCGCGATGCCGCTCATGAGGGAGTGGCGGACGATGGCGCCGGGCACGATCAGGAGCGGCAGGACCCAGGGATGCTCATACGCCGGCAGGGCGCCCACCAGGCCCAGGATGAACAGCACGCTCTCGGTCGGCAGCTTGCGCCCCTGCGCCTGTAGCCAACCCGAAAACGGGTTCTGGCCCAGCGTGAGCCCGGCCGCCAGGTCGACCAGCACCGTGCCGATCAGATACTGCGCGACCGCCGCCGCCAGCAGCGCCGGTCCGCTCACGTCGAACGAGCCACCGGCCCGCAGCGGGATGCCCGCCACCCACCGGTAGACGAGGGCGGCTCCGGCCACCCGCAGGCCGGCGACGGACGTATTAAACCCCGCTTGAAACCAGCGACCGCGCACCCGCAGCTCGCCGGCCGCCATGCCCGCTGCCGCGGCGGCCATGGCCACCGCTGGTGGCAGCAGCAGCGCAGCCGCGAAACCAGGAGCGGTATCGACGATCAGTTTGCGCTTCGGGGCAAACTGGACGGGAAAGATGCGCGCCAGTGCCACCAGCAACGCGAGCCCGGCGGCCGTGCCCAGGACCGACCACGTGAGCGAACGGGCGTGGGCCAGCAGGAAGAGCTGAAGCAGCACGTACCCGCTGCCCACCGCGGCGAGATACCACTTGAGCCGGGTGGGCATGGTGCGTGCCGGCCGAGACGGCACCCCCGCCGTCGGTGGCGTCTTGGTCCCGAAGATTACGCGTAGAAAGGCAATCAATTCGCGGACCATGACGTTTTCACCAACCGTTCGCGTGCCGCGGGCGCGCGGCCCCAACCGGTGGCCGGTGAACGCCGGATGCCTGCTCGAAGGGAACGCGCCGGGCAGGCACGCGGTGGCCGGCTAGTTGCCGTTCATCCGCACGAAGAACGGGTAATGCTGGTTGGACCAGGCGGTGTGGTGGGCACCGAGACGATCGCGCCCACGCTCGGTCTGGACCTCGATCTGGTAGTTAAAGTTCCGCGTGGCGGTCAGGTAAACGTCGAAGTACACCAGAAAGCTGCCGCGCGGTTTGCCGTCCTTGGCCCGGCCATCAGAGCTGGGATAGGTCACGAACCGGACGACCGGCGTGAAGTACGTCGTGTCGTTGCGCACCAGGCGCGCCGGCACGCCCTCCGGCACCGCGACCACGATCTCGGCGCCGGTGACCGTGCTCACGTCCCGCTGACGAACGCCCAGGTTGAGGGACACGATCTGGTTGCCGATCTGGAGCACCGGGTCGTCCCAGCACCAGATATCGGACGCCACCGCCGATGGGCTGTGCCATGGTGTCGCCGCCACCAGGACGGCAACCACAAGCGCGATGCCGAGGATTCCTAACCGCTTCATGCCTGTTACTCCTCCGGTGCTTCAGGCGGCACGGCGGCTACCGCGCTGACCGCTGGCCCCAGGATGCAGGGTTCCCCCACCGTGATATATCCGGGTATTCCCCTAAAACCTTGAGACCGGACGGTCGCTGCAGGGCCGGGTCTCGCCAGGGCGGTGGCGCGATGGCTCACGGCGGCGCGCAGCTGATGCCGAAGCGGTCGCGCGGCGCGGGCTCAAAGGCGTAGCCGTAGACCAGCGGCACCACGTTGGTGGCGCCGGTCAGCAGGCGCGTTACGGTCTGGGTGCCGACCACAACCCCGTACACGCGGTAGCACTCGTCCCGTAGCAGCCGCGGCTGCTTCGGTCGCATCTCGACCACAATGGACTCATCCGTGGAGCGGCCGGGCACGAGCGCCAGCACCTGGACCCAGGTGTAGTCGTCGTGCTGGGTGACGTTGAGCGCCCTTCCCTGCAGGATAACGTTGCGCCCGATGAACGCCGTCGGGTCTGCCGCCAGCTCGCGCGGGTCGATCAGCCGGGCCGAGGCGGCCGGTGGCGGCTGGATCGTTACGGCAAACGCCACGGCCGTGCCGAGATCGTCGAACTGGCGCACCGGACCGGGATTGGTGCGTGTCCAGCACCGGCGGTCCACCTCGCGGTGCCACACGCCGTCCGGCTGGCGGACCACCAGGTCCATCGCCTGGATCGTGCCCGTTGGGCGATGGACCACGATCGGGGCGTCGGCGCTCGGTGCCTCATGACAGCCCACAGGCTGGGTGTTCACCACGAACGTGGGCTTGGCCACCGGCTGCGGTGTGGGCGGTGGGGTCGGGGTCGGCGTGGGGGCGGGGGTGTGGATAGCGGTGGCGCGCGGCGGTGGCGTCGCGGTGGCGACCGCCGTGCCGGTCGGAACCGAGGCGGGGCTGCTGCCGGTAGGACTCGGCCGGCTCTCCGGCCGGGCTTGCGCCAACGGCCGGTCGCCCGATCCGGTGTTGGGTTCCGAGCCGATCGTCGTCAGGAGCAGGAGCGCCAGCGCGAACAGCGCGCTCCCGCCCACCTTCAGCCAGGTAGGGCGGGAGGACCGCCAGAGCACCACCAGGACGAGGATCCAGAACCCGGCCAGCCAGTCGCCCAGTTGTGCCCAGGCCGGCCAGCGCCGAAACTCGCGCCAAACGGAATCCGCCACCGAACTGATGCGCTGAGACATTCTATCCTCCCCTTCGAAGCGGCCGAGGTGCCGGCGTCCGTGCTATGCGGGACGCCGGCATCCGACCGCCTGCACAGAGGGTTCCCGCCGACGGAGACAAGTGCGACATGAGACGTGCGGCAGGAAGCTGGCACGTGAGGAATGCCCGGCTGTGCTGCGGCTCGACGCGCGGCGGCTCTGATGCCGGCCGGACGGAGAACTTGGTATACTCAAGCTGGTGCTGGTGACCCCGGGGGTCTGTGCTCGCGCCGGGATCTCCCCCTGTCACAGGCGCTGGGCGCACCAGCAGGCCGAAGTGGCGGAACAGGCAGACGCGACGGTCTCAAAAACCGTTGGCCCGCGAGGGCCGTGCCGGTTCGATCCCGGCCTTCGGCACCCCCTTCTTGGAGGAAGCGTGAACCGTACGGTCCAAGCCCGCACGGTTCACGCTTCGGTTTGGACGCTGGGAAGGGGTATCGGCGCCCGCCCCAACGCGCTCCTCACCGACCACCAGGAGCGACCGCATGACCACCATTCCACGGGTGCAGGCCCTGACGTTCGATGTGTTCGGCACCGTGGTGGATTGGCGCGGCTCGATCATCGCCGAAGGTGAAGCCCTCAACCGCACCAAGGGGTTGACCGTGGACTGGGGCGCCTTCGCCGACGCCTGGCGGCACATGTACGGACCGTCCATGGATCGGGTGCGTCGCGGCGAGTTGCCGTGGACGAATCTGGACGGCCTGCACCGAATGTGTCTGGAGGAGCTGCTGCCGCGTTTCGGCCTGGACGGGCTGAGCGAGGCGGAGCGCGACCACCTGAACCGCGTCTGGCATCGCCTCCGGCCATGGCCGGACGCTGTGCCGGGGCTGGCACGCCTGCGCACGCGGTATGTCGTAGCCACGCTCTCCAACGGTAATGTGGCCCTCCTCACCAACATGGCCAAGCGCGCCGGCCTGCCGTGGGATTGCATCCTCTCCGCCGAGCTAGTGCGGGCCTACAAGCCAGACCCCGTCGCCTACACCTCGGCCGCGACGTTCCTCGGCCTGCCCCCTGATCAGGTCATGATGGTGGCGGCGCACCCCGCCGACCTGCGCGCCGCCCGCGCCGCCGGCCTGCGCACCGCCTATGTGCCCCGGCCGCTGGAATGGGGACCGGGACATACCGCTGAGCCCGTGCCGGAGGGCGAGTTCGACGTGACAGCGCGGGATTTCCTGGACCTAGCGGACAAGCTGGGAGCGTAAGGGGCAGACCACGGGCGCCGCGCGACCGCCGGTCCATCAAGCGTGCCCCTGGTTCGGGGTATGGTTGGCTGACTCGCGCGGCGCGGTGGCCGCGCTGTGATCGCCGTCCTCTCACACTGTCTCGGCCTGTTGCGGTAGACTGGCCCCGACCGTGCCGAGAGGCGCCACGATGCGGGCAGACGCGGCGACCCAGGGACGAACGGCGCTCCGGCGGAAGGCGGCCGACCTGCCCCGCATCGGCATGCTGACGCTGGCCCACCTCATCAACGACTCATATGGCAACTACGTCGCCATCCTGCTCCCGCTGCTGCGCGACGACCTGCATTTTTCGCTTGGCTTGGCCAGCGCACTGGTCACCGCCAACACCATTACGTCTGGGGTTATCCAGCCGCTCCTGGGCTACGTGGCCGACCGCTGGGCCACGCGCCTGATGAGCGTGGCCGGGATCCTCATGGCCGCAGCCGGCGCGTCGCTCCTTGGCCTGGCGCCCCATTACCTGGTGCTGGTGGCGCTGGCCATCCTCAGCGGGCTCGGTACCGCCGTCTATCACCCGCAGGCGGCGGCCATGGTGGTGGCGGTGGCCGGTGAGCGGCGGGCGACGATGATGTCGCTGTACCTCATGGGTGGGAACGTGGGCCTCGCCACCGGTCCCTGGTTGGTGACCTTGCTGGTCGAGGGGCGCGGTCTTCAGGCCACCTGGCTGATGCTGATTCCCGGCGCGCTCGGCGCGCTCATGCTGTACCAGTTCGCACCGCGGCAGTGGTCGCCGACACCCCCCGGCAGCGGGCCGCCCCTGTGGACGGTGCTGCGCCGGTACCGCGCGGTGCTCGCCCGACTGCTGGCGGTGGTGGCCACCCGCTCCTGGGCCCATTACACCCTGCTCGCCTTCTTGCCGCTCTACCTGCGCGACCTGGGCGTGGGTGCCAGCGAGCGGGCCGGCATCGTTTTTCTCATCACCTTTGCCGGCGCTTTTGGAGGAGTGATCGGAGGGTATCTGGCGGACCGCTGGGTGAGCCGGCGCACGGTGATCGTGGGCTCCCTGGTGCTGGCCACCGGCTGCACGTTGTTCTTGCTGCACAGTGACGGCTGGGTGCGCTGGCTGTGGGCCACGTTCACCGGCATGACATTGCTGGGCAGCTTCTCCGTGCTGACCGTCAAAGGGCAGGAGGTGCTGCCGCAGAACGTGGGCCTGGCCTCCGGCTTCATGCTGGGGCTCACCATCAGCTTGGGCGGCCTGTTCGTGCTGCCGATGGGCGCGGTGGCCGATGTCATCGGGCTGGCGCCGGTGATCCACCTGGCGGTGGTGCTGCCACCACTGGCGGCGGTGATGGCGCTGGCCCTGCCCGAGTGAGCGGCATCACGCGCGCTGAGCCACCGAAGGAGGACACGATGACGGAGCGTCAATCCCTGGAGGCATGGGGCTCGCTGCCAGCCGTGTCGGCGGAGGTGCGGGCAATCGCACGTGAGGTGGTGGGCTACCGCCGCCACGCGCACCGCTTCCCGGAGGTGAGCTGGGAGGAGCGGGAGACACAGCGCTGGCTCATGGCCACCCTGGAAAGGTTCGGCATCACCGAGGTCACCCCCCTGGCCGGCACCGGCCTCAAGGCGGTGGTGCGCGGCGCCCGGCCGGGCCGGACGGTGCTGTGGCGGGCCGATATCGACGCCCTTCCCATCCACGAGGAGGTGGAGGCGCCGTACACCTCAACGCGGCCCGGCGTGATGCACGCCTGCGGCCACGACAGCCATATCGCGGTGGCGCTGGGCCTCGCCCAGCTGCTCCAGGCGGAGCGGGAGACGCTGGCCGGCAACGTGGTGTTCGCCTTCCAGCCAGCAGAAGAAGTGGGTGGCGGCGCCCGACCGATGATCGCCGAGGGGGTGCTGGACAACCCGCCCGTAGTGGAGGTGTTCGGCTTCCACGCCGACAGCTCGGTCCCATGTGGCGCCATCGCCGCCTCCCCCGGCCAGTTCTTCGCCGCGCCCGGCACGTTCGAGCTCATCATCCGCGGTCGCGGTGGCCACGCCGGCTTGCCGCACCGTTCGGTGGACCCCGTGGTGTGCGCCGCCTACGTGCTCACGGCCCTGCAAACGGTGGTCAGTCGCAACGTGCCGCCAGACCGCGCCGGCGTGCTGAGCATCGGCCACATCGAGGGGGGCACGCGCGGCAACATTATCCCAGACGCGGTGCGCATCGAAGGGACGCTGCGTGCCTTCGAGCCAGAGACCATGCACCTCATCCGGTCGCGCTTCGAGCAGGTGCTCAAGGGCGTGACGGAGGCGTTTTGCGCCGAGTACCAGCTCTCCTATCGCGAGGGCCTGCCCGCCGTGGTCAACGACCCCACCTCCACCGCGCTCGTGCGTGAGACGGCGGCCGCATTGCTGGGCGAGGGGAACGTCCTCCCAGACCGCACCACGATGTCCGACGATATGGCGCTGTTCCTGCAAGCCCGCCCCGGCTGCTATTTCCTGCTGGGGGTGCGCAATGAGGCGTGGGGTATCGTGGAGCCGAACCACTCCCCACGCTGGGACCTGGACGAGCGCGCGCTGGTGCTCGGCGTCGAGCTTGGCCGGCGCATCCTGCACGCAGCCCTGGCGCGACCCGTCGCCTCCCGCGACGCCCCGATATCGGCGCGTGCCCACCCCTAATCGGCTCGGGTAGCACCGTTTCCAATTGACAGGAGGGCCATTCCTCGGCCTAAATGGCGTCAGCGGTACCGGCCGACGACGGAACGGCTCAACCGCTCACGCGACCGCGGCTGCCCCACGGTATCCGACGCGTCCGCGGTCGCCCTGGGAGCGGCCCCGTGCAGCGAGCCACCCTCGCCCTCGGCGCGGCGTTGGCCCTTGCCCTGGTCGGGCTGGCGCGTGCGCCCGAGATCCACGCCCAGACGGCCGTGCTCAAGCTGCCGTTTGCTGCCGGCACCAGCTGGCGCATCATCCAGGGGTACGAAGGCGGAACGCACGGCACCGGTCCGGAACGTTATGCCCTGGACCTGGTGCGCGAGGGTGGACCGACCGCCGGTGCTGAGGTCCTGGCACCGGCATCTGGAACGGTGTGGTGGATGAACCCGCCCGGCACGGGCAATGGCTGTCTTCTGATCAAGATCGACGGCGGCAACGGGCTCATCGTGGAGATGTGCCACATCATCGCTCGGCCGCTGCGCGTCGACCAGCGGGTGGAGCAGGGGCAGCCCCTGGGGACCGTGGGCCCGGACGGCGCGGTGGGCAACAATGGCCTGGCCCACCTGCACCTGTCCTTGCACCGCACTCCCGATTTCGGTGTCACCCGCATCGCGGCGCCGTTTGCCCCGCCAGACGGCCTACCCTTGGACGGCGTTTCGCTACCCCCGAACGGCACCCCTAACCAGTACGCATGCCCGGGTCCTACCTGCCGCGGCCCACTCGTCTCAACCAACGCCGCCAGTGGCCAGCCGATGCCAGCAGTGACACCGCCGGCACCGGCTTTGGGAGGACCGCCGGCCCCGCTACTTCCGGCATCGGCGGCCCTGCGTCCGGGTGTGGCGGCGCGGGTGGCGGCCGGGCCTAATCCAGGCGATTGCGTGAACGTGCGCGGCGGGCCGGGCCTGAGCGCGCCCGTGCGCACCTGTCTGCCTGATGGCGCCCTGGTCACCGTAGCCGAAGGCCCGGCCGCGGCGGATGGCCGGCTGTGGTGGCGGCTGGAGGGTCTGGGCTGGGCGGCCGGCGATTACCTGGTCGGGGTAAGCGCGCCCGCGCTGCGGCCCGGCGGACGGGCGATCGTCGACGCCGGGGAAGGTGACTGCCTCAATCTGCGCGCTGCCCCTGGTATGGTGGCGCCGGTGCTGGCGTGCCTGCCGAGCGGGGCGCGCGTCACGATTACGGACGGTCCACGCGCCGCTGATGGCCACTCCTGGTGGCAAGTGGATGGACGCGGCTGGGCGGCCGCGGATTACCTGCAACCGTGGGACGAGACCTGAGCGGTGAGCACCGGCTGTCCACCATGTCGCTCGTGTACCTGGGCCTGGGCGCGAACCTGGGGAATCGCCTGCGAAACCTGCAGGCAGGGCTGCGTGCGCTGGCACCGGGGGCGCGCACCCTGGCCGTCTCCTCCCTCTACGAGACCGAGCCGGTTGGCCCCAGCGGCCAGCCGCCCTACTGGAACGCGGCCGCCCTAGTGGAGACCGCGCTCGATCCACAAGACCTGTTGACCCTGCTCAAACGCGTGGAGTGGCAGATGGGCCGCCGGCCAGGCGAACGCTGGGGCCCGCGGCCGCTCGACCTTGACATCCTCCTGGCAGACACGGTCGTGCGCTCTCCAGACCTTGTGGTTCCGCATCCGCGGCTGGCGGAGCGGCCGTTCGTGCTGGTGCCGCTGGCGGAGCTGGCGCCCGAGGTCGTGCACCCGCTGCTGGGACGGACCGTGGGAGAGCTGCGCGTGCAGGTCGGCGACGCCGGGCTGCGCCGTGTGGCGGGGCCAGAGTGGCTGTCGGCCTGTGAGGTGCGCCCTTAATCAGGGTGAGTTTCGTCAGTAGGCGCGGCCTGGAGTTCGGGGAGGCGGGCCGCCCAGGCGGCGCCGGCCTCCACCAGCACCTCCGCGGCCAGCGCCACGCGCTCGCGGTACTGGCGGTCGAAGAACGCCGGCCGCCAGGGCCGGAACAGCTCGTCGGAAACGATGAACAGGCTGGCCACCGCGATCCGGCGGATGCGGCCGAGGATGAACATCGCCGAGGCCTCCATGTCGACGGTCACCACACCGCGTGCGGCGTAGCGTTCCACCTTGGGGCGCATCTCGCGAAAGGGGGCGTCGGTGGTCCAGTTGAGACCGCGCACCGGCGTGAGGCCGTGCTCACGGCAGCAGGCGACGAGCAGGTCGGCTAGCTCCGGCGTGGGGACGGCATCCGCCTCCGGCGGCGCGTAGTGATACGAGGTGCCTTCTTCCCGGATGGCCTGGTCCGGCACCACGAAGGTGCCGATCGGCGCGGATGGCTGCAGGCTGCCGGCGGCGCCGGCGGCGATGATGGCACGGGCGCCGGCGGCGATGAGCTGCTCGCAGATCAAGACCGTCCAGGGAGCACCGATTGGGAGCAGGATGACGGAGACCGGCCTGCCCGCGATGGCGCCATGGGCGAGCGGTACGCGCTCCGGCTCCGTCCACACCGATGCAGGTGCGGCCCCGGTGAGGCGCAGGAGGTGGCGGTGGAGGCGCGGCTGAAAGGTGGCCAGCACCACTGGGTGGACGCTGAGATCGGACAGCGTCAGGCCTCGGCTGCTGAGGAAATACGTCAGCGCGGCCTGAGCGGTGATGTGCTCCTCGGCCTCGAGGTCGCCGTCGTTGCGTTCCCACATGTCCCCGCCGCTCCGTGTTGACCGTCGCCGCGCTGGAAACGCGAACGGGCGGCGCGGTGTGGGCGCCGCCCGTGGCGTGTCACACCGCTGATCCTCACCCGCCGGACGTCGGTGAGCTTTCCAGCTCCGGTTCAGGCAGATCGCTTTCCGTGGTGAGCATCGTCCAGCCGACCCAGATCGCCAGCGCCGAGAGGCCGGCGACGGCCAACGCCACCGGTACGGCCAACGCGGCGTAACTGCGGCGGGCCAGCCCGTATAGGAACAGCAGCAACTGGATGGCGGCGCCGGCCATGATCAGAATGCCTGTCGATTGAGAGCGGTCCACACCTCACCTCCGCCGGCTGATCTCCTGTGCCCTGGACCGCCACACACGGCTACCGGTGCCGCTAGCGCGCCTCCATCTGCCGGCGCAGGTCCGGGGGCAGCAGATTGGGGATCGTGTCCTCGATGGGGTAGCGTTCGTCGCAGCGCGCGCAGTAGAGCGAGCCGCGCACGATCTCGATCTCGTTCTCTTCGTCAACGGTGAGCTCGAGCTCGCCCTTGCACACCGGACAGACGAGGATGTCCATCAAGTCTCGTCGCATACATCCTCACACGGCGCGTGCCGCGCCCTCACCAGGCCGGTGAGGATCGTAGCAAGGCACCCGGGAGCGGTCAAACCGCACGCCGCCGCGCCCGGTCATTGGACCGCGCGTGAGCGTGTTCGTACAATGCGGGTGCACCCCTTCACGAGCGGTTCTGATGCCAGGGGAGGCCGCACCGCGCCGGGTGGAGCTGCACCGCCGGGTGGCCATCATCCGCCCGGACGTGATCGACGTGCGCCCCTCGCGGGCGGCGCTGCTGAAGCCGCTGGTGTGGTTCCTCATCGGCGCCGGCGCGTTCGCCGGCATTGCCCTTGGCCTTGAGCACCTACCCGTCCCCGTGCTGGTGGGGCTGTTGATCATCGCCGTGGTGACGATCCCCTCGGCTGGCCTCGGTGTGGTGTACGGCCTGTTCGGTTCCCACGTGGTGTTCGACCGGACCAAGCAATCGGCTACCTGGCAGCAGGGACTGATTGGACTGGGCATCGGCACCCAGGAGCTAGTGCCGTTCTGGAAGATTGCGGCCATCGTGGTGGAGGAGGCGGGCGCCAGCCCGGAGAGCGGCGGGGCGCCGGTGGAAGAGCTGGCGCAATGGCAGATCGTGCTGGAGAAGACCAACGGCCGGCGGCTGGTGGTCGGCGGGGCGACGGCGCCACGGTTGCTGGCAGGGCAGGCCCTAGCCGCCGTGCGGGAAGTTGCGGAGGCGATCGCCGCGCTCACCGGCGCGCCGCTGCGGATGCCTGGCTCCAACCTCGGAGGTCAAGGAGCAGCCGAGGGCTCCGGCCAACCGCCAGCGCGACGACGGGCTCGCGCCCGCTCAACGCCCACTCAACGCCGAATGTGAACCGCAGGGGGGCCTCGTGAGCATCGAACGGGAGATCCTCACCCGCTTCGTTACTATCGTGGTCGTTGGCCTGAGCGCCGACCCGATGCGGCCGAGCTACCGGGTGAGCGCCTATATGCAGCGGCAGGGATACCGGATCATCCCGGTGAACCCGTACGAGCGCGAGGTGCTGGGTGAGCCCTGTTACCCGGACCTGGCATCAGTGCCCGAGCCGATCGCGTTCGTGAACGTGTTTCGGCGGGCGGAGCACTGCCCACAGCTGGCCCAGGAAGCCGTGGCGGCCGGGGCCCGCGCCCTGTGGCTGCAAGAAGGGATCGTCTCTCCTGAGGCGCGGCGCATCGCCGAGGCGGCGGGGCTCCTCTACGTTGAGGACCGCTGCGTGATGGTGGAGCACCGCCGGCACGGTCTGGGCCGGGTGATGTGATCTACCGAGAGCGCGGCCGCACCACCGTGCCGTCCTCCCAGCTTCACGCTGGGGACGTGGCCGGTGCCAGGTGGTCGTGAATGTGCGCCTCTTTGGCGTGCTCGGCCTCTTCGTCCTGCTGCCCGTAGTCATGGCTGTGGGTCAGTTCGTTGTGGTTGTGTTCGTGCGTATGCCAGTAGGTGCGATGCTCCCACTCACCGGCCACCGCGCCCACCCCACTGCGGTGGCGATGTGAGACGTGGTAGTGGTCGTGGGTGTGCACCACGGCCGGATGGGTGTGCTCGGGCTCGCGGCCCTGGCCCTCGGTGTACTGCTGCGCGCGCGGCGTCGTCATCGCCGGAGCCTCCTTGTCGACGGTGTGGGCCGCGCCGTCCGTGGCGCTGCGGCGGAACGGCCGCTCGTGCTGCGCCGAGCGGCCGCGGCTCAGCTCCACCGTACCGCGACACCCACACGCGGAAACCGCCTGAACGGGGTATCTGCCAGGTAGCGGCGAGCTTGACTTGACCCTGCGGCACAGCTTGGGCATGCTACGGGCGCATCGCGCGGTGGCCGGCGATGGGTCCGGCGAACCGGGCGGACGAACGACGGGATCACGTTGCGCCCCGACGTGCGGGGCGGGGAGGAGTGTTGCGTGGGTAACCGGCTGGAAGGGAAGGTGGCGATCGTCACCGGCGGCGGGCGCGGCATCGGGCGCGGCATCTGCCACCTGCTGGCAGAGGAGGGATGCCGGGTCGTCGTGAACGATTACGGCGTAGCGGTCGACGGTACCCAGCCGAGCACCGGTCCGGCACAGGAAGTGGCGGACGAGATCAAGGCCAAGGGTGGTGAGGCCGTCCCCAACTTCGGCGATGTGTCGAAGGTGGAGGACGGGGAGGCGATGGTCAAGCAGGCGCTCGACACCTTCGGGCGGCTGGACATCCTCATCAACGTGGCCGGCATCCTGCGCGACCGCATGATCTTCAACATGACCGAGGAGGAGTGGGACGCCGTCATCGCCGTGCACCTGCGCGGCCACTACTGCACGATCAAGCCGGCGTCGGTCGTGATGCGGCAGCAGCGGTACGGCCGGATCATCAATTTCACGTCGATCTCCGGCCTGCGCGGCAACCCCGGCCAGGCCAACTACGGCGCGGCCAAGGCCGGCATCGCCGGGCTGACGCGCGTGGTAGCGCGCGATCTCGGCCGCTACGGGGTGACCTGCAACGCGATTTCGCCGGGCGCGGCCACCCGCATGACGGCCACCGTGCCGGCACGCACGGCGGAACTGCGGGCACGGGTCGCGGGCGGTGGCACGCCGGCCCCAGCACCGCCCCCGACAACGGTGCCGGCCATGCGGGAGCCGGAGTACGTGGCACCCATGACCGTGTACCTGTGCACGGACGCGGCGTGGAACATCAACGGCAAGATCTTCTACGTGTCCGGCGGCACGATCTCTTTGGCGTACGAGGAGACGCCCTATCGGACGATCTGGAAGCCGGGCATGTGGACGCTAGACGAGCTCGATATCTTCGTGCCCCAGCTCATGCAGGATGTCGTCAACCCGGCGCCACCGCCGCCGGATCTCAACATCCCGGGCCGGCCGGTACCCGCTCAACCGGCACAGGGATAGTCCAGGCCGAGCATGCCGTTCACCGCGCGCGGCTCGAGGGCCGCGCGCGTGGTTTCTGGGCCATACCCGGCCCGGGATGCTACTCGGTTTCCGGTGGACCGAGGGCGAAGATCTCTCCCGGACGGTAGCCGAGCTTCTCGAGGCAGGAATCCCGCACCCGACGCAGCACTTTGAGCACCGGCTTGAGCTCGGCCGGCTCGACCACGCTCCACACGTCCTCCAGCGTGGCAATGGCGGGCCCCCGCGTCTTCTCCAGCATCCGCTCGCCTTCCTCGGTGAGCTCTAAGCGAACGGCGCGGCGGTCCGGCAGGTCTCGCACCCGGCGCACCCAGCCGCTCTGCTCCAGTCGGGAGACAAGATCGCTCACCGTGCGGGAGTCCAGGGCCAGGTGCAGGGCCAACAGGCTCGGTGTCACCGGCTGGGGCAGCAGCCGCACCAGCGTCAACGCACGAAACTGGACCGGGCTGATGCCGTAGGGGCGCAACCGGTGCTCTGAGAGGCGGTAGCTGACGCTGTAGGCGTGGTTGAGCAGCCGCGCGGCCATCACCCGCGGCCGGTTAAGGTCTGCATGCCAATCGGCCGGTGCGGGCGGCACCTCGGGCACCGCATTGAGTGGGGTGCCACACTGGTCACACAGCTTGGCGATCGGCCGGTTATCGGCACCGCACGAGGGGCAGGAGCGGGGATAGCGCATGCAGGAGACCTCCGGACGCTGTGTCACCGGCCGCGCGGCCGTTTCGTCCCTCGACCACTCTCATATTTCAGGCCACAGTACCACGCGCCTGCACCAAACTGAAGTGGGCGGAATGCTCGTCTTCCGCCGTTGCCCCCGCTCGCCTTCCTTCCCATCGGCCGGGGCGAGTGGTAAGATGCGAACAGAGGCGGTATCCATCGCTGCATGGCCGCCAACACCGCTTCACCGGTTGAGAGCTGGACCAAGGAGGATTCAGTGCTGGAGGAACCCGCCGAAGTCGCCGATGTTGCGCTGTTTATTGACCTGGAAAATATCCGTTATTCACTCCACCATCTCGGAGTAGAGGTAGACCCGATCAAACTGGTAGAAAAGGCACGCAAGTACGGCAATATTGCAGTCGCCAACGCCTACGCGGACTTCAGTGAGCATCCGGACTGGTTGCGCCGGCAACTAGATGTGGCCGGGATTGCCGTACGCGATGTGCCGTTGCGCCGCTATCAGACCAACGGTGTAGAGCGCTTCAAGAGCACTTCTGACCTGCATATGGTCATGGACATCATGGAGACGGTGCTCGACCGGCCCAAAGTCACCACATATATCATGATGACGGGTGACAGCGACTTCATTCGGGTGGTCACCTGGTTGCGGAATCGCTACCGGAAGAAGGTGGTGATCGCCGGGATTCCGGGCAGCACCAGCCGCGACCTGATCGCCGCGGCCGGTTACGAGGACCCGATCGACGCCCCCTCGCCGGGCCCGATCGACGAGGGCGAGCTGATCATCCGCATCGTCAAGATGATGCATGAGCGCAAGCCGCCGCTGGGCTTCTGGACCGTGAAGATGCTGCATCAGTGGACAAACGACCCGCGCAACGGCATCCCCGGCACCAGCTCGCAGCACTACGATGCCATTGGCGCCATGCTGCGCGACGGTCTACTGCGCCAAGTGGTGGTCGACACCGGTGAGCGCACGGTGACGCGCACCTACCTCAACGAGGACAACGAGGTCGTGCAGGAGATCCTGCAAGAGCTCGCCCAGCGGCGACGGGCGCAGGAGTAGCGGTGGGCATGGACTCGGTCTGCGTACCGCCGGGCCGGCGCCGTCCCGTCGCGCCGGCCCGGTGCATCTCCCGTGTTGGCCCGCGGATCAGTACTGGATGCCCGTCCCGCGCATGATGGCCACTACCTGGTCTCCGCGCCGGTACACCGTTTCGGTGGTAGTGATGAGCATCGTGCCGATGCTGCCCTGGCGCTGCTGGATGTCAGTGATCTTGGACGTCGCGGTGAGCACATCGCCGGCACAGATGGTATCAAAATACTCGATATCCGTGCCGCCGTTCAGCCGCCGCTTGAACGGGGTCTGGAACCGCTGACGCCCGCGCGGGCCGCCGAAGGTGGGATCCGAGGCGGCAGGATTATACACCGGTGTGCCGAGGTAATGCGGCGGCGCCGGCAGGGATCGATACCCCTTGGACTTGGCAAACTCCTCGTCATAGAAGACCGGATCCGTGTAGCCGACGGCCCGGGCGAACATACGGATGCTGGTCTTATCGACCTCCAGCGTCCACGGCTCGCTCTCGACCCCGATGGCAGCGCGCATCTCATCGGTGATGATCGATTCGGTGGTCATCGCCTTCCTCCTCGCGTGCAGGTGGACCGGCTGCCGGGCGCGCACGCGGCCGGCGCGGAGCCGGCGCTAGCATAGCAGACTAAGCGCTCACAGGTGACCCCGGCTTGTTGCCACGCCGCCCGCTCCGTACCATGGCGAGTGTCTATGCGCCGAACCGTTTGGGCCGTGCTCCTGGCCGCGGCCCTGCCCCTGCTCACGCTCGGGTGGGTACGCGGTGCGTGGCAGGATCCGCTCCGCTCTTACGCCTTCGACTTCTCCATCAACTACACGGGGGCGCGGTTGCTCTCGCTGCGCGGTCCCGACCGGCCGCTGTACGACCGTCCCACGCTCAAGGCCGAGGCCGCGCCCTACACCGCCTTCGAGCGGCTGTACACGGGCCTGTTTCTCACCTACATCCAGACCCCCGTCACGGCGGTGCTGACGCTGCCCCTTGCCCACCTCGACTTCAACGACGCCCGCCTGGTATTTCTGATCGTCAGTAATGCCCTCTTGGTGGCGGCGCTTGGGCTCATGGTCGTCGTGTTGCGGCCGTCGCCGCTGCTCGTGCTGGCGGCGTTCGCGATCCTGGGCACGTTCGAGCCCATGTGGGAATCCCTGCGCCTGGGCCAGGTGGATGGGATCATCGTCTGCTGCCTGGCGCTGAGCTTTGCCGGGTTGCGCCGACGCTCCGCCGCACTTACCGGCCTCCCCCTGTCGCTAGCGGCGATCCTGAAGCTTTCGCCGGTGTTCGTGATCGGCCTGTTCGCCTGGCGACGCTCCTGGCGCGTGGTCGGCTACGCGGTGGCGGGGTTGATCGGATTGATGCTTCTGGCCGTGCTGGTGGCGGGCTGGCAGAACAACGTCACCTTTGTGCGCGACATGGTGCCGCGGCTGATGCACGGCAGCCCCTGGTACTACAACGTCTCCATTCCCGGCGCCGTGCTGCGCGCCTCCCTAGGCCGCGCGTACTGGGCGTTCGAGGATGAGCCGCCGCCCTTGCCGATAGCCGCACGGGTCGCGCTGGTGGGCCTGACGGTGGTCATCGTGGTGGGCGGGTACTACTGGACGAGGGGGGACGTCGAGGTCGGCTTCATGTACGCGGTCGTGGCCGGTATCCTTGTCTCGCCGGTGTCGTGGACGTTCTACACCACCTGGCTGACGCTCTCGCTCCTGTGGCTGGTGCGCCGCTATGAAGACCGACAGGCGTGGGGCCGGCTGGCCGGGCTGCTGCCCGTGTACGTGCTGATGACGGTCAAGCCGGACGATCTGGCACGCATCAGTCCGGACATCCATGCCGTCCCGCTCAAAGCCGTGGTGCTGCTCGCCTACGCCGGGCTGGTGGCGTGGGAGGCGCGCCGCTCAGTACCGGCGGCCGCATCACCGCTCCCCAACCCCGTCCCGACCCTGCAGGCAGGTCATCGGTGACGAGCCGCGCCGGACACCGACACGCCGGGGCGTATCCCAGCAGCCGGGGCGATGTTGGGGCCTGGGCACCATCAGGGTGGCGTGCAGGCCTCGCCCTGGCGGTCCTGGCCCTGGCCATGGAGCTGGTGCTCTTGGTCGGCTGGGTGCAGCCGCTGGCCCTCTGGCGGCACCAGGTCAATCTGCCGGCCGGAGCGCAGATGGTGCTCCTGCTCGGCCAGAGCCGAGAGGGCGCGCTGCGGTTTGCTGTGCCGGCCCTGGCGCTTCTGGCACTGTATGTCATCGCCATCCTCCTGGCCGGGCGGGTGAGGGAGCGGTGGGCCGTGGCGGCCATCGGGGGGTCCGTCCTGTTTGCCGTCACGTTACTGCCGATGTTTCCCGGCGGTACACAAGACATTTTTCACAATATCGCCGACGGGAGGCTCTTCTGGCGGTACGGTGAGAACCCCACCTTGGTGCCGCCCGCCGCTCACCCCGACGACGCCTTCTACCCACACCTCTTCGGCTACACTGACCTGCCGTCGGCCTATGGGCCAATGTGGTACTTACTGGCCGGCCCGGTCACCGCCCTGGCGGGCGACGGCCTGGTGGCGAACGTTCTGGCCCAGAAGGCGCTGATGGCCGCCTTTTTTCTCGCTACCGTCGTGCTCGTGTGGTGGACGGCGCGGGCGGCGTGGCCGGGCCGGCCCGGCGTGGCGACCAGCGCGGCCGTGGCCGTGGGTTGGTGCCCGCTCCTGCTCTGGGAGCTGCCCGGCAACGGCCACAACGACGCGGTGATGGTGTTCTTTGCCGTAGCCGCCCTGGCGGCGGCGGTGCGGGAGCGGTGGCGCTGGGTGTTTCCCCTGCTCACCCTATCGGCGCTGGTGAAGTTCACGACGCTCCTGCTCGGTCCGGTGCTGTTCCTCTGGTCGCTGCGGCGCACGGACGTGCCACGACGCGACCTTATTGCCGGGCTGACAGCAGCCGGACTGCTGGTGGTCGTGGCCTACGCGCCTTTCTGGGCCGGGGCGGAGACGTTTACCGTCCTGCGGCGTCCGGGTATGACCTTCATCCTCTCACCAGCCGCGTTCGGGCATGGCGTCCTATCCGGGTTCCTTGCCGAGCCGGTGGCCTCGCGCGTGACCTATCTTGGCACCGGTGCCCTGTTTGTCGTGCTCTACGGCGTAGCGCTCCGGCGGGCTCAGAACGGCGCCGCCCGGCTGCTTGAGGCCGGGTTTGATGCGGTGTTCGTGTACCTGCTGCTGGCCTCGTGGTGGTTCTGGCCGTGGTACCTGACCTGGCTGGCGCCGCTGGCGGCGGGGCTGGCCGGCACGCGCCGCCTGTGGACGTTTGTAGCGATGAGCGGCGCCGCGCTGCTGACATACCTCTACTGGTGGCCGGACCCGCCATGGCGCACGAGCGCGTGGTTTGCCTGGTATACGCTGATCACGGCGGGGGTGTTCGCTCTCCCCGCTACGCTGTGGGCGACCGCACTGATCACATCGCCACGGCGTGCTTAGTCGGCGCGAAACCCCGCGCCCTGTGTCTCCGGGCTCGCCACATGCCGTCGCGCGGACGATCCGAGGTGCCTCAGGCCCGGCGGCTGCGGGCGCGTCGTGCGCGCGCCGGTTCCGGCACCTCGCTGGCCCGCGGTTCGCTTCCCCCCTCTTCGACGCCCTTGAGAATGCGCAGTAACTCATCAACCGAGGCCTGCTCAGCCGCGACCTGGCTCTCCAGCACCGTGCGTAGGGCGACATCATCCTGCGCCACGGCCAGGGCGCGGCGGTAAGCCTCGACGGCGGCGGATTCCAAGCGCAGGTTGATGCGCAGCATCTCAGGCAGATCGGTAGCAGCGACGACCTCCCCCACCTCGGTAGTGGGCACGCCGCCCAACGCCACGATCTTCTCGCCGATGAGGTGGGCGTGCGCTAGCGCCTCCGCCGCCTCGCGCCGGAACATCTCCACGTAGTACGGCCGCTCCAACCCGTCTACCAGCAGGCTCTCGTGCGTGTACTGGAGCACCGCTGTGTATTCCAGCGACAGGATGTGGTTCAGCTCCGCGATCACCTGTTCCTTGTCCATGGGGGCGCCTCTCATCGGAGTGGTTGTGTGAGGCGGGGTAGACGGCTGGTCCCCGTCCGTGTACCGTACGCTACCACATCGTGCGGAGCAGTGCCGAGATCTCCTCAGGGCTTTCCACCGCCCGCATCCCAGCGCGAGCCTGAGCCTCCGGAAAGGCCGCGTGGGCGATGACCGCGATCTCACCTTCTGGCACGCCCACGTCGCGCAGACGACGGGGGAGGCCAAGGCGACCGATCAATCGCTCGACTGCTTCAGCGGCGCTTGCCGGAGGCGCCTCGTCACCCGTCATAGCGCTCAGGAGCATGCGCTGGCGCGCGCCCGTCGCGGGTTCTACGAAGCGCAGCACGTGCGGCAGCGTGATACAGGACGTGACGCCGTGCGGCACGTCGCAGCGGGCGCCGATCTGGTGGCCCAGGGCGTGGCTCAGGCCGCCGCGCACGCTGGCCGGGCTGAACACCGACATCCAGGCGGCAATCTGGCACTGCTGACGGGCGGTCAGGTCCGACGGGTTGTCGGCGGTGACCGGGAGGTAGCGGAACAGCAGCCGTACCGCCTCCAGGGCGAGCGCATCGGTTACCGGCTGATGAGCGGGGCTGAGAAAGGCCTCCACCGCGTGGTCCAGGGCCTTGATACCGGTCGCCAGCCACAGGTCACGCGGGGTGAGCAACGTGACCTCGGCATCGAGGAACACCACCCGTGGCGCCAGACGGCGGTCCCCGGCACCGGTTTTCACCCGAGTGGTGTCATCGGTGATGCCGTAGAAATGCGTGAACTCACTGGCGGAGAGCGTGGTGGGTATGGCCAGGTGCACGGGTGGCGTGCCGTCGGGGCGCTCCTGTGCCAAGCGGTGCGCCACGGCCTTGGCCGTGTCGATCGGGCTACCGCCGCCCAGGCTGACGAGGCAGTCGACGCCGGCCAACCTGGCCAGCTCCAGCGCCTCCTCCACGGTAGCGGCCGGCACGTGCTGGCGCGCGCCGCTGTAACTGGCGGCATGGCGCGGCCCGAGGACCTGTTCCACGTACCACAGGAGGTCGGTGCGCGTGGCGATGCTGGTGCCAGTAATCACCAGCACCCGCCGCAGACCGATCCGATCTAGCTCGGCGCCGAGCTGGCGCAGGCAGCCCGGACCAAAGCGCACCCGGTCTACGGGGAGAAACTGGAAGGTCCCGGCCGGAGGAGTGGCGTCCATCGCGCCCATTGTAGCGACCGAACGACGCCCACGCCCACGGCCGACATGCGCCACGGGCTACGGCCGACCGGGCACGCTATAATGCAAAGGCCGGCGGGCTCCGCGCCGGTGATGCCACCATCAGGACGGTCCACGTGCCAGGATCGCGCCGTACCCCGTGGGGCCGCACCCTGAGCGGCAGCGGCGTCGGCCGGCAGTTCCTGCAGGCGGTGCGCCGGGTGGTCGACGCGCTCCTGTTACCGGCGCCGCGGTCCGTCGCTCCGGCGTTGCCCGCGGCTTCCGCGGTGCAGGAGCTGCGTGCCCGCCAAGCCCTAGCCGAGGCGCGGGTGCACCTGGAACCGCTTCTCAGCGACGGCCCTGGGCCGGCCGAGGAGGCGGTGGAGCATCCGCTGGCAGAATCGGTGCTGCTGCGCCAGTCGCTGCGCGCCTACACCGACCACGTGGAGCGCCTCCTGGCGGCTGCAGAGGAAGAGCGGCGAGCGCTGCGCGCCCAGATCAACCGTTTGACCGAAGAGGTGCTGGTGCTGCGCGCCGAGATGGCCGAGTTGCGGTTGCGCGTGGCGTTGCCCGCATCGATGAGCGCGACATCGCCCGCTGCCGAGCCGTCAGCCGCGACGCCGGCCGCGCCGCCCGAAGCCGCTCCGGATGCTCTCCCTACGGACGAAGCGGAGATTGAGAAAGGGGAAGCCCGCGCCCCGGACGGCGGTGAGCAGCCGCTTGATGGGCGGATCTTCCCCGCCGGCAGTGTCGGTATCGTGGTGGAGCTGCAACCACGCCAGCAGCCACGCCACCTAGACGCCCTTTGTGCGCGACTGCAGGGCAGCGCCGCGGTGGAGCGTGCCGAACCGCTCACGGCAGGCGAGGAGGCAAGCCGGCTGCGGCTGGCATTCCGACAGCCCGTGACCTGGGAGCAGCTTAAGGGCGCGATCGAACAGGCGGCCGGCGCGCAGGTGGACGCGGCCACGGCCGCCGTGCGGGATCGCGTGCTGCACCTGCGGTTGCGTGCTCCCGCGCCGGCCGGCCCCCGACCCGCACCGTCCACCTCCGTTTCCTGAACGTGACCCGGCTCGGCGCTAGCCAGGGATGGTCGCGGAGCCGAACGCCGGACAGGCGAAATCATGCGGCTGACTCATCTCACCCTGACCAACTTTCGCAACTTCGCTCGCGCCGAGCTCGATCTCCCCCCCGGGATCAGCGTCTTCTGGGGTGAGAACGCCCAGGGCAAGACCAACCTGCTTGAGGCCATCTACCTGCTGGCGACGACTCGTTCGCCACGCGCGGCGTCGGACGCGGAGCTGGTGCGCTGGGACGCCGTTGAGGACGGGCTGGGCGTGATGCGCGTGGCCGGGCGCGCCCTGCGCGGGCGTGCTGAACTCCATGTGGAAGTAACGGTGATGGCCCGGGAGGCCGAATCCTCCCCGCTCGGTGAGGCGGCGGCCCATGCCGCCAAGCGCCTGCGCGTCAACGGTTTGCCGCGCCGCGCCTCCGAGGTGATCGGTCACATCCTGGCCGTGCTTTTTACTGCCCAGGACATCGACCTGCTCACCGGGTCGCCAGCCGGGCGCAGGCGGTATCTCGACATCACCGTGGCGCAGGTCGACCACGCCTATCTGCGCGCTCTGCAGCGGTACCAGCGCGTGATGCAGCAGCGCAACGTGCTTTTGCGCCGGATCGGGGAGGGCCGGGCGCGCCCCGAACAATTGCTCCCCTGGAACGAAGAGCTGGTGGTACAGGGCACCACGATCACGCTGGCGCGGGCGGCGGCGGTGGCGGAGCTCGATCGGCAGGCACGGGACGTGTACGCCGCCCTCAGCGAGGGACGGGAGGAGCTGACGGTCCGCTACGCGCCCCAGCTGGCGGAGGAGTGTGGCGGGAGCCTGCCGACCACGCCCGAAGCGCTGCGCAACCGATTCCGCGAGGCCCTCCAGCGCCGTCAGGGCCGAGAGATCGCGGCCGGCGTCTCACTCGTTGGTCCACACCGGGACGATCTGCGCTTTGCGATCGGGGGACGGCCCGCGGACAGTTTCGGCTCCCGTGCCCAGCAGCGCACGGCAGCACTCGCCCTGCGTCTGGCCGAGGCGCGCTTCCTGCGCGACCGTGCCGGTGAGACGCCCGTGTTGCTGCTCGATGACATCCTGTCCGAGCTCGATGAGCGCCGCCGCGCTGCAGTCCTGCACACGCTCACCGACGCCGAACAGGCATTCATCACCACCGCCGAGATCGACCGGTTCAGCCCCGACTTTCTCCGACAGGCCGCGGTTTTCCGCGTGGCGGGTGGTCGCGTGCAGTTCCACCTCACGGTGGAGGGGCAGGATACCACCCCATCCGCGCCCAGCGTTGTACCGGCTCCGGCCGAGCTGTGAGCGCTGCCGGGGTACGGGCGTCAAGACGGCGCGCCGGGCGCCAGCGGGGGCTGCGAGAAGATCGGTGTACGAATGCCCGGCGGAACGATCACCCGCAACGCGTGCGGCTCCACGGAAAACGCGGCCGGTGTGTGGGTAAGGACGTCCCCGTCGGTCTGCACGGGCACGGGATGCTCGGTCTCCACGGCGATCACCTGCCCGGTTCGGTACAGCGTCCCGGGAACGCCGGTATGCCGCCCGACCAGGGTGCGGGCCAGGTACACGAGGAACCGGCCAAACCCCTGGCCGGTGTAGACCATGAGGTCGAGCCGGCCATCGTCGGCCACGGCGCGATTGGTGACCTTGATGAGACCGCCGTAGGAGCGCGTGTTTCCGACCACCGCCATGAGGAGCGGCCCATGCACCTCTTGGTCATCGATCCGGACGCACGCCCGCAGGGGCGTAAAGCGGGCGGCCTCGCGCAGCCCCTGCGCGATATACGCGACGCGGCCGAACGTCCGCTTGGCCCAGGGCGACAGGCTTGCCACCACCGTAGCGTCCACCCCGAGGCTGGCCATGAGCAGAAAGCGGTGGCCGTTGCAGAGGCCCACGTCGACGGTTCGCACCTCACCATGGTCGACCAGGCGTGCGACCGCCGCCGGATGGCGCGGCAACCGGACCTCATGGGCCCAGACGTTGGCCGTGCCGGCGGCTACCACCGCCAGGGCGGTGTGCGAGCCGCTCAGCCCGCCGGCGGCCTCCCGCACGGTGCCATCCCCGCCCACAACGACGACCGCATCGAGCCCGCGCTCGGCGGCCTCGCGCGCCAGCCGCTCGGCGTGACCAGGCATTCGCGTCCAGCATTCCTCAACCTCCCAGCCGCGCAGCCGCAGCCAGGCCGGCCCGGTCGCCAATCGGTCCGGCGAAGGCAGGGTCCGCGCAGTGGGATTGATGATGAACCGCACCCGTTTCGGCACTCCGGCCGTCCTCTCCGCGATGCCTGCCGGCATCGGCGTAGTGGGTCGCGCTGTCCGTCGACAACGCCGGTGCAGACCGGCTAACGGTCCTCGCCACGCGTGCCCCAGCCACGCACCGCGCTGTTCCGATGGCTGAACACCCCTTCTGGACTGGGGCGGAAGATCCAGGCGTGCACCATCCAGCCCGTCTCCCGCACGTAGAGGCCACCCGCCGCGCGACAGCCCGCCGGGGAGGCCACGCCCACCGCCGGCGCCCCAGCCCGCACGGCAAAGCACAGATCCGTGTGGTAGTGCCACACCGCCAGCGGGCCAAACGGGGAGTCCGGCGGGGTGTCATCACCGGGCCGCTTGGGCAGGGACCAGCTCACCCCCACGAGCTCCCAGCCGCCATCGGTCGTGCTGTCGTACAGCAGGACGGGCGGGCGCGCTGGGTCAAAGGTGCCGGCGGCCAGCAAGACGGGGTGGACGAAGTGGGCACCCAGACCCGGAATCGGCTGGGTCACCTGAATGTACCCGTCTGCCCGCGCCCGGTTGACATCGCGGTATTTCTCGGTGGCGGCCTGCGCGGCGCGGAGCACGGCGTCGGTCGCGCGGATCTGCTCCCAGCTCACCGGGATTTCCTCACCGTGGCTGTGGCGTGAGGGATCGAGGGCGGGTTGGAATTGGGCCGTCGGGCCGTGCGCGTGCGGCGCGGACGATCCCACGGCCGCCGGCGTCGGCGCGGCCTGGGCCGACTGCCCCGAGAGCTGGTGTGCGGCCTCGTGCTGCGGTGTGCCAAGCGCACCGGAGCGCATGGCAAAGCCGAGCGAGCCGACCAGCAGCCCGTGCAGGGTGCGCCCCGGCCGCACCGACAGAAGCCCACCCCTCACCCCGTGTCGCCCTGCATGGGCGGTCGTTGAGTCTGCCAGGAGCGCGCCCGCGCCCAGCACAACGGCCAGGAGACCGGCCGCAAACAGGGCATGACCGGGATTGTGCAGGGTGAGCACGCCCTCGCGCACGGCCAGGTCGGCGTTGCGCGCGTGCAGCCAGGCGTCCAGCGCCAGGCCCAGCACCTGGGCGGTCGCCCCACCGGCCACCAGCCCTACGGAGAAGCGCCGACTCATCGTCGCACCTCCACCTCGAATGAGCGACCGCGTGGGTTCTCCCCTCACCGCGCGGTCGGAGGCCCACCCCAGGCTCACCCCGTCACCGAGGCGCTTGCGTCTGGGAGCGGTACGGTGGCGCCCGTGCGTGTCGCGAAGAATTCCAGCTCCGGCGCCGGCCCCAGCACGATGAGCTGATCGTGCAGGCGGAGCACCTCCTGCGGGGAGGGAGCCGCGCGGAGGCCGGCACCTTCGCGGCGCAGGGCGAGCACCACGGTGTCGGGTCGGCCACCGAACACCTGATGGATCGTGCGACCCGCCAGGCCGGACGCCGCCGTCACCGTCACCTCGGCGAGGATGAGGTCTCCCTCGCGGCTGCGGAACGTGGTGGTCATAAAGTCGACGATGGCGGGTTGCAGGGCGGCCATCGCCATGTGCTGGCCAGCGATGCTGTACGGGGAGATCACCCGGTCGGCGCCGGCGCGGCGGAGCTTGCTCTCGGTTTCCGGGTGTCCGGCCCGCGCCACGATGAAGATGTCCGGCTTGAGGGCGCGGGCACTGAGGACGATGAACGTGTTGTCGGTGTCGGAGTCGGCGGCGGCCAGCAGGCCGGCGGCGCGCTGCACGCCAGCACGCAGCAGCACCTCATCGCTGGTGGCGTTGCCGTCGATGTAGTCGTACCCCAAGGCGCGCAACAGTGGATGCACCTGCGGGTTGTGGTCCACCACCACAAACGACACACCGCGGCGGTGAAACTCGGCCGCGATCTCCCGTCCCACGCGGCCAAAGCCGCAGATGATGTAGTGACCGTGCAGGCCCTGAATGCGCGCCTCCATCCGCCGCCTCCCGAAGTAGTCCAAAAGCTCGCCCTCCACCGCCACGGTGACGATCGTCGTCAACGTGTACAGGGCCCCGCCCACGCCGCCGATGATGAGGACGATGGTGAAGACCTGCCCCGCCGTGGACAGCGGATGCACCTCGCGGAAACCCACGGTGGACAGGGTGGTCACCGTCTGGTAGAGGGCGTCCAGCGGCGGCCACCCCTCGATGAGCATGTAGCCGGCCGTGCCCACTATCACCAGCAGGCAGAGCAGCGAGACCGAAACGGCGAGTCTGCGCCGAACGCCCATACCAGAGTCAGGTAGCCACATGTGGAAGAAGGGGCAGGCGCCGTTCGCCAGCGCCTGCCCCGTGTGGCTAAATACCGCCGCCGATCCGTTTGCGCTTGCTTGTCACGTAATCCACCAGGATGTACTGGCCAAGCTTGTCGGGCGTGGTGTAGAACACCCGACCCTTGTTGATCTTCGCGACCTGGTTGACGAACTCTTTCAAGTAATAGTTCCGGTCAAGCATGAAGGTATTGATGATGATGCCCTTCTGGGTGCAACGCTTGACCTCTTTCAGCGTCTCGCGGATGGTGATCGGGCTGGGCGGGTAAGCGAAGTAGGACCGACCCTTTTCCAGGTGGGCGGTCGGTTCGCCATCCGAGATCATAATGATCTGGCGGGTGCCGACCTTGTGCTTGGCCAGGAGCGACTGGGCCAGGATAAGGGCGTGGTGCATGTTGGTGCCCAGCACCGACTCGTCCCAGCGGACGTAGGGAAGCTGTTCTGGCTTGAGCTCACGCGCGTAGGCCGAGAAACCGATGATGTACAGGCTGTCACGCGTGAACTGGCTGCGGATCAGGTTGTTCAGGGCCAGCGCCACCTTCTTGGCGGCCTGGAATGAGCCCCGCAAGGCCATGGACCACGACAGGTCCAGCATCATCACCGTGGCGGTTTGCGTGAGCTGCTCGGTGCGGTAGACCTCAAAGTCCTCCGGCTGCAGCCGCGCCGGGATGCTCGGCCCGCCCTCCCGGTAGTAGGAGTTGAACAGCGTGCGCTCGATGTCGAGGTGGAAGGGGTCGCCGAACTCATAGCGCTTGGTCTCATCGGCGCGTTCACCGCCGGTGCCGCGTTCGCGCACCGCGTGCTTGCCGAAGGAGTCCTTCTTGAGCTGCGCGTAGATCTCGCCCAACGCCTTCTGCCCGATCTTGCGCGTGCCGCGCGGCGTCAGCTCCCAGGTGTTGCCCCGGCGGCGGATGTAGCCGGCGTCCTCCAGGATTTGCAGGAACTGGCGGAGCTGGCGCAACGTTTCGGCGGCCTCCTCGCCCAGGATCTCGGCCAGCTTTTTCTCGTCGATCTCCTCGATGTCGCCGCCGTACTGCGTGCGCTCGAGCTGGCGCTCCAGCTCATCGATCCCCTGCATGCGCTCCATGAGGCGCATGGCCTCGGCAAGATCCAGCTCCTCGTCGCCGCGGAACGGGTACTGGGTGCGCAGGTCGCGCATGGGGAACATGTATTCCAGGTTGGCGGCCAGTTCGTTGAGCGCCTGCTGGAGCTCGGGATCGCCGATCTTATCGGCGAGCAGGTCCTGGAGCTGCTGGCGCATGTCCGCCGGCATGGAGTCGAGCAGGTTCTGCATCTGCGCGATCTGCGCCTGCATCTGCCGGATGAGATCGTCGAGCGACTGCGGTGGGTTGTTGCCGAACAGGTCGCCGTACTGCTGCATGAACTGGTCGAAGTCCGGCTCCCCGCCGGCCATCTTCTCCTGGAGCATGCGGTTGAGGTCCCGCACCATCTGTTTGATCCGCTCCAGTTGCTCCGGCGTCATGCCCTGGATCTGGTTGTAGAGATCCTTGAAGAAGGTGTCCATCATCGCCTTCTTCAACATCTCCATCAGTTCCTGGAACTTGGCGCGGGCTTCGGGGTCCATGAACTCGTAGTTCTGGAGCTCGCGCACCGCGCCGGCCAGGTCCGAGGGCAGGTTATCGAGGAACTGCTTCTTGCGCTCGGCGATCTGCCGCAGCATGCGGTTGAACTCGTTCGCCTGGTCTCCGGTGCCGCCGGGCTTCCCCTGCTGAGCGCCGCCGGGTGATTGCTCGCCCTGGGTGCCGCCCCGCTGACGGCCGGACTGGCGGTCCTGCGGGCTGCCGCCGCGGTCTTGCTGGCCGAGGCCGCTGCGCTCGGCCTCCTCCATGGCCCGCTGGGCGGTTTCCAGGGCCTCTTGCAGCGCCTTATCGAGCGCGGAGAGCCCGTCGTCTTGCCCGCCCTGCTGGGGGGAGCCAGCCTGGGGTTCACCTGGCTGCTGCCCCCGCTCCCCCTGCAGCGCCTCCTGCAGGCGGCGGTCAATCGTCTCCCGCTCCATCTGGACGATCTCGTTGAGGCGGTTCTTGATATCGTCGAACACGGAGGAGAGGTTGTAGCGGTCGAGCATCTGACGGCGCTGTTGCCGCAGCTGCTGGAGCAGGTCGCGCAGGCCCTGGAGCCGCTGGCCCATGGGGTTGCGCATGCCGCGCTGGAGGAGGTTGCGCAGGGCGTGCTGAAGATCGCCGAAGTTCATCAGGTCGTCGGTGAGGTTCTCCAGCACCTGGTCCGGGTCAAGCGGCGGGATCTCCTGGCTGCCGTCCCACTCGGAGTAGCGGTAGATGGTCATGGCGCCGTCCCTTCATTACGACCGCGTGGTCCCATACTGCGCGCGTTGGGGGGTGGGTGATGGTGTTGCGGTGCCCCCGGCGGAGGGGTGCTTAGCCGCGGTACTGCACCCGCCCTGAGATCTTGTCCTTGTTCAGGCGCTTGTTGAGGTGCAGGCCCTCCAGCACGAACTCGATCGCCGAGGCCACGTGCGCCGGGCTGCGCGAGGGCAGCACTTTTTCGACGGCGCGGCCCAGCGGCTCCACCTGGCGCAGCAGGCGCATGTACTCTTCGGCCGGCATCTGGTCAGACACCTCGACAGAGATGCCCGACTTGAAGCGCTGCACCACGCTCTCCAGCTCGCCGATGTTGAAGTTGCGGTTGAAGACCGTCACCACCGCGCCCTGGATGAGCTTCTCGATGATCTGCTCCTCGCGCCCGTCCTCAACGGTCTCCAACTCGATCTTGCCGGAGATGGCAGGGATGACGTAGGGCAGATCGCTGATGCGCGGCACCACCTCGCTCTCGCCCAAGCGGATGGCGCGGCGCATGGCGTTGGCCAGCAGCGACTCGTAGTTGGCGATGCTGGCGCGCACGGAAACGCCGGAGCGCTGGTTCACGTCAGGAGAGCGGCGGGCCAGGCGGGTGATCTCGGCCACGATCTCCTTCATGAACTGGGGCACGGAGACCGTGTAGTCCCGATCCTCGAACGTGGCCCGCTCGCGCTCCATGATGTCGATCTCGTATTCGACGGTGCGCGGGTAGTGGGTGCGGATCTGGGCGCCGTAGCGGTCCTTGAGCGGCGTGATGATGCGGCCGCGGTTGGTGTAGTCCTCCGGGTTGGCCGAGGCGACGATGAAGACATCCAGCGGTAGGCGAATGCGGTAGCCGCGGATCTGGACGTCACGCTCCTCCATGATGTTGAGGAGGCCCACCTGGATGCGCTCGGCCAGGTCCGGCAGCTCGTTGATGCAGAAGATGCCGCGGTTGGTGCGTGGGATTAGCCCGTAATGGATCGTGAGCTCATCGGAGAGGTAGCGGCCCTCGGCGACTTTGATCGGGTCCACCTCACCGATCAGATCAGCGATGGTGATGTCAGGCGTGGCCAGCTTCTCACCGTAGCGCTCCTCGCGCCGCGCCCAGCGGATGGGGGCGTCGTCGCCGAGCCGCTCGATGATCTGCCGACCGACGGGCGAGATCGGCTTGAAGGGGTTCTCGAGGAACTCAGGGGCGAGCACCCTGCGGACGCCGTTCTCCTCGATCTCCACCGGCGCCAGCGTGGGGGTCTCCTCATCTAGGAGCTCCACGAGCGAGCGGATCATGCGCGATTTCGCCTGCCCGCGCTCTCCCAGGAAGATGATGTCCTGCCCGGCGAGGATGGCGTTTTCAATGGCCGGGATGACGGTCTCCTCATACCCGATGATGCCGGTGAACAGCGGCTCGCCGCGCCGGATCTTCTCGATGAGGTTCTTCCGCATCTCCTCGCGGACCGGGAGGACCTTGTACCCGGAGGCGCGCAGCTCACCAACGGTCCTGGGCTTCTCAAGCACTGTCACGGTCGCTTCCTTTGCCTCCCTGGCGGGTTGCCTCCACCGCCGCCGAACGGACGCGGGGCGTCTCTGGAGGATTTGTCTCGTTCCGGCTTGCCGGGCGCGGTTCGCCCGCCCCCGTCGGGCGGGCGTGCACAAGCGACGCGCCGGGTGCCTACAGTATACCCCTTGTACGTGCCACGCAACGGCCTGTCACCGAAAATCGACGCCCTGTCTCGTCAACCAGTCTCGCGCAGTTCGGACCGACACTCCATCTTGCACGCGCGACCCGACTGCGGCATAGTGTCAACCGGGATATCCGCCCGCTCCTGCGGATGGTGCCCCGTACCGGGCCTCGGGCGCCGAGACGGAGGTGCTGGATGAGCGCGCTGACCTGGGCGCGGACGCATCTCCCCCTGCACCGTCGGCGGGTAACGAGCCGCGGCGCGGCCCACCGCTGGCGCGCGCCGCGGGCGTCTGAGATCGCCGCGGCGGCGGTGGTCGGGTGGGCGGTGCTTGCCGCCCTGCTGTTCCTGGTGTCCCGCACGGTGTTCGGCATGAGCCAGGGGGCCGCTCTCGGCTTCTCCCTGGGCGTGGCCACCTACATCCTCATGTTCACGGGCTTTATTGTGGCGCTGGCCTGGTGCGTCGTCACCAATCGCATGGATCTCCCCAACCGCTGCTGAGCGCCGCCGCGCGGCGGTTCAGCGCAGCGTCACGTTCCAGATGCTGGGCACCTCGCCCAGCGGCACCTCGATCAGCGTGGGGTGCGTGTCGCTGAGTGCCTCGCGCAGCGCCAGCCGTAGCTCTGCCGCGTTCTTGGCGCGCACCCCGGCCACGCCGAACGCCTCGGCCAGCTTCACGAAGTCGGGGTTCACCAGCTCGGAGGCAAGCACCCGGCCGCCGAACTGCTGTTGCTGGATACGGCGCACGTTACCGAAGGCGTTGTCATTGAACACCACCGTGACCAAGTTGATGCCGTGTTGCACCAAGGTGCTCAGCTCGGCGAGCTGATAGGCGAAGCCGCCGTCCCCCGCGATGGACACCACCTTCTTGTCCGGGTTGCCGATCTTGGCGCCCATCGCCGTAGTGAAGCCGAAGCCGAGGGTGCCTTGATAGCCCGCGGTGAGGAAGGTGCGCGGCCGGTACACCGGGAAGGCCTGGTTGGCCCAGTAGCCCACCTGTGTGACCTCAGTGACGAAGATGCCGTCCTCCGGCAGCTCCTCACGAATGGCCATGGCCAGGTCGGCCTGCGGTTGCAGGCTGTCGAACGTATCCCGCACCCGTCGACGCACGGCCTCGCTGTCCTCGCGACGGGAGGGGCGGCTGCGGTTGTAGCGGGGTAGCCGCTCGATCAGCTGCCGCAGCCCTTGCCGAGCGTCGGCCACCAGCCCTACATCGACCTTGGTGTTGCGCCCAACCTCGGCCGGATCGATGTCGAGCTGGATCACGGTCTGGTGCGGCTTGACCCCCCAGGGCATCGTGGCCGGCTGGACGAAGCGGGTGCCAACGGCCAGGAGGACGTCCGCCTGCGGCGTGAGGGCGGAGCCGGCCAGCGGCAGTTGGGCCAGGTAGTGGCGGTCGGACAGCGCGCCGCGGCCGTTGGTGGTCATCACCACCGGGGCCTGGAGCATCTCGGCCAGGACCTCAAGCTCTGGCGAGGCATCGCTGGCCAACACGCCACCACCGGCGAAGATGAGCGGCCGTTCGGCTCGGCCCAGCGCCTGGGCCGCTCGCTCCACCAGGTCAGGGTCGGCGGCGGGCGGCGTGGCCGGCGGTTCCGGTTCCAGGATGGGTACCTCCGCCGTGGCCTGGAGCACATCCGGCGGGATCTCGATCTCCACTGGCCGCCGCCGACCGGAGGTAAGCTGGCGGAACGCCTCGCGCACCAGGGCCGGGATCTCCTGTGGGCGCATGGCCCGCCCGGCCCACTTGGTTACGGAGCCGATCATCTCGAGCTGGTTTTTGATCTCGTGCAGAACGCCGCGGTCCCGGCCGATGAGGTCGGACTGGATCTGGCCGGCGATGCACAGCACGGGTGAATTGCAGGCGTAGGCGGTGGAGAGGCCGGCGGCGGCGTTCAGCAACCCCGGGCCAGGCACCACCAGGCAGGTGCCCACGCGGCCCGTTGTGCGCGCATACCCGTCGGCCATGTAGGCGGTGGCCTGCTCGTGGCGGGTGTGGTACACCTTGATGTGCTCACGTTGCTCCCACAGCGCGCTGAACGCCCAATCGAGCTGCACGCCTGGCAGCCCGAAGACCACGGAGACCCCCTCGACCTTGAGCGACTCGACGAGCGCCTGCCCACCAGTCATCTGCGCCATGCTGATCCCTCCCCGGCGGCCACGCGGCGGGGGTGCGATGGCCGCGCCGTGATGCGGGGCCAAGTATACCGGACGCGGGCGATAATGGCGTGAACGTGTCGGTTTGCCTGGTTAGTCGCCGGCGGCCAGGTGGCGCTGCAGCTCAGCGGTGACCCGGCTGATGATCGGCCCCCAGTCGGCGCCCGGTTCACGGGTGACGGTGACGAAGTCGTTCAGGAAGAACAGACGGCTCACCCCTGGCACGGCCAGCAGCCGGGCTGCCAATGGATCGCCAAGGGCATCCGGCGCGGTGGTAACCGTGCGCGGCCCCCTGCTCAGCGGCCGTCCGACGCTGAACTTGAGGGCGTTCGGATTGGGCGTAGCGTGCACCTGGACCTCGATGGTGTCGGTCACGGCGGCGCTCCTCCAGGACTTGGCGGCAAGGTGGCCGCACGGAAGTCGCTCACGCGACCTTGTGTCCCCAGAATAGCAGGCGCCGGAACGGGTAGAGGCAGGGCGCGCTGGCGCCCAGCGCGTGCAGCAGACGCTCCGTGTATGCGGCGAGGAAGCGCTCCTCCGCCCCAGGCGCCAGGCGAGAGAGGAGGAGTTCAGGCTGGTGCTCTTCACCGACGCCCCCACCACGCGGGTGCTGGGCAGTTCGTGGCCGTACACCTTGTCGAAGCAGACCTGTTCGGGAAAGCCGTGCTCCCAGAGCAAGGTGGCATAGCGTTCCAGGGACAGCGCCGCGGAGCGGCGAACAAACCGGCCGAGCAGGTCGCGGAACGGGGGCCTTTGCGCCACCCCCGTGGCCAGGCAGTGCGAGGGGTGGTGCTGTTGGCCGGCACCCGCACGGCCACCTGCGCACCGGGCCGCCGTCACCGTCGCATGGGTGCGCCGTGTTTGTCATACTGTACGGTCGTGGCCGTGAATCGGGACGCGTGCACGGCCACCGGGAGAAAGGATGGCCTCATGAGCAGCGCTCAGGAACCGATCCGCGTGATGATCGTCGACGACCACGCCGTGGTGCGCGAAGGGATCCGCACTTACCTCGAGCTTGAGGACCGGATCGTGTTGGTCGGCGAGGCCGCCAACGGACGTGAAGCGGCGGAGAAAGTACGGGCGCTGAAGCCGGATGTCGTGCTGATGGACCTGCTCATGCCGGACATGGACGGCATCGCGGCGACGCGCGCCATCAAACAGCAAGCGCCCGACGTGAAGGTGATCGTGCTCACCAGCTTCACCGATGACGAGCACATCCTGCCCGCCATCGAGGCCGGTGCGACCGGCTATCTCCTTAAAGATGTCTCGGCCGAGGAACTGGTGAAGGCTATCCAGGGCGCCTATCAGGGGCAGGCCCAGTTACACCCTGAGGTGGCGCGCCGCCTGATGGAGCAGGTGCGCCAGCCACGCAAGCGCGAGCAACCGGGCGAGGAGCTCACGCCGCGCGAGCGAGAGGTGTTGCGCCTGATCGCCAAGGGCATGAGCAATAAGCAGATCGCCCGCGAGCTAGTGATGACGGAGCGGACCGTCAAAGGGCACGTGAGCAACATCCTGGGCAAGCTCAACCTCCAGGACCGCACCCAGGCCGCGCTGTACGCCGTACGGCACGGCCTGGCCCCACAAGACTGAGCTCGACTAGGGCAGCCAGGGTGCGCGGCCGAGCACCCGGCGCCGGGCTAGCGGCGGGGGGTGGCTTCGCGGTAGCTCATGTGGGCGATACCGCACAACAGCCCGCAGGCCAGGGCCATGACCGTAGCCACAACCCCGGAGGCGACATCGCCACGGGCGAAGGTCAGGCCGGCAGCCATCGCCGCGGCCAGACCGAGCAGGCCCATCAGCCCGATGAACAACACCCAGAAGAGCTGGAAGAAGGTGTGGCTCAGCATGGCGGGCACCCGAACCGGTCGACCGACCGGTCGTCACGATTTGGTCAAGCCTGCCACAGGCGTCGGCGTGCGTCAACGTGACACGCCGTCGACGGGCGGTCGCAACAGGTCGCCCACGCGCCGGAGCTCGGCGCGGTGCAGCGCCACCAACCGGGCCAATAGCTCCTCGCCAACCGACGTGAGCGTCACACGCACGGCGCGTCGGTCCTCTGGGTGGGGCAGGCGGGTCACCAGACCCTGGCGCTGAGCGCGGTTGACGAGCTCCACGACCGAGTGATGGCGCAGTTGCAGCCGCTCCGCCAGCTCGGCGATGGTTGCCCAGTCGCGCCCGGGAAAGCCCTTGATGGCCAGCATGAGCTGGTACTGCTGGGGCGTGAGGCCATACCGGCGGACCGCCTCCTCACTGAAGCGCAAGTAGCGGCGGATGGCAAAGCGAAAGCGGGCCAGGGCCTCGAAATCGGCCTTGGTCAGGGGCGGCGTGGACGCGTCGCCGATGCCTGTCTCGGTCACGCGCGTATGATACGGTGCAGATAGGCCACCTGTGCAGCGGCGCGATGCCCGCCGAACGAGAGGCTCAGCCCCGCTCCCGGTGTCCATGCCCCGGATGGAGGGACGAGCGTGCCCCGCCTCGGCCTACACTACGACCCCGCCCATGAACGGCACGACGCTGGAAACCATCCGGAGAACCCGGCCAGGGTGCAGGCGATCTTGTCCCATCTCCAGCAGGTGGATCTACTCAGGCGACTGGTGCCGGTGCCAGAGCGTGAGGCGACCGACGAGGACTTGCGGCTGGTGCATCAGCCATCGCTCATCGACCTGGTGCGGCGCACCGAAGCGATGGGCGGCGCCTGGCTTGACCCGGACACCGTGGTGCTGCCCGGTTCGTTCGCGGCTGCGGCGCGGGCGGTCGGCGGCGCCCTCCAAGCGGTGGACATGGTGCTGGACGGGGCCTTGGACGTCGCCTTCTGTATTGACCGGCCGCCCGGCCACCACGCGACGCCGAACCGGGCGATGGGCTTCTGCCTGTTCAACCAGGTGGCGGTAGCCGCCCGCCATGCCCTCACCCGGAGCGGCCTCCGCCGGGTGGCTATCGTCGATTACGACGTCCACCACGGCAACGGCACGCAGGAGATCTTCTGGACCGATGCTGACGTACTGTACTGCTCCACACACGAGTACCCGTTCTACCCCGGCAGCGGCCACTGGCGCGAGATCGGTGAGGGGGCCGGGCGGGGCGCCACGCTCAACCTCTCCCTGCCGGCCGGGTGTGGCGATGCCGAGTACTTGGCCGCCTTCGATCAGGTGATCATCCCGGCGTTGCGCCGCTTCCGTCCCGACCTAATCCTCGTGTCCGCCGGCTTTGACGCCCACCTGGCCGACCCTTTGGCCGACATGGCGGTTACCGCGGCCGGGTACGAGGGCATGGCTCGCCGCCTGGCCGAGACCGCGGCCGAGCTATGTGCCGGACGGGTAGTGGTCGTGCTCGAGGGTGGCTACCGGCCGGAGGCCGTGGCCCGGGCGGTGGAGCTGTCTGTGCGAGCGTTCCTGGGCGAGCCGCCCGCCGAGGTGCCGCCCGCCGAGCACGTACGGCAGGATGTGGCACGGCTCCTGGCAGCGGTTCGTCACCTGCACGGGTTGGACTGAACGCGCTTACAACCGCGCGGCCACCGCGGCGCAGAACTCCTCGGTGGTGGCGGTGCCGCCCTGGTCCGGAGTGAGGCAGCGGCCCTCGGCATAGACGGTGCTAATGGCGCGGTCCAGCGCCCGCGCCTCATCCACACGACCGAGGTACTCCAGCATCAGTACAGCTGAGAGCAGCGTGGCTGTCGGGTTAATGATATGCCGGCCGGCGATGTCCGGTGCGGTGCCGTGCACGGACTCAAAATAAGCGTAGGTGTCGCCATAGCAGCCGGACGGGGCCAACCCCAGGCCGCCGATGGTGCCTGCCGCCTCGTCCGAGAGGATATCGCCGTACTGGTTGGGCAGGACCACGACGTCCAGCTCCTGGGGTGTGGCCACCAGCCGGCGCGCAAAATCATCCACGATGAACTGCTCGTAGATGAGCGACGGGAACTCGTCGCGGACGACCTGTTCCACAAGCCGGACAAACAGACCGTCCGTGCGGGGCAGAACATTGTGCTTGGCGGCGCAGGTCACCCGGCCAGGCCGGCCGGCCTCCTGGCGAGCCAGCGCCAGCCGGCCGGCGAAGCGCGCGAGGCGGATCGTCTCCGCCTCGGTGATGACCTTGACGGCGTAGGCGCCGGCCGCCGCGGTGTCGATGGCGCGGCCATCGCGGGATCGGCGGGGCGACAGCGGCGCGAGGTCGCTAAGCGGACCCTCGACGCCCACGTACACGTCCTCGAGGTTTTCGCGCACAATGACGTAGTCGATACCCTCAGGCCGGCGCAGAGGACTTCGAAAGCCCGGGCGCCAGCGCACGGGGCGGACGTTGGCGTAGGTGTCCTTGGCCCAGCGCAGGTAGGTGGTACCGGCGGTCTTGCCGCTGCCCGCGCCGAACAGGGTGGTGTGGGAGCGGTCGATGGCCTCCTGGACCAGGCGCGTGAATCCCTCGCGCCCGTAGCGGGCCAGGCCCTCCTCGCCGGAGGGTAACTCCTCCCACACCACGGTCGGCGCTAGGCGTTTGAGCAGGGCCACACTGGGCCGTACCGCTTCCGGCGCGGCGTCATCGCCGGGCAAGGCAAGCACGCGAACGGTCATGGACCACGCTCACCGGGTTGCCTTTGGATAGGGCGCGGGGCGCGACGCGCCGCTGTCCGCGGCGCGGGCTCGTCCCCGCGTTCGCCCGCGCCATTCTACCACCGCTCGGCTGCAAGCGACGCCTCAGCGAGGTGTGGGGGTGCTGCCCTGGGCGCGGCCTGCACCAGCGGGACCGCCGCGGTATGCTAACCAGGGTAGTGCGTGCCCCGGAGCGGGATGCGCCCGGGGCGCGCGGAAAACCGGGTGAGACCCGCGCAGGGCAGGCGGCGGAACCGACCAGGCCGAGGTTCTCACCCCCTGGAGAGATGCGACGATGCCATCAGCGCAGACCAACCCCTTTGGCGCCCGCTCGACCCTGTCCTCCGCGCACAGCGGGCTGACGGTGACCTATTACCGCCTGGACCGGCTGGCCACGGAGACGGGCATCCACTTGGAGCACCTGCCCATCACCGTCAAGATCCTCCTGGAGAACCTGCTGCGTCAGGTAGACGGGCGGCACGTCACCGAGGAGCACGTGCTCTCGCTCGCCCGACGCGCGCCCAACGGCTCCACTGGCGAGTTCCCCTTTCTGCCGGGCCGCGTCGTGTTACAGGATTTCACCGGCGTGCCGTGCGTGGTGGACCTGGCCGCCATGCGCGCCGCCGTGGCCCGTATGGGCGGCGACCCACAGCGTATCAACCCGCTCGTGCCCGCCGACCTGGTGATCGACCACTCCGTGATCGTGGACCGATTTGGCACGGTGGACGCCTTCGCCTACAACGTGGCGCGCGAGTACGAGCGCAACCAGGAGCGCTACGCCCTCCTACGCTGGGCGCAGGGCGCGCTGCAGAACTTCCGAGTCGTGCCGCCCGGCACCGGCATCGTGCATCAGGTGAACCTAGAGTACCTGGCCAGCGTCGTCGCCCTGCGCGCCGAGGGCGGCGAGACGGTTGCCTTCCCGGACACCCTCGTGGGCACCGACTCGCACACCACCATGATCAACGGCCTGGGGGTGCTGGGCTGGGGTGTAGGCGGCATCGAGGCCGAGGCGGTGCTGCTCGGCCAGCCAATGTACCTGCTGCCACCGGTGGTGGTGGGAGTGAAGCTCACCGGCGCCCTGCCGGAGGGGGCCACCGGCACGGACCTGGTGCTCACCATCACCCAGATGCTGCGTCGGCACGGGGTGGTGGGCAAGTTCGTAGAGTTCCACGGCCCCGGGCTGAGCACGCTGCCGCTGGCCGACCGCGCCACCATCAGCAACATGGCGCCCGAGTACGGCGCCACCGCCGCCCTCTTCCCCGTCGATGAGGAAACGCTGCGCTACCTGCGCCTCACCGGGCGCGACCCGCAGCACGTGGCCTTCGTGGAGGACTACTGCCGCGCGCAGGGCCTCTTCCGCACCGATGACACGCCCGACCCCCTCTACGATGAGCAGCTGGAGCTGGACCTGGGCACGGTGCAGCCCAGCCTGGCCGGGCCGCGGCGGCCGCAGGACCGCGTGCCACTGCCCGAGGTGGGGCGGGTGTTTCGCTCCGCGTTCGCTGACGTGCTCCAGCCCGGGCCCTCACCCCGGCCTTCGGCCACCCCTCTCCCGCACACGGGAGAGGGGTTGGGGGCGAGGGCTGGCGGGGCGGACCAGCTCCCCACGGTCGAGGTCGAGCTGGACGGGGAGCGGGTGGCGCTCACGCACGGCACGGTAGCGATCGCCGCCATCACCAGTTGCACCAACACCTCCAACCCGGCGGTGATGATCGGCGCCGGTCTGCTGGCCAAGAAGGCGGTGGAGCGCGGCCTCACCGTCAAACCATACGTTAAGACCAGCCTCGCACCCGGTTCCCGCGCCGTGACCGAGTACTTCAAGGGCGCGGGGCTGTTGCCCTACCTGGAGGCGCTGCGCTTCCACCTGGTGGGGTACGGCTGCACCACCTGCATCGGCAACAGCGGCCCCCTGCCCGCGCCCGTGGCCGAGGCCGTACAGCGGCACGGGCTCGTGGTGGCCGCCGTGCTGAGCGGCAACCGCAACTTCGAGGGACGCATCAACCCGCTGGTGCGCGCCAGCTTCCTGGCCTCGCCGCCGCTGGTGGTGGCCTTTGCCCTGGCCGGCACGGTGGACATCGACCTCACCACCGAGCCCATCGGGCACGACCCGAACGGCGAGCCGGTCTACCTGCGCGACATCTGGCCCAGCCAGCGCGAGATCGCCGACGCGATCAGCAGCGCGGTGACGCCGGAGGTCTTCCGCCGCACCTATGAGGCGGTCTTCGCCGGCGATGAGCGCTGGCGCTCGATGCCGGTGCCGCAGGGCGCCCTCTACCAGTGGGACCCGGCGTCTACCTACATCCAGGAGCCACCCTTTTTCAAGGACATGGCACCCGAGCCGACTCCACCCCGGGACATCCTGGGCGCGCGGGTGCTGGTGGTGCTGGGCGATTCGATCACCACGGACCACATCTCACCGGCGGGCGACATCCCGGCGGACAGCCCGGCCGGCCGCTATCTGATCGAACACGGCGTGCAGCCGCCCGACTTCAACAGCTACGGGGCGCGGCGTGGCAACCACGAGGTGATGATGCGCGGTACCTTCGGCAATATCCGCCTGCGCAACAAGCTGGTAGCGCCCCGGGAGGGCTACTGGACCCTGTACCTGCCCACCGGCGAGGAGATGACCATCTACGACGCCGCCATGCGCTACCAGGCGGCCGGCATTCCCCTGCTGGTGCTGGCTGGGAAAGAGTACGGCAGCGGCAGCTCGCGCGATTGGGCGGCCAAGGGCACGCTGCTCTTGGGCGTGCGCGCCGTGCTGGCGGAGAGCTACGAGCGCATCCACCGCAGCAACCTGGTGGGCATGGGCGTGTTGCCGCTGGAGTTCCTGCCGGGCGAGAGCGCGGCCACCCACCGTCTCACTGGCCGGGAGACGTTCGATATCGCCGGCATCGCCGGGGAGCTGCACCCGCGCGCCCTGGTGACGGTGCGGGCGCGGGCGGAGGACGGCCGCACGGCGGAGTTCAGGGCCGTCGCCCGGCTGGACAGCCCAATCGAGATCGAGTACTACCGCCACGGCGGCATTCTGCCCTACGTGCTGCGCCGGCTGATGGCCGACGCATGAGCGACCACGGGTGACCCATGAACCAGTACACCGCCGCCACCTACGGTGACCATATCGCGGAAATTTACGATGAGCTCTACGCCGGCATGTTCGATGAGGAGGCGCAGGTAGCGCTGCTTGCCGAGCTGGCCGCCGGCGGCCGCGCCCTGGAGCTGGGCATCGGCACGGGCCGGCTGGCGATCCCGCTGGCGCAGCGTGGGGTGGAAGTGCACGGTATCGACGCCTCGGAGGCGATGGTTGCGCGGTTGCGTGTCAAGCCGGGCGGTGAGGCTATCCCGGTGGTGATCGGCGATTTCGCCGATGTGCCCGTAGACGGCCGGTTCACGCTCATCTACGTGGTGTTCAACACCTTCTTCGCCCTGCTCACGCAGGAGGACCAGGTGCGCTGTTTCCAGAACGTGGCCACACACTTAGAGGACAACGGCGTCTTGCTGATCGAGGCGTTTGTGCCGGACCCAACGCGCTTCGTGCGTGACCAGAACGTGCAGACCTCACGGGTGGGGATCGGGCGGGTGGTGATCGACGCTGCCCGCCACGACCCCGTGTTTCAGCGCGTGTTCACGCAGCACATCCACATCACCGAGGCGGGGGTACGCCTCTACCCGGTGCACCTGCGTTACGCCTGGCCCTCGGAGCTGGACCTGATGGCGCGGCTCGCCGGTTTGCAACTGCGCGCCCGCTGGGGCGGCTGGAGGGGTGAGCCCTTCACCTCCGCGAGCCCCTCGCATGTCTCGGTGTATGAGCGGGCCTAACCGGCCATGAGCGTCCGCGCCAGTGCCGTGCAGGCGCTGGCAAATCGCGCCAGGGCGTGGGCGTCGACCGCGTCCGGTCGGTCCTCCGGCGTGTGGAAGAACGCGTGGCCCCCCGCCAGCGAGATGTACCGTCCACCCCGGACGGCGATGTTGCGCGCCTCGCCGCCCGGGACCAGACCGGCGGGCTGCACCCGGTACGGCCCGGCACCCGCCGCGTCGAGCGCCGCCCGGGCTTGCTCCAGGAGGGGCGCGTCGCTGGCGAACAGCCCCAGGGGCGGTGCCACAGCCGCCCCGATGGACGCGCCCAGGTGGAGCCAAACCACGGCGCCCGCCGCCAGGTTGGGGTGCGCCAGGAGATACGCCTCAAGGCCGCTGTGCCCCAATTCGTGGCCGCTGGTGGCGAGCAGCACCACGTCCCGGCCCCGCCCGCGCATGGCGGCCAGCGTCTGGGCAACCGCCAGCCACACGGCGATGCCGCCGCCGCGCTCGGCGGCGCACCAAAACCAACCGCTCTTTGGCGTCATGACCCCCAGCGGCGCCATGCCGGCACGCGGGGCGTCGGCCGGAAGATGGCCGACCACGTTCTCCGCGGTGACAAGCCGCCGAACACCATCCACGACCAGTCGCGCCCGCGCCGCCTCGGCCACCGCCTGCCGGATCGGGTCGGCGTCCGCTGGCGGCACAAACAGCACCGGCAGCGGGTCCGGCGTCCACACGCGCGGCGCGTTGACCAAGAACGCGGATGCGCCGCCGCGGCGGGTGATAACCACCAGCCCGGCCGCCGCGGCCGCCGCACCGCGCTGGACCGCCTGCTCGATGTCGTGTCCGGTGCTGGCACTGACATCGATGTCCAGCACCGCGATCGCGCCGCGGCGCACCGCCTCGGCCGGCACCAGCGGCCCCTCCACCCCACCGGTAGGGGTCAACCCCGCGTCCATCTGCGCGTGGCCGGCGATCTGCCGTCCCAGCGTGTCCACATAGGCGACCCGTGTCTCCAGGCGTGGCACGGCGAACGACCAGGCCTTCGCGGTGACGCCCATCGCGGCCAGGCGCCGGGCCAGCCAGGCCGTCGTGGCGTTGTCCCCCGGCGAGCCGGTACGGTGGATGCCCAGGGCGTCAAACTCGCGCACGAGCTCCAGCAGCGCCTGCGGGGTGGTGAGGGTGGGCTCAGTCAGCACGGAAGCAGCTCCGGTGGTATGAGGTTCGGTTCTCGCCAGTCTACCAACGCCGATCTTGGGAAGCACGGACCGCGTGCCGGCCGCCTGGCCGAGCGGTCAGATGGCGCCTGGCCATAGGGCGCGACTCGCCGTGCCCCCACGGGGCTACAATGGGCGCGCTGAGCCAGATGGGAGGGAGAGCGATGGCAATGGCCGCGAGCGGCAGCGTGCGCGTGGGCACGCTGGCAGAACTGGAGCAACGGGGATGCATGGTGGTGCCGGCCGGCGGGCACACGGTGGCCGTGTTTCTGCACGATGGGCGCGTCTACGCCCTCGACAACCGCTGCCCGCATATGGGCTTTCCCCTCAGCCGTGGCACGGTGCGCGACGGGTTGCTCACCTGCCACTGGCACCACGCCCGTTTTGACCTCACCTCCGGCGGCACGCTCGACCCCTTCGCCGACGATGTGCGCACCTTCCCGGTGCGCGTGGTGGACGGGGAGGTCTTCGTGGAGGTGCCGGCGGGCGAGGGCGGGCGCGTGCCCTACTGGACTCGGCGGATCGAGGAGGGGTTGGAGCAGCAGATCACGTTGGTGCTGGCCAAGGGGGTGATCGCCCTCCTGGGCGCGGGCGTGGCGCCAGCCCAGATCGCGGCCATCGGCGGCCGCTTCGGCCTCCAGTACCGCGCCGCCGGCTGGGGACCGGGGATGACGATCCTCACCGCCTGCGCGAGCGTGCTGCCGGCCCTGGCGCCGGAGGACCGCGTGCCGGCGCTCGTGCACGGTTTGGCGCGGGTGGCGGCCGACTGTGCCGGCCAGCCGCCCCGCTTCCCGCTCGAGCCGCTGCCGGGCACCGCGGCCCCCATCGCCCGGCTCAAGCAGTGGTTCCGCCGCGCCGTTGAGGTGCGGGACGAGGAGGCGGCGGAGCGCGCGCTCGCCACCGCTATCGCCGTCGGCGGCGCCCCGCATGAGCTGGCCGACATGTTGCTGGCCGCCGCCACCGACCACTTCTACCTGGACGACGGGCACACCCTGGACTTCATCAACAAGGCCTGCGAGTACCTCGACCTGGTGGGCTGGCAGGAGGCGGGCACGACGCTGCCGGCGCTGGTCGCCGGTCTGTGCCGGGCCACGCGCAGCGAGGAGCAGAACGCCTGGCGGCACCCGGTGGACCTGGTAGCGCTGGCAGGGCCAGAGTTGACGCGGCTGGTCACGGGGGCCCTGCCGGCGATGGCGGACGGTGGCCGCACCCTGAGCGACGAGGAGTTCGACGGCCTGGTCTGGACGGTGCTGGGCGAGGACCCAGAGGCCACGGTGCGGGTGCTGTCCACGGCCTTGAGGGACGGCGTGGCCCTGCCGGAGCTGGGGCTAGCAGTGGCGCACGCGGCCGCGCTGCGGCTCGCCCGCTTCCACACGAGTAACGAGTTCGGCGACTGGGACACCGTGCACAACACCTGGACCTCCTGCCAGGCGCTCTATCAGGCCCTGCGGCGCGCCCCATCGGCGGAGCTGGCGCGCGGCCTGTACCACGCCGCCTTGCGCGTCTACCTGGACCGCTTCCTGAACGTGCCGCCGCAGCGCCTGCCCGATATGGAGCCGGAGCCGCCCGCGGCGCCGACGGAGCCGGTCGCGCTGCGGCAGGCATTGCTGGAGCTCATGGACCGAGAGCAGCAGGTGAACCCGGTGGGCCGGCTCGTGGACGCCTACCTGGCGGCGGGGCAGGACGATGCCGCGCTGGTGCAGACGTTAGGGCACGCGTTGTTTCGTGAGGACGCCGGCTTCCACGCCTATCAGGCGTTCGAGGCCGGCTGGCGGCTGTTCACGGCCCTGCGGGCGCGGCGGCCGCTGGCGGCGCGGCGCACCCTGGTCGGGGTGGCCCGCTTTCTGGCCGCGCACAGCCCCACGCCGCGCGCCCTCCGCCAGACGGTGACCATCGCCCAACGCCTGGCGCGCGGGGAAGAGCTATACGCAGAGATGTAGCGGAGAGCGCGCGGCTCGCATTGGCACAGGGGGCCCGCTGCTCGCACCGTGCGGCGCGCTTCCCCCACCCGCCAGTCAACCATACACTACCGTCACAGCACGCGCGCCGTGAAGCGCGTGCGGCCTCGGGGGAACACGGCATGAACTACGAGCAGATTCGCGCCGAACGGCGCGGGGCGGTGGCCCTTCTCACCCTCAACCGCCCGGAAAAGCTCAACGCCTGGACCGACCGCATGCACGCGGAGCTGCACGACGCCATCTCCCGCGCTAACGAGGACGTGGAGGTGGGCGCTATCGTGCTCACCGGCGCCGGGCGAGGCTACTGCGCCGGCTACGACATCGGTGCCTGGCGTGAGGGCTTACAGCAGGGCGGAGTGGAGCGTTCCGGCGGCCCCGCGGCTCGCCCCGGCGAGAGCTGGGTCCACCTGCTGCGCCGCTCGAAGCCCGTGATCGCCGCCGTGAACGGGGTGGCCGTCGGCGTGGGCGCCACGCACGTGCTGCCGGCGGATGTCCGCATCGCGGCGGAAAGCGCGCGCTTCGGCTTCGTGTTCGTGCGTATGGGCGTGGTGCCGGAGCTGGCCAGCACCCACTACCTGGTCCAGCTGGTAGGCCTGGGCCCCGCGCTGGAACTGTGCCTCACCGCGCGCATGATCGACGCCGCCGAGGCGCTGCGCCTGGGGCTCGTCTCCCGCGCGGTGCCGGACGACCGCCTGCTGGAGGAGGCGCTGGCGCTGGGCGAGGAGATCGCCGCCTTGCCGCCCACGCAACTGCGCCTGGCCAAACAGCTTCTGCACGCCAACGCCGTGGAGCAGGACCTGGACGCGGTGCTGGCGCGCGAGGGGGAGGCGCTGCGGCAGGCGTACGCCTCACCGGAGTTCCGCGAGGCCGTGACGGCCTTCATGGAGAAGCGCCGGCCGGACTTCCGCGCTGCCCGCGCCGGTCGGTGAACCAGCGCGGGCGGATGGTCACCGATCCCCGTCGCCCAGCCAGCGCGCCTGCCAGCCCTCGTCCGGCTGGGCCTCGGCGAAGGGCCAGGGTTGCTCCCAGCGGTCCAGGTACACCACCCGCTTCACCGGGCGGCGGCGTACCGGGCCTGGCCGGTCGACTGGGTACCCGAGCGGGACGAGGCAGTAGACCTGGTTTGTCTCCGGGATGCCGAGGAGGTTGCGCAGCTCGTCCTCGTGCGCGCGGGCAAAGTTGGTGATGGAGCCGCCCAGGCCCAGCGCCCGCGCCGCCAGCAGCAGGTTCTGCACGGCCGGGAAGATGCTGCCGCCGGGGGTGGTATGCTTGCCGCGCAGCCCGCACACCGCCACGATCACCGGCGCCTCGTGCACGTGCGCCGCAAGGTATGCCGTGCTCTTGAGCGCGAGGCGCTGCGTGCGCGGCAGGTCGTCCATCAGGGCCGGGTTCTGCGCGTAGCGCGGCTGGTAGCGCGTCCATGCCTCCCAGAACCAGGCCTGGATCTGCCGTTTCACGGACGGATCGGTGATCAACACGAAACGCCAGTCCTGGGCGTTGCCGCCGGAGGGGGCCCGGATAGCGGCGTCGAACAACTGGAACAGCACCTCGTCCGGGATCGGGTCCGGCCGCAGGCGCCGCAGGGCGCGGGTGGTGTAGATAGTGTGGAACAGGCCTGGATCGCTCATCTGCCCTTCCCGCGCGCAGGTACCAAGGTAAGGACGTGCACGGCCGCCGCCTGCACATCGGCCTCGGTGTAGTGCATGGGGATGCGCCGGTGCGTGCGCCACAGCTCGAGCTGGTCGGCGTAATGCGGCGTGCCGGGCAGGCCGGAGACACCACCCGGCACCACGAAGCTGCCGTGGGCGATATCGGCCAGGTCCACCACCTGCCGGTACACGGACAGCGCGGTGATGGGGTAGCCGTTCCGCCGCTGCCAACCGTAGGCGGCGCACTGCACCGTGTCCCCATCCCCGCCAACGGCGGCGCGAGGCGGGTTGAGGGCCGCCGCCAGCTCCGGAAAGGCCGCGGCCAGGGTGTGCTGTGCGGCGGTGGCGTGGTGGTCCGCCCAGCGCCAGCGCGCCGAGTCCGGGCCCGCCAGGGCAGCGGTCGCCTGCCAGGCCGTGGCGAGGGCGCCCGGCAACACCTGCGTCCAGCGGCGGCCATCGGGCAGGGACTCGGCATCAGCGGCCACGGCCTGCAGGTGGGCCAGCCAGCGGTGGACCATCGTCGCCAGGGCGGGCGGGTCGCCGGCGGCAAGCCACGCCCACTGGCGGGTGCCGACCACCGGTTCGAACAGCGCGCGGGCCAGCTCCTGCCGGAAGGCGGCGTACAGGAGCGCCGCGGCGCTGTCCGGCAACTCGTTCCCGTCCCAGCCGGCGAGCAGCGCCCGCGCCCGCTCCGCCTCACCGGTGAACGGCCCCACGCGCGCCAGGAGCGCCGCCCACCGGCGCGCGGACACCGACAGCGTGTCGCCCTGGATGGCGGCGATCTCGTCTGGGCTCATGGGCGCCTTCGCGCTGAGCAGCTCCACCAGCCGCTCGGCGCGGGCGGGCGGCGCGAACTCGTGAGCGATGTACGGCTCGTCCTCGGCGATCACGCGCTGGTTGGCGGTGACGATGAAACCCTCCGGCGGGTTCAGGGCGCGCGGCATCCGCTCGAACGGCACAAACCCGGTCCACTCATGATCCCCGGTCCAGCCGGGGGCGGGGAACAGGCGGTGCGCCTGCGAGGTGCGCACCGGCAGCAGCCCGCGCGTCAGGTAGCCGATGGTGCCGGCGGTGTCCGCGGCCACCAGGTTGTTGACCGGGTCCACCCAGGTGCGCTGCGCCTCGAACAGCTCCTCGACGGTGCGGGCGCGCAGCATGGGCCGCAGCGTCTCGAAACCGCGGCAGGGGCCGTCGGTAGCGGTATAGCGCAGGGCCAGCGCCCAGCCGGTGCGAGGGTCGCCGTGCACCACGGGGCCGTGGCGCGTACGCCACACGTCCACCTTGGCCGGGTTGGCGCCGCGCACGTGGACCGCCTCCACGCGGTGCTCAGCGTCGTCCCAACCGCCCGGCCCGCGGTAGCGGGTGGGGTCGGCCAGGTCGAACTGTTCGATGTACAGGTCCTGGTAGTCGGCGCCGGTGTGGGTGATGTTCCAAACCACGGCCCCGTTGTGGCCGAAATGGGGGAAGCCCGGCACGCCAGGGAAGGCGGCGCCGATCACGTCGAACTCCGGGCAGGCGACGTGCACCTGCCAGTAGACGTTGGGCACGTCCAGGGCGCGGTGGGAGTCGTTGCAGATGACGGGCCGGCCGGTGGTGGTACGCGTGCCGTGCACGGCCCAGGAGTTGGAGCCGGCCTCGGCCTCGGCGAGAAAGCCCAGGTGAAGGGCGGCGGCGCGGATATCGGCCTCGGCCTGGTCGAACAGCTCCCGCACGCGCCCGCCGGGCGGCAGGATCACGGGCGAGCCCACCGGAGGACGGCCGTCCAGGCGGGCGAACGCCTCTGGGCCGATGGCGGCGAGCAGGCGCGCGGCGGCGACCTTCTTCTGCCAGACGCCCATGAGCACGTGGCGGATTTTGAAGCAGGCCACCGAGTGCCATGGCTCCCACGGCTCCGGCGCAAGCCCGGTGAGCTGGTACTCCACCGGTAGGGGCTGCCCCGAGCGCAGGAAAGCGTTCACGCCGGCGGCGTACGCCTCAAACATGGCGCGCGTCTCGGCGGACATCGCGGCCACGTCGGCGTGGGCGGCGCGCTCCAGTTGCAGGCGGCGGGCCAGGAGGTCGGCGGCCAGCGCCGTCTCACCCGCCGCCTCTGCCCAACGGCCCACGGCGCGGCGACGGTCGTACTCCATCTGCCAGAGGCGATCCTGGGCGGCGGCGAAGCCCTGGCCGAACCAGGCGTCGTGCTCGTTCTGGGCGCGGATGTGGGCCACGCCGTGGGCGTCGCGGTAAATGTGGATGGGCGCGAGGAGATCGGGCACGGTGAGCGTGCCGTCCAGGCGGGAGAGCGCCCCGCTGAAGTCAATGCGCGCACCGGTCTCGGTCACGGCCTCGCCTCCCCGGTGAGCGGCGGGCGGCACGGGGCAGAGGTGGGGCGGCGTCGCCCGCTTCGCCCCTGGGCCGCGCGTCACCCTCGTTGCGGGCCGATGCTACCCGCCGAGCGCGGTTGGGGCAACGGCGTGCCTCAGGCGGCGTCGCCGGAGGGCCGCCGCTCGGGCTGGACCACCTCCACCCACGTACCGACGTACTGCTCACGCCAGCGACGCATGAGGGCGAGGGCATCACGGGCACTGGGCACCCGCCCGACGAGCAGCGGTGCGTGCGAGCCCTCCTCGCGCAAGCGCAGGATGAAGCCCATGGCTCCCTCCTCACCGAAGGTTCATCCCAGGATTCGCGTACCGTCCGGCCGGACGGTATCGGGACGTTCCCGGATTGTGGGCCGGTCGGATGAGGAGCGAGGGAGAGTGGGGCCCTTCCAGCCGTGATCCAGGCTCACCCCCCAGGCCCTGTTCGCGTCTTGCGGGAGTGGGAGGGTTGCGCCAGCGAATTCGAACCTCACCTGCCCTCACCCGGTTCTCCCAGCTACCGCGGGGCCGGCAGGCGGTCCGGCACGCCCAGTAGCTCCGGCACCGTCACGAAGCGGTAGCCGCGGGCGCGCAGCGCGTCGATGATCTGCGGCAGCGCCTCCACCGTGGGGGCACGATCCGAGCCGTGGCGGGTGTCGTCTCCGTCGTGCAGGAGCACGATAGCGCCCGGGCGCACGTGCTCCAGCACACGGCGGACGATGGTGTCCGGGTCGGGCCGCTCCCAGTCCTTCGTCTGTACGTTCCAGTGCACGGTCACCAGTCCGGCACGCCGCACGGCGCGGAGCTGCCAGGGCGTGTGGAACCCGTTCGGCGCGCGGTACAGGGCGGGGCGGAACCCCACCACCGCGGCGATCGCCCGCTGTGCCCGCTCGAGCTCGCCGTAGCCGGGGTCGAGCAGCGCGTCACGCTTGCGGTGGCGGTAGGAGTGGTTGCCCAGCGCGTGCCCCTCCGCCACGATGCGGCGCGCGGTGTCCGGGTAGACCTCGACGTTCTCGCCCACCACAAAGAAGGTCGCCTTGACGTCCTTGGCGGCGAGCACATCCAGGAGGCGGGAGGTGGCCGGGTCGTTCGGGCCGTCATCGAACGTGAGGGCCACCAACCTCGCGTCACCCGGGCCGTGGCTGACGACGCGACCGTACAGCTGCGACTGCGGCCAGGCCGCCAGTGTATAGGCTCCCACGAACAGGAGCGCTGAGGTCAGAAGAGCGAGCAATAACGGACGCACGGACAGCCCAGTTGCCCGTTCATCGGAAGCAGACCTGCACCTGCCCGCCCGTATCGCGGCCGCTCTCCGCCGCCGCGATCACGTCGTAGACGGTGTAGCGGCCATGCGGGTCATGGTAGAGCGGCTGGGCCAGGTCCAAGGCGTGCAGGGTGTCTAGCAGTTGCTGTTCGTTGGTGTGGTACTGGCGGAAGTAGTCCCGTTCCACCACCACGAAGTCCACCCGCTTGGCGCGTAGGAAGCAGGTGTACTCGGGCAGGGTGAAGCTGCGCTTGAACATGCTCTCCGTAAACAGCTCCGAGGTCAGCACCGCGCCGTGCCGCGCCAGGTAGTACAGGCCGTCTTCCCGCTCGTTGGGGGCCAGCACGCGGTAGCGCGCGCCCGGCTCGAACAGGCCCGAGGCCACGAACGGACGGTAGATATCGCGCGAGGTGCGCACGATGCCGGTGTAGCTGCCCTGGGCGAAGCCGAGGAAGCCGTTGGCGAAGACGGCGTTCACCACTAGGCCCGCGGCGATCGTCGCCGCCAGCGGCCGCCACCAGCGCCGGACCTGCGCCTGCCAGGCCGCGAAGGCGAAGGGCACTGCTAGGATCGTCCCCCGCCGCACCACCACGTCCGCCACGGACAGAACGATGGTCTTCAGGTCGTTTTCGCCCACGGCCGGCGTCTGCAGGGTGAGCCAGAGTAGCGGCAGCAGCGCCGCGCCAATCCCCACCACCAGCGCCGCCCCAACGTGCCAGGGGGTGCGCCGGCGCAGCGCCGACCAGCCCAGGTAGAGGACCACAGGCGGCAGGCCCATGATCGGGTGCGTCCCTGCCGCCAGCCAGCCCAGCACCGCCGCCCAGATCCAGCGGCGCTGGTCCAGAGCGGCCACGAACAGGAAGAAGAACACCGCCGACCAGACGAAGGCGTACTGGAAGGAGAAGATAGCGTCGACGTAGAACGGGTTGATCAGAAACAACAGGAGCAGCCACGGGTCGCGCAGGACACGGCGGGCGACCCCGGCCGCCCACGGCAACAGCACCACCCCCAGGACGAACGTCCAGGTGACCGCCCACTCCTGGACAAAGGCGAACAGCAGGGCGGCGAGCACCCACACGGCGCCGCCATAGGGCAGCGCCACCGCCCGTCCACCGTCCAGCGGCGCCGCGCGCACTGGAAAGCGCAGGTGGTCGATGAGCTGGTCCTTCAGGTACCAGACGTGGATGTAGACGTTGATCGAATCGGTGCCGAGGAAGACTCGCTTGCTGGCTACGAGCAGGAGTACCAGCGCCAGCGGCACCAGCGCCAGCAGCGGCAGCGTGATGGCCGTGCGCCGGCCGATGCCCGGCGGCGGCCGCCGCAGCCAGGTGACCCGCCACCAGGCGGCGGGCATGGACCACAGGTCCACCGCCACGTCGAACAGGCGTGTGCGCGACCGAAACACCGGCACCGGCACGGTAACGTCGTTGCGTACCTGGTAGCCGAGGCGGGAGAGGATGACCGCTACCTCCACCGTCTCGGAGTACTTCCAGCCCTTGTAGTACTGGAGCGCGTCCAGGAGCGGCCCCACGCGGAAGATGCGGAAGCCGGACTCCACGTCCCGCCAGTGGCGCCCGGCCCACAGCGTGGCCCAGGCCGACATCAGCCAGTTGCCCAGCCGCTTATAGCGGGTGTACCCGGAGCCTTTCAGGTCGCGCTCCGCCACCAGCGCGGCCAGGTTCTCGTCCTGCACGATCTGGATGAGATAGTCGAGCAGGGCCGGGTCGTGCTGGCCGTCGGCGTCGACGGTGAGGATGAGGTCATCGGCCGCGAGCTCGCCGCGCGCCACCCGCTCGCCGATGGCGCGGAAGGCGGCCTCGTAGGCGGCGGACATGCCGCGGTTGCGATCGAAGGCCACGAGCTGGACGCGGTGGCCGGGGTGGGCGGCCATGTAGCGCAGGATCTCGGCGCGGGTGTTATCGGTGGAGCCGTCATCCACGATGACGACCTCGTCTACGGACGGGTGGGCGTCGAGGCGGGCCAGCACGTCGAAGACCGTGGCCTCCTCGTTGTAGGCCGGCACCACCGCGATGCGCCGCGGCGCCGCGGGTGCCGGCCGCCAACGCGCGGCTGGACCGGACGTGGCCCGCTCGCGCGCGCCCCGATCCAGGCGATGGCCGCCGTTTGGCCCTACGGCAACAAAGGGTTGCATTGTGGGTTGCGTGGTGGCCTCGCTCATCGCTCGCTGGCTCCCAGGCTGGCCAGGCCCTCACCCCCTACCCCCTCGCCCTCGTCAGCGGGGGGTCTGGCGTGCCGTGCCCTCACTAATCGTCCCCGGCGCCGATGGCGGCCTCACGCTCCAGCTTTTGCCGGTACCAGGCGAACGAGCGGCGCAGCCCCTCGGCGAAGTCCACCTCAGGCCGCCAGCCCAGCTCCTGCCAGGCTCGCTGGGCCGAGACCCGCTTGGGTGCCAGGTCGCCCGTGCGACCGGGCCCAACCTCGATACGCACCTGCTCTCCCACCAGAGCGCGCACGCCCTCGGCGATCTCGCGGATGCTCACCGGGCGGGGCCCTTCCAGGTTATACGTGCGGTTCTCGGCCACCGGCGCCATGGCCAGCACGTGGGCGCGGGCCAGGTCCTCCACATACACGAAATAGCGCACCTGCGTGCCGCCGCCGGAGAGAATAAGCGGCTCGCCCGTGAGGGCGCGGCGGATGAACGTGCAGATCACCAGCGCCTCACGCATCCGCGGGCCGTAAGGGATGCCATAGCGCAGCACCGTGTACGGACGGCGGTACAGCGTCCAGTAGTCGCGGCAGATCATCTCGGCCGCGATCTTGGTCGTGGCGTACAGGTGCCGGTCAGTGGAGGGCGCAAAACACGCCTCCTCGTCGACCTCCTGCGACAGGCTGGCGCTGTACACCCACACCGTGCTGGCCAGGATGACCCGGCCCGCCGCGGCCCGCCGCGCCGCCTCCAACACGGCGGCGGTGCCGGTGACGTTCACCTGCACCGCATCCACCGGGTCAGCGACCACGTCGTTCACATCGGCCATGGCCGCCAGGTGGTAGACGAACTCGGCGCCGTTCAGGGCCGTCGTCAGGGCAGGCACGTCCAGGATGTCCACCGGCAGCCAGTCCGCCTCCGGACGGTGTGGTGGGCGCAGGTCCAGCACCCGCACGCGGTGGCCGGCCGCCAGCAGGGCGTCGACCACGTGAGAGCCGATGAAGCCGGACCCACCGGTCACGGCGACGTCTACCATGGCGGGGCCTCCCCTGATTGGTTAGCTAAGACGCCGAACGGCGTCTGCCAGCGCATCGATCACAAACCGGGCCTGCTCCTCGGTCATGACGGCCGAGATAGGCAGGCAGATGTGCCGCGCGCAGAGGTACTCTGCCCCCGGCAGGGAGCGGTCACGATAGGAAGCGAACACCGGCTGTTCGTGCAGCGGCGTCTCGTACACCTCGCCGCTGAGGCCGATGTCGTACTCCTCGCGTAGCAGGCGCTTGAGCGCCGCCCGGTCGATGCCATCGGGCAGGTAGACCACGTATTTGTAGTAGTTGCAGCGCGCGCCCTCGGGCACGGCCAGCGGGCGCAGGCCCAGCCGCCCGTCGGCCAGCGCCGCGTCGTAGACACGGGCGATGCGCTGGCGGTGGGCGATGAACTCGTCCAATCGCGCGAGCTGGGAGAGCGCCACCGCCGCGTGCAGCTCGCTCATCCGCCAGTTGCTGCCCAGGCGCGTGTGCGCGTTCTGCGTGAACGAGGCCTTGCCTTGGTCACGGTAGATGAGCGCCTCGTCGCGCAGCCGCTCGTCGTCCGTCACGATCATCCCGCCTTCGCCGGCGGTCATGACCTTGGTGGGATAGAACGAGAAGGCGCCGGCGACGCCGAACGTGCCGGCCATGCGGCCGCCCATGGTGGAGCCGTGGGCATGGGCGGCGTCCTCCAGCAGCCAGATGCCCCGCTCGGCGCACAGACGGCGGATGGCCTCGATGTCCGGCGTCACCAGCCCGCCGATGTGCACCACGATCACGCCGGCCGTGCGCGGGCCGATCTGCGCTGCCAAATCTTCGACGGAGACGGCCATCGTGCGCGGGTCGCAGTCCAGGAAGCGCACGCGGGCGCCGGCGTGCAGGGCGGCCGCGGCGGTGGCGAAGAAGGTGTTGGCCGGGACCAGCACGTCCTTGCCTTCCACCCCGAGGGCACGAAGCGCGATCTCTAGGGCGCTGGTGCCGGAGCTGACCGCCACGGCGTATGTTGCGCCGCAGTAGGCGGCAAAGCGTTCCTCCAGCTCTCGCCCGAACTTGCCCAGCGTGAGCTGGCCAGTGGCCAGGGCTTCGTCGATGCGGGCGAGGATGGCGCGGCGGTCGGCTTCTGGGATGTAGACCGTAGCAGGGGGAACGCGCATGGGCCCGGCCTCACGTCCACGGGCTGCGCCCGGTGTCGGCCGTATCGTAGCCACGGTGAGGGATGGGCCGGTTAACCGAGCGTTAGAGAACGGTAAGAAAGGGGCGGCCCGGCTCATTCCCGCGGCCGGTGTGCGGGGTGCACGGCGCTGGCATCACCGATATGTGCGCTCGCGGCCGAGTCCGGCGGAGGAGGGGGCAGCGGTTCCGGTTCGTCGAACGTGTAGAACTCGTCCAGCAGCACTTGGAGCACCACGGCGATGGGCACGGCCAGGAGCGCGCCGAAGATGCCCAGCGTCTCCACACCCATGAACAGCGCCAGCACCACCACCAGTGGGTGCATGCCCACGGCGTGGCCCATCAGCACCGGGGCGAAGATATGGGCCTGCGTCTGCACCACGACCGTGTACCAGACCAGCACCCACAGCATGAGCAACGGCGTTTTGGTGGCAGCCACCAGCAGGGCCAGCACCAGGGTTGTGAAGCCACCCAGGTACGGCACGATCTCGATCACGGCGCCGATCACGCCGATCGTCACCGCGTAGGGCACACCGGCCAGGCGCAGCCCGACACCGAACAGGATGCCGAAGTAGAGGGCGAGAAACAGCTGCGCCCGCGCCCACTGGCCCAGGCGGTTGCCGATGCGCGACAGCACGCGGTGCGCCCGGGCTCGATACGGCGGCGGGGTGAAGCGTGTCACCACCCGCTCCGCGAAGTCCGCCTCCACCGCCATGAAGTAGCCCATCACCAGGACGATGATCAGGCGCACCGCTAGCGCGGAGAGGGAGACGGCAAACCCGGTCGCCCGCCCGGCGTAGGCGCTGATCTGGTCAAAGGCGGTGTCGATCAGGTGCTCGTTGGAGAAGCGCTCCGCCTGTTCGGGGCCGGCCACCCGCTCCACCAGCCCACGCAGCTCCTCGTTGTAGCGGGGCAAGCGGCCACGCAGGGCGTGCACCTCATCGGAGACCAGGGGCACGATGAGGGCCACCACCCCCACCAAAACGGCCAGCCCGATGACATATACCGCCAGCACTGTCACGCCGCGCGGCACCCGGAAACGTTGCAACGCGTCAGCGGCAGGGGTCACCGCGGCGGCGAGTAACACGGCGGTAAAGAGCACCACAAAGGCGTGCTCCAGGGGTAGCGGTATCAGGCGCAGCGCCAGTAACACCAGCACCACGCTGACGAGCGGCACCAGCACCCGCTGACCGGGCAGGCGTTCGTCCACATCGACCACCCGCGCAGCTGTCCTCACGCGACCGGTCGTGCCCTGTGCACAGGGTACCGGGGCGATACGGGCGCCGGAAGCGGTGCACGGCCAATGGCGCACAATTGACAGCGTGCACCGCGCATCCCTAGACTTCGCCTGAATTTGGTTAGCTCGAAATCGGAAGAAGGTAGGTCCATGGCTGCGAACCGTGCCGGAACCTCGGCTGCACCCCAGGCCGATGTCGTCACAGAATGGGTGGTGCCGCTGGTCGTGGAGGTCATCGGTGTGCTCGCCCTCTGTTACATCGGCATCGGCGCCATTATGGCCACCGGCGGCAACGACCTTCTCGCCATCGCGGTGGCGCATGGCCTGGCCATCGGCCTGCTGGTAGCGGCCGGCGGCCACATCTCCGGCGGTGTCTACAACCCGGCGATCACCCTGGGGTTGTTCATTGCCGGCAAGCTGCGGTGGGACAAAGCGATCGGCTACGTCGTCGCCCAACTCGTGGGTGGGGTGATCGGTGCCCTCTTGATCAAAGCCACCTTCCCCACGGCCCAGGTTGACGCCACTAACCTGGGCGTCCCGGCGGTAGGGGCCACGGCCTCCGCCGGGCGAGCGGTGCTGGCCGAGATCGTCACCACCTTTTTCTTGATGTACGTGATCTTCGGCAGCGCCGTCGACCCACGCGGCCCCAGGGCCATCGCCCCGTTGGCGATCGGGCTGACCATCAGCATGGACATCCTGGCGGCGGGGCCGATCTCAGGGGCGGCGATGAACCCGGCGCGCTGGTTCGGCCCGGCCATCGTCCAGGCCTCGTTCGAAAACTGGTGGGTGTACTGGGTAGGGCCGGGGATCGGCGCGGCCATCGCCGCGGTGCTGTACGCCTATATCTACTTGAGCGGACGCGACCAGGCCTGACGGGCACCGAGCCACCCCACCCGTCAGCCGGAGGTCAGGGGCCGCGGTGGTGGCTCAACGGCACTCGCGCAACCGCCGTCAATTGGCTAACCCCTGTCAGTTTGCGCTGAGCACTGGCCCACAGGCGTAGGTACGCAGATGATCTCGCCGGCTGCCGCTCGGCCCGCCCGGCGCCAGGCGCAGCCCGCCCGCAGGTCGCGGAACCCAGCGCTGCGACATGGCGGTCGCCCGGCGCGGTCGCTCGCTCATCGGCCGCGGGTCGCCACCGGGATGGGCACAGCCGGATACGTCGCCGAGGAGAACGGGGCGCGAAAATGCGCCAAAGCCGGGGCCACCGGGCCAAGGGGCCTGTGGCACGGACGGACCCGCGTCACTCCGGCGGTACGACCGCGATCGGTTCTGTCCCACTACCTGCAGGCCGCCCCGGATTGCTTGATAGTTCAGCCAACCCGTAAAGTTTAGTATGTCTAACTCGATGGGGAGCGAGGACGGCACATGGCGGTAGGAGTCCGGCCCAAGCTGCCCGAGAGCACCCCGCGGGCAGGGCGGCGGCTGGCGTTGCCGGCCACGTTCAGCTCGCTGCGGCATCGCAATTATCGGTTGCTCTGGACCGGCACCCTCATCTCCAGTTCCGGCGACTGGATGGACCAGATTGCCCTTAACTGGCTGATGTACACCGTGACCAACTCGCCGGTGTACCTCGGCCTGCTCAACTTCTGCCGCCTGGCACCGATCCTGGTGTTCACGCTCATCGGTGGCGTGGTGGCCGACCGGGTGGAGCGGCGGCGGCTGATGTTTACCACCCAGTCGGTGGCGATGGTGCTGGCGCTGGTTCTGGCTACCCTCGTCTCCACGGGGATGGTCCAGGTGTGGATGGTGCTGCTGATCGCCGCCGGCCGGGGCGTCATGCTCTCGTTCAACATGCCGGCACGGCAGTCGCTCATCTCGGAGCTGGTGCCCGCCGAGGACCTGATGAACGCCATCGCCCTGAACTCGGCCACCCTTAACTTGACCCGCGTGATCGGGCCGGCCATTGGCGGTGGGCTGATCGCCACGGTCGGCGTGGCCGGTGCCTTTTACCTGAATGCGGCCAGCTTCCTGGCCGTGCTGTACGGCCTGGCCATGATGCGCTTTCCGGAGCGGCCGCCCAAACGGCGCAAGGCCGGCATCCTCACGGAGCTGGCGGGTGGCATCCGCTACCTGCGTGGCCAGCCGGCTCTGCGCACGGTGGTGATCCTTGCTCTGCTCCCCATGGTCTTCGGCATGCCGTACATGACCATGCTCACGGTGTTCGCCCGGGACGTGCTCAAGGTAGGCGGCGGCGGCCTGGGCCTGCTTACCGCCTGCTCCGGCGCCGGGGCCATGCTGGGAGCGCTCACGGTGGCCTCGCTGCGCGGCGCGCGGCGGCGTGGGCGGTTAATGCTGGCCGGGCTGGTGGGATTTGGCCTGGCCCTGCTCCTGTTCTCGGCGTCGCCCTGGTTGTGGCTGTCGCTGCCGGCGCTGATGGCGGTAGGTGCCAGCCAGCAGGTCTATAACGCCACTAACAACACGCTCATCCAGGTATACGTGGATGAGGAGTACCGCGGCCGCGTGACGAGCACCCTGTTCCTCAACCGGGGTATGGTGCCGCTGGGCACGCTCATGGCCGGTTTCGGCACCGCCGCCTTCGGTCCCCAGATCACCATGGGCGCCATGGCCGCGGTGCTGATCGCGATGGCACTCCTGGCCATGCGGTTCGCCCCGGCCGCCCGTGATTTGGAGTAAGGCAGGGGGTGCCGCGAGACCGCTCTTGATCCTGATGCGGTGGTGCGGCATGCTGACGGTGACGCACGCGGCGCCCGCGCGCCGGTAGGGTTAGGGAGCATGCCGGAACTGTTCAGCTTTGGGACCGCCCCCGGCGAGACGCTGGAACTGGTGTTTGTCTTCCTCACGATTATGGGCTCGCTGGCCATCATGGTGGCGCTGGGTGCCTGGTGGCAGCGATAACGTGACGGCCGGTCGTGCCGGATGTTGCCCGGGCTCCCGGCCCGGGTTTTCGTTTCTGCTCCCAGGTCCGCGCGGCCGTGCGGCACGGGCCGAACGTATGCGCTGTCTGGTGCTCGTCCTCCTCACTTCGGTGCTCGTGGCCAGTTGCGGAGCCCCCAGCCCGCCTCAGCCGGACCCCTCGCGGCGCATCTGGCAGGGACCCGGCGAGGCGGTGATGTCAGAGGGGATCACCATGTACGACCGGCGCGAGCTGGCGCAGCGCGTGCCCTTGCCCTCCTGCCTGTTTGTGGGTGACATCGCGTTTCGCTATCAGGGCGTGCTCCGTCCCGAGCCGCCCGGCCTGCTGCCGACCGGCTACGCCCTGGACCGGTGGCGCCTGCTCAGCCCCGCTGGCGCCCTGGCGGAGCAGACACGTCTGTTCGTTACCGTGCTCGGCTCCACAGGCATCGCTGGTGAGTACGTGCGCCTTCCCCACGGCGCGCGCTGCTGATCCGATGCCGCGGTCCAGCTATCCGGGTTGTTCCGGATGGCGGGTCACGCTGCCCTCCCGATTCCCCTGACAAATGACTGTCGCACGACATATCCGACGGACGCGCTTAACGTAAGGTAAAAGTAGGGGGTACGGTTCGGTACGTCTGACGAGGCATTGAGGGCCAGGATGGCCCCTCCCATCAGCGGATGTGCGCGCACTCGCGGTGCGAGGGTGTGAGCGGTTTGGTGAGCAGATGAGGGATGACGGGATGGTGCAGCGGTTCTGGCGGCCCTGGCAGATCGTCACGGCGCTGACGGCGCTGCTCCTGGCCGCGTGCGCCGGCCAGGCGGCCGACCTCCACGCCGAAGGTGCCGTGCCGCCGGCCGCCGTCTCCGCCGAGGAGGCGGTGCGCTCCGCGGTGGAGGCGACCGGCGCCGTGTACGCCGGCGACTGCGCCGCCACCCGCTCGCCGGACGACATCGGCAAGGTGTGCGCCAAACTGATCGGGAGCCGGGGCGCGATGCGCGCCTATCTCATCGGCCGCACGTTTTCCGAATTCAGCACATGGGTGTTCGTGGAGGAGACGCCTGCTGGCTGGCAGGTGGTCGGAACTGCGCCGCTGGATTTCCACGCGCCGACGCTGAACATCCCCTGGCCGAGATAGCGTGAGCTGGGACGGGACCCCTCCCGTCTCAGCCCATCCTGGTCACACCGCCGGGCGAGTTACCCGATGAACTCCCGCACCACCTGGACGAACGTCTCAAGCTGCTCCAGCGGCAACAGATGCCCCGCCCCGTCTACCAGCTGCACCTGCACCGGCGCGTTCACCAACCGCGCCCGAAACTCCTCCGCGTACACCGGCGGCACCAGCCGGTCGGCCGTCCCCCACAGGAGCAGCGTCGGCGCTTTGACCCGGTGCAGCCGTTTCTTCAGCCCCTTGTCCGGAATCGGCCACAGAAACTTGCCCGCCGCCGCCAACGATTGAATCCGGTCCAGCATGACCGTCGCCAGCCGCTCTTGATCCTCCGGTTGCTGCTGCCGCACAAGCTGCTGCGCCAAAGGCCCGGTCGGGTCCGCCACCGCCGCCTCCACCAGCTCCCGCGGGCTCATGGTGAAGATGTCCGCCACCGGCGCGTCCTCCCGCCACAGCCCCACCGGCGCCACCAGCACCAGCTTGTCCACGTAGCTTCCGCACTGGGCCGCCACCTCGGCCGCCACCATCCCCCCAAACGAGTGCCCTACCAGCGCCACCCGCTCAAGCCCCAGCGCGTCCAGCAGGTCCAGGTAGTAGGTCGCCAGATCCCGCACGTCGTCCAGGTGCTCCAGCCCCGTGGACGGGCCCCAGCCCGGATGCCAGGGCGCGTACACCGTGTAGTGCTGGGCCAGCGCCGTAAGCCACGGGCTCCCTTCCTGCAACCCGCCCGCGGCGTGCAGGTACATCAGCGGCGCCCCCTGCCCGCCCCGTAGAAGGTGCGTCATGAACTGTCCGTTGCGCACGGAAACCGTGAGGTGCTCCACGTTGCGATGCTCCCCTCTTCTATCTGGCTATCTGGCTTGGGGCAGTCGCCGCGGTTGCCGCCATCGCCACCATCACGGACCGTGGCCACCGCCCCTTGGCCCCTCACGGGGCGGTCTACCCGGCCGCCACCGGCGCCGGTTGGGCCCGCCGGGCCAGCGGTTTGGGCGTCCACCGGTCCTCCCACTCCCGCCAGAGACCACGCAGGTGCGGCAGCACCTCCCGCGCCAACAGCTCCGTGTTCTTCAGCACCAGCTCCTTGGGCATGGAGCCGATCTGGCACAGCACCATCAGCTGCCCCACGCGCAAGCTCTCGATCACGTGCCCCAACCGCTCCGTCACCTGCGCCGGGCTGCCGGCGATCACGTAGCCGCCTTCGACCAGGTCTTTCCACCGCAGCCCCTGGCGGGCCTGGGTGGCCGCCTGCCCTACCTGCGGGCCAAACCCGGCCTGCAACGTGCGCAGGGTGCGATATCCCGGCGCATCCGCCCACCCCCGCCACACGTGCAGGCACTTGTCGTAGAAGTACTCCACATGCGCGGCGTAATCGCGCTCCGCCTGCTGCTCGGTCTCGGCCACGCACACCAGCTGCAGGAAGCCGGCATGATACGGGTTCATATCCCCGCCCAGCCGCTCCACCGTCTGCCAGTAGCCGTCCATCACCTGCTGGCCGCGCTTGTAGCCGGAGTACGACAGGTAGCAGTACACGTAGCCCATGCGGCTGGTCCACTCCCACGTCTCCACCGACCCACCGCCCGGGATCCAGATGGGCGGATGCGGCTGCTGCAGCGGCCGCGGCCAGATGTTCACGTACCGCAGCTGCGTGTACTTGCCGTTGAAGCTGAACACCTCCGGCCGCGTCCACGCCTGCACGATCAGGTCGTGCGCCTCGTAGTACCGCTCGCGCAGGGTGGCCGGCGGCATGCCATAGGCAAAGTTGGTGTCCATGCTCGTGCCCACCGGAAAGCCGGCCACCAGCCGCCCCCCGGACAGGCAATCCAGCATGGCAAACTCCTCCGCCACGCGGATGGGCGGGTTGTAGAGGGCAAGGGAGTTGCCCAGCACCACCAGGGCGGCGTTCGTCGTCCGGCGGGCCAGCGCCGCCGCCATCAGGTTGGGCGAGGGCATGAGGCCGTAGGCGTTCTGGTGGTGCTCGTTGACGCAGATGCCGTCAAAGCCCATCCGGTCGGCAAACTCCAGCTCATCGAGGAACTCGTTATAGAGCTCGTGGCAGCGCGCGGCGTCAAACAGCTCCGCGGGCACGTCCACCCACACCGAGCGGTACCGTTGGGAGAAGTCCGGCGGCAAAAACCGGTACGGCATCAGGTGGAACATATGGAACTTCATGCCGTGCTCCTCCGTCTATCTGATACGGGCCGGGGACCCTCGCCGGCCGGCGTTCCCCGGCTATCCTGCCGTCCGCGTGCCACCGCCTCATGGTGCGTTCGCACCATCCTGACCGGATGGGGACGGGTCAGCGCCCGATGCCGCGCGACTGAGTAGTACATTTGTACCATTTTTGCCCGCGCCTATTGACAAGCGATCTGACCGCCGGTTAGAACGGCAATGGGCGATCACCGTGTGGCCGCACCGGAGCCGGTTGCCGCGGGGCGCCCGGCCCGGGGCCAAGGTCGGTGCACCCGATGCAGCCCGGGGTGACGGCCGGGACGAGCCCGCAGGGTGCCAGCGATCCGCTTCGGCGGCGAGGGCGCTTGAGGAGGGCTGACAGCAACGTCCTGCCGGTGCTGCGCGTCAGACCCGTCAGATCGAAGAGCGCCGGGACCACGCGGAGGTGCAAGGGCCAAAGGGCGCCGAGAGCGGATCAGCCTAAGGCCCACTCGGGTTTTTGACCTACCCCGCCTGTCCAGCAGCCGCACCGCCGGTGAACGTCGCGCGTTGCGTTCGGCCTCGTGGACTCCTGCCTTCTCCCTGCGCTTGTGTGCGTGGCCGACGTTCACCGGCGGTGCCATTCTCCCATCGGTGATGCTGCCAGATAGAGGCGGTCCTGACCGCCGGCCGGCACCCATTGATCCCCAGCCACGAGGCGCTGGCGCTCCTATCGCGCGATACACCGGCGCAGGGCCGAGCCAGCTCAGACGAAGTGCGGCAGGCTGCCTGCACCGCTCTCTGGATCGACCGGCGGACGTGCGGTGGGCTCGCTCGACCGGCTGACGCCAGGGAGCGCGGCACGTCCTGGAGGGAGATCCCCGGGCCGGGTGCATCCCCCGTCGGCCGGTCACCGGTCCTCACCCCCGCCCCCCGGCTCGCCGGGGCCGGGCCTCTCCCGCTCGCGGGCGAGGGGCGGGCAGGTCGGGGTGAGGGCTGGCCAAGAGGCCGAGGACCGCTGAAGAGCGCAGTGGTTCACTCCTCGGCGGAGGCCGCCGTTGCCAGCAGCAACGCCCGCAGTCGGGTGGGGTCACAGCCGACAAAACGGGCGAGTGCTTCCACGCGCTCGGCAAAGTCCGCGGCGGCGGGGTCCGGCCGCCGGCACAGCGCCAGCACGGGCAACCGCTCCAGCGGCAGACCGAGCCAGGCGGCGAGCTCGGCGTCAGACGTACCGCCCTGCCGGCGGGCAGCGGTCAGCACACCCGCCATCAGCCCTGGATCGCTCGCGAGCGCGCGCATCGCCCGCCAGAGCAGGCGTGGTCTGTCCGGCAGGTTCAGCGCGCTCGCCATATACGTCTCCGTGAGGGCCAGTCCCGACACCATAGCCACCTGCCTGCTGAACGTTTACGACGGGCAGAGGTTAGCCTCGCTCCGTTCGTTCTGCCATATAATTTGTCAAGTTTTCTGTTACAGAAGTGTATCGGGTCTTGCCGTCGGTGGCCCAAATTGATGCCCACCGCCCACACGTTCTTAACCGTTTCCTGGCGCCGTTTTCGAGCATCCCGGCTATGATAACCGGGACGCAGGGCACCGTGCCGTCCTATGTCCGGGAGGTCACCACGCGTGGCGCTAACCGGGGCTCTCGTGCTGATCGTCGACGACGACGCGGCGGAGGCGGAGCGGGTGGCGGCGGCGCTCGAGGCCGCTGGCTTCCGCACCCTGCGAGCGGCCGACGCCGTAGAGGGGCTGGTGGCGGTGGAGGAACAGCAGCCGGATGTGGTCGTCCTGGACTGGGAACTACCCTTCATCGACGGGAGCATCTTCATCCGTGCCCTGCGTGCCGGTCTGGAACGTCCACCACCGGTAGTGGTGCTGGCGCCGCCTGCCCTTGCCGCCGAGGCGGTCCTTCAGCTGGGCGCGGCGGCTTGTGTGCCGACGCCGCCGGAACCGCGGGAGCTGCGCCAAGCCGTACACGCGGCGCTTGGCGGGCGCTCGGAATCGTAGCGGGCCCAACGGCGCGATGCCTGACTCACTGCGCCGGGGCCAGCGGCGCCGTCGCGAACAGGACCGAGAACCGGCGACACCAGATGATCACGCTCTTGAACCGCGACAGATCGGTCCCCTCCGGCACTTCGTAGTTGAAGGAACCGTCGGTTGCCTTCAGCCGGCCCAGGTTCAGGGCCCCCTCGGCGAAACCCGTCGCGCTGGGTGACAGGTAAACGTACAAGTCCGGTCCGTTGCGCACCGAGAACTCCTCGAATCGCACGGTGTGGCGGCCAGGCGCCGTCTCGATCAGCAGGACACGCCCTCGCCCGTAGTGGAAGTCATCGGCGCCGGTGAAGCTGCCCCGGTGAGTGACCCGCGCCGTGACGGGACTGCCACTGACCGCATCGGTGCCGGTTCCTCCGGCACCGATCACAGGCGTCAGGGCTGCCGCCGGCATGGCGGCAGCAGGCGCGGGCGCCACGGCCACGGTCATCAGCGGGCTCATCTCTTCCAGATGGCTCCGCTGCCAGAGGGGGGCCAGCAGGTAGTAGCCGCCCGGCACCGTCACGGCTAGGAGGGGTACCGCGATGAGGACCGTCGCCAGCCGGTGCCGCGCCATCAGGCGCAGCGCGCCCAACCGCACGGCGACGGCCGCCACGAGCGCTAGCAGCAGCGCCAGGCCCGCGACGACGGCCCATCGGTAGGGGTACAGGTCATCGATCAGCCGCTCTAGATCGCCGAACACGGACATGCTGGCGCCTCCTTGTACGTGCCTGGCTGGAGGCGTGCCTCCCTCACCGGCTTGGGGGCATCATAGCAGCGCCTCCGGTGCCGTTCTGCCGCCGGTGTGACGATCGCCGCCTCAACCAGGTCTCGACGGCGTCAGGCCGCGCCTGTGCCCCCACCCCCGCAGCCACACCACCCGTTGACAGCCCGGTAGGGGCACCGTAGGATGGCCGCACGTTAAGCAGAGCGCGGACCGTTCGTGATCCGAACGTGCCAGTTCGGTGCAAAGGAGGTGCCTCGCATGAAGGTCTCCATGTTTCACCTCATGCCGCATCGCGAGCTCCCCGCCGACTTCGAGCGGCGCTACCACTCCGTGTGGGTCGACCCGCCCTTCTGGGAGCTGGCCGACCCGGAGCGCGTCGGCCAGTACTATAACTGGACGCTCGACGAGCTGATCTACGCGGCTAAGGCCGGGCTCGACGGCATCTGCGTGAACGAGCACCACCAGAACGCCTACGGCTTCATGCCCTCCCCCAACCTGATGGGCGCCGTGCTGGCGCGGGCCACCAACGGCATGGACGTGGCCATCGTGCAAATGGGTTCCACCCTGCCTACCACCATCCCACCCATCCGCGTGGCCGAGGAGTACGCCATGCTGGACTGCATCAGCGGCGGGCGGCTGGTGGCGGGCATGCCGCTGGGCACCTCCATGGACGCCAACCTGTGCTACGGCATCCCGCCCATGGAGCAGCGCGAGCGCTACTATGAGGCGCACGACCTCATCCTTAAGGCCTGGACGGCGCGCGAGATCTTCGCCTGGAACGGCAAGTACTTTCAGCTCCCGATGGTCAACATCTGGCCGCGGCCCATCCAGCAGCCGCACCCGCCGGTGTGGGTGCCGGGCGTGGGCAGCCTCAGCACCTGGGAGTTCAGCGCCAAGCACAACCACTGCTACTGCTTCCTCAGCTACTGGGGCAATAAGCTGGGCAAAGAGGTGATGGACGGGTACTGGGAGTTTGTACACCGTGAGGGGCACGACCCCAACCCGTACCGCGCCGGCTTCCTGCAACTGGTGGCCGTCTCCGAGACCGACGCCCGTGCCGAGCAGGAGTACTACCCGCACATCCGCTACTTCTACGACAAGTGCCTGCACATCGCGCCCGAGTTCTTCTCCGCGCCCGGCCACCAGGACTACCGCAGCCTGGTCAAGAGCCTCAAGTCGGGGGCCACGCGCGCCATCCTAGAGGTCACGGCCAAGCTGCCCGAGTGGCGCTTCAAGGACTTCGTGGAGAACCAGCTTGTCATCGCCGGCAGCCCCGCCTCGGTGCGCGACCAGCTCACGGAGGCGATCCAGAAGCTGCGGGTGGGCAACCTGATGGTGCTCCTGCACATCGGCTCCATGCCCCACGAGCTCACCCTTAAGAACATCGACCTGTTCGCCCACGAGGTGCTGCCGCACGTGCGCGACATCTGGGACGACCAGTGGCAGAACCACTGGTGGCCCCAGCGCCTGCGCGCCAAGCGCGCCCTGGCCGGCGCGGCCGGCTAGCCGTCGCCCGCGCTCGTGGCCAGGTAGCGCAATTCCAGAGCCATGACCAAGGAGCGCACCATGGTGGCAACACAGGAGCGCACCCTCACCGCTTGGCAAGACCAGGTCCGGTCCCGCGTGCAGATCGCCGGCAGCGGGCCGCCGCTCGTCTTCTTCCACGGTGCCTTCGGCCTGCGCTGGGACCCCTTCCTCGACGCCCTGGCCGAACGCTTCACCGTCTACGCGCCCGAGCACCCCGGCACCACCCCGGGCGAGCCGGATGCCGTGCGCCCCCTGGAGAACCTGTGGGACCTGGTGCTCTACTACTACGAGCTGTTCGACCAGCTCGGGCTGCGCGCGCCAGCGGTGGTCGGCCACTCCTTCGGCGGCATGGTGGCCGCGGAGGTGGCCGCCACCGCCCCGGAGCGGGTGAGCCGCCTCGTGCTCATCGCCCCAATCGGCCTCTGGCGGGACGACGTGCCGGTCAAGAACTGGATGACCATGCTCCCCACCGACCTGGCCAAGGTGGCCTTCGCCGAGCCGGATGGACCGCTGGCCCAGCAGATGCTGGCCCCACCCGCCGACCCAGAGGCGGCGGTGGACGCGCAGATTCAAATGACCTGGGCCCTGGCCTGCACCGGCAAGTTCGTGTGGCCGATCCCAGACAAGGGCCTCAAAAAGCGCCTCCACCGGATCAGCGCGCCCACGCTGCTCATCTGGGGTCGGCAGGACGGTCTGGTCTCACCGATGTACGCGCAGGAGTTCGCCGCCCGCATCCCCAATGCCCGGGTGGAGCTGATCGACGGCGCGGCGCACCTGCCGCACCTGGAGCAGATGGCGACGGTGGCCCGCCTCATCCGCGACTTCCTCGCCGGCTGAGCGGCCCTGCCGGCGCGGCGGGGATGGGCGCGGGGAGGGGGCGCCCATCCCCCGCTTGCGCCTGCCGGCCGGCGCGCCCATCCTGAGCCATACCAGCGGGCGCGAGCGCCCACCAGAGGAGGTTCCACATGCCGCTCGATCCCCAGGCCCGAGCGCTGCTCGACCAGATGGCCGCCGCCGGCGCGCCGCCGTTTGAGTCGCTCACCCCGGCGCAGGCGCGGGAGATGATCATGCAGATGCGCGAGCTGGCCGGCCCACCCGAGCCGGTGGCGCGCTTGGAGGACCGTGTGGCCACCACCGTGGCCGGCCCCATCCCGGTGCGGGTCTACGCCCCGGAGGCCGCCGGCCCGCTGCCGGTGCTGGTCTACTTCCACGGCGGTGGCTGGGTGATCGGCAACCTGGACACGATCGACGCCCCCTGCCGCTCGCTCGCCAACCAGGCACGCTGCCTGATCGTGTCCGTGGACTACCGCCTGGCGCCGGAGCACAAGTTCCCGGCCGCGGCGGAGGACTGCTACGCCGCCACCCGCTGGGCCGCCGAGCACGCCGCCGAGCTGGGCGGTGACCCGGCCCGCATCGCCGTGGGCGGCGACAGCGCCGGCGGCAACCTGGCCGCCGTGGTCGCCCTGATGGCACGCGACCGCGGCGGCCCCCGCCTAGCCTACCAGCTCCTCATCTACCCGGTCACCAACTACGATTTCAGCACGCCGTCCTATCAGGACAACGCCGAGGGTTACCTGCTGACGAAGAACGCCATGGTCTGGTTCTGGGAGCACTACCTGCGCGACCCGAGCGACGGGCAGAACCCTTACGCCTCGCCCTTGCGCGCCGCCGACCTGCACGGCCTGCCGCCGGCCTTCGTCATCACCGCCGAGTACGACCCCTTGCGCGACGAGGGCGAGGCCTACGCCGCCCGCCTGCGGGAGGCGGGTGTGGCCGTGGAGCTGCGCCGCTACGACGGCATGATCCACGGCTTCTTCCAGATGGCCGGCGTGCTCGACCAGGGCAAGCAAGTGATCGCCGACGCCGCGGCCGCCCTGCGCGCGGCGTTCACGGTGCCGGCGCGGTAACATCGATGTCTCCCGGGTGCGCGGGCGGGCACGGGGCGTCCCACCGCCCGCGCGCCGGCGGCCCGCCGCGAGACGCCCGCGGCGCGGGTCCGGATTGGACGATCCCTGTGCCTGGCGAACGGAACACCTCCCGCCCTCCCTCGTTCAACCCGCGTCCGTGGATCTCGTTCATGGCGCGCGTCCTGCAAGGTCCGGAGCAGGCGCAGCGCGCCTACCGCGAGCTGCTCGGGCTGGAGGGCAGCTCGCGCGAGCGCGCCGTCGACTTCATGGCGCAGATGGCGCGCGGCTATGGCTTGGACCTGACCCCCTGGTTCGAGGCCATCCTTCGCTTCCACCCCGCGCCCACGGCGCGGGCGGCGGCCGCCGCCTACCTGGCGGCCGAGGGGCGCGAGGACACGGTGCTGGAGGTGCTGGAGTCACTGCGCCCGCCTCTCCTGACCATGACCCTCCTCACCGGCCTGCTCGATGCCCTGGCCCCGCGGCCGGCCACCCCGGAGCGCGTGGCGCGGCTCACCGCCTTCGCCCAGCGCTTCAACGACGACGAGCACTACACCACGCTCTACCTGGGCGATTTCACCGGCCGCGACGTCAAGCGCCTGGTGCGGCGGGCGGTGGCCGAGAGCCTGCTCCGCCAACACGCGCCGGAGGCCGTCTCCTGGCCGCGGGAGTGAGCGGGCGCACGCTCATGCCCGCGGCCTGACCGGCGGGTGCAGCGCGCTCAGGCGCCGGTCCGCCTCGGCCAGCGTCTCCGGGCTCTTGCAGAAGGCAAAACGCACCCGCCGACCGCCGTGGCCGGGCCGGTAGAAGGCCGAGCCGGGCACCGCCACCACCCGTGCCTCCCGCGCCATGCGCTCCACGAAGGCGCGCGGGTCCTCATCGCCCAGCGCACGGTAGCCGGCCATCGTGTAGTAGGCGCCCTGCGGGCGCACCGGCTCAAACCCGTGCCGCTCCAGGATGGCCAGAAAGGCGTCGCGGCGGGCGGTGTAGGCGGCGCGCAACCCCTCTTCATAGCTCGACGGCAGCGAGAGCGCGGTCAGTATCGCCTGCTGCAACGGCGCAGGGGCGCACACCGTCAGGTAGTCGTGCACGTTGCGCAGCGGCTCCATGAGCGCCGCCGGGGCAATGGCGTAGCCCAGCCGCCAGCCGGTGACGGAGTACGTCTTAGAGAAGCCGGAGATCGTGATCGTGCGCTGCCACATGCCCGGCAGCGTGGCGATGGAGCGGTGGCGGTAGCCGTCATAGGTGAGGTACTCGTAAATTTCGTCCGTGACCGCCACCACGTCGTGCTCCTGGCACAGCGCCGCGATCAACGCCAGCTCCTCCTCGTCAAACACGCGACCGGTAGGGTTGTGCGGCGTGTTGATGATGATGGCGCGCGTGCGCGGCGTGAACGCCCGTCGCAGCTCCTCCGGGTCGAAGCGGAAGTCCGGCTCGTGCAGCTCCACGTACACGGGCACGCCGCCGCAGAGGAGGATGTCCGGCACATACGTCTCGAAGAACGGCTCGAAGACGATGACCTCGTCGCCCGGGTCCACCAGGCTGAGCAGGGCACAGGCCATCGCCTCGGCCGCGCCGCAGGCCACCGTCACCTCGGCCACAGGGTCGGGGTCCAAGCCGTTGAAGCGGCGCGCCTTGGCGGCGATCGCCTCGCGCAGGGCGGGCAGCCCCCAGGTGACGGTGTACTGGTTGGCGTCCCCCTCGATGGCCGCTACCGCCGCCGCCTTCACCTCGGCCGGGGCGGGAAAGTCCGGGAAGCCCTGGGAGAGGTTGAGGGCGTTATACGTGAGGGAGAGGCGGGTCATCTCGCGGATGATCGACGAGCCGAAGTGCTTCACGCGTTGGGCCGGCATCTGCCCTCCTCCGCACCGACCCGCTCCCGCGGGCCGCTCTGTCCCGCCATTGTGGCCGCGCCCGGCGCCCGTCGGCAACCCGTGACGCGCCGTCTGCGGTAGGCGTGCTACTATGACGCTCGCCATGCCCATTGGAGCCAGCTCAGGATGATCGACTATCGCTGTCCCACCCCGGCGGAGATCGAACGCGCCCAGGCCGAAACGCTGGCCGTGGCCGAGCGTCTCGTCGGCGAGATCGTGTCCGTCCCGGACGGGGAGCGCACCTACTGGAACACCCTCTACCGCCTGGAAGACGTGGCGGACCTGCTGATGCAGGCCCAGGGCCGCTACGGCTTTATGTTCCACGTGGCCGAGGACCCGGCCGTGCGCGCGGCGGCCGAGCGGCTGCGCGAGGCCCTGGACAAGTACAACAACGAGCTGGGCTTCCGGGAAGACCTCTATCAGGCCGTTGTCGCCTACGCCGCCACCCCTGAGGCACGGGCGCTCACCGGCGAGCGGGCACGCCTGCTGGAGCGCGTGCTGCGCGACTACCGTCGCAACGGTTTCGGCCTGCCACCCGAGCAACGCGCCCGCGTCAAGGCGCTCAAGGAGCGGCTGGTGGAGCTGGAGCTGGCTTTCCAGAAGAACATCGAGGAGTACGAGGACGCCATCCTCGTCCCGCGTGAGCACCTGGCCGGCCTGCCCGAGAGCTACATCCAGCGCCTGCGCACAGAGGAGCGCGACGGGCGCCTGCTCTACCGCGTCTCGCTCGACTACCCGGAGTTCTACCCCTTCATGGACGCGGCGGAGTCCGAAGAGCTGCGGCGCGAGCTGCTGGTGAAGTTCTACCGCAGGGGCGGGCGTGCCAACGTGGCCATCCTGGAAGAGGCCATCGCCGTGCGCGATGAGCTGGCCCGCCTGCTCGGCTACCAGTCCTGGGCCGCCTACATGCTGGAGATCCGCATGGCGCGTACCCCGGAGGCGGTGCAGCGCTTCTTGGAGGACCTGCGCGCCCGTATGGCGCCGCGCCTGCGGCAGGACTTGGAGGAGCTGACACAGGCCAAGCGCGCCCACATCGGTCGCCCCGACGCCAACCTTGAGCTGTGGGACTGGCGCTTCTACCACCACCGCATCCGCAAGGAGCGCTACGCCGTCGACGAGTTCGAGGTGGCCAAGTACTTCCCGCTCGATGCCGTACTGGAGGGCCTGTTCTTCGTCTACCAGACGCTGTTCGGTGTGCGCTTCGAACCGGTGGCACCGGCCAACGCCTGGCACCCCGACGTGCGCCTGTTCCGCGTGGTGGACGCCCAGGACGGTGAGGAGCGGGCCTTTTTCTACATGGACCTCTTCCCGCGCCCCGGCAAGTACAGCCACGCGGCGGCGTTCACCCTGCGCGGCGGCCGGCGGCTAGTGGACGGCTCCTACCAGCAGCCGGTGAGCGCTATCGTGGCCAACTTCACCAAGCCCACCCCCACGCAGCCTTCGCTCCTGCGCCACGCGGAGGTGGAGACGCTGTTCCACGAGTTCGGGCACATCCTGCACCAGACGCTCACCCAGGCCGAGTGCCTGCGCTTCGCCGGCTCGCGCACCGAGCGGGACTTCGTGGAGGCACCGTCACAGATGTTGGAGCACTGGGTGTGGCTGCCGGAGGTGCTGGGCCGCTTCTCTCGGCACGTGGAGACGGGGGAGCCGCTGCCCGAGGCGCTGCTCCAGGCGATGGTGGCCTCCCGCCTCCTGCACATCGGCGTGCTCACCTGCCGGCAAATCTACTTCGCCATGCTCGATCTGGCCTACCACGGCCCCGGCGCCCCCAAGGACACCACCGCCATCGCCCGCGCGCTGCACCCGATCACCGGCTTCCCCCTCCCGGAAGACACCTACTGGCACGCCGGCTTCGGCCACCTGTTCGGCTACGACGCCGGTTACTACGGCTACCTGTGGTCTGAGGTGTACGCCGACGACATGTTCACGCGCTTCGAGGAGGCGGGACCACTCAACCCGGCGGTGGGCCTGGAGTTCCGGCGCACGGTGCTGGAGCGCGGCGGCGCGATCGACGGCGCGGAACTGGTGCGCGCCTTCCTCGGCCGCGAGCCGGACCTGGGCGCCTTCCTCCGGCACAAAGGCATCGCCTGAGGCGCGGTCGCGCGCTCAGGCCGCATGCCGCAGCCGCTCCAGGTCGGCGCGCAGCCCCGGCCACAGCCGCCAGGCGGCCACGGCCAGCGCGGCCACGCCCACCGCCAGGGCCAGCGCCAACCGCGCCGCGGCCGGCCAGCCAGCGGCAAGCGTGGCCCAGCGTATGAGGGCCACGGGCGGCACGGTGGCTAGGGCGGCGACGACACCGGGCCATAGGGCAGCCACGGCGTCGCGCGGGCCGGCACCGGCCAGGCGCCAGCCGAATACCAGGTAGGCGGCCGAGGTGCCGCCCACGGCCAGGAGCATGGCCACGGCCACGCCGGTCACACCGCCCTGCGTGCCCACCAGCACGGCCAGCACTGTGGCGGGCAGGGCCGCCAGGCCGAGCAGGGCGTACAGCCGCCCGTGGCCTAGCGCCAACACCAGCGAGGCGCCCGGACCGGCCAATGTGCGCACCAGTTGCAGGCCAAACAGCACCGCGGCCGGCACAACGGCCGCCTGCCAGCGCCGGCCCAGCAGAACTACCACCAGCTCCGGCGTCAGCACCGCGGCGGCCAGAAACACCGGCACAGCAGCGGCGGCGATCACCCGCACCGCGCTCAGGAATACCCGGCACAGGCGCGGCCGGTCATGCTGGAGGCGGGAGAACACGGCCAGGCTCACCCGGCCGGTGAAGGCGGTGATGAACAGGAGCGGCCCGGCACTGGTGGCCCAGGCGACGCTGTACAGGCCAAGCGCGTCGGCCCCCAGCAGGCGGCCGGTAAGGGCGTAATCGGTGTTCAGGCGGGCGTACAGCGCCACGTCGCCGGCGGCCACCCCCGCCCACAGCCGGGCCACGCGGCGCAGATCGCGCGGCTGCTGCATGGGGAAGAAACGCGGGCGGCGGCGCGTGACCCACCAGGCAGTGGCGGTAGACGCGGCCGGCTGCGCCACGGCCATAAGCCCCAGGCTGTAGGCGCCCAATCCGGCGAAGGCGGCGGCCAGGGCGGCGGTCCCGCCCGCGGCGACGGACAGCGTCTCCGGCAGCGTCTTGCGGCGAAAGTCCAACTCGCGGGCCAGCAGGGCGTGCGGCACCGCGCCCAGGCCCGCCAGGGCGATGCCCGGCGCCATCAGCACCAGCAACGGCACCAGTTCCGGGTCGTCGTACACCGCGGCCATGAGCGGCGCCCCCAGCAGGCACAGCACCGTGCCCAGGAGCCCTAAGGCGGTGCCCAGCCACAGGGCGGCACGCGCCAGGCCGTCCGGATCGCCGCGCATCTGCACCAGCACCTGGACCACGGCCCCCTCCGCCAGGAGGGCAAGGGCCAGAAACAGCAGGTTGGCCTCGGCGAACAGGCCGAACTCGGCGGGGGTGAGGCGACGCGCCAGCGGGATGTAAAGCAACCCGCCAATGACGTTGGCGGCAATGAAGGACAGGCCGGACCAGCCCCCCGCGGTGAGGGGGTTGCGGGACAGCACGGGGGCGGTGCCGGTCACCGCCCCCGTCGTCGACGCGGTGGTCGTTCGCTCTGTCACACGGCGGCCGTAGCTGCCGCATCGAAGGCCAGCGGCAGGTGCTTGACGCCATGCATGATAAACCCTTCCACGGGTTCGTACGGCGTCTGGTCGGCCCGCGCGAAGGCGGGGATGCGCTGCAGAAGCGTCTCGATCGCCACCTTGGCCTCCAGGCGAGCCAGCGGCGCCCCCAGGCAGAAGTGGATGCCGTGGCCGAAGGACAGGTGCCGGTTGGGGGTGCGGGTGACGTCGAACCGGTCCGGGTCGGGGAACTCGGCCGGATCGCGGTTGGCGGCCCCGATCCAAACCACCACGCGCTGGCCACGGCGCACGGGGTTGCCGCGAATCTCGGTGTCCTCGGCGGCGATACGGATGGTGGCCTGCACGGGCGAGCGGTAACGCAGCACCTCCTCCACCGCCGAGGGCACCAGGGAGAGATCGGCGCGCACACGCGCCAGCTCGTCCGGGTGCTCCAGGAAGCAGCGCACGGCGTTGCCGATCAGGTTGGTGGTGGTCTCGTTGCCGGCCACCAGCAGCAAGATGCAGAACGAGAGCAGCTCTTCGGGCGTCAGCTTGCGCCCGTCGATCTCGGCCTGGAGCAGGGCGCCGATCAGGTCGTCGCGCGGGTGGCGGCGGTGATCCTCCAGCTGTTCCTGGAAGTAGGCGATGAACTCCTCCTGAACCGCAAAGACCTCTTCCGGAATCTCCTGGCTGATCAGGTCGCGGCCCAGGTTGGCGACGATCACGTCCGACCAGCGCTTGAACTGGGCGCGGTCCTCCGCCGGCACCCCCAGCAGCTCAGCGATGATGATCACCGGCAGCGGGTAGGCCAGGTGCTCGACGACGTCGAGGCGACCGGTGGGCAGCACGGCGTCCAGCAGCTCGTTGGTGACTTCACAGATGCGCGGCTCCAGCTCGGCCACCCGCCGCGGGGTGAAGGCCTGGTTGACCAGGCCGCGCAGTTGCGTGTGGCGCGGCGGGTCGGTGGTGAGCATGCTCTGCCGCTCACGCTGCAGCTCCGGGATGAACTTCGTCGGGTCCGAGGAGAAGACCTCGTGGTTGCGCAGGATAGCGCGGCAGTCCTCATAGGTAAACACATTCCAGGCGCGCACGGCCTCGTTGTAGATCACCGGCGCCATCTGCCGAGCCATCGCATAGTACGGGTACGGGTTGTCCCGGATCGCCGGTGTGATCATGCTCAAGTTGATGTTGACCATCGCGTCCTCCCCCGGGCACCGCGCACCGCCGCCCGTGATCGCCTTCGTCCCGACCTGCCAGTTTACCGGGCGGTAAACCGGCCCGCAATGTGGGAACGGCCGCGGTCCCAAGGGGCGCGGCGCATCACGGCCCGGCGCTGGGGCTGCCCCACTGCGTGAGGTCCTTACGCCGAGCCCGCGCCACGGCCTCGGCCAGCCAGGCGTCTTCTGGCGTGGTGACCTTGAAGTTGAGGCGGGAGCCCTCGTACAGGAGCACGGGGTGGCCGAGCCGCTCCAGCATGGCGCAGTCATCGGTAACGTCCTCGCTGACCTGCTCGTGCGCCTGGAGGAGCAAGTCGTAGCGGAACACCTGTGGGGTTTGCACGACCCACAGCCCCTCACGCGGCACCGTGCGCAGCACGAGGCCGTCGGCCTGGGCGGCCTTGAGCGTGTCCGTCACCGGCACGGCGGCGGCAGCGGCGCCGGTGCGTCGCGCCGCCTCCAGGCCGCGACGGATGAGCGCCGGTGTGACGAACGGCCGGGCACCGTCGTGCACCACGATCCAGTCGAACGCGGGCAGCGTGTACAGGCCGTGGCGCACCGAATCCTGGCGGCGGCGCCCGCCCATGCAGGTGTGGGTTACCTTCTTGAAATGCCTGAGCAGCGGCAGGATGGCCTCGGCGTTATGCGCGGCCAGCACCACCACCACCTGCTCGATGTCCGCCGTTTGCTCGAAGGCCCGCAGGGTATGGATGATGAGGGGACGACCGGCCAGGGGGAGCAGGAGCTTGTCCTGCCCCTGCATCCGGTGGCTGCTGCCGGCCGCCAACACGATCGCGCCTGCGCTAGTCCCGCTCACGCAGGTCACTCTAGTCGCCGCCCGCCAATGATCAAGCGCCCCGGCGTGCCGGGGCGCTTGTTCCGGTCTTCGCAGCGTCACGGCAGGAAGGCGAGGGGGTTGACGGGGACGCCGTTGCGGCGGACCTCGAAGTGCAGGTGCACGCCGGTGGAGTAGCCGGTGGTGCCGGCATAGCCTACCACCTGCCCCTGCCCCACCCGCTGGCCGATGCGCACCGGCGGCGGGGCGTTCAGGTGAGCGTAAAGGGTGCGGAAGCCGTCACCGTGGTCGATCTCCACGTAGTAGCCGTAGGAGCAGCAGGGGTTGCCGCCGGCGAAGGTGACCACGCCGGCGCGGGCGGCGACGATGGGGGCGCCGGCCCGGCCGTACAGGTCGATGTCGATGCCCAGGGGGTGGCTGGGGCCGAAGTAGCTGGAGATGGCCCCGGTGATGGGCCACAGCCAGCCACCGCCCGCCGGTCGCGCCTGGGCCGGGGCCAGAGCCGGCGCAGGGGCGGGCGCGCCCTCACTCCGGGCCGGGGCCGCCCCCCTCCCACTGGTGGGAGAGGGGCCGGGGGTGAGGGCCGGGGTCGGTGGGGGCGGCGGGGGCGGCGGCGCTGGCCGCCTACCGCCGGGGATCAGGATCAGCTCGCCCTCCCGGATGGAATCGGCATCGGTGAGCCGGTTGGGCTTGTAGTTGACGATGTCCTCGGGTTTAACGCCGTACTTCTCGGCCAGCTCGGAAACGGTATCCCCCCACTTCACGAAGGTAACCACACCCTCCTTACAGGGCACGAACAGTTGCAGGCCGATCTTAAGGACGTCTTTGTCCTGGATGACCTCGTTGATGCTGAGAATGGACTCCACTGAAACGCCGTAGCGGGCCGCGATCGTGCTGAGCGTGTCCCCCGGTTGCACCTCATGGTAGAAGACGATGCAGTCGCGCTCAGCCGACGGCGTGGGCGTCGCCGGCGGGCTGGACGCCGCAGCGGAGCCACGCAGTTCGCCGCCTGCGAGGTCCAACGGTGGCACCGGGGTCGCCGACGCGGCGGGGGCGAGGCTGCCCGCCACGCCGGACACGGTTGCCTGGGCGCGGGTGGCGCCGGCATGGTTGGCTGGAATGGGTTGCCCGGCGCGCACGGGCGCCGTGGCGTCCGTCGCGGTGGTCAAAAGGGCGCCCGCGGCATCAGGGGCGGCGAGCAGGTACCTGGCCTCGGGCGCCGTGGTAGCGGCGTCCGCCAGCCGAGCGGTAGCGGGTCCATGCCCGCTTCGGAACAGGATGCCTATGCCCGCGACCGCGACAACCGCCAGGATGACGCCGTGGGCGATGGACCGTCGCCGGGTAGAGCCCGGGCGCTGGCCCTCCCGGGTTGCCGGGGGTTTGGGTCTGAGATGTGGCAGCGCTCCGTGGGGCTGTCGAGAGCGCGGGCGGAGCGAACCGTTGATTGCTCCAGGTCCTCCCTGTGCAAAGTCGGCCGGAAACCGCTTGAGGCATTATACACACCTGTCAAGTTAGGAGAACCCCGCTTTGGTCAGCGTGGGAGGGCGCCGCGGGCAGACATGGTCAATGGAAGGCCGGCGGCAGCATAAGCGTCATCTATGCCGCCGCCGGTCGCGTGTGGGGTAGGGGGCTCGATGGCTAGATTTCCTTGGTGAGGGTGGCCAGGAACTCGGCGTTGTCCCGCGTGCGGGCCAGCCGTTCCAACAGGCGCTCGGTGCCCTCGGTGGGGTTGGGCGAGTTGGCGGCGATCATGGACACCATCCGCCGCACGGTGTAGACCTGCTTGAGGGTCTGCTCATCCAGGAGTAGCTCCTCGCGGCGGGTGCTGGAGCCCAGCACGTCGATCGCCGGCCAGATGCGCCGCTCCGCCAGGCGACGATCCAGCCGCAGCTCCATGTTGCCGGTGCCCTTGAACTCCTCGAAGATCACGTCGTCCATGCGTGAGCCGGTGTCGACCAAGCAGGTGGCGATCACCGTGAGCGAGCCGCCCTCCTCGCAGTTGCGCGCCGCGCCGAAGAAGCGCTTGGGCGGGTACAGGGCAACAGGGTCGATCCCCCCGGAGAGCGTGCGGCCGCTGGGCGGCATCGCCAGGTTGTAGGCGCGGGTGAGACGGGTGATAGAGTCGAGCAGGATGACGACGTCCTTGCCCATCTCCACCAGGCGCTTGGCCCGCTCCAGGGCCATCTCCGCCACGCGGGTGTGGTCCTCGACCGGCTCGTCGAAGGTGGAGCTGATCACCTCGCCCTGCACGGACCGCTTCATGTCCGTGACCTCTTCCGGGCGCTCGCCGATGAGCAGCACCATCAGGTACACATCGTCGTAGTTGGCGGTGATGCCGTTGGCAATGGCCTTGAGCAGCATCGTTTTGCCCGCCTTGGGCGGGGAGACGATCAGCCCACGCTGGCCACGCCCGATGGGCGCGATCAGGTCAATCACGCGCGTGGACAGATTACTGGCGGTCGTCTCCAGCTTGAGCTGGCGGTTGGGGAAGATGGCGGTGAGCGACTCAAAGTACGGCCGCTGCTTGGCCACCTCCGGATCCACCCCGTTCACCGTCTCCACGCGCAGCAGGCTGTAGTACTTCTCGGAGTCCTTCGGCGGCCGGACCTGGCCTTTGACGTAATCACCCGTGCGCAGCCCGAAACGGCGGATCTGGGACTGCGAGACGTAGACGTCGTTGGGGCTGGGAAGCAGGCTCTCCCCGCGGAGGAAGCCGTACCCGTCCTCCACGATCTCGAGCACGCCGCCCGCCACCAGCGGCGCCGGCGGTGCCGTGGGCGCCTGTGGCGGCTGCGGCTGCTGCAGTTGCTGTTGCTGCTGGAGCTGCTCGTGCGCCTGAATCAGACGGTTGATGAGGTCCGTCTTCTTCATGGTGCCGGCGCCGGGCAGCCCGATTTCACGGGCGATCTCCAGCAGATCTTCGCGTGATTTGGATTCAAGCTCTGCGATATTCACGTGCAACCCTCGGACATAGACACGGAGAGACACCGATGGCCGGACGGCCGCTGGGGACGCGCGGAGGATATGGGTGACGAAGGACCGAGAACCGACAAACCCGCATCCTCAAGATAGCGAACCGCGCCCTGCGGATGCAAGCCCTCCCCGGTTAGAACGGTTTGGCAATGGCCAGCCATGCCATGAGCACACTCAGCACGATGATGGCGGTGCCGAACACGATCGGCACGTTGTCGTTGAGCGCGTCGCGCAGCTCCGGTGTGATCTTACCGGTCTTGGCCGCCTGGAGCGCCAAGAGCCGCGCCCGCCGCAGCCCCAGGCCCAGCAATGGGAGACAGATGAACGTCGAGACCACGTACAGCAGCCACAGGGCCAGCAGCCAGCCATCCTTCAGAAAGTGGTAGCCCGCCGCCGTGCCGAGAAACACGCCGGTGGCGCCGCTCAGCAGGGCGCCGGGCAGGAGCAGGGCCGTCTCGTTGGCGGCGGCCTGCTGAAAAGCGTGCATCTGGGCGCGCACGTCCTCGCTTCGCCAGGCACGATACACCGGCGCCATGGTGGCGCCGATACCGGCCATGTACAGAAAGAGGGACAGCTCATGCAGGAGCCGCCAGAATGTGACCGCGTTCATCGCCGGCTCCACCCGACGCCCGCGCCGGTTGCACGCCAGCGCCCCTGCTCGAGCACAGCTGCGCTCTCACCGGTCCTTTGGCGCGGGAGGGGCCGGCGAGGCCCGCGCATCCCGCGCGGGTATTGGCCCTGGTAGCCACCTCAGCGCGGCACAACGGACCGCTCCGGCTCAGCGGCCGATGGGATGTGCCGAAGGGCGGCTCGGCGCGCCTTGGCGGCACCGATGAACTCCCGGAACATCGGTTGCGGCCGAGACGGGCGGGAGCGGAACTCCGGGTGGAACTGGGAGCCCATCATGAACGGGTGGTCCCGTAGCTCACAGATCTCGACCAGGCTGTTGTCCGGCAGCACGCCGCTGCAGATGAGGCCGGCCGCCTCGAACTGGTCCCGATAGCGGTTGTTGAACTCGTAGCGGTGGCGGTGGCGCTCGGTGACCATGTCCACCCCGTAGGCGCGGTGCGCCTTCGTCCCGGGCCGCAGCCGGCAGGGGTAGCCACCCAGGCGCATGGTACCGCCTTTGTCTTGCACGCCCAACTGCTCGGAGAGCAAGCTGATCACCGGGTGGGGCGTGTGGGGGTTGAATTCGGTGGAGTGGGCGCCGGCCAGACCCAGCACGTTGCGGGCGAATTCGATCACCATCACCTGCATGCCCAGGCAGAGGCCCAGATAGGGCACCAGGTGCTCGCGCGCGTACTGCGCTGCCAGGATCTTGCCCTCGATACCCCGCTCGCCGAAGCCGCCCGGCACCACAATGCCGTCCACTCCCTCCAGCACCGCGGCCACGTCCGCCGACTCCAGCGCCTCGGAGTGGATCCAGCGGATATCGGGGGCCACGCCGTGGTAGATGCCGGCGTGGATGAGCGACTCTTTGACCGAGAGATAGGCGTCCCGCAGCTCGACGTACTTGCCCACCACGGCGATGCTCACCCGCCCCGCAGGGTGAGTGAGCCGGTCCACCATCTCCCGCCAGTCAGCCAGGTCGCGGCCGCGGGCCGGCATCTTCATCCGCTCGATGATGAAATCGCCCAGGCCGAAATCCTCTAGCAGGATGGGCACGCGGTAGATGGTGTCCACCGTCTGCATGGGGATCACGGCGCGCCGCTCCACGTCGCAGAACAGGGCCAGCTTGGCCCGCACCTCCTCCGGCACGGGGTAATCGGAGCGGGCCACGATCACGTCCGGCTGGACGCCCATGCTGCGCAGCTCGCGCACGGAGTGCTGGGTGGGCTTGGTCTTCAGCTCGCCGGTGGCGCCGATATAGGGCAGGTAGGAGACGTGGATGGAGAGGGTATCCTCCCGCGCCTCCTCATTGCGCATCTGCCGGATGGCCTCTAAGAACGGCTGCGACTCGATGTCGCCCACCGTGCCGCCCACCTCCACGATCAGCACCTGCGCGTCACGGGCCACACCGCGGATACGTTCTTTGATTTCGTTTGTAAGGTGCGGCACCGCCTGGATGGTGCCACCGAGATAGTCCCCCCGCCGTTCCTTGGCGATGACCGCTTGGTAGATCTGCCCGGTGGTGACGGAGTTGGCGCGGGTGAGGTCCTGATCGATGAAGCGTTCATAGTGGCCGAGGTCGAGGTCCGTCTCCGCGCCGTCGACCGTGACGAACACCTCCCCATGCTGGTAGGGGGACATGGTGCCCGGGTCGACGTTCAGGTACGGGTCCAGCTTCTGGATGGAGACGGACAGGCCGCGGCTCTTGAGCACACAACCCAGGGCCGCGGTGGTGATGCCCTTGCCAACTGAGCTAACCACCCCGCCGGTCACAAAGATGTACTTTGGCATACGCGTGCGGCCCTCGCCTGGCAGATAACCGGGTGTTGACGGTGGGGGAGATCGGTCGTCATGCGGCCGTCAGCACACGCTCATCCTAGCAAAGGCGCGCGCCGCGATGTCAATCGCGCATCGGCACGCCGCCTCTCCGGCAGCTCAGGGGCTCGATCCGGCGACTCGACATGGGACCGCGCTGCACCGACGCGGTCCCCGGGCACAGTACGCGGCGGATCCTGGGGGATGGCAACGGTGCCCGTTCCGCCCAATCGTGCCCCGTGCCGTTCCTGGTGGTCAGCGGGCGCCGCCCGACATGGCGACCATGAACTCCAGCCGGTCGCCGTCCTGGACCGGCGCGTCGAGCTCTGCCTGCTGGTCGTTCACGAGCACCATGATGGCTTCGGCGTCGGTATCACTGAAGCCTTCGGCGCGAATGATGTCGATGGGGCGCAGGCCGGGCTGAAATGTGATGTCCAGCGTTTCCTGACGGCTCCGCGCCCGCTTGGCCAGGAGCGGGAAAAACCGGACGTGTACGGCCATCGCCATGCCCTCCCGCGCGATATGCCACCGCTCGGTTGAGCATAGGCTACCGCCCGCACCGGGCTCGGGGAAGCACCGAGGCGGGCGAGGGGGCGCGGATGCCTGATTAGCGGGCGGTGCTGCGGCGACCGTGCAGCAGGCGCCGCCCTTCCTCACCGGACAGCACGGCACCGCAGGTGTCGCAGCGGAAGCTGGAGGCCAAGTCTTCCTTGCCCATGTCCTCCGGTCGCTCCCAGCGCGGCGTCAGCGCGGTGTGTGGACACTGCACCGGGGTCTCGGCCGGGGTCGTGTCGCCTCGCCGGAAGAGCCTCGCCAGCAGACCCATGGTTACCCCCTCCAGGCGCGGTCATGTGCCACACGGTTCCCGTGTCATGGTGGGCGCATCCGATCCGTCGCCTCTCCCTGCATCGTACCGATCTCGTCAATCGCCATTTCGCAGTGTTCGGAAGCGCATAGATACGTCGTATCACGATAGAACTCGCCTGTGAGAGGTATCACACCCTGAGCCGCTTGGGCGGCCTCTCGTGGCCGCCAGGCGGCTCAGGGCGTCAACCAGGTTTTGGAAGGAGGGGTACCGCCGGGGCCCGCGCCGCCCAGCACCGGACCGCCACCCCCCTCCCGCTGAAACGAGAGGAGGGCGGCGGTCCGGTATCGGGTCCGTCTGGTGCCACACGAACCTTGCGGCCGGGCGTGAACGGCCCTCAGTCGGGGGGCGGGCTTGGCCCTCAGGACCTCAGACGCCGATCATATCCGCCACGTCGCGCAGGCCGAGCGACTCCAGCTTGGCGCGGCTGGGCTTGCAGGTCTCTACGTCCCAGTCGCACTCCTTGAGGAACTCGAGCTCCAACGTCTCTGTGTCCAGGCGGATGTCCTTGTGCGGCCCCTCGCTGAGCACGGCACCGGGGCCGCCGTAGAGCCGCTCGGGCACGTGCCGCTTGCGCGGGTTGCCGCCCTCGCGCACCTCGAAGGCCATGCGCATGTTGGCGATGCGCTCGCCGATGCGCAGCAGTTCCTCTTTGGTCAGATCCCAGCCATTGAGGTGGTTGAGCCACTCGGGGATGTGGGCCGTGTTGGCCGCCATCATGATGAACTGACAGGCGCCGGCGGCGTTGACCACGTGCATGTACTCGCTGGCCGCCTTGTGGTGGGCGCCGCGCCCCTCGGCCTTGGTACGGTCGCGCACGGCGGGGGGCAGGCCGAAGCGACGGTTGCCCTCGTACTGGGTATGGCGCGCCGGCGTGGGGTCCAGCTTGTAGGTGGTGTAATACTCGGGCTGGTGCTTGGGATCGTGCATCGGCACTTCTTGGCCGGCGATATGGATGGCGTACCGCTCCGCGCCGCGGCCGATGCGCTCCGCCGCCCGCTTGACGCCGTCTGCCAGTACGTCGCCGATGCCCTCGCGCCGACCGATCTTCTTCAAGAGCTCGATCATGGCGTGCGCGTCGCCCCAGCGCAGCTCCAGGCCGTCGGTGTCCTCTTTGGTGAGGATGCCCTTTTCATAGCACTCAAAGGCGAAGGAGATCGTCGCCCCGGCGGAGATCACGTCCAGGCCGTACTGGTTGCTGAGGTGGTTGGCGTAGATGAGGGCGTCCAGGTCGTTGATCAGGTTCATCGTGCCGAAGGCGGCCGCCGCCTCGTATTCCGGCCGGTGCGTGTGCCGCGGGTAGGCAAAGCCCTTAGCCTTGGCCGCCTCATCCGCCTCCTTGGACTCCGCGCCGCAGGCCAGGGGGCAGTGCCAGCAGGCGTAGTGCTTCTCCATTTTTTCGTTGACCACCGGCCCCTTGAGCGGCTCCACCTCCGGAAAGTCCACGATGCCCACACCCGCCCAGTTCTTCACGGGCGAGTCGCCGTTGTGGGCCGACATGGCGGTGATACCGGTGGTGCCGAAGGTACGGAAGAAATCGGCGGTGGGTTTAACGAAATCGTTCAGTTCGGCACGCAGCAGCTGCAGCGTGTCTTTGGTCTGGTGGATGATGGAGCGGCTGGCGTTGACGACAATGGCCTTCAGCCGCTTGGAGCCCATCACCGCGCCCACCCCGGAGCGCGCGGCCAGCCGCCCCCGCTCGTTGCAGATGCCGGAGATGAGCGACAGCTTCTCCCCCGCCGGGCCGATGAGTGCCACCGAGCAGTTCTTTCCCGTGACCTTCTTACCGTACTTGGCCTGGAGGGCGTCCTCGCAGTCGATGGCCTCCATGCCCCAGTACTCGCCCGCGTCCAGGATCTCGACGCGGTCGTCGTCGATGTGGATCAGCTTGGGGGTGGCGGCCTGGCCGAAGACCATGATGCCGTCCCAGCCGGCGTGCTTGAGGGTGGGGCCGAAATCGCCGCCGCAGTTGGCGTCGCCCCAGCCGCCGGTGAGGGGGGACTTGCACACCACCTGGAAGCGCTGCCCGAACAGCGGTGTGCCGGTGAGCGCGCCGGGGAAGAAACCCAGCATATTCTCCGGCCCCAGCGGGTCGGCGCCCGCCGGGATGCGGTCGAGCGCCAGCCGGGCGCCGATGCCGTATCCGCCCAGGTAGGTGCGGTAGAACTGGTCGTCGAAGTGCTCGACGGTGATCTCGCCGGTGGACAAGTTGACGTTCAGGATCTTGCCGGTGTAGCTTTTTTCGCCGTTGGCAGTCACGGGTGCCGCCTCCTCATCTCCAGCCGTTCCCGCGCCGGCACGGCGCCCCGCCTCTCTAAGGTCAGGCGCGGCGTCGATTGGGCCGCTGAGTGCTTGGATAACACAGGGTACCAGATGCGGCAACGGCGCGCCCCCTGCACCGGGTCTGCCGGCTCACGGGGCGTGGTCCTGGCGGCGGGTGAGCAGGCGCAACACGCCGTCCGCGATGAGCAACAGGCCCAGCGCCAGCATGAAGCTGGGCGTAGGACCATCGACCGCCAGCTTGACCGCCACGATCACCGTGCCCAGCGTCAGGGCGAGGGCGGCTAGGAGGGTGCCCTTCACATCGGTAGCGTCCGTCGCGCTTGGGGAGCCGTCAAGCTGCCCCGGCCCGTTGCCGATGCCGTGACGGGCCCGTACAGTCGAACAAGCGATTCGTCTGAGGGTGGCTATGTTCCGGCGTCTCCCGGCGCTGATGCTTGCGCTCGGCACCGCGCTGATCCTGACGCTGGCGCCCGTCCCCATGACACCGGCCGCGGGCGCCGAGGCGCGCACCGATATCATCCGCGCCGCCTACACCCTGCTGATGGACCACTTCTACCGGGTACCGGCGCCGGACGCCCTCCTGGGCGCGGCGTGGACGGGTGCCACCCGCACCCTCATCGCCGAGGGCGCGCGGCAGCCGCTGCCGGAGCCGCCGGCTCTGCCCGGGGACCGAGACGCCGCGTGGGGCGCCTTCACCCACGCCTACGCCGCCCTCGCCGCCCTGGCGCCGGAGCACCTGAGCCAAATCGACCTGGCGTTTGCCGCGGTGGACGCCATGGCAGAAAGCCTGGGCGAGCGGCACACCACGTTCCTGCCACCGCCGGTGTATCAGGCCTTCCTCGCGCAGCTCGGCGGCAGCGCCGCGGAAGGGGTGGGGCTGGGCGTGCGTCTGAGCACGCGCGCCCCGTGGATGATCCTGGAGCTCGCGCCGGACGGCCCGGCCGCGCGCGCCGGGCTGCGCCCCGGCGACACCTTCCTGGCGGTGGACGGTCAGGACGTGTCCACGGTCGCGCGGCCCGCCCTGCAACGCGCCCTGGCCCGGCCGGAGGGCACCCCCTTGGAGCTGCTCGTGGAGCGGCCCGACGTCGGTCCGATCACGATCACCGTGGTAGTAGGCCGTTTTCGCTTTCCCGACCTCCAAGCCAAGGTGTTAGCAGCCGGGACGGGTTATATCCGCCTGCGCTCCTTCTCGTCGTTTTTGCGGGATCCGTCCGGCCGCCCCAACGTGATCGACGAGTTGGATGCAGCCCTGGCGGCGTTTGAGAGCGAAGGCGTGGAGCGGTGGGTGCTGGACCTGCGCGGCAATGCCGGCGGCTTCGGCTACACGGCTAACGCCCTGATCGGCCGGTTCCTCCCCGATGTCGTCACCAGCCGGGTCGCCAACCAGCGCGGCCAGGCCGGGGAGCACGCCTCTTTCGGCTCACCCTTCCCTGTCCAACGGCCACTGGCGGTACTGGTCGATGGCGGCTCCGCCTCCGCCTCGGAGATCGTGGCCAGCACCATGCAGGAGTACGGCCGCGCGCTGATCGTGGGCACGCGCACCGCGGGCGCGCTGGCCGGCGCCTTGCTCTTTCCCCTGCCGGAGGGCGCCGGGCTTGAGATCGCCGTGGAGGAGGTGCGCACCGGTCGCGGCGGTGTGCTCGTGGACGGGCGGGGCGTGGTCCCCGATATCGAGGTGGTGGACGATCGCACGCCGGCGGATTTCGCCGCCGGGCGCGACCCACAACTGGCGGCCGCGGTGGCGGCGCTCCACGGCCGGTCCGTGCTGCCGGCCCCGCCCCCAGCCCTGCCCGGGCAGTTGGGCGCAACCGAGCTACGGCGGCAGCTTTCGCGCTACTTCCCGCCCGCCGAAGAGGTGCCGGCCACAGCGGATATCACCGCCCCGCGTCATCTCGGTGACCTGGCGCTCAGTCAGCCCAGCGAGTACGTGGGCGCACTCGGGCCGGTGCCAGACGCCCTCGGCCTGGCGCAGCTGGTGCGTTCGCGCGGCTGGCTGGGAAGCTACAGCCGCTTCTACGGTGAGGTGCCGGGCCCGGCCGGCCCATACCTGAGCGTGACGGTGGATGTCTACCGTTCCCAGGCCGGGGCCTACGCTGCGTTGCTGAGCAATGATGCTCCTGCACTGCTGGAGGCCATCTCCCCACCAGTCCAACTGGGCGATGGCACGGTGGCATATCGCGGGGCATGGCTGAACGCGGGCGCCAGCATCCTCGTGTGGCGGCAGGGGCGCGTGGTGATCACCGTGACCTCCCAAGCCGTGCCCGGGCGGGAGTCGTTCGAGCCGGTGGTGGCCCTGGCCCGAGCTGTGGACGCGCGCCTGCGCGCCGCGCCGCTCCCCGAGCTGGCGCCACAGCCGGCCGCGCCCTGAGCCGGCCATGCGGGCCCCGGTACGCGCTACCATGGCGCCCGCGGCACGCATGCCGGTACCCGCACGGCGCGGAACGGAGCTCGGCCCCGCCGGGGGTGAGGGGCTGCCTCCGGCATTGACATGGGGTGGAACGTGAGCGCGCCACCCATCCGTGGTCTCCAGACGTTCGGTGCTGCGCAGGCCCGCGCGGCGCTCCTCTGGCTGTCGCGCCAGAGCGCGTTGCAGCGCCTGACGGTCGAGTTTCCCCCGGCGCGCCGCGTGGCGCGGCGGTTCATCGCCGGGGAGACCCTGGCGGAGGCCATCGCCACGGCGCGCGCGCTCACCGCCCAGGGCTTCCACACCACCGTGGCGTTTCTGGGAGAACACGTCACGGACCGGCGCGAGGCGCGGGCCGCCGCGGCCCAGTACGACCGCCTGCTGCGCGCGCTGGCCGCGGCACACGTAGACGCAAATTGCTCCCTCAAGCTCAGCCAGCTGGGCATGCTCTTCGACGTCACACTGGCGGAGGCATTGCTGCGGCAGATCGTGGCCGTGGCCGAGGAGCTGAGCGGCTTCGTGCGCATCGACATGGAGAGCTCAGACCTGGTCCAGCCCACGCTGGACCTGTACGACCGCCTGACAGCTGCCTGCCACGGTCGACCGCGTCTGGGCGTCGTGATCCAGTCCTACCTGCGTCGCAGCGAGGCGGATGTGCGCCGGTTGATCGCCCGTGGCGCGCCGATCCGGTTGGTCAAGGGCGCCTACGCGGAACCGCCTACCGTGGCGTACCCGCGCAAGGCCGACGTCGATGCGTCCTACCTGCGCCTGGCCGACCTGTTGCTCTCGGACGAGGCGCGGGCGCACGGCGTCTACCCGGCGTTTGCCACCCACGACCCCGCCCTGATCGCCGCCGTGCGCGGTATGGCGCAGGCGCGCGGTATCCCACCCACGGATTATGAGTTCCAGATGCTGTTGGGCGTGCGCCGCGACCTGCAGGTGACGCTGCGGCAGGCCGGGCTGCGGGTGCGGATCTACGTGCCGTACGGCAGCCACTGGTACCCGTATTTCATGCGTCGCCTGGCCGAGCGCCCGGCCAACCTCTGGTTCCTGGTGCGCGCCTTGGTGCACGGCTGAGCAAGGCCCTCCCGTGCTCAACATCGTCCCTTGCCGAGCGCCGGCAGGAGTAAAACACTGCCTGACGGATCAACCCCACGCTCGTCGACCGGCTCGCCGGCGGCAAGCGTTACCTCCAAGGCCACGTCGTGACCACAAGCCCTCTGAAGAACGGTCCGCTCGCCGAGGTGATTCGGTGCATTGTGGCGACGGTGCGGCCCGTGTGCATCGTGCTGTTTGGCTCGGCCGCGCGCGGCGCGCTTCATCCGCACCGCGATTTGGACCTTTTGATCGTGATGCCGAACGGCACGCATCGACGCCGCGCGGCGCAGCGCATCTACCGGGAAATCGCTCCCCTTGGGGTAGCCGCCGACGTGGTCGTGGTTACCGAGAGCGATGTGCACGACCACGCTGATGACTTTTCTCTCGTGCTCTATCCCGCCCTTCGCGAGGGGAAAAAGCTCTATGCTGCCCAGCGGTGACCGCGCGATCTCGGCTTACCGCTGGTTAGCGCGCGCCAAGGGCGACCTCGCGTTGGTCTCGGCCCCGCTCCCCCACGCCCCTCCCTATATCGGCGTGCGCGCCGCGTCGATATTTAGGGTGCCGGGCATCGAATATTCGACCCTGTCCGGGAACCGTTGCCGGCGGTCCGCGCTATGGTACGAGAATGGCGAGCGAACGAGCGCCCCTGCCCCGATCCCACACCCAGCGCGCCGAGATCGCACGGTTACGCCGGCTCGCATGGCGTGACGAGTTGACCGGCCTCGCCAACCGCCGCGCCTTTTTGGAACGGCTAGAGGCCGAGATGGCGCGCTCGCTGGGCGCTGGCACCCCCTTCACGCTCGTCCTCCTCGACCTTGACGGCCTCAAAGACCTGAACGACACCTTCGGCCATCACACCGGCGACGCGGCCTTGCGCGCCTTCGCCAGGGCGCTGCGTCGGGCGGTCCGCGCAGACGACCTGGTAGCGCGCATCGGTGGCGATGAGTTCGCGGTGATCGGGGTGCACGTGGCACCCGCCGACGCCGCTCCCTTTGCCGCGCGCATCCGCAGGGTGGCCGAGGGGCTCACCCGCCGCATCCTTCCCGGCCGGCGGCGGGCGCACTTGACGGCGGCCATGGGGGTGGCGACGTGGGACGGCACGGTGGGTGACGTCGGCCAGCTCTTCGCCCGCGCGGAGGCGGCGCTGCTGAGCGCCAAGACCGCCGACGAGCCCGCGGAGCCCGTCGCCAGCGGCGTGTACCGACCGCGCGGGCGGCGCACTTTGGGCGAGGAGTTACGCCGCCTTCTAGCGATGGCGCGTCGCGTGTCCTCCAGCTGTGAGCTGGAGGAGCTGTGCCGCGCTGCGGCGGAGAACGCGGCCGCCCTCATCGGGGCACGCGATGCCTCCATCGCCCTGCCCCGCCCCGACGGCTGCACCGGCTACGAGGAGCGGTTCAGCGAGGGGCGCTGGCTGCGCGTCAGCGGGTGCTGGTACCGGCCGGGCCAGGGGCTCATCGGTCGGGTCATGGAGACGGCTCAGCCCTACGTGACCGCCGACGCCCGCGGTGACGACCAGGTCGACCAGGAGGCGGTGGCCCGCTTCGACCTCCGCTCCATCATGTGCCTGCCGCTGCGCGATCACAGCGGCCGGGCGATGGGCGTCCTCTCCCTCTCCAATAAGCGCGACAACCGACCGTTCACCGACAACGACGTACGGTTGGGCATGGCCTTTGCCGACCTGGTGGCCACCGCGCTCGAGAACGTGCGGGCGCGTGAGGAGGCGGAGGCCGCCCACCGCTACCTGCGCAGCCTGATGGACCAGGCACACGACGCCATCTACATTACCGACCCGTACACCCGCCGCATTCTCGACGCCAACGAGGCGGCCGAGCGGCTGAGCGGCTACACCCGCGCCCAGCTCCTCAGCATGCGCGCGCCCGATCTGCGTCCGCCGGAGGACCGCGCGGCGCCCGGCACCACGGATCTGGTGCTCGAACACGGTGCGCGGAGCCTGTTGGTGACGGTCCCCCGCCGTCACCTGCGGGCGGATGGGCGGATCGTGCCGGTGGAGGTGAGCGCGCGGCTGGTGCAGACGCCGCGCGGCCCTGTGGTGATGAACATCGTGCGCGATGTCAGCGAGCGGGTGGCGGCAGAGGAGGAGCTACACCGGCGGCACCGCGAGCTGGAGGCGCGAAATGACGTCTCCCACCTGCTGGCACAGGCGGAAAACGACCCGGCGGCGCTGGAGCGCGTGCTGCGCATCGCGGTACACGCCGCCGGCGGCGACGGCGGCATCATGCTGGCCGAGTACGACCCGGAGACCGGCGGGGCGCGCGTCACCGTTGAGTATCAAGTGCCCGAGCCGTTGCGCTCCTACCTGTTGCAGAAGGCCCATCGACCGGGCGGTGGTTTCCTGGGAGCGGCCCTCACCGGGGACATGGTGCACGTTCCGGACACCCGGGCGTCGGGGGCCGAGGTGCGGCCGGAGGCGCTGGCCGCGGGCGTGCGCGCCTTCGTGTGCGTGCCCCTGGCCGCGAGCGGGCGCGTGCTGGGTGTGCTGGGTGTCGGGAGCTCCACGGCGCACCGCTTCGGCGAGCAGGAGATCGCGCTGTTGCGGGCGGTGGCCGACCAGCCCGCGGTGTGGCTGGAGCGGCAGCGGCTGCTGGAGGAGACGCGCCGGCGTGAGCAGGAGGCGCGCTTCCTTGCAGAGCTCAGCGCCCTCTTGAACGAGGCGCGGACGGCCGACACGGTCGCCCGGCGGCTGGCCGCCAAAGCGTCGGAGGCGCTTGGTCGGGCGGTGGTCGTCTTTCTGTTTGACGCCCCATCCCGGCAGTGGCAGGTGGTGGCCACGTACCACCCGGTCCCGGCGCTCCGCCGGCGACTGGCACGCATGCTGACGGCCCAGCCGCCGCGAGAGGCGGGTGGATTGATGGCGGGGGTATTCGCCGCGGGCCGAGCAGAGCTGGTGGACGTGCGGAGCAGCGCCCTGCCCCTGGGCTCGGCGGAAAAGCTGGCGCAGATGGGCATCACCGCCGTCGTGGTCGCGCCCCTGCATGTGAGCGGACGTCTGGTCGGCATGCTGGCGGCCGGCAACGGTGCGAATGAGCCGTCGATGACGCCCCACCAGGTGCGTCTGGCCGAGGAGATCGCACGGCACGCGGCCGCGGTGCTGGCCAACGCCCTCTCCCGGCATTACCTGCTGGCGCGGAACCGTGAGCTTCGGCTAATCAACGACATCGCCGTGCTGGCGCAGCGCGTCACGGATGCGCACGCTCTGGACGCAGCGGTGGTGGAGCGGCTGCGGCGGTACTTCCGGGCGCAAAGCGCCGTCCTGCGACGGTGGGACGCCGCCGTAGGGGTGTTGCGCTTCGCGGCTGGGAGCCGCCTACCGGCGCATGTGGAGGCCTGGTCACGGCAGACGTCACCGGCGCTGGGCGCCGGGATCACCGGTCGGGTGGCGGCCACGCGGCGGCCAGCGATCGTCGAGGATGCCCTCACCGACCCGCGACCGCTGTATATCCCGGAGGTGGCGGCCGTGTTGCGCTCGAGCGTGTACGCGCCGCTGGTGGTGGGTGACGAGTTGATCGGCACGCTCTCGGTGCACAGCAACCGCCCGCGGGCGTTCAGCGAGGCGCACGCTCGCATCGTGATGACGGTAGCCCGTCAGGTGGCGCCGGCGCTGGCGCGAACCGCGCCGGACGGGGATGACCAACGCCCGAAATGAGAGGAGCCGCCTTCCCGGTGGGGATACCGAGCAGGCGGCAGCCAAAGAGGGTGGGGGCTTGCGCCGGCCGGACTCCATCTCCCCACATAGCCCGGTATCGGCGCCAAAGGAACCCTACGCAATGCCCGGAGCTCGGTCAACCGTCGGACGGTTCCGAGAGCGGTCGTTCATCGGCGCTCTCTGCCCATGCACGTCCGAGGATGGCTGCAAAGGCATGAGAGCGCCCATATTGGTCGTTGCCGTATATCCACGACGCTCAGCGCAGGTAGCGCGCGAACCAGTCCAGCGTGCGGCGCCAGGCGTCGGCCGCTGCCTCGGCGTTGTATGAGGGACCGGTGTCGTTGAAGAAGGCGTGGCCGACGTTCGGGTAAATGACGGTCTCCACGGTCTTGCCGGAGGCGCGCAGGCGTTGCTCCAGCTCGCGCACGGCGGCGGGCGGCATCCACTCGTCAGTGGCGCCGAACAGCCCCAGCACGGGCGCCTGAAGCCGATCACAATCCGGCTGGCCACCGGGGAGCACGCCATAGAAATCCACACAGGCGGCTACCTCGGGGTTGGTGCAAGCCGCTAGCAGGGCGAGACCGCCGCCCAGGCAAAAGCCCACGACGCCCACCTTGCCGGTGCTGCGCGGGTGCTGCTTGAGAAAGTCCACAGCGCCCTTGAGCTGACGGGCGGCCACGTCCCGCTTCATGTCCATCATGAGCTTGTTGGCCTCGTCCGGCTCGGTGGTGGCGCGGCCGCCGTACAGGTCGGGCGCCAGGGCCAGGTACCCGGCCGCGGCGAAGCGATCCGTCACGTCTTTGATGTGTGGCACAAGCCCCCACCATTCCTGGATAACGACCACGCCGGGGGCTGGGGCGTCGGTCCGGGGCAGGGCTAGGTAGCCCTGCACGGTGCCCTGGCCGTTGGGGAACGTGACCATCTCGCCCATGTGCGGTGCTCCTCCTCGCGCGCAGTATGATGCGTGTGCGCAGGTGCAGCCTAGCGCATAAAGACAGCAGAGGGGACTCCCACGCGGGGAAGGCCGTCCTGGCCTGTCACCGTGCTGGCCGATAGTCGGCTGTGGGCCTCAGCCGTACCGGCGCGCCAGCTCCGCGCATTGGTCGAGCACGGGCAGCACCGTTTCCCGGGGCGCGGCCGGCACGCTGAAGATGAGGCGATGCACGCCCAGCGCCTTGAAGCCCTCCACCAGTGCTGCCTCCGGCCGCACGCCGAACACCGACACCGGGATGGGGCCGCGCCCCTTCTCCCGTGCCAGGCGCTCGAGCTCGGCGATGCGGGCCGCCAGCGCCGGCCCCGGCTCCACCCGGTTGGGCATCCACTCGTCGCCATAGTCCACCACCCGCTGGAGCGTGTGTGGACCGTTCCCGCCCACGACGATCGGCGGGTGCGGCTTCTGCACCGGCTTGGGCCACTGCCAGATCTTGTCAAACTGGACGAAGCGGCCGTGGAACTCCGGCTCGTCCTGCGTCCAGATCGTCTTCATAGCCAGCACGCGCTCGCGCAGGATCTTCCAGCGCTGGGTCGGGTTCGTGCCGTGGTGCGCCATCTCCTCCAGGTTCCAGCCACCGCCGATGCCGAACAGAAAGCGGCCGCCGGAGAGGAGGTCGACGGTGGCCACCTCCTTGGCCGTGATGATCGGGTCGCGCTCCACCACCAGGCAGATGCCGGTGCCCAGCTTGATGCGGCTGGTGACGGCGGCCACCGCCGCCAGCGCGGCGAAGGGGTCGAGCGTGTGCCAGTACTCCGGGGGCAGCTCCGGCCCGCCCGGCCAGGGCGAGCGGCGGCTGACGGGGATGTGCGTGTGCTCGGGAAACCACAGCGACTCGAAGCCGCGCTCCTCCGCCAGCCGGCCCAGCTCCGTCACGCTGATGGCGTAATCCGCCGGGAACATCGCCACACCGAACTGCACCCCTGCACCTCCTACATGCGCCTCACGAACCGGCCGGGCCGACGAGGGTGACGGGCATCCCCAGGGCGGCGCGACCGAGCATCTGCGCCAGCTCGTCCGTCTTCCAGGCCATCACCACTCCGCCCATCAGGTCGCGGACGATCCGCTCCAGCGGGCGGGCACGCACGTAGGCGTGGGCACCGCACACCTTCATCGCCCCCAGTGCCACCTCTTCGCTCATGCGCCGCAGGTGGTACACCGTGCGGATCAAATGACGGGTGAAGGCCTGGCTGGAGGGAAAGACGGTGTCCACCCGCCGCACGGTATCGTAAAAGACCGTGCGCCCCGTCTCCAGCCAGTGCTCCATCTGGCCGATGGCGATCTGTGCCCATGCCTGCTCGGCGCGGTAGCCTGGCGGGGTGCCGAGCGCGGACACCTTGCCTGCCAGGAAGCCGTGGCGTTGGCCGACGTACTCCAGCGTGAAGTCGAAAGCGGCCTGGGCCAGCCCCAGCCAGATGGCGAGGATGCCGAGCGTGCCCAGGCTGCGCCGCTGGTTCTGCACGCTGGGCTGGCTCTGCACCGCCTCCACGATGGCCCGAAACATGGGCAGCGGCAGGATGAGCGCCTCGGCGCGCGGCACCACCAGGTCGTCCAGCTCGATGTCGTGGCTGGCGGTGCCCCGCAGCCCCATGGCGTCCCAGTTGTAGAGAATGCGCACCCCGGGCTGGTCGGTGCGCGGCAGACAGAACACCAGGTCCGGCTCGGCGGGCCGACCGTCGGCGGTGGTGCCGCGGTCGATGGTGGCGACACAGAAGATATACGTCGCCCCCTCGCTGGCGGAGGCGAAGCCGGCCCGTCCGGAGAGCACCAGCTCGGCGCCGGACTCGACGGCGCGGTAGCCGGTGGTGCGGTTGTCCAGCTCCCCCGTCGGGATCGCGCCGGGCGCGCACATGAGGGCGCCGTGGCGGGCGATATCCTCCAGCACCGCGTTGCGGCGGGGGAAGGGCGGCAGGAGGGCGGTGAGGTCGGCGGCGATGCGGTGCATGTTGAGGGCCACGGCCGTGGACGCATCGCCGTAGGCGATCTCCTCCATCACCCGCATCTGCGCCTCGGGGCTGAGGCCAAGGCCGCCCACCTCCTGCGGCAGCGACATGCCGGCCAGGCCCAGGGCGCGCAGCTCGTCGATGTTCTCGCGCGTGAACGCCCCCTCGCGGTCGTACCGGGGTGCCCGCTGGGTGAAGGGGCCGCGGGCCAGCTCGCGCACGGCCGCGATCAGCGCCGTCTCTCGTTCGTCCATGGCGTGGCGCTCCTTCCGGGGGTGGGGTAGCGCGGGCAGGTCGGAGCCTGACTCGCCGCGTCCGCTCGTGTAGTCACCCTGCGCAGCTGCCCCACCCCTGTTGAGCATGCGACATCGGGCGGTGAGCCGGAAGCCGCCCGGCACCACCGGCACGATACCGCGCGGGGAGACGCCTCAGCCGCGGATGAGGCGGCGCAGGCCGCCCAGCACCAGCCAGGCGCTCAGCCCGGCGGCGACCAGTAAGGAGCCCGCGCCCCACAGCATCATCGGGTCGCGGATCGGGCGAAAGCGGGCCTCTCCCCGCGCGATCTCGATGTAGCCCAGGGGCGCGACCATCACGCCGCCGCCGCCGCGTGGCTCGCTGTCCTCGGACGTGGTTTTCGTGGCGCCGCGCACGCCCAGGCCCCAGGTGACCTTGGCCACCGGGACGACCGTCACCCCATCGCGCTCCACCGACGCGCCGTACACCGCCGCGGCGCCGGCCTGGCCGCCCAGGTGCTCGGCCAGCCGCTCCAACAGCGCCGCGGTCGGCCCGGCGGCCCGGCGCTCCACCTCGCGGGCCAACTGCTCCGACATGGTCATCGCTGCTGCCCTCCCGAGCTCTGCCCACCGGTTGGTGGAACCGTGATCAGGCGGTGCCGCCGTGCTCGCCCGGCGGGGAATGACCGCCCGGCGGGGTCGCCACCCGCAGCGTACCAGGCCGCGCCGCCGTTGTCCGTCCCCCGAGGGAACGACTACCGCCGTCCTTGCGCGGGCTGCTCGAGATGCTTATATTCATTGATTGAGTACTCAACGGCTGAGGATAGCAATGAGCCGGGCGCGGTCGGCCCTATCGGCGGCGGAGTACGCGATCCTGGGCGTGCTGCGCGAGCGTCCCATGCACGGGTACGAGATCGCGCGCCGCTTCGCCGCCGACCTTGACCTCGGGCTGGTGCTGCCGCTGGACATGAGCACCGTCTACGCCCTGCTCAAGGACCTGCAGGAGCAGGGGCTGATCGCCGGTCAGCGCGTCACGGTGGGCGCGCGCCCGCCGCGCACGGTGTTCCACCTGTTGCCGGAGGCGGAGGCCCTGTTGCTGCAATGGCTGGAAGAGCCGGTGGGGCGGCTGCGCGAGGTGCGCTCCGACCTGCTGCTCAAGCTGTACTTCTGCCGCCGCATCGACACCGCCTGCACCGCCCGCCTGCTGGACGCCCAGATCGAGGTGTGCCGCGCCTACCTAACACGCCTGGAGCGGCTGGCGGCCGACAGCCCGCCGGGCAGCTTCGAGCGGCTGGTGTGGGACTCCAAGGTCAGCGCCGCCCGCGCCACCGTCGCCTGGTTAGCCGAGGAACGGGCCCGGGCAGGCGGGTGAGCATGCGGTGAGGGCCCGACGTCGATGATCGCCGCACGAGGAGACAGCCAATGCGCGTGTACACCCTGGTCTGGCTGCTGGCGCTGGAATGGGCGCTAGTCGCCTGTGGCGGCCGCGCCGACGCTCCGGCGGCGGGACAGCCGCAGGCCGTCACCGTAGCGGCGGCCGCCGACCTGCGCCGCGCCCTCACCGCCATGCAGCCGGAGCTGGAGCGGGCCTGCGCCGCCCGCCTGACCTTCGTCTACGGCTCCTCCGGCCAGCTCAAAGAGCAGATCCTGGCCGGCGCCGGGTATCACCTGTTCCTCTCGGCCGATGTCGACTACGTGCAGGAGCTGGTGCGCGCCGGCCGGCTGGAGGCCGAGGGAGCCGGCCCCTACGCCGTCGGGCGGCTGGCGCTGGCCTGGCGGCGGGGCCTGCCGCCCCTGCAGGGGGTGGAGGACCTGGCCCGGGCGGACGTGACGCACATCGCCATCGCCAACCCGGCGCACGCCCCCTACGGCCGCGCCGCCCAGCAGGCCCTCACCGCGGCCGGCCTGTGGGAGCGACTGCAACCCCGGCTCGTGCTGGGCGAGAACATCCGCCAAGCCACGGACTACGTGCAGGGCGGCAACGCCGACGCCGGCCTGGTGGCCCTGGCCCTGGTGATCGACACCGAGACGCCCTACGTGCTCGTGCCCGCCTCCTTGCACCGGCCAATCGTGCAGGCCGGCGGGGTGCCGCGCGGCAGCGGCCGGGAGGAGACGGCCCGCTGCCTGCTCGCGGCCCTGCGCGCCCCCGCGGGCCAGGAGGCGCTGGCGCGCTTTGGCTTCGAACCGGTGCCGCAGTGATGAGCCTCGTAGACCTCGACCTCACCCCCTTCCGCCTCTCGCTGCAAGTTGGCCTGCTGGCCACCGCCCTGTGCCTGCTGGTCGGGGTGCCGCTGGCCTGGTGGACGGCGCGCGCGCATCCGCTGGTGAGCGGCGTGATCTCATCCCTTGTGTTGCTGCCGTTGCTGTTGCCACCCACCGTGGTCGGCTACTACCTGCTGTACCTGCTCGGCCGGCAGAGCGGCGCGGGCCGCTTTCTGATGGACGGGCTCGGGCTGCGGCTGGTGTTCACCTGGCAGGGCGCCGCTGTGGCCGCGGCGGTGGTGGCGCTGCCCCTGTTCGTGCGCACGGCCCAGGCCGGCTTCGAACAGATCGACGAGGACGTGCTGCGGGTGGCCCGCACCCTGGCGCCGCCCTGGCGGGTGTTCCTGCGGGTGGTGCTGCCCCTGGCCTGGCCCGCGCTGGTGGCCGCCACGCTCATCGCCTTCGCCCGCGCCGCCGGCGAGTTCGGGGCCACGGTAATGGTGGCCGGCAACATCCCCGGCCGCACTCAGACGGCGCCCACCGCCATTTACGACGCCGTGCAGGCCGGCAACAGCGCCCAAGCCAACCGCCTGGCGGCGGTGTTCCTCGCCTACGGGCTGGCGCTGCTGGTGGCCCTGGCCTACGTGGCCCGCCCCCGCCGCCGCTAACCCGGGAGCGATGCCGATGCTGGAGCTGGACATCGAGCGACGCTTCCCCGGCTTCCACCTGCGCGTTCGCCTGGCCGTGCACCACGAGCTCGTGGTGCTGTTCGGCCACTCCGGCTCCGGGAAGAGCCTCACCCTGCGCGCCATCGCCGGCCTGCTCCGCCCCGACCGCGGCCGCATCCTCATCGACGGCCGGCCGGTGTTCGACGCGGCGGCCGGCGTCGACCTTCCTCCCCGCCTGCGCCGCGTCGGCTTTGTGCCGCAGCACTACGCCCTCTTCCCGCACCTCACGGTGCGCGAGAACATCGCCTTCGGCCTGCACGGCCTGCCCCGCCACGAGCGTGAGCGGCGCGTGGCGGAGCTGGTGGCGCTTTTGGGGCTGGTGGGGCTCGAAGGGCGACGCCCGCCCGAGATCAGCGGCGGCCAGGCCCAGCGAGTGGCCCTGGCCCGCGCCCTGGCCCCCCGCCCGCGCCTCTTGCTGCTCGACGAGCCCTTCTCGGCGCTGGACAGCGCCATCCGCGTGACCCTGCGCCGCGAGCTGGCCCGCCTGCGCCGCGAGCTGGACCTGACCATCGTGTTCGTCACCCACGACCTGCGCGAGGCGTACAACCTGGCCGACCGCATCGCCGTGTTCGACGCCGGTCGCGTGCTGCAGGTAGACGACCGCGAGGCCGTCTTCCATCGGCCGGCCTGCCGGCGCGTGGCCGAACTCACCGAGGTGCGCAACATCTGGAGGGGAGTGGTGACGGAGGCCACGGCCGAGCACGTAACCGTGCAGACGCCGCGGTTCGCGCTGCGCGCGGCGGCCGGCCCGTCCCAGCCGGGCCAGCGGGTAGACGTCTGCATCCGACCGGAACGGGTGATCCTCCTGCGCCCGGAGCGCCACCCGGCCGAGGCCCTGCGCGACACGGCCCTCGCGGCCGAGATCGTGAGCGAGGAGGCGCACGGCGCCGCCCATACCCTCTTCTTCCGTCTGCCGGGCGCGGACGAGGTGCCCTACGACGTGGAAGTGGACCTCCCCAGCCACCCCTACGAGGTGCTAGGCGTGCGCACCCGCCGGGTGTGGACCCTGGTCTTCCCGCGCGCGGCGGTGCACGTCATGCCCGCGGCCGACGGAGAGGGTGACGCCAGCGCGTAGTCCACCCCCCACCGCCTCCCTATACTGGCCCCAGATGCGAACCTGACAAGGCGGTTACGCCATTCCGCGCGACACCACCACGGAGCAGGAGACGTATGGCGAGCATTGAGCGGCAGGCGGCGATCGACCTGGACCGGCGCACGTTCTCGTTCTTTCTCGAGGGCCCGGAGCGGCTGCGGCGGGGCGACACGGTGATCGTGCGCGATGTGATCGAGGTGGATGGGCGCCTGCAGGTGCGCGCCGTCACCGAGGCCGCCCTGCGCGAGGTCGCCAACCGCCTCTTGGTCGATTAAGGGCGCTCCACCACGGTTCAGGACGGGGCCGGTGGCCGCGCCCCGTCCGGGGGGGTGGCCATTGCAGATAACGCGGCGATGAGCTCGTCGGGGGTGGCGAAGGCCTGCTGGTAGAGGATGCCGAGGAAGGGGCTGATGGCGCCCGGGAAGGCGCACAGGAAGACAGGGATGCGCACGTCGCGCGCGTGCTGCATCTCGCTCAGCACCCCCGGCGAGATCTTGTCCGTCGGGTAGTACACCACTACCCAGTCCGACTGGTCGATGAGCTGGAAATCGCGCGAGATCGTCTGGCTGGTCAGGTAGGGGGCGGCCGCGGCCAGGGCCTCGGGCGGCAGCGCCGCCTCCGCCGCAAAGGCGCTGGAGCTGGGGCCGCCGGGGGTGTCGTCGACCGCCATGGGGTTGAAGACGATGAACCCGGCCGCGCGCAGGCGCGCCGCCAGCCGCTCCGCCTCGGCCAGCAGCTCCGGGTGCGTGTCGGCGATAGCGGTGATCGGGTAGCTGAGGTAGATGCGCTTGGGCGGCGGTCGCCGGCACAGGCGGAAGAGGGTTTCGGGCGGCTCGCGGCGGGCGAGCACGTAGAAGGGCTTGCCCTCGTACTGCGCCAGCATCTGCGTGAGCGTGGTCTCGAAGTCACGCCAGATGGCGATCTCGGCCAAGGAGAGATGGCCGCGCCATTCACGGTGCTCCTGCTGGCGGCGGTAGACGTCGAAGGCGCCGTCCACCACGGTGACGTACATGTCGATGATCGGCGCCAGGTGGAGCTTGATCAGCGCCATGTCCAGCGCCGATTGCAGGCGGCCGCGGCGCATGAAGCAGGCGTGGTTGGAGACGATAGCCACCTCCCCCGCCGGCAGGCCGCGCAGCTCATCCAGCAGGCGGCGGAAGGCGGCCTTGCGCTGGACTTCCAGCACCACGGGGTTGCCGTCCAGGAGCGTGGTGGCGTCGTCGGCGATGCGCGTCTCGTCCTGCACTTTGGCCAGCAGCTCGCCGAACTCGAACACCGTGCAGCGCTGCCCCTGGGCGGCGAAGTAGGCGGCCACCTCACGCAGATAGTCCTTACGCCCCGAGCCGGAGATGCCGGTGCACCAGATGATCACGGCCGCCCTCACCGTCGTGCCTGTCGCCAGCATAGGAAACGGGCGTGATGTGGGGCAATTGACGCCGGCGCGCGGCCGCGCCGAAAAATAGGTGGCGCGGTGCAAGATAGCCGGGCCGGGCTGAGGGGGCAATGGCGCGCACCTGGGCTGTGTGGGACGTGGAGACGGTGCGGCTGGCGCACGAGGTGCCGGGCGGCTGGGCCAACCCGGCCGGGTTTGGCCTGGCCGTGGCCAAGGTGCTGGACGAACGCGGCGCCATGCACACCTTCTACGAAGCGGACGCGCCCGCGCTGCTGCGCCTACTGGCCGAAAAAGACCTCGTCGTCGGATTCAACAGCCTGAAGTTCGACTGCGGGGTGCTGGCGGCCCACGGCGACGTGACGGCCATCCGTTACCGCACGCTGGACCTGCTCGCCAGCCTGGACGCCTGCACCGGCATCCCCTACTGCGTGAGCCTGGAGCGGGCCTGCCGGGCCACGCTCGGCGTGGGCAAGCTGCTGAGCGGCGGCACCGAGGCGGTGCGGCTGTGGCGCGCCGGCGGCGCCGCGGGGCGACGGCTGGTGGAGGCTTACTGCGAAGAGGACGTCCGCCTCACCTACCGGCTGTGGCGGTTCGGCGCCGAGCGGGGCTACGTGGTGGTGCCGCTGCGCGCCCACGGCGGCCGTCCGCCCCACCCGGCGGCCAGGGTGCCGGTGCACTGGCCACCGCCGCACCTGGCCTGAGCCGTGCCCCCGCCCGGCGTGCGCGCCGCCTCTCGAAGATGAGCCGTATACAGATGTTCCTTACCCTCTCGGTTCGGTCTATCCGGCATCGCTTGACAACACGCCGAAATCGTGTATCCTCGCCTACCACGGGCCGGAGATTCCTTTGACCGATCCGGCCGGTCTGGTCAGATGGTCCGGCCTTTTTTGTGTGCCCCGAGGAGGCGACAGGGAGCGGTTATGGCGGGCGCGGTCGGGGAGATCGAGGCGGTCCGGGAGCGGCGCGAGCTGGCGGTACGGCGGTGGCTGGAGGGGGAGCGGCTGCTGGGCTACCTCTTGCTCCTGCCGGCCGTGCTGTATATCGCCCTGCTGGTGGGCGTACCGTTCTTCATGGCGCTGCGGTTTAGCGTCACCAACGCCACCACGGGCGGCAGCCAGTCCGGTGAGTTCGTGGGGTTGAGCAACTTCCGCGCCGTGATGGAGATGCCGCTGTTCCGCACGGCGCTGAAGAACACCTTCATCTTCACCTTCGGTTCGGAGGCCATCAAAGGGCTGCTGGGCCTGGCGCTGGCCTTCCTGCTCATCCGTCCGTTTCGCGGGCGGGCGCTGGTGCGGGCGCTGATCATCATCCCCTGGGCGATGCCGGTGGCGATCAGCGCCATCGCTTGGAAGTGGATGCTGCACCCCCAGTTCAGCGTGTTCAACTGGGTGCTGAACAACACGCCCCTCATCAACCAGACGTTCCTGGGCAACACCTACCACAACTGGCTGGGCGACACCAAGCTGGCGATGGCCTCGGTGATCCTGGTCAACGTGTGGCGCGGCCTGCCCTTCTCCGCCATCATCCTCATGGCCGGGATCACGGCCGTGCCGCAGGACCTGATCGACGCCGCCAAGGTGGAAGGGGCGGGCTTCTGGACGCGCTGGCGGCGCGTGATCGTCCCCATCATCGCCCCCATCCTGTTCCTCTCGCTGCTGTTCTCCGTGATCTTTACCTTCACCGATCTGTCCGTGGTCTACCTGCTGCTCCAGGGCGGTGGCGCCGAAGGGGCCACGCACGTGCTGCCCACGCTCGCCTTCCAGGTGGGCATCCAGGGCGGGGCGCTAGGGCGCGGCGCGGCCATCTCGTTGTTTATGCTGCCGGCGCTGATGGCCGTGGCCATCTGGCTGCTGCGCATCCTCAAGCGGAGGGAGGTCCAGTGACGACCACGCTCCAACCCGCCGTTGAGGCTCCGGCCGCGGCGCCGGCGGTGCCGCGCCGCCGCTTCTCGTGGCGGCGGCTGCGCGGCACCGTGGTTACCTACGTGGCGGTGGCCTTCTTCGTGGTGTTCGCCATCTTTCCCGTAGTCTGGATGGCCATCACCGCGGTGAAGACCAACCGCGACCTGTACAACGTGGACAACATCCCCTTCTGGTTCGCGCAGCGGCCCACCCTGGAGCACGTCAAGTACCTGTTCGAGAACACCCTGTACACCACCTGGGTGGTGAACACGCTCCAGATCGCGGCCCTGGTCACCTTGATCACCCTGGCGGCGGGCATCCCGGCCGGCTACGCCCTGGCCCGCCTCCGCTTCCCGGCTGCCGGGACGATCGGCATTCTCATCTTCCTCACCTACCTGGTGCCGCCGGCCCTGCTGTTCCTCCCCCTGGCTCGCCTGATCTCGGACATCGGGATGGGCGACTCCAAGTGGGCGCTGGTGCTGGTCTACCCGACCTTCACCATCCCCTTCTGCACCTGGCTCCTGCACGGTTACTTCAAGACCATCCCGCGGGAGATCGAGGAGGCGGCGCGTGTGGACGGCTGCGGCCGGTTCAGCGCCGTCTGGCGCGTGATCCTGCCCGTATCCGCGCCAGGCATCCTTAGCGTGGTGATCTTCGCCTTCACCCTCTGCATCCAGGAGTTCCTGTACGCGCTGACCTTCGTCTCCGCCTCGGACCAGAAGACGGTGACCCTGGGCGTCACCACCGACCTGATCCGCGGCGACATCTTCTACTGGGGCTCGCTCATGGCCGGCGCGCTGTTCGTGGGGGTGCCGGTCGCGATCCTGTACAACTTCTTCCTGGACCAGTTCGTGGCCGGCCTCACCGGCGGCGCGACGAAATAGCCGGGGAAAGGGGGGAGCGCACAGGAGAGGACCAGCGACGGGTGCGCGAGCATGCTCAGCCGGCGTATGCCGGCGAGTGAGGAGGGGCCCGGCCGGTGCGCATCGGTCGGCGCGGAGAAGCAGACAAGATAGGGAGACTCGCCATGGACGCGAACACGTGGAAGCGGGCGGCACGGCCGCTGCCGCGGCGCCGATTCCTGCAGGTGGCCGGCCTGACCGTGGGCGCCGCCTCGGCGGCGTCGCTGCTGGCGGCGTGCGGCGGCGGTGAATCGAAGCAGACGGCGGGGCAGGCGGCTCCCGGCACCGCGCAGCCGGGGGCGAAGAAGCTGGGCGGTGACCTCAAGATCCTGATGTGGAGCCACTTCGTCCCGGCCTATGACCAGTGGTTCGATAAGTTCGCCAAGGACTGGGGCGCGGCCAACGGCGTGAACGTGCGCGTGGACCACATCCCCCACCTGCAACTGCCGGCGCGGCACGCGGCGGAGATCGCCTCCCAGGCCGGGCACGACCTGGTGCAGTTCGCCCTGGCCGTGGGCGGCGGCGCGCACTTCTACGCCAAACACCTGGAGGACCTGGACGACATCGTCGCCAAGGTGGGCGAGGAAAAGGGCGGCTGGACGGACTTCGCCAAGCGCACGAGCTTCGTCGGCGGCCACTGGAAGACCTTCCCCGACTTCTTCATCCGCTTCCCCATCCTCTACCGCGAGGACCTGTGGGCCGAGATCGGCATGCCCAAGGGCCCGGACACGTGGGAAGACATCCTAGTGGGCGGCCGCAAGCTGAAGGCGATGGGCTTCCCCGGCGGCTTCGGCATCAACAACCACGCCGACTCCAACGCCACCCTGCACGCCATCCTCTGGTCCTACGGGGCCAAGACGGTGCAGGAGGACGGCAAGACGGTGGCCATCAACTCCAAGGAGACGCGCGAGGCCCTGCGCCTGGTGAAGGCGATCTTCGAGGAAGCGATGACGCCGGAGACGCTGGCCTGGGACGACTCCTCCAACAACACGCTCCTGGCCTCGGGCAAGGGCTCCTGGATCCACAACCCGATCAGCGCCTCGCTCTCGATCAAGAACGACAAGAACCTGGAGCTGTACAACAAGATCGGCATCGCCAACACGCCCAAGGGGCCGGCGGACCGGCGCACCTACGTGCCGGTGAACACCTTCGGCATCTGGAAGTTTGCGAACAACAAAGATGCGGCGCGCGCCTTCCTCCGCCACTACGCCGCCAACTGGATGGAGGGCTACAAGGCCTCGGTCAGCTATAACGAGCCCATGCTCAAGGGCTGGATCGATGAGGGCTTCAAGTGGGTTGCCACCCTGGACGACCCGAAGATCAAGACCCTCACCGACTTCAGCCCCTACGCCGCCATGAACGGCTACCCCGGCCCGGCCACGCCGGCGGCGGAGGAGGTCTTCCAGACCTACATCATCCCGCAGATGGCCGCCAAGATAGTCAAGGGCGGCAACATCGACGACGTGGTGCGGGACACGGAGACGGCGATCAAGAAGATCTACGACAAGTACGCCTAGGTGGGCGCGGGCGCGGCCGGCCCGTCCCGCCTTGGCCCTCGTTCCTGCTCATTCCGCCCCCAGGAACGAGGGCGCAGCGGGCCGGCCGCGCCCCGTCGTTGACGGGTAGCGAGTATTCCACTGGAGACCATGCATGGCACGCGTCTTTCTGGATCACGTGACCAAACGGTTCGGTGAGGTGACGGCCGTCAACAACCTCACCCTGGAGGCCCGCGACGGCGAGTTCCTGGTGCTCGTCGGCCCCTCCGGCTGCGGCAAGAGCACCGCTTTGCGCATGATCGCCGGGCTGGAGGAGGTGACGGCGGGCGAGATCTACATCGGCGACCGCCGCGTCACCGACTTGCCACCGCGGGACCGCGACATCGCCATGGTCTTCCAGTCGTACGCCCTCTACCCGCACATGTCGGTGTTTGACAACATGGCCTTCGGCCTCAAGCTGCGCAAGGTGCCCAAGGACGAGATCCGCCGCCGCGTGCTGGAGGCGGCGCGGATGCTCGGCATCGAGAACCTGCTCGACCGCAAGCCGCGCCAGCTCTCCGGGGGCCAGCGCCAGCGCGTGGCCGTGGGCCGGGCCATCGTGCGCGAGCCCAAGGCGTTCCTGTTCGACGAACCGCTCTCCAACCTGGATGCCAAGCTGCGCGTGCAGACGCGGGCCGACCTCATCCGCCTGCACCAGCGTCTGCAGACCACCTCCATCTACGTCACCCACGACCAGGTCGAGGCGATGACGATGGGCACGCGCATCGCCGTGATGCTGGACGGGGTGTTGCAGCAGCTCGACACGCCGCAGGCGCTCTACGACCGGCCGGTGAACACCTTCGTGGCCGGCTTCATCGGCAGCCCGGCCATGAACATGCTGCGGATGGGGGTGTCGGTGGAGGGAGAGACGGTGCGGCTGCACCGTGAGGGCTTCGCCTTCGCCGTGCCGGCCCGCTACCACGCCGCCCTGCGCCCCTACAATGGGCAGGAGGTGATCCTGGGCATCCGCCCCGAGGACATCAGCCTGCAGGGGCACGGCCCGCGCGGCGACATCGCCCTGCCGGCGCGCGTGGATGTGATCGAGCCGCTGGGCAGCGAGACGTACCTGTACACCGCCGTGGCCGGCACCTCGCTGGTGGCGCGCGTGCGCGCGGGCGCCGACGTGCGACCGGACGAGCAGATCACCCTGTACGCGGCCGCCGACAAGCTGCACCTGTTCGACGCCGTGAGCGAGGTCAACCTCCTGTACGGCGCCCCCGCTCGCCAGCCGGCCAGCGTGGCCTAAGCGGTCGGCCTCAGTCCAGGGAGGAGGCGGGCCGCTCCAGGGCCTGGGCGGACAGGTCCGTGATGCGGTGGGTACGGTGCCAGTCCGTGATCACCCGCACCACGCGCTCCGCCTCGTCCTCAATGAGGAACAGGTCCAGGTCGCGGCTGCTGACGAAGCCGCCGGCCAGGGCGCGCTCGCGCAGCCAAGCCAACAGCCCGCCCCAGTACTCGGAGCCGACGAGGATCACCGGGAAGCGGTGCACCTTGCCGGTCTGAATGAGGTTGAGCGTCTCAAACAGCTCGTCCAAGGTGCCGAGCCCACCCGGCATGAGCACGAAGGCGGTCGCGTATTTGACCAGCATCACCTTGCGCACGAAGAAGTACTTGAAGGTGACGTGGTCGGTGGTGTAGGCGTTGGGCGGCTCGGCGTTGCGCAACGTGATGGCGAGGCCGATGGAGCGGCCACCTGCCTCGAAGGCGCCGCGGTTGGCCGCCTCCATCAGACCGGGGCCGCCGCCCGTCACTACCGTGAAACCGGCCCGCGCCAGCCGGGCCCCGATCTCGCGCGCCAGCGCGTACCAGGGCGACGACTCGTCCATGCGCGCCGAGCCGTAGACCGTCACCGAGGGCGCCGCGCCGCGCATCACGCGGAACCCGGCCACGAACTCGGCGTGCACCTTCTCCAGCCAGGCCGCGTCCCGCTCCGAGATCTCCGCGATGGCGGTCTCGCGCGGCCCCTCAGCGGGCCGGGCTCCATCGCGCCGCGGTGTATCGGTCATGGATGCGCTACCGACGGCCACCGCCCTCGGCCGGGTCGTCGTCCGACAGCCGGCGCGCCCGACGCCGCGCCCGCGGCCGCCGGGTGGCAACGGGCGGGGCCGCACCTAGATGGTAGCAGGAATGCAGGCGCATGACCGGAGCGGTGGCAAGGCCGGTGGGGAACGGGCTAGCATGGAGGGGAGGTCGGACCATGAACCATGCCCATCCCTACTCGGCCGAGGAGTTGCGGCACCTGCGCCGGCTGATCATCGCCTCCGGGGCCACGGTGGAGGAATGGACGGCCCGCCTGCGGCGCACGGCGGATTACCTGCTATCGCTCAGCCCGGGGCAGGCCCAAATCGTGGCCCAGCAGGCCCAGGCCATCGCCGCCGACCCGCAGGACTACGGCAGCGAGGAGGAGCTGCGGCAGGTGCGGGCGGAGATCGCGTTGGTGCCGGAGCGGGACCGGCTCAAGTTCGTGGCGCGGCAGGTGATCGCCGTGCGCCGCCGCCATTACCCCGGACCGCCGGATGACGGGCTGTAGCCCACCCAGGCCGCTCACCGGACGTCCCGAAGGGGATGCCCTGCCGCCTCGCCCTCCAGGCGGGCCAGCAGGCGGAGGATGACCTCGATCCCCGCCAGGTTGACGCCCAGCTCCTCGTGCAGGCGGCGAATGCGACGCAGCAAGGCTACCTGCGCCGCGGTGTAGTAGCGCACCCGCCCATAGTGCCGCGCCGGTGCGAGCAGGCCGGCGGCCTCGTACCGGCGCAGGCGGGCCAGGGTGATCCCGGCCAGCCGGGCCGCGTCGGAGGCCCGGTACAACACCACGGTGACCTCATCGGAGCCGCCCATCGCGCACCTCTCAGCCTATCACGCCGCCCCGGCGGCCAGCGCCCGGGCGAGTTGTTCCGCCAGCTCGCGCTGGCGCGGGGTGAGCCGTTCGGGCAGCGCCACGTGTGCCTCCACGTACAGGTCACCACGCTCGCCCGGCCGGTCGAGGAGCGGCATGCCCTGGCCGCGCAGGCGGAAAACGCGCCCATCGGCGGTTTCCGGCGGGATGCGCAGGGCCAACGTGCGGCCGTCCGGCGTGGTCACCGTCGTTTCGCCGCCCAGGAGCATGGTGGCGAGCGGGATGGATGCGCGGGTGTACAGGTCGGCGCCACGGCGCTCAAAGCGCGGGTCGGGCTGCACGCGCACGACCAGGAAGAGGTCGCCGGGCGGGCCACCGCCGCTGCCGGGCAGGCCCTGGCCGGCCAGGCGGATGGTCTGGCCGGTGTCGATGCCGGGCGGGATGCGCACCTCCAGGCGGCGGGTGGTGCCGTCCGGCAGGGTGAGGACGACGGTGCGGGTGGCGCCGCGGTAGGCCTCGGCGAGGGTGATATCGATCGGCTGCTCGATGTCCGCCCCACGACGTGGCCCGCGCGGCCGCCGCGGCGCGCCGCCGAAGAACGCCTGGAAGAAGTCCGAGAACGGCTCCTCGCCGCCGAAGAGGTCGAGCAGGTCCTCCTCGCGCAGGGTGCGGGAGCCACCACGACCGGCGCCGGCGGCCGCGCGCAGCTGGGCCAGAAATTCCTCCGGCGGCGGGGGCGGCGGTGCCTGCCCGGCCTGATGCGCGCGCAGCCACGCCTCGTACTCCTGCCAGCGCTCGCCGAGCAGGTCGTAGCGGCGGCGGCGTTCCGGGTCGGAGAGGACCTCGTAGGCCTCGTTGATCTCCTTGAACTTCTCCTCCGCTTCCTTGTTGCCGGGGTTGACGTCCGGGTGGTACTGGCGGGCCAGGCGGCGATAGGCGGAGCGGATCTCTTTGTCCGTGGCGGTACGCGGCACACCCAGGATCTGGTAGTAATCCTTGTACTCCACAGCCATCCCCTTTGCCCAGCGTCAGCGCCGGTAGGGCACCGGCGCCTGTGACCGCTCGCGCCGCGTCCACGCGGCGTGAGCGGTTTGCATTGATGTTCTCAAGTGAGTTGACAATGTTATTGTCACATGATAGCCGTAAAAGAGGAAGCGGTGCGGCGGCAGCGCCGCGAGTTGAACGAAGCAGGAGGACCACGCCATGACCGCTCGATGGGACCCGGTGGCCGAGATGCGGTCCCTACGCCAAGCGATGAACCGGTTGCTCGATGAGCCGGTGATGCCGACGCGGCCGGCGCTGCCGGTTGCGTACGAACTGGGCGAATCCGCCGACGAGGTGCGGTTCAGCGCGGCCATCCCCGGTATCGACCCAAGCACACTCGAACTGACCGTGCAACGGGGTGTGCTGTCGGTGCACGGTCAGCTATCCGCCACCATGACGCCTGAGGAGCGGGCCCGCTATCGCTGGTACCACCGCGGCCTGCCGGAGGGCCAGTTCAGCTTCTCCGTGGCGCTACCGGCGGAGGTAGACACCGGCGCCGCGCAGGCGTCCTACGAGAACGGCATCCTCACCGTGCGCCTCCCGAAGGCCTCGGCCGTGAAGCCGACGACCATCCCCGTCAAGGCGGCCACAGCGCGGTAAGCGTACGCCCGCGCCGACCGGTTCGGCCTCGAGCAGGCGCGCGGCCGTTCGGCCCGAGCTGGGTCTGAGCGGCGTCCCCCGTGTCCTGGGCGACAGGGGGACGCCGCTCAGGCGTGGTGTCTCGTCCGCCGCCCGGGCCGGCGGGCGCTCATTTCGGCTCATGGATCAGGCCGTCGGGCCGGCGGTCCACGATCTCGCGCAGGAACCACTCCTGCTTCTCGTGCACCTGCACCAGGCGGGTGAGCAGGTCGGCGGTGCCGGGGTCACCCCGGCGCATGGCCAGCTCGATCCCCTCGCGCATCTCCGCGATCACACGCCGGTGGTTGGCGAGGGCCTCATCGACCATGGTGCGCACGGTATGCTCACCGGTGTGCGGCGCCAGCACCGTGTGCCAGTCCAAGATCGCCTGTGGCGTCGAAACCGGGTCTCCCCCGAGGATGCGCACCCGTTCGCCCAGCTCGTCGATCGTGGCCAGCACCAGGGCCGCGTGCTCATCGAACAGCCGGTGCAGGTCGCGAAAGAGCGGGCCGAACACCCGCCAGTGGTAGCGCTTGTAGTTGAGGTAGAGGATGTAGCTGTTGGCGATCTGGTGCTGGAGGATGTTGATCACCGTCTTGGGCTCAGCGTCGGCCGTCATCGAGACACCTGCGTGTGGGATCGTGTACCGGCGTGGAGCACCTGCCGCTCCACCGGTGATATGTCATAATACCCCGTAGACGGCGCTGGCGGACATCACCTGGCCGTGGCGGCGACCGGCGCCCACGGACCGACCGCGCCGCAGCGGAGGCGCACACCCATGGGCGTGCTGTGGCCGCGGCGTGAGCCCCACCAGTCACCGCACCTCTCCTTCGCGGAGGATCGGCTCATGCGCCTGCGCGCGGCGCTGGAGCGGCAGCAGGCGGCGGAGGAGTACCTGCACGGTCCGGCACTGGCGCTGGCCCGCACGCTGGCCCCGCGGGTGATCTTCGCCCTGTACCTGGATTGCCGGCAGGCCGGCGTCGGTGAGGAGGCGCGGCGGCTGGTGAGCGCGGCCCGCCAGCGCGCCCGCCCGGCATCGGACCTGCCCGAGCCGCCTGCCGCCCGCTTGCGGCAGGAGCGCTGATGTCGGCACTGCCTCCCGCACCAGCGCCCACCACCACCGACCACGGAGGGGCAGCCATGCCGGCGCGCATCGCGCTCGATCGCCTCGTCTCCGAGTACCTCCGCCCCCTGCTCAACTTCGCCCGCCGCCGCATCCGCTACTTCGAAGCGCTGGGTCTCCTCCCCCGGGGCCAGGTGCGCCCCGAGGAGATCGTCGACGCGGCCTTCGCCGAGGCCCTGTCGGAGGTCAAGAAGCGGCGCGCGCCCCAGGAACCGCTGTACCCCTGGCTACGGCGGCTGGCGCGGCGCGCCCTCGCGGCCGCCGTGCGCGACGCCCGTCAGCGTCGGCAGGAACGGTCGCTGGAGGAGGAGCTCCACAGCCCGCGGGTGACCGACGAGGGCGAGGGGCGACCGCTGCGGCTGATCGACGTCATCCCGGACCCCAGCGCCCCCATCCCTGCGGAGGTGGCGGAGGGACACGACTTCCAATTGGTGCTGGCCGGGCTGCTGGGCGATCTGCCGGAGGCCTGGCGGGAGCCGCTGCTCCTGCATGTCCGAGATGGCTACAGCCTGCGCGACGTGGCGCGGATGGAGGGCATCACGGTGGCGCAGGCACGGCGCCGCATCGAGCTGGCGCGGGAGTACCTGCGCGCCCGGGTGCTGGAGGAGTACGAGGAGATGCCGGCCGCACCCGACGTGGAGGTGCTGTTCGCGGTGCTGGAGCACGCCGAGCCGGCTCAGGACCACCACGAGCACCTGGTGCGCCGCCTGACCGCCGCCGCGGAGGCACCCGCGCCCGGTCAGGGCGCTTGACGCCGGCTCGGCCCGCGGGGCGCCGCCGTCGCGCGGGAGCCACACGATGATGACGCCGACGATCGCTGCACAGCCGGCCTTCCTCTTCGACCTGGACGGCACGCTGGTCGACTCCGTCTACCAGCACGTGCTGGCCTGGCGCGAGGCGCTGGAGAGCGCCGGCATCGCGCTCGCCGTGTGGCGCATCCACCGCCGGATCGGCATGAGCGGCGGCCTGTTTATCAACGCCCTCCTGCGCGAGACCGGCCGGCAGATGACGGCCGAGGACGTGGCCCGCATCCAGCAACGCCACGCCGAGGCGTACGGACGCCTGCTCGCCCAGGTCCGGCCCTTACCCGGGGCGCGCGAGCTGCTGCGCACCCTGAGCGAGCACGGCGTGCCCTGGGCGATCGCCACCAGCGGCCGCTGGGAGAGCGCCCGCCCGGCGCTGGCCCTGCTGGAGATCGGACCAGACGTGCCGGTGGTGACGCGCGACCAGGTCCGCCACGCCAAACCGGACCCCGATCTCTTCCTGGCCGCGGCCGAGCGCCTGGGCGTGGACATCAGCACGGCGGTGGTGGTGGGTGACAGCGTGTGGGATCTGCTGGCCGCCCGCCGCGCCCGCGCCCTGGGCGTGGGTCTGCTCTCCGGCGGCTACGGCGCCGACGAGCTCTTGAGCGCCGGCGCCTACCGCGTGTACGAGGACCCGGCCGACCTCCTGCGCCACCTCGACGAAGTGGGCGTGCGCCCGGCGGAGTAGGGCGAGGCGAGCGCCTACGGCCGGTACCGGTCGTTGTGAACCGCGCGACCTCGCGCGTCGCTCGACGCGCTGTCCCACTTGTGAGTCTTGGGCCACCCTCGAGGCTCCGGCGCCGCACGACACTGGCCTCAACCGGCGCGCTCTGTCAGAATCTCCCTGCCCCGCCAGTACGCCGCCGGAGGGAACGGGCCATGGAGTTCCGGTTCAGCGCTGAGGATGAAGCGTTCCGCGCCGAGGTGCGCGCCTTTCTCAGACAGGAGCTGCCGCCGGAGTGGGAGCCGGGCACCGGCCGCGAGTCGGTCACCGATGAGCAGTGGGCGTTCATGCGCCACTTCACCCGCCGCCTGGCCGCGCGCGGCTGGCTGACGCTGGCCTGGCCGCGCGCGTACGGCGGCGCCGGCGCCAGCCCCACCCGCCAGCTCATCTACAACGAGGAGATGAGCTACGCCGGCGCGCCGGCCGCCACCGGCAGCGGCATCGCCCTCACCGGGCCGACGCTGATGGTGCACGGCACCGAGGAGCAGAAGCGGCGCTTCCTGCCGCCCATCGCCCGCGGCGAGGTGGTGTGGTGCCAGCTCTTCTCCGAGCCGGGCGCCGGCTCCGACCTGGCCTCCCTGCAGACCCGCGCCGTGGCCGACGGCGACGAGTTCGTGGTCAACGGTCAGAAGATCTGGACCTCCGGCGCCCACCGCTCCGACTGGGCCATCCTCCTGGCCCGCACCGACCCGGACGCGCCCAAGCACCGCGGCATCACCTACTTCCTGGTAGACATGAAGAGCCCCGGCATCACCGTGCGGCCGCTGGTGAACATGCTCAACGGCCACGCCTTCAACGAGGTGTTCCTGGACAACGTGCGCATCCCGCGCGACCAGGTGGTGGGCGAGGTCAACCGCGGCTGGTACGTGGCCACCACCACGCTGGACTTCGAGCGCAGCGGTATCGGCCGCTTTGCCACCAACCGGCGGCTGCTGGAGGACCTGACCGCCGTCGCCCGTGCCGGCCTGCGCGGCCGGGAGCGCGAGCGCGCCCGCCTGGCGCTGGCCGGGCACGTGGTGGAGAACGAGGTGGGCCGCCTGCTCGCCTACCGGGTGGCGTGGATGCAATCGGCCGGCAAGATCCCCAACTACGAGGCCTCCATGACCAAGCTGTACGGCTCGGAGTTGCAGCAACGCATCGCCAACACCGCGGTGCGGCTGCTGGGGCCGGCCGGTCAGCTCCTGGACGGGGGCCGGGCACCGCTGAACGGCCGCATCCCGGCCACCTACATGGCCACCGTAGCC